>Ga0316603_10002032_pt1 | contig 11017 bp, 10 predicted proteins | sample OWC_soil_day10_n_FD_207649 | JGI IMG/M metagenome (GOLD analysis project Ga0316603, IMG submission 207649) | Wetland soil microbial communities from Old Woman Creek delta, Ohio, United States - OWC_soil_day10_noCT | ecosystem: Environmental > Terrestrial > Soil > Wetlands | place: USA: Ohio...
TATACGTGCCATAACCGGTATGCTAGGATATTTTGTTATTATGTGGCTTAGAAAAGAGCTATACACAATGCCTATTGCATTTCGCAATGGAAAAGGCATGAATGCTGCTTTGTGGGCTACCATTTTCGGACCATTTATTGGAGTTTCTGTTTCTTTGATGGCTGTTCAGTACACAGAAGCTGGTATTGCATCTACATTAATGGCACTTACGCCAATCTTTATATTATGGCCTTCACATCTTATTTTTAAGCAGAAAGTTACAATAAGAGAAATAATTGGAGCAATAATAAGCGTGCTGGGTGTATCGTTATTCTTTATATAAGATCCGGAATATTGCCTTTAGTATACTTTAAAGATTCATTTCTGAGTATGTAAATACCTGAAAAATTATATTTTAATCCCCATATTTTCGCCGGTAAGCCGAATATATGGGGATTACTAAATAGGTTCCTTTATTTTTTCTTATTTAAGAAACGCTTTGCCAAATACTTGCGTATCGGTTCATCGTACAATTTAAGGCAGGCATAAGCTAACAATACATTCCATGCCATTACACCCAAAGACATTGCCCAGGTTTCACTAAACGTATAAAGTTTGTTTTTGATGAGCCATGCATAGAACAAGTACATGAACGGATAATGTACTACATATAGTGGAAAAGAAATATCACCCAGAAACTTGCATATATTTGTTGATATCTTATCGGTAGTAATACCCGATGCGCCCAACCATACCAGGATAGGAAAAACAATGATGAGGCAGAACGATTCATAAACACCGTTCATGCAGACAGGTTCAGAAGCTCCGATAAAAGGTAGCGAGAATAGAGCCACCAATACAGCCGAGCAAATCCAGAAAGCACCTCTTATCTTTACCGGCTGGAATATACGAGATAAGAACATACCCATAGTAAACGGGAAAAGCATACGCAACGAACCACCCAGGAAATTCACACTATCCAATGTCCAACCCACGCCAATACTTCCATAAGTAGAAATATTGCAGGTGGCAAACCAAGTCAAGGCAATGCCCAACACCACAACCAATGCACCTAATGCCTTAGTAGACAAACGGCGGATGCATAAGGCATAAAGGATATTACCTATATATTCGAAAAACAGCGACCAGTACGGTCCGTTCAGCGGAAACATTTCACCGTTGCCGCGCACTTCGTAACTTAAACCCGGAACAGCAGGGATGAAGAACATGGTGCAAAGCAAAGCGAGCATAGTAAGATAAGTTGCAATCTGTGTACCGTTCCACTGCACACTGCCTTGGAGGCAGAATGTGATAACGCCTAAAATGGCACCCATTACCACCATCGGGTGAAGACGAATTAAACGTCGTTTGAAGAATTCTTTCATGGTAAAACCTTTGTTCCAACGGTCATCGTAAGCATAGCCGATAACGAAACCGGAAAGAATAAAGAAGAAGTCCACAGCCAGATATCCGTGATTGAGGTTTTTGACTAAGCCATTACCTGCACCATTGACAGTTTCGGCAAAACCAAAACCTTCATTTACATGGTACCAAATAACTAAAAGAGCCGCCACTCCCCGCAATCCGTCTAAAAGGTTATAGTGAGGCTTGGTATCTGCAAATGCAGCTGAAGAAATTTTTGACATCTGTTTTTGATTAGAGTTAATATTATCTTAGACGCAAAATTATTGTTTGCAGAAAGAACTTCTTTTGCTTAAAAGCAAAAAAGGTATATAAAAACTATTTTTGAGCCCGGATGCGGCTGAAGGTATAGATGGAAATACCCAGAAAGGCGGCTACGTATTTCAGTTTTACCCGATTAATGAGACCTGGGTAACGCAACAAAAAGCTATCATACCGTTCTTTGGGAGTGAGTTGAAGCCTTTCTACAAAGAGATGGCTCAGTTCTTTATTCACATTCTGGTGCAGAATTCTTCCCCAGTTGGCTATGTCGATATACTTCTCGTAAAGCATATTCAGTTTGTCAATGTGGATAACGTACATCCGGCAGTCTGTAAGTGTTTCAACGCTTTCTATTGAACGCTGGTTATAGTACAGCGAATCCATACCGAAAGTAATATCTCCCTCTTTGCTGAACCAAGTGGTGGTGTCCACTCCGTCATGATGAAATATTGAGCGGGTAACTCCTTCTTCAATAAAATAAACCAAATGGTCCGTTATACCCGATTGTACAAGACAGGTATCTTTGGGATATATCTTCTCTTCCATCTCTGCAAGTAGGGCTTGGAGCGCCTCATCGGAAACGGGGTATGTCTGTCTGATATTAGCTATAATGTTTTTCATTGAAGAAGAAAACGGTTTTCCTATAGATGCAAAGTTATGAAATTTGTCCGATTAAAAACGATCTCATGACATTTAAACTTCTTTGCACCGACTTCGTATCATACAAGAGAACGCAATAAATACAAAGGAACGGGAGCTGGTTCAAGTGAAATGAATAGATTATAGTCTATTATAATGAGCTTCAATTTGTCTAAATAACAATATTATATTAATTGAAATATGCACTTTTGTCTGAATAAGTATTTGATAATTAGGTATGAAACACTTTTTAACTCGCGTCTCTCTGTTTTTTGGAAAAGATATAAGGACGTTTTCTGACAATACGTTTTACTTTTTAAGTTAAATAGTTGATTATTAGCTGCGGAAAAATTAGTTCTACCCCCTATAATAGCAGAAAATAGCATCAGTTTTTCCGCAGCTCAGAGAATTGCTTTTCAGCTTTACTTTTTCTTTCCTATATAACTCTTTTAAGAGTGATCATTTTATGGAAATATAATAATTATCGTTATAATATCTTTGATAAATCTGTAAGGTCTAGTATTAGTAATTATTTCTGTTTTTATTATAGTTCTTCAGCATTTTACCAAACTCTTTGTCTTTCTTTCGACGTTCAGCTACCGAAGACTCAAAGAACTCTTTTTCTCTGTTCATTTTTAAATAATTCATATACGAATTATTGTCAATTAGGCCATCCTTGACTGCTTGAATCACAGCACAATTATTTTCATTAGTATGCGTGCAATCTCTATATTTACATTTTATAGCGTATTCATAGATGCTATCAAAAGTCATAGCCAAACCTTCACTTACATCTGTAACACCAACTTCGCGCATACCTGGATTGTCTATTAATATACCTCCGTTCTCAAGTATTATCAGTTCACGATGGGTAGTAACATGTCTACCTTTATTTGTACTTGTGCTGATGGTATTGGTTTGCATAATCTTTTCTCCTTTTAGATTATTGGTCAAAGAAGATTTTCCAACCCCTGACGAACCAAGTATGCAATAGGTTTTTCCCTTTTCAATTAGTTGTGTTAATTCATTTACTCCTTCATGAGTGGTATTACTTATTGCGATCAATGGAATGTCTTGAATTCGTTGATTTATTGTGTCTTTTATTCTTGTAAGAGTTTCTTTATTTATCAAATCAGTTTTGGTGAGAACTATAATTGGCTTTACTCTGGCTGAATAGCATATTGTCAGATAACGCTCTAATCGGTTGATATTAAAATCGCGATCGACAGATTGAACTAAAAATGCATAGTCAACATTGGTTGCTATGATCTGAATTTCACTCGAGTGACCAATATCCTGTCTCGAAATGATAGATAAACGAGGGAAGACCTTATGAATAATACAGAATTCAGGTTCATAAACCGTTAGTGCTACCCAATCGCCAACTGCAGGGAAATCTTCACGGTTCGTAGCTGAGAATCTTAAATTTCCGGTAATTTCAGCTTCAAGTTCCTTGTTTTCAGTGCGAACAATGTACCTTTCCTTATGTTCTGCAATAATACGTCCAATAGTAAAATCGTTCAGATTATTACTTTGTCTATATACTTCGTGTATATGATTATATCCTAAATTCTGTAAATTCATAGTTTTATTTCATTTCGAGATAATTAGTCTGAGGGCTTTCTTTCTTTGCAATATAAAAAACATAGCCATAAAATGCTTTATATTTATTGTATAGCCTAGCTTCGTTTCTTTGATATTCTACTAGCTTTAAGGCGGCTTCATTATTTGGATATTTTGCTAAAAAAGACTGCTGAGATTTTTTCTGAAGAGTGTAGAAGTTTTCAATCCAACAGTTTTCGGGCAGCACGAAATGCGCTATTGGAATGTAACCTGCATGCTGAAGTTGCATAATTTTATTGGAAATTGTGTCAATCTCAGGATATGCTTCAGACCAGAAATTATTTATTTCATCGGGTCTTTCTTCTGTGAACCATGAGGCTTCACTTATGGCCACATAACCGCCTTCTTTTAAAAATCTTTTCCAATAATTTATCCCGTTTTGAAAACCAATATTATAAATTGATCCTTCCGACCAGATAAGGTCTAATTCTTCTTCTTCGAAAAACAAGTTATCCATTGAACCTGTTATGCCCTTAACTCTTTGTTCAACATTAATCTTTGCAGCATTGGTATTATACAGATCGATAAATTGCGAGAAAATATCAATACCGGTAATCTGACAGGGTGTGTGCTGAGCTAATACCATTGATTGCTCTCCTGTGCCACATCCAAGATCTGCAATTTTTGATGATTCTGTAAGTGTGTCAATAAAGCTAAGTGCTTTAACTGTTGATTCAGTACTACCAGGACCTTGACGTTTCATGCTCGAAAAATATTCGCAGATTAAACTAAAGTCGAATTCATGGATCGATTTATTTTCATTATTCATGATGTAAAAGTTTTAATTGATAAATGTTTGTAATTAGAGATCTATTTAAGTTTGTTACAAAGATCAATTAATAAAATCACCAAAAAACACAAGATGCCCCAAGATGGGTTAAAAATTATCTAATTTATCCATTACTTCAATCAGTTTATTCTTCATTTCATCCAGAAAAGCTGTGCGACTTTTCTTTCTTCCCCTTATTTCGAGGAAGGTGCGATAAGGATCTCCAATTTCAATCTGAAACATGGCCTCAGTAAATTGTGCCATTTCTTTCAGGCTAATATTACCATTGTTAATACAGCCCGAAGAATAAAGAGCGTATATCAGTTCCACTAATGATGTTTTCGAATCCGTCCATTGCATTTTGTGATTATACATAATTTCTATAGTTTGATAACACAATTGACTGTTTAGCTTATTCGTTTCTTCAATAAGATAATTCTTAAGTAAATCATTGGCCATGATATTGGCAACATCATAGTCGTGATTGGTTGAAAAGAACCGTTCCTTTTCAAATGAATTGCATGATGTATCCAATAGAATATTGTATGAATCGCGACAGAAATATAAATAATCAGAATCTGTATTTCCCGATTTATAATACTGGTAGAAATTACCTGGCTGTTCACTACTCTTTTCCAGTTGTTTTAATTTCCTGCTCAAATAAACACTTTGGGCAAAGTCTGTTTTATCCAACCGTTTTTCTTCTATGTGATACAAACGTATATAGTATAATAACAAACAACAGACAGATGGTTTCAATTCTTTGAAGAATAATATTTCTTCCTGCTCATTTCTAAAACTGTAATTCCTGATAAACTCTTTTAGTTCATTGATTCTTTCCTCAATAAAACTAATTATCTGTTTTATTTGGTTGGTAGAATGAGTTTCACTGTTCTTTATATTTTTAATTTGAGATTCTATTTGTTGCTTAATGTTGAAAACAAAATCTTTCATATGTATTCAATATGATTATTCCGGAATATATTCCTGAAGACTCAAATTATAATGAGAAATGCAGAATATTTCCTTAAGTTTAGTATTTATGAAAAAGTAATATAATTCTGGTTCGAAAGAGATTCCGAACTATGAAAGACTAAGCCTGAAGAAGAAGTTACAGGCTGCTATTAAGCAATATCCGAAGAAGTATGACTTGTTGTTTTCAAAAAAAGATTTTTTGTTTTTGCAAATATATAAATATTATCTAATCAGATAAATCAATTCTTATGTTTTTCAGAATAAAAAGAAAAATTATTTTCATCCCTCCCTCCCTCACTAAATTTAATAACTTGTTGGTTTATAGCTTTCTGAAGAGTGATGGATTAGTTTTATCCCTCACTGAAACCTCACAAAAAGGTGTCATCCATCACTATTTTGTTTTTAATCGTAATTATTTATAAGTTGCGCTTAAATAAGAAGTTTAAAAAATGATAGCGCTTTAAATAAAATGCTATCTTTGTTCTCAAAATTTAACCGTTACATTTTATGAGTAGAATCAATACATTATTTGCCGGTTTAGTAATTACGTTTTTGGGTATGTCGTGCTCAAATACACACTTTATCAGCAATGAAAAGTATCGGGCAACTGTAGATAAAACTTTTGCCGAAAAGAAAGCAGCGATGCCAAATGGCGGATTGTTTAATGTATTCAATAGCAAACTCTCTTTGCAGGAAAAAGAGGCTATGAAGTTTCTGTATGCCTATATGTCTTTGGCGGATATCTCTGATTATCCCGACACTTTCTTTTTGAGAGATGTGCGTTTGTCATTCAAGGCAAAGCAAGAAATGCCCTGGGGAAAAGAGATCAGCGAAGAGTTGTTCCGTCATTTTGTGCTTCCTCAACGAGTAAATAATGAAACACTTGACAATTCACGCGAAGTATTTTATGGTGAGCTGAAAGACAGAGTAAAGAATCTTTCTCTTTATGAAGCCATTCTTGAAGTAAACCATTGGTGCCACGAAAAGGTTGTTTATACTCCTTCCGACTCCCGAACCAGTTCTCCGCTGGCTTCTGTGCGCACAGCTTATGGACGTTGCGGGGAAGAATCTACATTCCTGGTTGCAGCTCTTCGTTCTGTTGGTATTCCTGCTCGTCAGGTTTACACTCCTCGTTGGGCACATACCGACGATAATCATGCATGGGTAGAAGCATGGGCAAATGGGAAATGGTATTTCCTTGGTGCATGCGAACCGGAACCGGTTCTTAATGTTGCCTGGTTTACAGCTCCTGCAAAGCGCGGAATGCTTATGCATACTAATGTTTTTGGACTTTATACCGGCAAAGAGGAAATTATGACTGTAACTCCCAACTTTACCGAAATTAATGTGATTGATAATTATGCACCGGTTGATCGTATTGATGTAACTGTGCTCGATGAAAATAAGAAACCGGTTGAAGGCGCAGCCGTTGAATATAAGCTGTATAACTACGGTGAGTTTTATTCTGTGGCTAAAAAGCAAAGCGATAAAGAGGGAAAATCATTCCTTTCATCCGGAAAAGGTGATATCATTGTGTGGGCATCTAAAGATGGAGTCTTTGACTTCCGCAAAGTATCAGTAGGTAAAGATCACACGTTGACACTTACATTAGATAAAAAAGCAGGAAATTTAAGTGATGAAGATCTGGCTGCTGTTAAAGAAATGGCTATGGATATTGTTCCTCCTGTTGAATTGCCGGTTGAGGTAAACGTAAGCAAGGAGCAACGTGCAGCAAACAATATTCGTCTGGCTAAGGAAGATTCCATACGTAATAGTTACATTGGTACATTTATTGATGAATCAAAGATAAAAGAGGTAGCTTCAAAACTGAATATTGATGCTGAACGCACCAAAAAACTATTTATTGCATCTCGTGGTAACTGGCGCGAAATAGAAAAATTCCTGCTTTCTACTACAACAGAAAACCGTGAAAAGGCTCTTAAATTACTGGAAGTTATTTCTGCTAAGGATTTACGTGATACACCAGCCGAAGTACTTACCGATCATTTACTTTACACTGTAGCAGGAGAAGGAGATGTTTACAACCAGAATGTGCTGAATCCTCGTGTTGCCAACGAGTTCCTAACAACCTATAAAAAAGAGTTCCAAAAAGAGATTCCGACTACTCTTGCCGCTGAAATAAGAAAAGATCCGAAGGCATTGGTTGACTGGTGTCGTAGTAATATTACTATTAAAGAGGAATTAAACTCTAACCATCTGTTCATGTCGCCTCTTGGCGTGTGGAAATCTCGGGTGACCGACAGCCGTTCAAGAAAAGTTTTCTTTGTTGCCGTACTTCGCAGTCTAGGTGTTCCTTCACGCATTGAGCTGATGACCGGCAAACTGCAATATTTCTTCAATAACACTTGGAACGATGTTAATTTTGAAAAAGCAGAAACAGGAAATGCTCCTTTTGGATTCGTTAATGCATCTTATACTCCAATAAGTTCTTTGAAAGATCCGCTTTATTACAAGCATTTCTCCATTTCTAAAATTGAAGGTGGCAGAACACATCTGCTAGAGTTCGATGAAGAAAATGAAAGCTCATGGAGCACAATTTTCAGCAAACCGCTGAAACTGGATGCTGGTCAATATCTCATGGTAACAGGTAGCCGTATGGCAGATGGAAGTGTGCTGAGCAACCTTACATTCTTCAATGTAGAAGCAGGAAAAACAACCAATGTTGAACTGAAGATGCGCGAAAGTAGCAGTCAGGTTCAGGTTTTAGGCAGCTTTAATTCTGAAGCAACATTTATTGATGCTAAAACTGGTAAAGAACAAAGTATACTGAATGCCAACGGCAGAGGTTACTATATCGTTGCTTTGGTTAAGAATAATCACGAGCCTACTAATCATGCGTTGAGAGATATCGCTGCAGTTAAAAAGCAATTGGAAGAATGGGGCAAGCAAATCATTATTCTTTTCTCTGACGAAGATGAACTGAAAGCATTCAATCCAAAAGCTTATGGTGATCTTCCAAAGAACGTCACTTTCGGAATTGATAAAGATGGAGCTGTATTGCGTCAGGTAAAAGAGGGAACTGAAGTTATACGCCGTGGCGAATTACCTCTGATTGTTGTTGGAGACACCTTTAACCGTGTAGTATTTGCTTCGCAAGGTTACCGCATTGCTCTGGGAGAACAATTGGTAAAAGTTATTAATCAGATACAGGCCGGCAATACAAAAGAAGGCACTGCCTGCACTCCAACATCCTGTACCCATTAATAGAGTTTGTTTAAGAAAACTATAAATTAAGACACAATTGAAAACGCCCGACTTTACATTTACAGATGTAGAGTTGGGCGTTTCCTATTTATGTTTTATCAGAAATAAACAGCAATTATAGATATCTGACTGTTTCTAGCAGATTCTTCCGACTGTTGTGCATAACACTTGGCTCTGACGTGTGAAAAGGATAGCCCAGCGGAAGAAAAGCAACCGGAATAATGTTGCTTGGTAATGCAAACTCACTCTTAGTTATTTCTGCATTGAAAGATCCCACCCAAACAGTTCCCAGTCCTAGTTCGGCAGCTTCAAGCATCATGTGTGTTCCTACAATAGTGGGGTCTATGGAACCAAACCTATCGTTTTGGCCAAACCAACTTTCGTCTTCGTCATAGCATAGCAGCAAAATAATTGGAGCGTTGAAACTGTATCTGGTACACTTTTTCACCTTCTCACGAGCTTCTTTACTTTGGATAACATAAATCCGTTGAGGCTGGTTGTTATGGGCAGTAGGAGCTATTCTTCCAGCTTCTAAGATTTTGTTGATTTTCTTTTCTTCAATCGGTTCGTCACTATAAATTCTAACCGAGTATCTTTCTTTGGCAAGTTCTAGAAAATCCATCATGTTTAATTATTAAATTGTTTATCCTGAAAAAGATTTATTCTATTAATTAATAATCCCTACCGAGAACTATTACTGGAAATTCAGACTTTTTAGCGTCTGGCGCACACGTTCGGCAGAAGTGCGTGGTTCGGCATATTCGTCTACCTGCACCGTTCCGCCCATGGAAACCTTCGAATTGCGATAAGTCATGCCGCTGGCAACGTTTTCACGCGCAGAGAGGTGAAACTCATTGGCACCAGTCTCCTGAGCAATTTTTTGAATATTCTTTTCATTGATTCCGCAGCCAGGCAGAATAATGATTCGTTCGGCAGCCTTTTCTACAAGTTCTTTCAAAAGAGGAATCCCCGCTTCGGCAGTTGGCATCTGTCCCGAGGTAAGAATACGGTTGCATCCCAGATTGATAATCTCTTCCAAAGCCTTCATCGGGTCAATACACATATCGAAAGCCCGGTGAAAAGTAATCGACATGCCATTGGCACACTTTACCAACTGTTCAGTAACTCTCTGATCTATTTCGCCTTCCGGAGTAAGACAACCAATAACCACACCATCGGCACCGCAATCTTTTGCCACAGCAATATCACGTTCCATAACGCGAATCTCTTCGGGAGAATAAAGGAAATCTCCTGCCCGTGGACGGATAATTACGTGTATAGGAATTTCCAGCAATTCGCGGGTTACAGCAATAGTTCCCTGAGACGGAGTAGTACCACCTTCGGGAATACCGGCGCACAGTTCCACACGCTTCGCACCTCCCTTTTGTGCTTCCACGCAACTAGCCACAGAATTGGCACATATTTCAATTTTTATTTCTTTCATCATTGGTTATGTTATAGTTAGACTGATTAGTTGATAGTATACAAAAATACGGAGTTTAAGGCTATATCCCAAGTTTTCCGGTATAAAAGTTTTCTACTTGTATAGTCGTAATTATTTATCTATCTTTATAGCTTTAAATTTAGACCCGGGTCATAAGCTGATTTACACCCGGGTCTAAAACATTTTAGACCCCCGTCGCAATAGTGTTTAGACCCGGGTCTAAATTAAAAAGTCTCATGAATAAACGATAAAACAAACTAATATTATGGCATACAAATACTGCGTGCGCAAAAAAACAGACAAGAGTCAGGGTGAAGAACAAGTAAAATACTATGCGGTTCCTCTTTCGTCAGGAACCATCGGAACAAATGAGTTGGCAGAAAACATAGCCAGTCGTTGCACGCTTAGGCCGGGAGATGTCCATGCTACCATTGTTGAACTTATGTACACCATCGAACAGGAACTTCACCAAGGCAATAAAGTCAGTCTGGAAGGTATAGGCATCTTTAGTCTTTCAGCTAGTAGTGAGGGTTTTGATAAGCCGGAAGATTGTACTCCCAGTAAAGTGAAAGCAAAGCGTATATGCTTTTTGGCGGATAAAAAGCTGAAAAAGAATTTGAAATTTGTGAAGTTTGAGAAAGATAGGAGAGGGTAAAAAAATGAATATAAATCTTTAATAA
>Ga0316603_10002033_pt1 | contig 11017 bp, 9 predicted proteins | sample OWC_soil_day10_n_FD_207649 | JGI IMG/M metagenome (GOLD analysis project Ga0316603, IMG submission 207649) | Wetland soil microbial communities from Old Woman Creek delta, Ohio, United States - OWC_soil_day10_noCT | ecosystem: Environmental > Terrestrial > Soil > Wetlands | place: USA: Ohio...
ACCGGCTGGCGCGTGGTGCGGCGTTTGGGCGGGTTCACGCTGCTTGAGCTTCGCCTGAAGACCGGCCGCACCCACCAGATCCGGGTCCACTGCGCCGCGATCCAGCGGCCGATCGTCGGCGATCCCGTATACGGTCGGCGCAAGGCGGCTGCCGACCGTGTCGAGATTCACGCCTTGCTCGCCTCCGTCGGCCGGCAGATGCTGCACGCCTGGCGCCTGGAAATCGATCACCCGCGCAGCGGCGAGCGGATGGCCTTCGAATCCCCTCTGCCGGAGGACATGGGACGGCTGATTGCCGAGCTCAGAGATAGAAGTTTGAAGTAAAAACGCCGCTGAAGCGGCGTTTTTAATATCCAAAAAACTGAAACTATTAAAAAGGGCGCGCAGCGCTCTTTTTATTTTACACCCACCCCTTGAAGGCGAAGAAGGTCAACGAGAGCATGCCGGCAGTCACCAAGCCGATGGCCGTGTCCTGGAAGGGTTTGGGCGTGCGGGCGAGCAGGATCCGCTCGCGCACGCCGGCGAACAGCACGAGCGCCAGGCCGAAGCCCACCGGATAGGCGAAGGAGGAGACCACCATTTTGAAGAAGTTGTAGTTTTCGTTGATGTTGATCAGGCAGACCCCCAGCACCGCACAGTTGGTGGTGATGAGGGGCAGGTAGATGCCCAGTCCCGTGTAAAGCGCCGGAATGCTTTTTTTCAGAAACATTTCCACGAACTGGACCAGGGCGGCGATGACCAGAATGAAGGCCATCGTGCGCAGGTATTTGAGATCGAAAGGCACCAGCACGTACAATTCCACCAGCCACGTGATGATACCCGCCAGCACCAGCACGAACACCACCGCCATGGCCATGCCGGTGGCGGTTTCCATTTTCTTCGACGTTCCCAGGAACGGGCAGTTGCCCAGGTACTGGATCAGCAGGATGTTGTTGATCAGCACGCAGCTGAACATGAGGGTGGCAAGATCGCTGAACATAAGCGGCTCCTATTTCTTCCCAAGGATGTTCATGATACCGAGCATGAGCCCCAGACAGATGAAAGCCCCCGGAGCTGCCACCAGGAACTTGAAAGGCTCGAAGGACGCCCCCAGTATCGCAATCGGCGTCTCATAGAGCGTAATGGACCCCGTGGCGATGATCTCACGAAATATCGCCAGCGCCGATAGTGCGAGGGTGTAGCCGATTCCCAGTCCGAGGCCGTCCAAGGTCGAGCGCACGACACCGTAACGGCTGGCAAAGGCCTCGGCCCGTCCCATGGGGATGCAGTTCACCACAATGAGGGGGATGTAAATCCCCAGTTTCATAAACAGCGAATAGGTGTAGGCCTGCATAACCAGTTCCACCACGCACACGAAGGTGGCGATGGCCACGATGAAGGCCACAATGCGCACCTTGGGCGGGATGATCTTTCGCAGGGCCGAGATCATGATGTTGGAGAACGTGAGCACGAACGTCACCGCAATGCCCATGCCGTAGGCATTCTCCACCGTGTTGGTGATGGCCAGGGTGGGGCAGAGGCCGAGCACCAGACGGAAGGGCGGGATTTCCGCCCACAAGCCCTTGGTGAACTCCTGAGTGAGAGTTTTGGCCATAACGCCTTCCTACTTGACCGCTTTCATTTTTTCCAGGATCTGGGGTTTCAGTTTTTGGTAGGTGCCGAGCGCATCGGTGACGGCATCGCAGACGGCGCGCGAAGTGATGGTAGCGCCGCTGATGGCGTTGATCGATCCGCCATCCTTGGTCACCTTGACCGGTCCGGATGTGGATAGTCCTTTGAACTTCTCTGCAAACTTCGGGTCGCTTTTGGCTTTGGCTCCCAGGCCGGGCGTTTCGTTGTGAGTGGTCACGCCGATTCCCATGATCTTATCGCTTTTGACGTCGACGGCGACGATGAGACCAATTTCTCCCTTGTAGCCTTTGCCGGAGGAAGCCTCGAGAGCGAGGCCTTTCGGCTCGCCGTCGAACACGCCGACGAAAAAGCTCCGCTGCTGGTCTCCATCCTTGAGTTGAAAGCGGCTGGCGATGGGGTCGTTTGAGACGCCTTCAAAGACCTGGCGCACGGCGGGGCCTTTCACGAATTCCAACACCTGGTTGTCGATCCGTTCCTGGGTGCCGTCGCGCAGGGCCGCTAGCAGTCCGCCCGACGCCAGGCTGATGACGGTTAACACCACGATCATCTTGATCAGTTCCAGCATGGGTTATTCGACCTTTCCGAGCGCTTTGGGTCTGATTTTGTCCAGCAGGGGCTGGATGAGGTTGCCGACCAGGACAGCGAAGACCAGTCCTTCCGCAAAAAAGCCGATGTTGCGGATGAAGACGGCGACCGACCCCACCACCGCCCCGTAGATCAGCATGGGGACAAGGTTCACCGGAGACGTGGCGTCTTCCGTGGCCAGAAAAAAGGCCCCGATCAGCGTGAAGCCGGTCAGCAGATGGAAGGCCGGCGAGGCGAAGCGCGCCGGATCGGCCGCATGGAAGACGGCGGCTGTGGCGGCTACCCCGGCCAGAAAAGACACTGGAATTTCCCAGCGGATGATGCCGCGCAGGATCAGGTAAGCGCCCCCGAGAACCAGCCCGGCGCCGAAAACCGCCCCGATGCCCCCGGTTTGGCGTCCCAGAAAAAGATCCAGGAGCGAAAAGCTCTTCACGGCATCGCTGCCGAAGGCCTTGGCAGCCGACAACGGAAAGACGGCTGGAAAGTCGAAGATATAATTGACCAGCGCCACGTCGAAATCCATCCGCGACTTCCAGGCCAGCATCAGGATCGCGACGGCGACCGATACCGGATTGAACGGGTTGGCGCCGATGCCGCCGTAGATTTGGCGCGCCACCACGACGGCGATAAACGTGCCGGTGATCACCGCCCACCAAGGCAAAGTGGCGGGAAGCATCATACCGAACAACAGACCGATGACGGCCGCCGAACCGTCGCCAACGGAAACCGGCCGCTTGGCCACGCGCGTGAAAGCCAATTCCCACAACACCGCCGAAGACATCGCCAGTGCCAGTACGCCGAGGGCGGGGATACCGAACCGGTAAACGCCGAAGAGGGCCGCCGGCAAGGCCGCCAGCATGATCTGGCGGTTGCGCTCAGGGATCCGGCTGCCGTTGTGCCAGAACGGCGCAAACGAGACGACGAGTTTTTGGGAGTCAGGCATTCGGGCTCTCCGTCCGGCGCATGCGCGCCAGTTCATGCTTGGCCAAGGTGATGTATTGCAAGATTGGGATTTTCGAGACGCAGACGTAGCTGCACAGCCCGCACTCGACGCAGGCGCTCAAATCGTATAACTCCTCGGCGTCCTCGTACTTGCCGGCCTCCAAGTAACGCACGAGCAGATTGATCTGCATCCGCGCGGGACAGACCCGGACGCATTCCCCGCAGTTGATGCACGGATAGTCCGTCAACTGGGCCGCCCGGCCGGCATCCAAAATGAGGATGGCGTCGGTGTCGGGCTGCACGGGATACGCCGGGGACGGCACCGCGACTCCCCGCATGGGACCGCCGAACACAATACGATCTCCGGCGGCGATCGCCACTCCGAAACGGTGCAGGACGTCATCGACGGCCGTGCCGATGCGGGCTTCCGCCAGCCGCAGGCTCCCATCCTTGTGAATGACCGTCAGGGTCTTGGCGACCGGAACGCGCCCGGTGTCGAAGGCCGCGCCGATGGATGCGACGGCTTCGGCGCTCAGAAAGCAAAAACCCATGTCTTCGCTGGTCCGGCCGGCGGGGATCACTTTCCCGAACAGCCGGGCCATGACCAGCGGGGTCAATGCGGCGGGATAGCGGTGGTCCGCTTCCACGATGCGGCCGCTGATGGAGCCGTAGCCCTGGACGGCTTCCCGGCGGGCGAGGATGACGACGTCTTCGATTCCGCTCAGCTGTTTCAGGATGCGGATACCATTCTGGATGTCGCGGCCCCGGGCGTTCAGCACGTGCTGGTGGGTCACCACCAAAAGGTCTTCGTCAACACAACGGATCACCAGCGTTTTGATGGGACGTTCGGGATCGGCCAAGCGCTCCCACGCCGGCATACCGGGAATTGCGGCCAGCAAACCTCGGGCAGCCTCCAGCGACGGCGACCGGTGGACGGCATCGAATTCGCCGTCGAAAACATCCGGCATCTCCGGTGCAATGGCGACGGCAGTGAAGCTACGCCCGAAACTGCCGGGCATGGGTGACAGAGCGGTGATCTTCCCCGTTGCCGGAGACGTAACGTAATCGGCGGTGCCGTAGAGAGACAGCTTCTGGCCGGTGTTGACGGTATCGCCGATCTTAAGAGCGGGAACCGCCCGCGCTTCGGGCGGACGGGGGTGCAAAACGGTAAGCGTCCGTGGCAGCGGGACCGGGTCTGGGCGGTCCAGGCTCCGGGGCAGTTGCGTGTGTTCCAGACAGGGGGTGCCGAAGCCCCAGAACGGTCTTTTGGTCGTCATCGTTGGTCAACCCCTTCGCAGCTCAGACTCACTGCATCACATGGCATTGGGCGCAGTCAATGGGGCCAGCCCCGTATTCCTGGTGGCAGCCGATGCACTGCTGGTGGATCGCATCGGAGCGCTTGGGCATAGCCTCATCGCCCTCCTCCGGATTGTGGCATTCCGTGCAGGAGCCGGCCTGGTCGTATTCCTCGGGGGCGAGGGTGTGGTGACATTCCCCGCAGGACAGGCCGTAGGCTTTAGGCGCTTGGTGAAGATGGTGGTCGAAGATCACCTTGCCGGCCACGGTCTCATACGCGATCCGGATGGGCCGCTGCGGCTTCGCGGGGGGAAAGGCGGCATAGCTCACCGCGGCGATTACGAGAAGGCCGACGGTCAACCCATAAACCCTTTTCAACTCTTGACGGGAAAACATCATACGTCCAAGCCCTCACCGACATGGTTGCAACGGCTCAATGCAAAGCGCAGATCGACTACCATATAGCGGTCGGTCTTGCAAGGTTTTCATTTGGTGGCGGCATCCGGATTGTAGCAGGTCAGACAGCAGTAAAGGCATCGTTCGCTCTCCTGCCGAGCAGCCGCTTCGGTTAAGACCTGGTCGACCTCCTCAAAGGAGCGGATCCGCTCGGCGGCCGGCAGTTCCACCATTTTCGCCCGCGGCAGCGAAACGACACCCGGGACGCGGTCGAAAAGGGTCTCGGTGAGAAGGTTCTTGCGCAGCTCGTTCGGTTCGGCTTCGACCGGGCGGCCGGTGACGAACTGGTGAATGGAGCGCGCCGCGCGCCTTCCTCCGCCGATGGCCTCGACGACGAGGGACGGACCCGTGGCGACGTCCCCGGCGACGAACAGGTAGGGGATGTTGGTTTGCAACGTGGCGGGGTCGGAATCAATGGTGCTCCAGCGCGTGGTCTTCAGATCAGCGCTGGCGGCAAAGGAAACGTCCGGCGCCTGGCCGATGGCCGAGATCACCATGTCGGTCGGAAGCAGGGTTTCGGAGCCCTTGACCGGCACGGGACGGCGGCGGCCGCTGGCATCCGGCTCGCCCAGCTCCATGCGGAGGTATTCCAGATTCGTCACGTTGCCTTGTTCGTCCCCAATCACCCGCACGGGCGCTTTCAGGAACATCAGCTCCACGCCCTCATGCTCCGCCGCTTCGACTTCAACTTCGTTGGCGGGCATCTCTTTGCGCGTCCGGCGGTATACCAGGTAGACCTTGCGGGCTCCCAGCCGTAGCAGGTTGCGGGAGCAGTCGATGGCGGTGTTGCCGCCGCCGATGACGGCGGCTACCGGCTTGATGTCCAGCTTTTCGCCGGAGGCCAGCCGGGCGAGAAAATCAATGCCGGTGTAACAGCCCTTTAGCTCCTCGCCGGGTACCGCGAGCTTGCTGTCCTTCCAGGCTCCGATACCCATGAAAACGGCATCGTAGCCTTCGGCCTTGAGGGCTTCCAGCTGAAGATCCTGGCCGAAACGAACGCCGGTGCGCACCTCGACCCCCAGGTGGATGATGCTCTCGATCTCCCAGTCGAGCACTTTCTTGGGCAGGCGGTATTCGGGGATCCCGTAGCGCAGCATACCGCCGAGTTTCGGCATGGCCTCGAAGATGGTGACCCGGTGGCCGAGCCTTCGCAGAAAGTAAGCGCAGGTGAGTCCGGCCGGGCCGCCGCCGACCACGGCGATGCGTTTGCCCGTCTCCGGCGCAACCCGCACGGGCAGGCGCTTGCCGGAGGTCATTTCGAAGTCGGCGGCAAAGCGCTTGAGTTGGTTGATCGAGACCGGCTCGTCCGCGACCCCGCGGCGGCAGTTGAGCTCGCAGGGGTGCGGGCAGACGCGGCCGCAGGCGAGCAACAGCGGGTTGCGCTCGCGGATGGTGTTTACGGCGCCGGCGTAGTCGCCGGTGCGGATCTGATAAATGTAAAGCGGAATGTCGATTTCAGCCGGGCAGGTCTGGCGGCAGGGCGCCAGGCAGTCGCCGACCTGATTGAAGTGCAGCAGCCGCTCGGAAGGCGTGCTGATTTTAAGCAGGTTCTTGGGGCACACCCGGACGCAGGCCCCGCAGCCGACGCACTTCTGCTCGTCGACGACGGGGTAACCGTCAGGCCCCATGGCGATGGCGTTGAACAGGCAGGCCCGCACGCAGTCGCCGTGGCCGATGCATCCGACGGCGCAAACGCGCTTGCCGCTGAAGAGGGCGGCCTCCGCCTGGCAGGTGGGGACTCCGACATAGAGGAACTTGTTTTCGGCGCGGTCGCCGCCGGTGCAGGGGTTGAGGGATTTCGGCGCTTCGACCGAACCCACCTCCATCCCCATAACCGCGGCTGCATTCTGGGCGGATTCCAGGCCGCCGACCACGCACACATTGGGCTTGGCCTTGCCGCCGACCACCGCCGCCGCCGCCGCCGAGCAGCCGGCGAACCCGCATCCGCCGCAGTTGGCGCCAGCCAGACAGGCCTCCACCTGGGCGATGCGCGGGTCCTCATACACGTAAAAGATGCGGGCCGCGATACTCAGGACGATGCCGCAGGACGCCCCCAGCGCCGTCATGAACAGAATGCCTTCTATCATGCGATACAGGTCTCTTGCCTTAAACTCCCGGGGGGAGGCGCACTGGACAAAAAAAAGGTTTCAACTGTAAACCCGGGAAGTCCCTTATCAGGTCATTCGGTGCATTGCAAGGGCTGCGTTTGAGGGGCCAACTCGCCGCAGGCGCCGCACAGGCGGCAGGTCTCCACGCGACAGACGATTCCCGGGCGGCCTTCCAGGGCCCGCCGGTAATCGTGCTGAAGATAGGTTTTGGCAACGTGGTGGTCGATGAAATCCCAGGGCAGGATCTCGTTCAGGTCCCGTTCCCGGAGCACGTAGAAATCCGGGTTGATCGAAACGGTTTTGAGGGCGTGGGCCCAATTGCCCGCGACCGCGTGTACCCGGGACAGGATGTGAGCCACGCGCCGGTCGCCGCGGGCCAACAGAGCCTGGATGCAGGCCCAGCGGGGCAAATCGGAGTGAACCCGAACGTTGGGCACGCGTTTAAGCTCAGACTGGATGTGTTTGATTCGAGCCTTGAGTTCGCCGACCTCCGCCATGGCGGTCCACTGGAAGGGGGTGAACGGCTTGGGGACAAAGGAGCTGACGCTCACCGTGAGGGTGCCGATGGCGCGGCGGGTTCGGCTGGATTTGAGGAAGGCGTGCTTGATGCGTTTGACCAGAGCAACAATGGCCTCTACGTCCTGCCACGTTTCGGTCGGCAGCCCCACCATGAAGTACAGTTTCAGGTTCGGAATGCCCTGGGCGACCAGCGCGGTGGCGGCGGTCAGCACGTCTTCCTCACGGATTCCTTTGTTGATTACCCGGCGCAGGCGTTCGGATCCGGCTTCCGGGGCAATGGTGGCGGTTTTGACCCGGCTGCACGTCAGGGCGTTCAGAAGCTCGGGGCCGAGCGCGTCCGCCCTCAGGGAGCTGAAGGACATGGTGATGTCCCGGCCGGCGAATTGACGGCAGAGGGAAGCGATCCCCGGCAGGTCGGACACGGCCGCTCCCAGGAGACCGATCTGACGGCTGCGCGTCAGCCCCTGCTGGATGGTTTGCGCCAGGGACTGCTCTGAGCGAAAGCGCGGCGGGCGGTAGACGAAGCCCGCGCTGCAAAAGCGGCAGCCGTGGGGGCAGCCGCGGCTGACCTCGATCAGAAAGGAGCTTCCGAAGGCGGTGTTCGGCGTCAGCACCGTGCTGCAGGTGGCCGTCGCCGAGAGGTCCTTAAGGTAGGGGCGTGAAATCCGGTGGGGAACATCCTCGGTCGGGACCCAGGAGCTGAGCGTTCCCTCCGGGGTATAACTCGCTGCATAGAAACACGGCACGTAGGCGCCCGGGACGGACTGGGCGATCGTTTTGAGCAGCGCCCGGCGCTCGGCCCCCGGCGCGAACGCTCGCAGGAAGCCCGGCAGGATGACCTCGGCCTCTCCGATCAGAAAGCAGTCCACAAAGGCGGCGATGGGTTCAGGGTTCAAGAGGCAGGCGACCCCGCCGGCAATCACCAGGGGATGGTGTGCATCTCTTTCCGCGGCGCGTTGAGGAACCCCTGCCAGATCCAGCAGGGTCAGCAGATGAGGATAGTCGCTTTCAAAGGAGATGGAAAAGGCAACGATGTCGGCCGCGGTGACCGGCTGTCCTGACTCGAACGTGGTCAGGCGGCCGGACGCCGGCCCGTCCTCTTCCGGCAGGAAGACCCGTTCACAAACAACATCGTCATAGCTGTTCAGCAGTCCATAGACCGCGTGCAGCCCGAGGTTGGACATCCCCACGGGGTAGTGGTTGGGATAGACCAGCGCGATGCTTGTTTTCCCACGCCAGTGCTTGCGGACCGCGCCGTCCTCGGCGGCCGCATACCGTTTCCACGTGTCGTCGCGTTTCACTGCATCCCGTCCGGTGCCGCTGTCATGGCCGTTGGGCTCGCCGGCAACTTAAAGATACATCCGCACGGGGTCCCTGGCAATCCGGCCGGGTCCGTCGACACGCTTTTCGGATGTCAGTCCGCCTTGCGCCGCAGGAACGTCGGAACATCGAGGTCCGTTTCGTCCAGCGTCAGACGCCCCACGCCGCGGTAAAGCGCCCCGGAGGACTCGCCGACCGCGCGCCGGTGACGGATGAAGGTCGGCTCGTCCAGATCGACGATGTCCGTGCGCTCCATGTCGGCCGGGGTGACGTCGCGGACCTTGCCCCGCAGCGGCTGAACGACCCTTTTCTCCCTTTCCGGCTCCTTTTCCCGGAGCTTCATAGCTTCGGCTTCGGCGCCGATGCCGGTAGCGATCACCGTCACCCGCATTTCGTCGCCCAAGCTTTCATCCACAGAGGTGCCCCAGAAAATCTCGGCCTCGTCGCCGACTTCCTTATGGATGCGCTCAGAGGCTTCGGCCACCTCTTCGAACTCCATGCTGCTGGCAGCCGTAATGTTCATGAGCACACCCTTGGCGCCGGTGATGGAGAGGTCCTCCAGCAGCGGGTGGGAGATGGCCCGTTCGGCGGCCTCGATCGCCCGATTTTCACCGGCAGAGATGCCGATCCCCATCAAGGCCATGCCGGCCTTCGACATGGTGGTGCGGACGTCGGCGAAATCGAGGTTCACCAGCCCCGGCATCATGATCAAATCCGTGATGCCTTTGACGGCGTGCAGCAGGATCTCGTCCGCCCGCATGAACATCTCCATGAGGGTTGCCTTCTTCGAAGCCAGCGCGCGCAGACGGTCGTTGGGGATGGTGATCGCCGTGTCGACCACCTTCTTGAGTTCATCGAGGCCCTGCTCGGCGATTAGAGTCCGCTTCTTGCCCTCGAAGCAGAAAGGCTTGGTCACGACGGCCACGGTCAGCGCTCCCATCTCGCGGCAGATGTCGGCGATGACCGGAGTCGCCCCGGTCCCCGTGCCGCCCCCCAGCCCGGCCGTGATGAAAACCATGTGGCTGTCCTTCAGGGCGTTGCGGATCTCCTCGGAGTTTTCGAGCGCCGCATCCCGGCCGATCTGGGGGTTGGCGCCGGCGCCCAGTCCCTCGGTGATGCTGCTGCCCAGCTGGATCCGGACATCCGCCCGGGAGATTTCCAACGCCTGGGCGTCGGTGTTGGCGGCGATGAACTTGACGCCCTGAAGCCCCGAGTGGATCATGTTGTTGATGGCGTTGCCGCCGGCGCCGCCGACTCCGATCACTTTGATTTTTGCGGACTTCTCATTGTCTACGTACGTGAACATCGCTGGCCCTCCTACCTGGGTGTTGGTGTTTACAGTTTAACGTTTAAGGATTAAAAATTAATGTTTCGATCTTGCTCTCTGCCGCATCGCCTTTTAACTTTAAGCTTTCAACTTTAAACTTGGTTCTAAACGACGTCCTTGAACCAGCGCCGCATGCGGTTCATGAGGCGGTTGAAAATGTTGCGGTCGCGGATGCGAAACTTCTTCTTTTCCTTCTGCTGGTGGCGCGCGCCGTACAAGACCAGGCCCACGCCGGTGGCGTACATCGGGTTGTTGACCACATCCACCAGTCCCTTGATACCCTGCGGGGTGCCGATGCGGGCGGGCAAGTTGAAGACCGACTCGGCGATCTCCGTGACCCCGTCGAGCAAAGCCGTTCCGCCGGTCAGGACCATTCCCGAGGCAATCAGGTTTTCCATGGTGGCGCGGTAGATCTCGCGGTTGACCAGCGAGAAGATCTCCTCCATCCGCGGCTCCAGGATCTCCCCCAAGATCTGGCGCGCCAGCTTGCGTGCCGGCCGGCCGCTCACCCCCGGAACCTCGATCGTCTCGTCGGCATGGATGTTCCGGGCCACGGCGTGGCCGTATTTCTTCTTGATTTTCTCCGCTTCGGGGTGGGGGCAGCGCAGGCCGATGGCGATGTCGTTGGTGAGATTGTCGCCGCCCAGGGCGAGCACGAACGTGTGCTTGATGTTCTTGCCCGAAAACACGGCCAGGTCCGTAGTGCCGCCGCCCAGGTCCAACAGCGCCGTGCCCAGCTGCTTTTCCTCCTCGGTGAGCACGGCCTCGCCCGAGGCCAGGCACTCCAGCACGATGTCGCACACGTCCAGCCCGGAGCGGTTGGCGCACTTCA
>Ga0316603_10002034_pt1 | contig 11015 bp, 7 predicted proteins | sample OWC_soil_day10_n_FD_207649 | JGI IMG/M metagenome (GOLD analysis project Ga0316603, IMG submission 207649) | Wetland soil microbial communities from Old Woman Creek delta, Ohio, United States - OWC_soil_day10_noCT | ecosystem: Environmental > Terrestrial > Soil > Wetlands | place: USA: Ohio...
ACTGGACGAATTTTCCCTCTTGGCCCGAAAGGGGCGAGGTGTTGCTGGTGAAGAGCATCGACAGGGTCGGCTCGTCGACGGTGATCCGCGGCAGGGCCTTGGGCCGTTCGCGGGTGCAGATCGTGTCTCCGATCTCCACGTCCTCGATCCCCGCCAGGATGACGATATCCCCGGGCTGGGCCGACTCGACCTCCTTCAGCTTGATCCCGTCGTACACCTGGAGCTTGGTGACCCGGAGCGGGAGGGCGTTTCCTTCCGGGTTCAAGCAAACCAGCTCTTCCTTGCAGCCCGCCGTGCCGTGAAAGACCTTGCCCACGGCCAGCCGCCCGAGGTAGTCGGAATAGTCCAGGTCGGCCACCAGCATCTGGAAAGGTTCCGCCGGATCGTAAGCCGGCGGGGGGATTTCGCCGCGGATGGCCTCGAAGAGCGGCCGGAGATCCGGGCCCTTCTCTTCCAGGGTTTTCTGGGCGATCCCCTCCCGGCCGATGGCGTAAAGAACGGGAAAATCGATCTGCTCTTCGGTGGCGTCCAAGTCGAAGAAAAGGGCGTAGATTTCATCCAGCACTTCCTTCGGCCGGGCGTCCTTGCGGTCGATCTTGTTCACCACCACGATGATCTTTAATTCGGCTTCCAGGGCTTTCTTGAGGACGAAGCGCGTCTGGGGCAGGGGGCCCTCCGAGGCGTCCACCAGCAGGATCGCGCCGTCCACCATCATGAGTGCCCGTTCGACCTCCCCGCCGAAGTCGGCGTGGCCCGGCGTGTCCAGGATGTTGATCTTGATCTCCTGCCAGGTGACCGAACAGTTCTTCGCGGCGATGGTAATGCCCCGTTCCCGCTCCAAATCCATGGAATCCATGACCCTCTCCGCCACCTCCTGGCCGGGGCGGAAGACGCCGCTTTGCTTGAACATGTGGTCCACCAGCGTGGTCTTGCCGTGGTCGACGTGGGCGATGATGGCGATGTTGCGCAGGTTTTCATTTTTCACGATTCGTTTCAGCTTTTCCAAAATTTTCCTCCGGAAGATTCCGCAGCCGCTGCCGGCAAAGCCTTTGACGGCCGGCAAAGGCAAAAAAACCTCGAATCAGGGCTCAGGCTGACCGCTTTTTACTCGGCTTGGATTCGGAGAGGTAAAATCGCTTTTCCTCTGTTGCGGCGGGATCCGGTGGGGAAAACGCCTTTTCCTGCTGCCAGAATTTAGGAGACGACCGCGGGGAATTTCAGCTTCAAAAGATATTTGCCTTTTTATTATTCTAACACACCTGCGGATTTTTGGGTTTTGTTTTTCGGGAAAGAGGCGTTTGGTTCTTTTCCTGCAGCGGAGTCAGGAAATTCTTGTCTTCCCGCTCCCTTTGCGGTAGCATCGACGGATCAGAATTTGAACCGCTGCGAACGCAGAGAGGACAGGGAAGCATTTAATGATGCCGAAGGTCCCGGAAAAAAAATATTTCTACGGCTGGGTCATCACCGGCCTGGTCTTCCTAAACCTGGCCATGGCCTATGGGGCTCAATATTCCTTCGGCGTGTTTTTCCCTTCGCTGATCGAGGAGTTCGGGTGGAACCGCCAGAGCCTTTCCGGCGCCTTTTCTCTTTACACCTTCATGTACAGCATCCTCGGTTTTTTTCTCGGAGGGTTGACCGACCGGCTGGGTCCGCGGCGCATTCTGATCTTCGGCAGCGTCTGCCTGGGAGTCGGAATCGCCCTGGTCAGCCGGGTTTCCGCCCCCTGGCACCTCTATATCGTCTACGGTCTGCTGGCCTCCTGGGGCATGAGCGCAACCTACGTCACGGCCAATCCCATCGTGGTGAAGTGGTTTATCGCCAGGAGAGGGCTGGCCGTGGGGTTGGCCCAATCGGGCCTCGGCGTCGGCATCATTCTGATCCCGCCCCTCTCGGGTTATCTCATCGCCCTTTACGGTTGGCGCTTCGCCATCGTCGTTCTGGGTGCGGCCGTTTTCACGGTTCTTTTCATCACTTCTTTTTACCTGGTCGGCCACCCGGAAATCATCGGCCAACTCCCGGACGGCCGCAAACAGGTTCCGCCCGGAAGCCGTTCCGATCCCTGCCGGGAAGCCCTTCTCCGCGAGGAAACCTGGACGGTCGCCGAAGCCGTGCAAACAAAATCATTCTGGATCCTGACCGGGGCGTTTTTCTGCACCTGGCTTCTCGTTTTCCTGCCTCTGGTTCACCTCGTGATTTTTGCCCTGGATATCGGTCTTTCCCGGGATTCCGCACTTCTGGCTCTCAGCTTTCTCGGCGGGTTTTCCACCCTGGGGCGGCTGACGATGGGGTTCGTCTCGGACCGGATCGGCCGCAGGGCAACCCTCGGGCTGAATGTCGGGCTCCAGGCATTTTCCTGGCTGTGGATCCTGGGCACCGACGCCGACTGGATGCTTTACCTCTTTGCTTCCGCCTTCGGTTTCTCCTATGGCGGAGTGGCGGCCATCTTCCCTTCCATTGTCGGCGACTATTTCGGGAGGCTCAAAGCCGCGTCGGTCATCGGGGCGGTCTTCACTTTGTCGGGAATCGCTGCCGCTTTCGGCCCGCTCGTGGGAGGATACATCTATGATCTGACCCAGACCTACCGGACCGCTTTTATTTTGGGTTTTCTCACGAACATCCTGGCCTTAATCCTCGTGTTCATTTCCAGGCCCCCCAAAAAGAAATAGAATCATCTCCAATTTAGTTGGTCGTTTAGACCCGTTTCTTTGTTGCCCGGGGAAAAAAGCAGGCGCCGAAGCCAAAAAGGGTTGGGAGAAACTTTTCAAACTCCCCTTTCCTTGTCTCCGCAAAGAGACGCGGTGGCAAAGGGATAACCGGGCTGAAACGGCGGAAGCCCGCATTTGGCAAAGAGGAACCACCGCCTTTTTTGGCGAGGCGAATGCTTTTTTGCCCGGGCAGGGGACCACTGGGCAATACATGGCTTTCTCTATTCGCAGAACCCGCTGAAAATAAAAACTTTTCAGAAAGAAAATCCATGTTCGTTTCAACTAAATTGGAAATGATCCAAGAAATAGGCCCAAGGGACCTTGCTTCAGGCGGCATCTTCGGATTTCGTAAGAAATCGAAACCCCCGTCAAATCCCCCATTTCGCCGGAAGCCTGAAGAAACTGGATGCCGGCTCAGGCTCGGCATGACAAACCTGTCAGCGCCGTTTCCAGGCCCTGCGTTTCGATTTGCCGCAAATACCCTTCCACGGTTCGGCCGAGCCCCGGCAAACCATTCAAATCCCTCTGCCAGAGCTCCGTTTTTCCCAGAATTTCCGCCACCAGCCTTTGCCGGGATTCCGCGCCGCCGCCATGGGAAGCCCATAGGGTTTTAAAGAAAGCCAGGTTTTCCTTGCTGTCGCTCAAAGCTATGGGGTCGTCCCCTCGCTTTCCCTTGTAGAAGGCGATCAGGGCGGCGAGCGAAAAGGCCAGGCGCTCCGGGACCCGCCCGCGTCTTTTCATGTATTCCAGCAGGCTGGGAAGCACCCGGACCTGAAATTTCGAAATCGAACTCAGGGCGATGCTCATCAGGTAATGGTTGATGAAAGGGTTCCGGAACCGCTCCAGGACGGCGGCGGCGAAAGCCGTCAATTCCTCTTTCGGCAAATCAAGGGTGGGGATGATCTCCTCAAACAGCGTTTGCCGGAGGAACGCTCCCAGGAGCGGATGTTCGACCGCCTCCCGGACCGTCTCCACGCCCAGCAAATACGCCGCCGGCACCAGGGAAGTATGGGCCCCGTTTAGGATCCTGACCTTTCTCGTCCGGTAAGGGGCCACGTCTTTGACAAACAGCACGTTCAGGCCGCATTTGTGGAAAGGCAGCTCTTCTTTGAGAAACTCGGGACCCTGGATCACCCAGAGATGAAACAGCTCCCCTTCGGTCATCAGCGAGTCTTCATATCCCAGTTTCGCGGTCAGCTCGGATGCGCGCTCTTTGGGGTAACCGGTTACGATCCGGTCCACCAGGGTATTGCAAAAGACGCAGGATTTGCCGATCCAATCCGAAAAATCTTTCTCCAATTTCCAAAGATCGCAATATTTCAACAGGCATTCCTTGAGGTTGTCCCCGTTGTCCTCGATGAGTTCGCAGGGCAGAAAGACCAGCCCGGCAGAGGCGTCCCCCTGAAAAAAAGAGTAACGCCGATGCAGCCACACCGCCAGCTTTCCCGGGAAAGAGGCGGGAGGGGCATCGGTTATTTTGTCCTGCCCGTTGAAGGCGATCCCCGCCTCTGTGGTGTTGGATACGATATATCGAAGGTCCTTGTTTTCGGCTGTAGATAGATACTCCCGAAAATTGGCGTAGGGGTCCACGCACCGGTCGAGACAGCGGATCACCCGGTATTCGGAATGCGGCTTCCCCTCCCGCAGCCCGTTCAAGAATACGGTGTATAGGCCCTTCTGGGCGTTGATCTTTTCCGCCAACCCGGCGGCGATGGGCTGGATGACCGTAATCCCCGTTTGGAACCCGACCTCTTCGTTCAACCGGTCGACCATCCAATCCACAAAGGCCCTGAGAAAATTCCCCTCGCCGAATTGAATGATTCGGACGGGATAGGCCGGTTTGCTGATCTTTTCCGTTATCCTTGTCATACTTATCATTTCCCTTCCTTAATGTTTCTCTTTTCTCCTTTTGCCCATTTCCCCATTTTCTTTTAACCCTTTCGCCATTTCCCCTTTTCGCCCTTTCGCCTCTTTATCTAAGCAGGTACGGGATCTCCACATAGAGCGCCTCTTCCGGGCATTCGATTTCGCAGGGCAGGCAGAACCAGCAGGTTCGCAGCCCGAACGGAATCCCGCAGTTGAGACAGCGTTCGGCCTCGGCGAGCGCCTCCTCCTTCGAGTAGGCTTTGGCCACTTCCTGGAATCCCTTCCGCTTTGAAAGGGGAATCTGGGGCACAGGCACGCGGGCCTGTTTTTTCGCCCGGTTCCAGTCCGGTTCGAACTGCCGTTCGTAGGGCTTTCCGTTCTCCCGTTCATAATACAGGTCTTCGCCGGTGAGCAGCCTTTTCACGGAAAGCGCCGCCTCTTTGCCCTGGCCCATGGCCTCTACGATGCTCTTGGGCCCCCTGCTCAGGTCGCCGGCAACCAGGATCTTCGCCTTCTTGGTCTGGAAGGTGACGGGATCGAACTCAACCCCGGAGGAAGCTTCCACCCCGGGGGCCAGAAGGCTGTTGTCGAGCTTCTGCCCGATCGCCAGGATGACCGTGTCCGCCGGAAGGTCCATGGTCGTCTTTTCGTCATAGGAAGGGCAGAAGCACCCCTCCGCGTCGCCGACCGCGGCGCACTTCTTGAAAGCTACGCCTTTCACTTTGCCCCCCTGGACGCGGAATTCCTTCGGCCCCCAGCCGTTCTGAATCATGACGCCCTCCTCTTCCGCCTCGGCCGCGGACCAGGCGAACGCCGGCATCTCCTCCCGCTTTTCCAGACTGACGAGGTGGACTTTCTTCGCCCCAAGGCGCAGGGCGGTCTGGGCCGCATCCACGGCCGCGTTCCCGCCGCCGACGACCACCACCCGCTCGCCGATTTGGGGGGGCTGCTTTTCCCGCACTCTTTTCATGAATTCCAGCGCCGGGAAGACATCCGCCGCATCCTCCCCCGGGATATTCAGGCGGGTCCGGCCGTAACACCCCACGGCCAAAATCACGGCCTCGTACTTTTTCTCCAAATCCTCCAGCCGCAACTCCTTTCCCAGGGTCCGGTTCCCGTGAAACTCCACCCCCATGGCCGGGAGAATCGCCAGGTCCCGGTCCAGCACCTCCTCGGGAAGGCGGAACTCCGGCACGGCCCAGCGCAGAAGCCCGCCGGGAGCCGATTCCTTGTCATAAAGGGAAACCTTGAACCCGGAGATGCGAAGATAATAGGCTGCGGCCAGTCCCGCCGGGCCCGCGCCCACGACCGCCACCTTTTTCGGGATTTCCATAACATCCGGCGGCTTCATTGCCGGCGCCGTGTCTGTAAGATAGCGTTTGAGATCCCGGATGGCCACCGGATGGCCGTCCACCTTGGTGCGGTTGCATTTCGCTTCGCAGGGGCGGGAACAGACCCGGCTCAGGATCCCCCCGAAGGGGGCCGCCTCGCGGATCTTTTCCACCCCGTCCTCATTCTTTTGCCTAACAATCTGCCGGATGTAGCCCTGGCAGTTCATGCCGATGGGGCAGGCCTGCCGGCACGGAGAAAGCTGCAGGCGAAGGTTATCCAGGACGCAGACCTCCACGCAGCGGCCGCAGGCCGTGCATTTATCGCGATCGATGCGGATGTTGTCGCTCAAACTGGTCAGAAAATTGATATCCATCTCTCCTCCTTCACGCCATCTTGGCAATGGGCCGATGGGAGACCCGGATTTCTTCGGGGGCAGCGCCCTTCTTCAGCATGATGTGCTTCAGCCACTGGGCATCGTCCTTTTTCGGGTAATCCGGCCGGTAGTGCCAGAACCCCCAGCGGCTTTCCTTCCGCTCTTCCGAGGCCGTAGCCGAAAGCCTGGCGCAGAGCATGATGTTCTCCACCTCGAGGGCCTTGAAGACGTCGTGGACGCCGCGCACCCGCACCTTCTCCCGAAGGTCTTTCCGCAGGCGCTCCATCCACCATAAGGCCATGTTCAGCTTGTAGGTGTTCTTCGGCGGCGTGCAGTAGTCGCTGATCAGGCGCCGGGTCTTGTATTCGAATTCCTCGATGGAAACTTCCCCGGAAGTCTGTTCCGCCCGCCGGGTAAGATCGGCCCTCCAGGCCTCCACCCGGCCGGGGTCGAAGCTCTTGGGGGCGGGGTTCTTCCGGTTGTATTCCGTCGCTTCCTCGGCGGCGATTTCCCCGTACACGAAGGCCCCGCTGAGATGGCCCCGGGCGACCAGGGAAACATCGCCCGCCGCGTAAAGGCCGGGAAGGGTCGTCTCCGCTTTTTCGTTGACGAAGATCCCGGTCATGCCGTGCCCGCCGCAGAGATAATACTCCGTCGGCCAGAGTTCGATGTCCCCGGTGCGGAAATTGACGCCCCGCCCTTCGAAGAACCGCTGCTGCACCGGCCGCTCCGTGGAGAAGAGGATGTCCTCGATCTCCCGGATTTTGTCCTCCGGCAGGTGCTTCATCCGGATCCTGAGGGGGCTCATATCCTTGCGGTGCTCCAGGATCATGGATTTGATCGAGGGGTGATTGTTCTCCAGGTGGCCGTCCATGGCCGTTAGCAGGTGCGCCCCGCGGGTAAGGGTGATGTAAAGCAGGGGGGCGTTGATATCCTTGATGATGTAGTAGTTCAGGGTGTACTCGAAGCCCGTCAGCTCGGCGCCGGCCCGGAAGGCCATGGCGTAACCGTCCCCGGTGTTTCCCGGGAAGTCGTAGACGCCGTACAGGTAGCCGTTGTTGGGGAGGCCGAAACGGGCGGTCCCGCCCGAAGAAAGGATGACCGCGCCGGCGTGGCAGACCACCAATTCGCCGGTGCGGACGTTGATCCCGATCGCCCCCGCGACCCGGCCGTTTTCCACGATCAGTTCCAGGGCCATGACCCGGTTGAAAACCCGGCATCCCAAGTTCAACAGCCGCTTCGCCAGGATCGTTTTCAGCTCCGGCTCCTTCATGGAAAGACAGAACTTCCCTTTGGGGTGGACCTGGAGGAGTTCATAATTCCCGTCCTTGTCCTGCGGGAAGAAAACGCCCCAGTTCTCCAGCCGCTTCATCATCTCCCAGCTGCGGGCCGCCATGCGGTGGTTGACCGGCTCGTCCATGATCCCCTCGCAGGCCAGGCCGTTGGATTCCACATAAAGCTCCGCCGTGGTTTTCCCCGGGACGGCCACGATATTCAGGGCGTCCATCCCGCGGGCGATGCAGCCGCTGTAGAGAATGTGCCCCTTCTCGAAAACGACCACCTTCTGGGAGGGGTCGGCATCCTTGGCGCGGATGGCGGCCATGGCCCCCGCGCTCCCCCCGCCGATGATCAGAACATCCGCACGCACATGGGACTCTCGAAACTGCATAAAGACCTCCTGTAAAAATGCCTAAAATAAGAAGCTCCTGAGGTGCCCAAGATAAAGAGTGCCTTAAGTGCCTCAAGTTTTCCCTAAGAAAAGAAGCTTCGCTGTACCTGTGGTCAACCCAAGGTTCGCATGATCAGAATGGCTTCCCGATGAGTCGCAAGAATCTCTGACCCTGGCACTCACACTGACACTGTTTTTATTGCCTTTCCAGCTTCAGGGCGCTTTTCCCGCCCGTGGAAATCTGCGTTCGCAATTCATACGACTCGCCGGGAAAAAACAAAACGGCATACTCCACCGGCCTTTTCCCGCTGGAAAAGGTCAGCCGCTGAAGCTCCAGTACCGGACTGCCCTTGGGGACCTTCAACCACCCGCCCACCTTGACGGACGCCAGGGAGGCGCGGATGGCCAGGGACGAATTTTGGATCCGGACCCCCGCCTTCTCCTGGAGCAGGCGGAAGGAATTTTTTTTCGCCGCCTCTTTTTCTTCCCATTTTTCGGCCAGGTCCCGGGGGAAATGCATCTGGATAACCAGGTACAACGAGGGCTCCAGGAGATATTGCCGGCAAAAGCGGAGAACCTTTTCGCCGGCGGCGAGACCGAGTTTTTCCTGGACCGCGGCGTCCGGGTGGATGAATTCGTAACCGAAGATCCGGGTCTTGGGGCTCAGCCCCCGGCTGACCAAGGCGGGATAGAAACCGAAGAGATCGTCCACGTCCTGGGTCATGACGGTCTTCTGCACAAAGGTCCCCAGGCCCTGTTTGCGCACGATGATGTTTCTCTGAAACAGGTCCTCCATGGCCTGGCGGACCGTGACCCGGCTCAGGCCGAACCGGCGCATCCATTCCTGCTCGGAGGGAATGCGGGATCCCTCCGGGAACGAACCGTCCTGAATTTTTTCCGCGACGGAGCGGGCCAGCTGGCGGTAGAGGGGCACCATGCTGTCCTTGTCCAGGTCTTCGAACCGGGAGAGCGCAGTCATGGAGTTATTAATACGATATAATACGTCTTATGTCAACAATTATTGCGAACTTGCCTCCTTTCACTTTTGATATTTGCCTTTGGGGGGAAAACTTGGAGTGGGCCCGGGGATGGCGACGCGATTTGCGAAAGCACCGGCTGGGATTTCCGCCTTCATCGGCGAAACCAAAAGGTTTCCGCAAAGGGAGGTGGAAGGCCTGCGGCCCCGCCTCGACCCATGGAAAGACCACCGCCTCGTGGTTTCGCATAGCGCGGCGCTGTCCCCGGGCCCATGCGCCGACTTGGAAGGTCCCGATCCCCTTGTGTTTTTTAAAGAGTGAACCAGGGGGTCAAGTTTTTGCGAAAGACAACGGAGGGGGTCCCCGGCGTGGATTCTCGGCAAGATCGCCCCGCCCTCCCCCTTTCGGGGAGGGCGGATTCGGATAGGGACTGATCAGGGAAAGAAGGGAAATGGATTCGGAAGAACGAAGGCAGCAATTTTGCGCCCGGGGGGAAAAATGAAAGCCCGCTTATTCTGGCTGGAGGCCCACCGTCAGATGGCCGTTCTTCACGACCGCCTGTTCCCCCACCCGGATGCCCGTGGCATCCAGGACTTCCACCGTGTCGATCTGCCCCTTAAAATCCCTCAAGGTTACGGTTTTCCCTCTCACCGCCGTCACGGTGCACGGAGGGGGCAGGACTTTGTTGACCGACGACCCGACCAGGGGTACGGAGCGCTTTTTTGCCTGCGCCGCGAGCACGATCTTGCCGCCCGAAGAGTCTCCTCCCTTCCATTCCTTCACGGAAGAATCACCCCTCGCCGCCCCGTAGGAGATCCCGGTCAGGCTGAAGGCCATCAAGAGACAGGTGAGAAATAAAGCCCAGAGAACGGTGAAAAATTTTCTTTTCGTCATGTCGACCAACCTCCTTGAAAAGGCTTTGCTCATTTCATCGGATATTCACACTTGTCTCCTAAGCATTTTTTATGCCGGGAAACCCAAAGGTTTCCTCCCCGGTTCGCCAGGCGGCTCTCCGTAGCCGGAATCCTTTCCCTTCCGCAAAAAGGACAACGAATGCAGGATGTTCTGAGGATACGCCTCGATAGAAATCTCCTCTTTCGAAAAAAGGGAAAGATGGAAATCGTTTGACAAAATGGGGATCTTGTGGCGGAATAGGAAAAAAAATAAAGAGCACTATAAAATTATTTAATATCCATTGCCTCTGAAGGAGGTCGCGCGTGGCCCCTCAACCCGAAGAAAACGTTCCGGTCATCACCAACGTCTTTGCTTCAAAAGAACTGCGCCCGGGCGATACCTGGAAGGTTTTTCTCGGGGCCCAGGCCCCGGATGGCGACATGAAACGGATCGTATGCACGCTTGAGCAGCCCGGGAGCGGCCAGGGGTTGAGTTTTATCAAAATCCGGGAAGGTCGGCGCGGGCGTCTTTCCGGGCATATTTTTTTGAATACGGAAACAGGCTCCGGGGTTCCATTCGCCAGCTGCCGGCTCACCCTTCAAATTCAGGATAAAAAAGGGAACTTCAGCAATTCCGTTTCCTTGACCTTGTCCTTGAATCCCCAGGCCGTTCGGCAAAGCCCTCCCCCGGGGATTTTCGAGGATGAAGACCTGGGGCCCGTGCAAATTCGCTTCCCGACACCACCCGGTCCTTAATATTGTCATTTTTTTGACGAAAATTCCCCCACCCAAAACAAAGGATTTCGAAAGCCCCAGGAAAATCGCTGATATCATAAGCAAATCAAGAAATTATAAATAATCTATTCTTGGCACACCGCTTGCTCTCCTTGATATTCCCGAAACGGGCTTCAAGGAATATTCCTGCCTGCGATAGCATTTATGTGGAGAAGTCAACTCAGGGCGCAAAAAGCTCTGCCGTCCGGCTTTCAAGGGCAGAAAAATAACTCAAGGCGAACTCATAAAATTGCTCAAACGAATCCTCGGGACGTAAATTGACCTGGAGTTCCTGGCGCGGTTGGAACCGGAGGAATTGGAAATTCTTGTGGCTTGCGTCCGGGACCGGCTGGCCCAGGTTGACGATTGACAGAAAACCCGCCTTTTCCCCTTTGAAAAAATCCTCCCTCTCCCGTTGGTTTCCCC
>Ga0316603_10002035_pt1 | contig 11013 bp, 9 predicted proteins | sample OWC_soil_day10_n_FD_207649 | JGI IMG/M metagenome (GOLD analysis project Ga0316603, IMG submission 207649) | Wetland soil microbial communities from Old Woman Creek delta, Ohio, United States - OWC_soil_day10_noCT | ecosystem: Environmental > Terrestrial > Soil > Wetlands | place: USA: Ohio...
AGGGCGAGAATGTAGAGCGGGGCGAGGAAGCCGAGCGGGCTCGCGTCGGTGTAGTCCATGATCATCGCCAGCGCGCCCAGCGAGAGACCGATAAACAGGCTGCCGCAGTCGCCGAGGTAGATGCTCGCCGGCGGGAAGTTGTAGCGCAGGAAGCCGACCAGCGCGCCGAGCAGGGCGACCGTGAAGGCGGCCACCACCCAGCGCCCGTTGAGCACCGCGACCACCAGCAGGAAGCTGCCGGCGATGAAGCCGACGCCGCTCGCCAACCCGTCCATGATGTCGAGCAGGTTGAAGGCGTTGGAGATGCCGAGCAGCCAGACGATGGTGATCAGGTAGCGCGCCCACCAGGGGAGGAACACCAGCTGCAGGATGACCCCGGCCTTGAGCAGCACGAACACCGCCACCACCTGGCCGAGCATCTTGGGCTTCGGGGTCAGCACGCCGAAGTCGTCGATCAGGCCGACCGCGGTGACGATGGTCGAGGCCAGGACCAGCGCCAGCAGCTCCTGGTCGAACTCGAAGGTCATGCCGAGCGACAGCAGGAAGCTGGTGAAGACCGCGAGCCCGCCCAGGTAGGCGACCGGCTCGATGTGGTTCTTCAGCCGCCCGTCGGGGCGGTCGACCACGCCGAAGCGCAGCGCCGCTTCGCGCGCCATCGGCGTGCCCACGCGCGCCAGCGCGTAGGCGAGCAGGAAGCCGAGGATCAGCTGGATCACCATGGCAGCTCGGACAGCCGCTTCCGGGGAAGATGTTCCCGCCGGCCGAGCTCACGATACACGAGCGGGAGCCGGCGCCGCAGGTGGGGCAGCAGCCGCGGCCGGCGCGCCACGCCGAGCACGGTCACCCCGAGGTCGAAGGCGAGCAGCAGGGGCAGCCGGCGCACGAGGTCAGCCGAGTGGAGGTGCCGGATCAAGGTCATCCAGCGGTTCGACAGCACGCACGCCTCGAGCTCCGGCGGCCGCCGCCAGCGCAACCGTCCCTGCCCGGGCTCGGCGCCGGCGCCGCGGCCGTGGACCGCGACCGCGTGCGGGGCGGCGAGCACCCGGAATCCGCGGTTGGTCAGCCGCCAGCCCAGCTCGAGGTCCTCCCAGAAGCAGAAGTAGTGCCCGGCCCACGGCCCGCCGGCCTCCGCCACCGCTTCCAGCGCGGCCCGCCGGTACACGGCGAGCGCGCCGCAGGCCGCCAGCACCTGGCGCGGCTCGAGCAATCCTTGGACGAGCGGCTGCCCGTAGCCGCGGTCGCGGACCTCGAGCGTCCGCCGGTCGAGCACCTGGCCGACGCTGTCCACGGTCGCGCCGTCGGGCCGCATCAGGCGCGGCGCGACCCCGGCGACCTCCGGCCGCTGCTCGAGCACCTCCACGCAACGCTCCAAGCACCCCGGCTCGACCACCACGTCGGGGTTCATGAACGCCAGGTACGGGACCTCGGCCGGCACCGCAGCGAAGCCCCGATTGCAGCCGCCGGCAAAGCCGGTGTTGCGATCGAGGGCGAGAATCTCGACCGCCGCCCCTCCCGCCGCCCGCGCCACCTGCACCGAGCCGTCGTCCGAGGCGTTGTCCACCACCACGACCCGGGTCGCCGCGGCATCGCGGCGGAGCGACGCCAGGCACGGTGGGAGCTCGGCGGACGAGCGGTAGCTCACCACGACAACATTCAGGTCGCCGCCTCGTTTCATTCTCGGGAATCATTTTCACACGATCGGGGAGATTCCCATCGGGCCGGCCTCCGCTGATCGCGCATGCGTGCCAGTGCCTCCGCTCGACCGGATTCAACGACCGAGGCTGGTTGGACGCTCCGCAGCAGCGGTCGACACCGCGCCGGCCGCAACCGTGGATCAACGCGCAGTTGGCGGGCATAATCTGGTGACGTTCCTGCGGCGAGGTACCGGCCGACCTTCCGAGCACGCAGGAGATGTATGGTGTTCAAGCGCCCCGGCACCTGACCTCGAGCCCGGGGCCGATGAATGGGCGGGTCAGTGGCGATCACCCAGCACATTTGCCGACTCGTACGGACCCTAGTCGACTCGCAGGGCTCGCTCGCGACGAAGGCCGTGCGAAGCGGAGTGTGGGTGGTCATCGGACGAGCCGTCGGTCGACTTCTCACATTCATCCGAACGATCGTCCTCGCCCGGCTCTTGGCACCGGACGATTTCGGCCTTTTCGCGATCGCGCTGCTCGGCCTGCACCTGCTCGACACGCTGTCCCAAACTGGGTTTGATGCCGCGCTGATCCACCGCCGCGACGACGCAACCGCCCCCTACCTCGACACCGCCTGGGTGGTGCAGGTCGGCCGAGCTGCCGCTCTCGCCCTGGCGTTGGCGCTGTGCGCGGGCCCCATCGCGACCTTCTTCAAGGAACCAGCCGCCGGACCGTTACTGCGGCTCGTTGCGCTCGGCGTGCTGTTGGGCGGCTTCACCAACATCGGCGTGCTCTACCTCCGGAAGGACCTCGAGTTCAGGAGGCAGACTGTGTTCCAGCTGAGCACGGTCTTCGCGGACGCCGCGGTGTCGATCGCGGCCGCGGTCGTGCTGCGGAGTGCCTGGGCCCTCGCCTGGGGATTCGTCGCCGCCCAGGGGACGCGGACGGTCGTCTCCTTCGCCATCCATCCTTACCGGCCGAAGCTGCGATTCGACCGGGGGCAGGCCGGAGAGCTCTTCGGCTTCGGCAAATGGGTGTTCTCGACTCGCGTCCTCAACTTCCTGGTAGAGAGCGTCGATACGGGAGTGGTGGGCAAGCTGCTCGATGCGGCATCCCTGGGGCTTTTCAACATGGCTTCCCGGCTCTCGGCGACGGCCGCCACGGAGATCACCCACGTCGTCTCTCAGGTCACCTTCCCGACGCTTGCCAAGGTCAGAGAGGACCGGGACCGCCTCAGGACGGTGGCCTCCCGGACGCTGAGCCTGGTGTCCCTGGTCTCACTGCCACTGGCCGGCGGCCTCTTCGTCCTCGCCCCCGAGGTGGTGCGCACATTGCTCGGGAGGCAGTGGGAGGCGATGATTCCAGCCCTCCAGCTGCTTCTCATCTCCGGTGCCGTTCGTTCGCTCACCGCTAACTTCGGTCCGCTCTTCCTCGCCGCGGGCCGGCCCGACATTCAGACAAAGGTCTCCCTGCTCAACCTCTTGATCTTGGGAGTCACGCTGGTGCCTCTCGTCGGCAGCTTCGGCATCCTCGGCGCGGTGTACGCCCGGCTGCTCACACTCGCGACGCAGTTCTACGCCTGGCCGCAATTTCTCCGACTGGCTGGGATTCGCGCGCGAGAGGTAGTCAAGATCCTGGCCCCGCCGGCGGCGGCGACAGCGCTGGCGATGGGGGCGATTCTGATCTTGCGAGCGGGCATCGCGAGCGCGGGAGTGGGCGCGCTGGCGGTTCTGCTCGCGACGGGCATCTCCCTCTACCTCGTCGTCGTGTGGGCCGCAGACCGTTTGACGGGCTCGTACCACCAACACAACCTCCAGCGTATCGTCCAGCTCCTCGGAGATCCGGATGACGGCCTGCCCCGAGACACATGAGAACAAGCTCTGACAACTCGGGCCCGATGGCCCGGTCAGGCACACGGGGCCGTGCAGGCAACTGCTAATATCGACTTGCAGGAGGGTTGCTCGAAACCCCGCCGCCGGGGATGCCGGGGCAGCCGTCTGATCGATCAGACGCGGTGCGAGTAGCAGGAGATTGACCGCCTATCTCGCCCATCGCTTGGCACGGGCAGGCGTGCGCTCGCTGGCGCGCGTCTGGATCGTCGACCCGGAGCGGGCCTGGTTCGTCGAGGACATCTCGGACGAGCTCGCGATTCTCTTCCCGGGAGTGGAGGTCAGTCTCTCCGCGCCGTCGGTGCGGGAACCCGACCTGGCGGTGATCCCGTTCTTCAATGACGAATGCAACCCTCGTGCGAGGCGCCGTCTCCTCCGAAAGGCGGCGCGGTTCGAGCCCGCCTTCATCGGGCTTTACGAGCTCGGCAAGCGACGCCTGGTGGTGATTCCTCGCGGCGCGCTGCGGTCGTATCTCCTGCGGATAACAGCAGAGGCGTGGCTCCGGTACGCAGCCAGGGTTCCACAGGGGCTGGTGGGGCGGTTCCGCCGCGTCTCCGCCGGGAACGGGGAGCAGCGATGACGCGCGTGATGGTCGTGGCGAGCATCATTCTTCCGTCGGGCGACGCCCCCCTGCTCGTCGACCGCGCACTTCGGGAGCTCGGCTGCGACACAAAGCTCGTCGCCCTCGAAGAGGACCTGCCGCTGATGGAAGCGATCCACTGGGTCAGTGCGGCGAGGTTCGACCGACGGCGGTTCAATCGGCGACTGCTGCACGAGGCCGCGAGGTTCGATCCCGACATCCTGCTGATCTACGACTCGAACTGGGGCATCTTCCCATCGACCCTCCGATCCTTGCGCAGTCGTCACGGGTGTCGGGTCGTGCTGTGGGAGAAGAACCTCAACCTGTGGACTCGCTGTCAGGTCGAGTGCTTCCCGCTCTACGACCACGTGTTCTGCGCGGATTCGTACCCCCTCCCGTTGCTGCGCAAACCGTCGACCGGCCTCCGCGACGTGCGGTTTCTCGGGTCGTGCTGCGATCCGGAGGAGCACGGACGGGTGCCACTCTCGCAGCGAGACCGGGAGCGGTTCGCCGCCGAGGTGTCATTCGTCGGGGGCGGCCGCCCGCGGCGACGCGAGCTGTTCGAGCACCTGACGGCCCACCGGCTCAGGCTGTGGGGCTGGGGATGGGACAAATCACCGGCGCTCGCTCCCTTCATGGTTCCCGAGACCGTGTTCGGGCTCAAGAAGACGAAGATCTACTCGGCAACCAGCATCTGCCCGAGTCTGCAGAGCGGCCTGTATCAGGTCAACGGCATCAGCGAGCGACCGCTCGAGATCGCGTGCTGTGGCCGCGCGCCATTCTCGGAGCCGCAGCCCGATCTCAGCCGGTTCCTCGAGCCGGAATCGGAGGTCATCCTGTTTTCGGGGCCCGAGGATCTGGCTCGCAAGGTGGACTCCTACCTTCGCCGCCCGGATGAGCTCGATCGGATCGGTGAGCGCGCGCGACAGCGGGTCCTCGCGCAACACACCTACCGCCACCGGCTCAGCGAGCTGCTGGCGGTGGCCTGCGCTTGAGGTCACCCGGATCCCGGACGCAATCTGCCCCGTCGTGCTAGTGCTTGCGCTGGAGGATCGCATACTCGGTCGGCAGATCCGCCTTCCAGCCGAGCTCGTAGTTCTCTTCCACCCAGGCCCGAACGAGCGGATGAACCGGCCGGCCGACCCGTTGGACGACGAGCGCGGGAGGGTCGGCTTCGAGATCGGCCACCACCCGCCGGGCGAGGACGTCCCGAAGCGGTCCCGAGAGCAGGGGGTAGTCGTAGAAGACCCCGGTCGGAGGACGGCGCCCGCTCGCGAAGTAGAGCCCGGTCTCCGCGCCGACGTGGTAGAACGTCGCGCTGGGGGGCAGCAGCCGATCCAGGGACTCTCCGAGGCGCTGGCTGTCGACGAACACCGAGCCGTACTTGAGGCGGGACCACTGTTCGGGTGACAGCCGATAGCTGGGGATCTCGTGCCACAGCAGGACTGTGATGGTGATGAGTCCCAGCGAGATTCCGACAACCCTAGCAGTCGATCGTGCGGAGCAGGACAGCGCGGCCACCGTCCAACCCGATGCCACGGCCAGTGGCGGCAGGAGCAGCAGGAAGTAGTGAGGGTAGAGGCGTCCGGGGAGCACCACCATGACCGCTGCTGCGGCGAGGTAGGCGCCGAGGGCGAGCCAACGGACGGGGTGGTTGATCCCGTCGACCACACAGCCGATCGCCGCCACCAGCAGCAAGGTGCCCAGCAGGAGGAGCGCCCCTTCGGGCACTGCCCCGAGCAAACCCCACACCGCAGTGAGGTTCTCTTGCAGCTGTCCTGCGTAGCTCCGGTTGTACACGAACACCGCGGACACGAAGTCACCGAGCCTCGCCTGTCGAGCAAAGTAGAGGAGGGTCAGAAGCCATGCGATGGCGGATGGCCCGGTTGCGGCGGCGAAAAGGGGAAGCCAGCTCTGCAGACCTCCCGCCAAGCGGGCCCTGGTCGGGGTTGACTCCCGGCTACCGATCCACAGTCCGACTCCGCACGCACACACCAGCGCAGCAACCACGACCGCTGCAATCTGCTTGTAGAGCGTCGCAATCGCGAGCAGGCTGCCAGCCACGGCCAAAGCCCGGGTCGACAGACCTCGTGTCATCGCCATCACCACGATCGCGAACGCCCAGACCAGGCAGGCGTTGATGAAGATCTCCGTGTTGGGTTGGTTGCCTTGAAGCCACAGGTCGCCGGAGACGGCCAGCCAGACCACTGCGGAGTAGAGGCCGCCGATGCGTCCATGACGACCCGCGGAACCCGCGACGAAGACGCCGAGCAAAGCGACGATGCTCGCAGTCGCGTTCGCAAGAAACACGGCCGCGCGAGGGCTCGACGTCAACAGCCGGGCGGCCGCAAAGGTCAGGTAGACCGCCGGCGGCTTGTGCTCCCACAGGTCGGTGTAGAGTTGCCGCCCGTGCAGGAGCTCCTGGCCGACGACGGCATAGGTCGTGACGTCTCTCTCCAGAGGCTCGGAGTAGCCGTGAAGACGCGCTGCGATCAGCAACACCGTCAGCGCGAGCATGACCATCGCCGTCCATCCGGCAGCGATCGAAAACCGACCGGTCACGAGATCTACTCCCCCTGTCCGATGGTACCCCTCCCCCCCAAAGGGCCTCCTTGCCCAACGGCCGACGCGGCTGCAGAGTGCGTCCCGGCCCGCCATGTCAACACCGTCTCTGCCAGCCCGTTTGCACAAACACGTGGACAAAGGCCCCTCAGGCCTCGGATACTAGGCAGCAATATGCGATGCGCACTCGTCGAGTTCAACGAGTTTCACGGCCATATCTTGTCGACCTTCGTGCACCTCCTCAATCAGGTGGTGGGCGAGGTCGACGTCTACCTGCGGCAACAGGTCCTCGACGGCGCGCCCTTCGGTCACTGTCCCGATCTCCGGTACCGGGTGCGAGTCCTGGAGTCACCAGCGACCCGTGCCCGGCTCAGGCTGGGGGGCTTGTCCGGCTACGACCTCGTGGTCGCGACCAGCGTCGAGCCGACGGCTGTTCTGCGCCGTCTCGAGGGGATCACGGCGCCCCTGGTCGGCGTGATCCACAACGCCGTGCTCCTTGAGGAGGATCCGGAGTACCGGACGTTCTTCGCCGAACCCGGACGGCGAGCACTTGCACTGGCCCGGCACGTCGCGGAAGGCTGTCCACCGGCCCTCGGCACGCGCTGGGTGGCGCCGGTGCTGGTGATGGAGCGGTCCGAGCAGCGGTCGGCCGACTGGCGGCGGTTCTGCGTCGACGGCCGGATCGACTTCAGGCGCCGCAACTACTGGAGCCTCCTCGACGCCCTCTCGGAGCTCAAGTCGGAGGGCACGTCGGGGATCGAGGTGATGCTCCTGGGCGGCGATCGCGATCTGGACGGGCTGCGGCTGCGCCGAGAGGTCAGAGAGCGTGGGCTCGAGTCAGCCTTCACTCAACCTGCCAAGGGCGAGTTCAGCTACGCGCGCTCGCTGGAGGGCATCGCCTCGAGCGGGTTCCTGCTCCCCCTGGTGGACACCACCTCGGCTCTGTTCTCACCCTACTTTCGGGACAAGATCTCGTCCTCGGTGTGGACGGCGCTCGGCGTCGGACGGATCCCGGTGATGCATCACCGTCTCGCCGAACTCTACGGGCTCGAGTCTCTGTCCCTCCCGTACCGTGACGGCGAGCTCGCCGACGCCATGAAACGGGCCCTCAAGCTGGATGACGACGCGCGCCAGACGCTGGTTGACGGCCTGCACGCGCGACGCCTCGAGCTGCTCGAGTCCTCACGCGACAACCTGCGTGCCACCCTCCAGGACCTGGGTCTCTAGGCCGCAGCGCCACCTGCGCCCTTGCATCGTCCTTCAGCGCTGAATCCCCGCGACCCGGGCGAGGATCTCGCTGGAGGGCAGATCGCGGTGCTGGAGCGCCAGCCAGGCCGCGGCTGTCGCACGACGCCGCCCGCTCTCACCGGCCGGCGCCAACCCGCACAGCGCCATCGAGTAGAGGTCGACCGCAATCGCGACCCCGGGATGACGCCGGATGTCACGCCATGCGCGCCGCATCCCTTCGCTCAGACGGATGTCGTCCAGGACCACCAGGCAGCGGTCGCCAGCCTTCTCCGTGACGATCTCGAAGTACCGCACGGTCGGCTCATAGCGGTGATTTCCGTCGAGGAAGGCGAGATCGATCGATGGCACGTCTTCCAGCGCTGCCTCGAGGGTCTGGTCGAACAGACCCTCGCGATAGTCGATGTTGACGAGCCCGAGCTCGCGATGGAGCGAGCGCGCGATGCGGAGCCGGTAGGGCGACGCCTCGAGGGTCATCAGCCGTCCGCGGTCCCCCTGCTCGGCGAGCGCCGCGGCGACATATGCTGCCGAGATGCCCACGTTGGTGCCCAGCTCGAGCACCTGCGCGGGACGCAACGCCTGCACCAAGAGATGGAGCAGGGTCGCCGGCCGGAATCCCTTGCTCGCCCGAACCGCCCGGGCGAGCGACACCCCGCGGTCCCACTCTGGACCGTCCCCCAGAGAGCCGTCCACCAGCGGCTGCTCTGAGCTCTGCCAGCGCCGCCTGAAGGCCTCGATCCGCGCAACCGGCTCGCAGTCCCGCTCGAGATCCGTGCCCGGCAGCCGGCGCAGGACGTCGGCGATGATGGGGCCTCGTCCGTCGCCGAGCGACTCGAGCGAGGCCAAGGACCGACAGTCCATCGCCTCGAGCACGCGACGCTTCACGCGGCCGAGCCGGGTCGTCGGCCTCAATGGGGCGCTCCGCTCGCCCGTAGCGGGGCATGGGCCTCCATCCGTCGTCACGAGGCCCCTCCAACGGCTCGCCCGCCGGCGGTTTCGACCCGGGAGCCGCGAGAACCCCCAGCGGATCCATCCGCCAGACCTCGGAGATTGCCGATGCTCCTCACCACCTTGCACAGCCACACCGTCAACCACACGCGGGCTGCGAGGACTCCTCCGGTCCGTCCGAGCCGCCGCCGGCATCGCTCGGAGAAGCCGCAGGGTGGCGGCGGCAGCAGGCCCCGGAGCGCCCGCTGCGCCATCCTCAGTCGTCCGTAGCCGAAGGCGGCCCACACGCCGGGGGCGCCGCGCCCTACACGGTACTGCTTGCCCAGCAGCGCCGCGAGTGGCCGCGCGGGGTATCGCACTACGGCGTCGCCGACGTAGACGAGCTTGAACCCGGCGTCGCTGGCCTTGCGGGTCCAGCGCATATCGCCACCCGACCTGAGATGGCTTTCAAAGGGGCCCACGGCCTCGATCACCCGTCGTCGCACGAAGAGATTCCCCGTCATGCACGCGGCGTGGTCGGCGATGCTGGCCTCCACATCGACGTTCATCACCGCGTCGGCGAGCTCTCCGATCGAACGCCTCCCGGAGAACGCGAAGAGCACCCGACCGCCCGCGAGATCCGCGTCCGAGCTCTCCAACGCCGCGACCCCCCGCGCCAGCCAATCCGGAGCCGGAACGCAGTTGGCGTCGGTGAAGGCCAGGACCGAGCCCTCGGCGACCGCTATCCCCGCGTTGCGTGCGGCGTAGGGGCTGGTCACCGCGTCCTCCACCAAGACCTTCACCGCATAGGACCGCGCGACATCGGGGGTGCCATCCGCCGAGCCGTTGTCGACGACGATGACCTCGTACCGGTCAGGGGGGTAGGTCTGGGCGCATAGCCCCTCGAGACACTTCCGAATTCGCTCGGGCGCATTGCGCACAGGAACGATCACCGAAACCATGAGTGGCGTCGGGTCGGCCGTGGATCCGCCGACGTCAGATACTGCGACCATCGCTGTGACCTGCCGGTCGGCTTTGCCGCTGCGGTGCGACGAGCCTGAGCCAGCCCACGAGCGCACCCACGCCGCGTCCGGCCTCCAAGAGCCAAGTGGTCGCCCAGAGCGCGCCGATATGTGAAGCCATCTCGTCGTAGCCGCGTCGCCGAATCTGCTCTCGGACCCGGGCTCGGGCCGGCGGCAGGAACTGATGAAGAACTCCCCGACCCAGTTCCCTACGGGGGGTACCCCGTTCGACCCAAACGGCCGGAAGGCCCTTGCCGACCCGGTAGGCTTTGGCGAGCAGCGGCCCGAGCTTCCGCGCCCGCTTTCTCACCGTCGCCTCGGGAACGTACAGGAGCCGGAAGCCGGCGTCGCTGGCCCGGCGAGTCCAGTGGCCATCGCCCCCCGAGCGAACGCTGCCGTCGAAGGGGCCGAGCGCCTCCACCACGCTGCGCGTCACGAACAGGTTCGAGGTCATCGCCGAGCGGTTGTTCTCGACCTGCGCCGCCACGTCCAGATGCCAGAGCGCGTCCGTCAGCTCGCCGATCGTGCATGACGACGAGAAGTTGAAGTCCACGCGTCCTGCGACCAGGTCCGCCCGGTCCTCGAGGAGCGGTTCCGTCCCTCTTGCCAGCCACTCCGGATCCGGCCGGCAGTCGGCGTCCGTAAACGCCACCACCGTGCCCCGGGCCTTGGCCAGGCCGGCGTTGCGGGCCGCATAGGGGCTTCTCCGCGCCCGTTCCTCGATCAGGGTCACGGGGTACGACTCGACCAACCCGCGGGTTCCGTCGGTGGAACCGTTGTCGACCACGATGACCTCGGAGGCTCCGGCCGGGATACTCTGCGACTGGAGTGCATCCAGGCAGCCTCCCACCCAGCGTTCGCCGTTGCGAACGGGCACGATGACCGATACGATCGGAGACCCGCCGCCGTGAGCCTGCATTCCCATCCATGATACGTCGCGCGACGTACCACCGACAGGCATCGTGACCATTCGCACGCGGAGGGGCGCTGCAGACAGGGAGTCGGGGCAGCCAGACTACAATTGAATGCGCGGGTCCTCGGTCCGGTTCTCTCGACTCGACGCCCCTCCGGTGAGGGCTCGCCCGGGAAGACGCATCGTGTCCCTCAACCGTTTCTCCTCGCCGGCGACCGCCGATGCCGACTCTCCCGCG
>Ga0316603_10002036_pt1 | contig 11010 bp, 8 predicted proteins | sample OWC_soil_day10_n_FD_207649 | JGI IMG/M metagenome (GOLD analysis project Ga0316603, IMG submission 207649) | Wetland soil microbial communities from Old Woman Creek delta, Ohio, United States - OWC_soil_day10_noCT | ecosystem: Environmental > Terrestrial > Soil > Wetlands | place: USA: Ohio...
CTCGATTCCCATTCCGTTTCTTATGGATATATCAGATGTCCCATCGGGCGCTACCAATACTCTCGCTACCTTTCCCTTCAATGTTGCGGTCAAGCCTCCAGGGAGATGAAGTGCCATGGTAATCAGTGTTCCCATCTTAAGAGGGTTTCTAGTCCTTATGAAGAGCCCATTCAGGGAAAGGTCGCTGGATATTCCCCTGTACGTTTGCCCGCCTGAGGCATATTCGATCTTAAAACGTCCTTTATACCTGTCCTCACGTCTCTTTTCCTGGGCAGTCTCTATCATCTTAAACCCTGCGGTATAGTGTATTATCATTTTTGGCTGAAATGGGGTTAAAGTCAATCCTACCCAGGTAGGGGTAGTATTTCTCTGATGCAGGAAGGGCCGTTCCCTCTAAAACAGGATTGTAACGTATAGTGTCCTTTTGAACGAGGAAAGGGAGGGGATAAATACTTAGGGGAAGAAGCCTTCTCACAATGGCGGTAAGTCCTTGAAAAATAAAGTGCCCCCTGCAAGATTCGAACTTGCGGCACCAGGTTTAGGAAACCTGTGCTCTATCCACCTGAGCTAAGGGGGCGACTAAAAAAGTTCAAAGTTGAAAGCAAAAAGTTTAAAGTTCTAAAAACAGAAAAGAAAGATTCACATCTCCAAAATCTTAAAAGCCTTTGCCACTGCATCATCTGCATCCTGTGCCGGGATTACTCCCTTGATATCCCATGTCCTGATGCCGATGACCGGTTTTCCCATCTGGAGCGCGAAGGCGATTTCAGAGAGCGTCCCGTATTCACCGCCAATAGAGATGAGGACGTCTGCAGTGCGCGCTATAATAACATTTCTTCCGATTCCCAGTCCAGTAATGATGGGGATATCGATGTATTCGTTGGCATCCCGTTTATGCTCCTGGGGTAATATCCCGACGGTAACTCCACCCGCTGATCGGGCTCCCCTTGACACCGCCTCCATAACGCCGCTGAGGCCTCCGCAGACAAGGACGATTTCTTTTTGGGCGATGAGTCTTCCCACCTTTTCCGCTTCGTTAAGAAGCGTCTTATCGACTCTCCTGCCGCCAATCACCCCAATGGTTTTTTTCATGGCTCGGATAAAAATGGTCGGGGCGAAAGGATTTGAACCTTCGACTCCACGGTCCCGAACCGTGTGCGCTACCAGACTGCGCTACGCCCCGATAGTATGGCGGGAAACTGCGGGAACGTAACCCGCCCCACATTTCTGAATTTTACTTCAAAATAGCGCGGTTTGTAAATTGCTATTTATTCCTGATGGTATTCCTTTGCGCCACCTTCACATGAAGACCGGAACTATCCATGCCCCATTTCCTGGTGTAGAATAGAATAAGAAGCGTAGAGTCTGATCGGAGTGCACAGACGCACACGTGAATTGAGGTAGTTTCGGTAAAGGAGATCCGCTATGTCAATCAAGAACCTTGAGGTTTTTTTCAATCCAAAAAGAATAGCGGTTGTGGGCGCAAGCGAAAACCCGGAATCCACAGGGTATTTCATTCTGAGAAATATGATTGGCAAGGGGTTCAGGGGTGTGGTGTATCCAGTCAATCCCAAGCTGGAGTCTGTTCAGGGGGTTGAGGCATACAAAACAGTCTCTGCCATTCCCCATTCCGTAGATCTTGCCATCCTGGCCGTGCCCTTCGAAGAGATTCTCCCCACCCTTGAGGAGTGCGGCAGAATGGGGGTGAAAGGCGTGTCCATCATATGTCCTGATTTCGCACTCAAGGTGGAGGACGATCCACTCTTTACTCCCCGGGCAACGCAGCTCCTGTCGAGATACGAATTCAGGATTCTTGGTCCCAATACCATCGGGTTCATCAGGCCGAGCATACATTTGAACGCAAGCCTTTTTCCCAAAATGCCGAAGAGCGGCTCCACCGCCTTCATTTCCCAAAGCGCTACTCTCACCACCGCGCTGCTGGACAGGGCCATAGACAAGAACTTCGGTTTCAGCTATATCATCTCAGTCGGCGAAAAATTGGATCTCGCCTTTTCTGACCTCATCGACTTTCTGGGAGTTGATCCCAAAACCAAGGCCATCATCCTTTATCTCGAAAATATCGGCAGAGGACGTAAGTTCATGACTGCGGTGAGGAGTTTTGCCCGCAGCAAGCCCATCGTGGTGGTCAAATCCGGGAAGTTCGATTTTCCTGCCCAGGTGGCCCTTACCCACACAGGGGTCCTCGCCGGGGAAGATAAAATCTATGATGCAGTATTCAAACGGGCGGGAGCAGTCAGAATCGACGAGATCCTTGACCTCTTTTATCTTGCAGAGACCCTTGCCCAGGAAAAGAGGCCCAAGGGGAAACGCCTCGCCATTGTCACCAATGCGGACGCTCCATCCATGATCGCGGTGGACACCCTTTTGAAAATGGAGGGGGAACTCGCGGTATTCGAAGAGAAGACCGTGGCCAGCTTGCGCCAGAGGCTCCCTTTACTGAGACAGCCACGGAATCCTGTCAATCTCCCCACTGATGCTTCTCCTGACGACTATAAGACCGCGGTCGAAAACTGTCTCGGCGATACTAATGTGGACGGCCTCCTGGTAATGCATGTTCCCCATTTTAGAATCCGTCCCCAAGAAACGGCAGAAGCCATCGTCTCCGCAAAGCAGCTCTATCCCCGCATTCCCTTGTTCACCGTATGGATGGGGGGTGAGATGGTACATAATGCCCGGGAGTTTTTCACTACAAAAACGGTCCCCACTTTTGTCACCCCCGAACAGGCGGTAAGGAGTTTCATCTACCTGTACCGCTATGACTATAATCTGCAGCTTTTGCAGGAGACGCCCGAAACCATTCTGAGAGATTTCTCCCCGGACAGGGAAAGGGTGAAGGGCATCATTCGCGAGGCCCGGGGTCAAAAGAGGCTGATCCTCAGTTTACACGAAGTCAAAGAGATACTCCTCGCATACGGGATCCCCGTGACTACGACCATGAAAGTGGAGAGTGAAGAGGAAGCGGTCCGCATTGCCGATGAAATTGGCTACCCCGTAGTACTGAAAATAGACTCGGAAAAAATTTTTCACAAGATAGAGAAGTCCGGGGTGCTCCTCGATCTCAAGAGCGAGGATTCGGTGAGGGAGGCATTCAGCAAGCTCAGGGAACTCGCGATCGCCAACCAAGATCCCCAGGCCCATGTCTTGATCCAGCAGATGATGACTGCACACGGGTATGAACTGGCCATTGGGGCAAAGAAGGATCCCGCTTTCGGCTCTGCTATTGTCTTTGGCCTGGGGGGGAGGCTTCTTGAAGCCATGGAAGATTATGCCGTGGGACTGCCCCCTCTCAACCAGACCCTCGCGAGACGCGTCATGGAAGAGACAAAGATCTACAAATTCCTCCTGGCCGGAGGTCACTACAGAGAAACCCTGAAATTCATGGAAGAGATGCTGGTGAGATTCTCCTATCTGCTCATTGACTTCCCTGAATTCAAGGAGATCGATATCGACCCCTTCTTTATCACCGAACAAGGGGGAGTTGCCCTGGACGCGGGTATTCTGCTGGAAGAGGAAGTTACACAACACCTTAAAGGGTTTAGGAGCGACCTTTGCCCGCCGCATCTCTCCATCTGCCCCTATCCCTTCCAATACGTGCAGGAGATTACCCTCGAAAACGGCGTCCCCGCACTCATAAGGCCGATACGTCCCGAAGATGAACCCCTCATCTACCACCTCTTCACGACCGTGTCAGAGGAGACCATCGTATTCAGATTCAACCAGCGCCTCACCGACATGCCGCACGAAAGGCTCGCCCGCTACTGCCAACTGGACTATGAGCGTGAGTTGGCCTTTGTGGCGCTTATCAAAGAAAGCCCTGAACAGGAACGGATCATTGCGGACGTGAGGATGCTGAAAATGCCCGACCTCGAGACCGCGGAACTGGCGATTCTGGTGGCGGATGAATGGCAGGGACACGGCATCGGCACCCTGCTTATTGAGTACTGCATCAAGATCGCGCGGGAGCTGGAGATCAAGACCCTCTGGATGGAAATCCTGAGAAATAACTCCAGAATGCTGCATATCGCAAAGAGCTCAGGATTCGACGAAGCATGTTCAGATGAAGACATGGTGAAAGTGGTGCGCGAACTGGATTAACCTTCCGCCGGCTTTTGCCAACAGGCAACTCCTCAGGGAAGGCTGAACATCTCCTCGATGGTGATCCCCACAGATTCAGAGAGGGACTCCAGGTCATACCCGCCTTCAAGGACGAATATCATGGGGCAGGATGAAGAGGTGAGGATACCCCGGACCAGGTCCCGTATCCCTTCACTGCTCACCCTGATGTCCGCATGGGGATCTTTCACATGGATATCATAGCCGGCCGAGACAAGGATGAGATCTGGACTGAACCTCCTCACCACGTCAGGTAAAATATCCTGGTACACCGCCAGATAGTCCTTATTCCCTGAGCCCCTCAATATCTGTACATTATAGGTGTATCCCGTGCCTTTTCCCCTTCCCCTTTCGAGGTCCTTGCCCGAGTCAGGGTAGTAGGGGTATTGGTGTGTGCTGAAATAAAACACCGTATCATCCTCTTCGAATATATGCTGGGTGCCGTTTCCGTGGTGCGCATCGAAATCAACAATGAATACCCTGCCATAGCCGGACTTTTGCGCAAACCGCGCACCAATGGCAACATTGTTGAAGAGGCAGAATCCCATGGCAGCGTCCGCTTCCGCATGATGGCCCGGAGGACGCACCAGGCAGAACAGCCTCGTCACCTCTCCCAGTGCACATGTCTCCACTGCTTTTATGACAGAGCCTGCAGCGTACCGGGCTGCCTCCATGCTGTCCACGGAAGTGTAGGTGTCAGGGTCAAGGGAACCCTGTCCGGAGGTTCTTATCTTCTCAATATGCTCCCATGAATGGACCCGCGCGACATCATCCAGTCGTGCCTGTCCAGGTCTGATATGGACCAGTCTGTCCCATAATTCTGACTTTTTTAGGGTATCGAGTATCCGGATCAACCGGTCTTTACTCTCGGGATGCCATGGAGGCAGCTCATGCTTGAGCATAGCCTCGTGGTACACCAATCCCACCTTTCGCATCGATGATCTCTGGTTAGACATGGGGAAGATAGCTGGCGGGAGCGTGTGGGAATCGAACCCACCCTGCCCGCTTTTGGCAGGCAACACTGGATTTGAAGTCCAGGAGGGACACCAGAACCCTATGCACTCCCATGGTTGATATTACTTGATTCACAAAGGAGATGGCAAGCGAATCTATGCCGCAGGAGCATCCTTTCCGGCAACAGAAAGGTGCGGTATACTCCTATTTTTTGTGCAATGCCCTGTCAACCGTTCTTATGGCACAGAATTCTCCGCACATGCTGCATACCTCCTCCACCGCGAGAGGTACCTGTCCCCTCCATGCCCGTACCTTTTCGGGATCGAAGCTCAGGGAGATCTGTCCTTCCCAGTCAAGATTCTTCCTGCACTGTGCCATCTTCCTGTCCTTTTCCATGGCTCCGGGGATGCCCTTGGCAATGTCTGCTGCGTGAGCCGCGATCCGCGAGGCAATGACCCCCTCCCGCACATCGTCCTTGTCAGGAAGCCTTATGTGCTCTGCCGGTGTGACATAGCAAAGGAAGTCAGCTCCTGCAGCACCCGCAATGGCGCCGCCGATGGCCGCTGCAATGTGGTCATACCCCATTGCGAGATCGGTAACAAGGGGACCGAGGACATAGAATGGCGCGCCTTTGCATATCTCCTTCTGCATCCTGATGTTGAGTTCCACCTGGTGCAGGGGAACATGCCCCGGCCCTTCGATAATCGTCTGGACGCCTGCTGCAAGCGCCCTGTCCCTCAGTTCCCCCAGGGTCACCAGCTCCTCGATCTGGCTCCTGTCGGTCGCATCCGCAAGACATCCCGGCCTGAACCCATCGCCAAGGCTCAGGGTTAAATCATATCTCTTTGCCAGCTCCAGAAGTCTGTCGTACTGTTCATAAAGAGGATTTTCCCTGTCGTTGTAAATCATCCACTCGAGGAGGAATGCCCCTCCTCTGCTCACCACATCAAGGACTCTTTCGTCCTCCCGCAACCGTTCTATGGCCTTTCTCGTAACGCCGCAGTGAACCGTCACAAAGTCAACGCCCTCTCGTGCGTGCTCCTCAATCACTTCGAAGAGTTCATCGGGTTCCATCTTTGCGATATGTCCATGCCTTTCGGTCGTCTTCACCACAGCTTCGTAAATGGGAACCGTGCCCACGGAAACCGGAGACCTCTTAATGAGGGTCTTCCTCAACTCCCTCGTGGCACCGCCTGTTGACAGGTCCATTACCGCATCCGCACCATACTGCACCAGCACCTCAAGCTTCTTTATCTCATCATCGTACGAAACCTTATCCTTTGACGTGCCTATGTTCGCATTGATTTTTGTCCTCAGACCTCTGCCTATGCCCAGAGGCGCAATATCGTGAAACATGTTTCGTGAAATGACGGATACCCCTTCCGCAATGTCTGATGCGAGCCTGTGCGGAGATATCCCTTCCGCCAGGGCCACTGCCTCCATTTCCTCGGTAATAATCCCCTTCCTCGCTAGTTCTATCCTCGTCATAACAGTTCTCCTCTTCCTCCCTCGCCACCCTCTATGCGAGTGGGACGCGCGGAAATTGCTGCACTATCTTCACATAGTGTTCTGCCGCACCCTTTATGTCAGCTTCTCCCAGTATGCCGCTGATTAAGGCGATCCCAAAAGCCCCTGACTTCATTACTTCCCTCACCTTTCCCTGCTTTATTCCTCCAATTCCCAAAAGGGGGATAGAGACCCTTTCCCTTGCCTCTCTCAATGCGTCTATCCCCAAAGGTGCTCCATACTTGACTTTAGACGGCGTTTCAAACAAAGGACCGAAGGTGATAAAATCCGCGCCTTCCCTTTCCGCGGTGGCCGCCTCCTCCACATTGTGAGTCGAAGCCCCTATCATGAATTCTTCTTTCACCATATTCCTTACCGCATGCACAGGAATCCCTGATTGGCCGAGATGCACGCCGTCAGCCTCCACGCACAGAGCGATATCCACCCTGTCATTGATAAAAAGCCTCGCACGGTACTTTCCCGTGAGCTCCCTCATTCTGTACGCCATTTCCAGCAGTTCCCTTACGGGCAAATCCTTTTCCCTCAACTGAACCGCCTTAACCCCTGCCTTGAGGGCATCTTCAACCGCACTGAAGAGCGAGCGGTGCGCGCGAACCAATGTTCTGTCAGTGATCAGATAAAGGCTAAAATCAATCAACCGCTTTCTCTTTCCCCTTGACGACCCTGGTGGTGCTTTTCACTGAAGCTACAGCATTCCCTCCAGGGGGCTGCTCGCCGTTGCGTAGAGCTTCTTCGCTATTCTCCCTGCCCTGTATGCGAGTCTCCCTGCAATCACCGCATGTTTCATCGCCTCTGCCATACCGATAGGGTCCCTGGCCCCTGCTATGGCCGTATTGATCAAAACCGCATCACAGCCGAGTTCCATCGCAATGTTCGCATCCGAGGCGGTCCCCACCCCTGCATCCACGATTACCGGCACCTTCGCTGCCTCAAGGATGATCCTGATGTTATAGGGGTTCCTCAGTCCCAGCCCCGAACCTATGGGTGCTCCCAGGGGCATCACCGCAGCGGCACCCGCATCTTCAAGCCTCCTGGCCATGATGGGGTCATCATTGGTATAGGGAAACACCATAAACCCCTCTTTGGCCAGTATCTCCGTTGCCTTTAACAGCCCTATGGTGTCAGGGAACAATGTCTTTTCATCCCCGATCACCTCCAGCTTTATCATGTCCGATACCCCTGCCTCCCGTGCAAGCCGGGAATACCTCAGGGCATCCTCCACCGTATAACAGCCCGCGGTGTTGGGAAGTATTTTGTATTTTTTGGGATCAAGGAAGTCCAGCAGATTCTCGCTCTTCCTGTCGGTGATGTTCACCCTCCTCACCGCTACGGTCACCACATCAGCCCCTGAGGCCTCCACTGCCCTTGCGGTCTCCTCAAAATCCCTGTATTTGCCGGTCCCTATCCAGAGCCTTGACCTGAATTCTATTCCCCTAATGACAAGCTTATCTTCCATGCCTCCTCCTGTCTCCTGCCCTCCCCGTTCCGGTCCTTATTTCGGGTTCCCCTGCTTCCCTCCCCCCACAAAATACACCACCTCAATACTGTCTCCCTCCCGTAACTGATATCCTGCGTACTCCGACCTCTTAATCACCTTCAGGTTTACTTCCACCGCCACCCTCTCGGGCACTATGTCCATTTCCCCCAAAAGCTCCCTCACCGTGTCCTTTTCGGTACAATACGCTTCACCGTTCACCGTAAGTCTCATCTCACCCTTGCGTAAAAACAAAAATCCTCTTTCCCTGAATGGGGAATAGAGGATTGTTCTCCCTTCTCCTTATTCCCGTTCCCTACGCCAGTATTACCTGGATCAGGTTCTTGGGGTCTTCCTCGCTTTCGGAAAATCTCAGGCCTGCCGGCCTCCCCCAGGGACAAGCATTGTAACTATAGTATATCAAAAAGTTTGCTGCTCTGCATATGCACTCCCTGTCCTCCCCCGGATGCGGTTTCCGTGCGTCATGTATTTGTCAGGAACGTTCTCTCTCCCCCTTGCCTCATCCTTGACCTTATCCCCGGACTATCTTTACAATGATTTCATGGCCGAGATTAAAATCCTTCCTGTAGAGGTAAGAAACAAGATTGCTGCCGGCGAAGTGATTGAGCGACCCGCATCGGTTGTCAAGGAACTGACTGAGAATTCCATAGACGCGCTGTCTACTCATATAAGGATAGAGGTCCTCCACGGCGGGAAAGGGCTCATTAAGGTCACTGACAACGGCCGCGGAATGGAGAGGGATGACGCCCTCTTGTGCCTTGAGCGCCATGCAACGAGCAAACTCAGCTCGGCCGATGACCTCTTCACTATCCGCACCATGGGCTTCAGGGGCGAGGCACTTCCCTCCATCGCATCCGTATCGAGGATGAGTCTCGTCACAGGATTGAAGGATGCCCCTTCCGGAGTGTTCGTTGAGGCACACGGAGGAGAGGTGAAAGACATACGGGATTTTCCCGCCCAAGGCACATCGGTGGAGATACGGGACCTCTTTTTCAATACTCCTGCACGGAAAAAGTTTCTCAAGTCTGACCGCACAGAGCTTTTCCATATCATCGATTGGGTCACCAGGGAGGCTCTTGCTCATTGGGATATCGGCTTCACGCTCTTTACGGAAAAACAGGAAACCATGACTATTCCCAGGGCATCGGGCCCCAGAGAAAGAATACTCCAGATATACGGCCTGGAATTCGTGGAAGAATTGCTGGAGGTGCATGCAAAACACCCTGGCCTTGCGATAACCGCCTTTATCACTAAGGGGGAGCATTTCAGGAACAGCAAAAGCCATCAGTTCATCTTTATCAACAGTCGCCCCGTGAAGGACCAGACAATCTCCCATGCGGTGTACCAGGCATATGAAGGCCTGTTGCCCCATGATGCGCATCCGGTTTTTTTCCTTTTCATGGATATTGACCCAGGGAAAATAGATGTGAATGTACACCCCACAAAACGCGAGGTGAGGTTTGAGAACAAGGAGCTCATCCACCGTTTTGTGAGCAGCGCTCTCAGGGAAGGGATAAGAAAAGAACGCAGCCACTATACTGCGCCCTTTATCGAGCCATCGGGGCATTCCTTTCCTCAAAAACCCTTCTCCGGCCCCGGGATGAACGTGCCCTCTCCTGAGTATGGAAAACCCTTAATGAGAGAACGCGGTATCTCTGACAACATTGACCTTCTCTACCAGCCTTCTCTGCCTTTTCTCTACCTCGGCGATACCTTTATCGCCATGGCGGGAAAGGGAGGGCTGACCCTCATAGACCACCACGCAGCGCACGAGAGGATTCTCTATGAAAATTTCCTTAAGGGAATGAACCTGAATTCCCACCCCCTGCTCTTCCCGCGACAGATAAAACTCTCCCCTAAGGAATACGCCCTCCTTCTGGAGAATAAAGACACCCTCCACAAGATGGGCATGGAAATGGACGACTTTGGCCATGACACGCTGGTCGTGCGGAGCCTTCCCGAAGCACTGGAAGAGGCGGACCTGAGGGGAATCCTCGCTGATGTTGCCGCTGCCCTGGGAGAGGGAATACGTCCCTTCACCCAGCTGAAAGAGGTCCTCGCTGCAAGGATTGCGTGCCATCGTTCGGTGCGCGGCAAAGACATCCTCCACCAGGAAGAGTTCCAACAACTCTTGGACCGCCTAGAGGATACCGAACATCCTGACCAATGCCCCCACGGAAGGCCTACAAGGATCTTCCTCTCCCTGGACGATCTGAAGAAGATGTTCAAGAGGAAGTAGGGGTCTTCAGAAAAGGAAATGAACAAGGTCATCATCCTCCTTGGTCCCACAGGTGTGGGCAAGACAGAGGCATCTATCCTCCTTGCACAATCACTGAATACAGAAATCATCAGTGCAGACTCCATGCAGATCTACCGCCACATGGACATCGGTACGGCAAAACCCACAAGGGAAGAGATGTCACTGGTGAAACACCATATGATCGATATCGTGGAACCATCGGAAACCTTTAGCGCAGGAAAATATATCGAACACGTCATTCCCCTCATAGAAGGCCTTCATCATCAAGGGAAGATACCCGTCATCGTGGGCGGAACAGGCCTGTATATCAAGGCCATGACACGGGGCCTGTTCGCCGGACCTTCCGCCGACTGGCATCTCAGGAAAGAACTCCTCGATAGGGAAGAGGAGAAGAAAGGCTACCTTTACGCCTCTCTCATGAAACTTGACCCTTCTGCGGCTGCCAGGATAATGGAGAAGGACACAAGGAGGGTCGTGAGGGCCCTGGAGGTCTGTCTGAAGGCAGGGACAGGGATTACTCAATTGCAGGAGAGCCTCACGAGGCCTTTGGCATATGACTTCATACGCATAGGCATTACCAGGGAGAGAAAAGAACTCTATGGGCTCATCGAGAAGCGGGTCGATTCCATGCTCACTTCAG
>Ga0316603_10002038_pt1 | contig 11002 bp, 9 predicted proteins | sample OWC_soil_day10_n_FD_207649 | JGI IMG/M metagenome (GOLD analysis project Ga0316603, IMG submission 207649) | Wetland soil microbial communities from Old Woman Creek delta, Ohio, United States - OWC_soil_day10_noCT | ecosystem: Environmental > Terrestrial > Soil > Wetlands | place: USA: Ohio...
GATCCGGTGCTGCGCAGCAACGGGCCCTGGTTCTGCGTGTCGTGCTACTTCTGCACCGTCCGCTGTCCCCAGCAGATCCACATCACGGACGTGATGTACACGTTGAAGGGGATGGCGATCAAAGCCAGGCTCTACCGCGATCAGTCGCCGCCCGACTTCTCCAAGACCTTCGTCGACTACGTCGAGCATTACGGCCGCAGCTTCGAGCTGGGCCTGGCGACCCGCTTCAACCTGAGGCACCACCCGCTGAGCCTGCCGAACATGGCGCCGATGGGGCTGGGGATGCTGAAGCGGGGCCGCATGGACCTCGTCCCGCACCGCATCGACGGCATGGCGCAGCTGACGCGCATCCTCGAGCGCGCCAAGGCGCTGGAGGCGGCCCCATGAAGATGCTCTTCTACCCGGGCTGCTCGATGCAGCGCACGGCGCGCCCCTACCTGGATTCGCTGCTGGCGATCCGCGACGCGATCGGGCTCGAGCTCGAGGAGGTGGCGGACTGGAACTGCTGCGGGGCGACCGAGTACATGTCGGTGCATCGCGTGGCCGCGCAAGCCCTCGTGGGCCGCAACCTCGCCCTCGCGAGCCAGCAGGCGGCGGGCGCCGACACCCTTACCGCCGGCTGCAGCGCCTGCTACCTGAACCTCGCGAAGACCGACCAGCAGATGCGCGAGGATCCGCGCCTGCGCGTCACGGTCAACGACGCGCTGGCGGCCGGCGGGCTGGCCTACGAGCCCGGCAGCCTCAAGGTCCGGCACCTGCTCGACGTCGTCTGCAACGACGTCGGCTACGAGGCGGTGAAGGCAAAGGTGGTGCGCCCGCTCTACGGCCTCAAGCTCGCCCCCTACTACGGCTGCCAGGTGGTCCGGCCAGACCCGGACAGCCGCTGGGACGACCGAGAGCAACCCGTTGCGATGGACCGCCTGCTGCGTGCGCTGGGTGCAGAGGTCGTCGACTATTCGCTGAAGACGCAGTGCTGCGGGGGGCACATGACGGTCATCGGACCCGAGGTCGCCTACGGCCTGATCCGCCGGCTGGTGCACGGTGCGGCGGCGGCCGGCGCCGATGCCATCGTCACGCTCTGCCCGATGTGCCAGCTGAATCTCGATGCCTACCAGATCGAGATGAACAAGTTCTTCAAGACCGATTATGCGGTGCCCGTCCTGTACTTCACGCAGCTGATGGGACTCGCGTTCGGCCGCACGCCGGCGGAGCTGGGCATCGGCAAGGAGTTCGTCGCCGCGGCGCCGGCACTGGCGCGCATCGAGGACGAGCCGCCGCCCGCCGTCGAGGTGAAGAAGAAGCGCCGGCCGCGTGCCGAGGACGGCCTGCCCATGCCGCGAATGGGGTAGGGAGCTTCGAGCCATGTTCGACAAATCGGAAGAGGAACGCATCGGCGTCTATGTCTGCCACTGCGGCACCAACATCGCCGGGGTGGTCGACGTGGGCTCGGTCACGCACTTCGCCGCCGACGACCTCAAGGGCCGCGGTGTGGTGCTCAGCCGCGAGTACACGTTCATGTGCTCGACGACGGGCCAGGACCTCATCCAGAAGGACATCCTGGAGCAGGGCCTCACCCGGGTGGTGGTGGCGGCCTGCTCGCCACACCTGCACGAAGGGACTTTCCGCACCGCCTGCGAGCGGGCGGGATTGAACCCCTATCTGTGCGAGCTCGCATCGATCCGGGAGCACGTCGCCTGGGTGCACACCGACCACGCCGCCGCGACCGCCAAGGCCAAGGCCATCGTCTCCGGCGCGGTCGAGCGGGTGCGGCACAACGAGCCGCTCGACGCGATCCACGTCCCCATCGATGCCGCGACCCTGGTGGTCGGCGGCGGCATCGCCGGCCTCCAGGCGGCGCTGGAGATCGCCGATGCCGGTCATGAGGTCTACATGGTCGAGCGCGAGCCCTCGCTCGGCGGCCACATGGCGCAGCTCGACAAGACCTTCCCGACCCTCGACTGCGCCGCCTGCATCCTGACGCCAAAGATGGCGGCGGCCGGCGCCCATCCCCACCTGCACCTGCACACCTGGAGCGAGGTGGAGAAGGTCGAGGGCTACGTCGGCAACTTCACCGTCACGATCCGCAAGCGGCCGCGCTACGTCCTGGAGGACGTCTGCACCGGCTGCGGCATCTGCATCGAGAAGTGTCCCATAGTGGTCGTCGACGAGGTGCACGAGGCGGGCGTCGGCTTCCGCAAGTCCATCTACACGCCCTTCACCCAGGCGGTGCCGAACATTCCCGTGATCGACACCGAGACCTGCACCTACTACGTGAAGGGGAAGGGGTCGTGCCGGGCCTGCGAGAAGTTCTGCCCGACCGAGCCGAACTCGATCGTCTTCGACCAGACCGAGCAGCGCATCACCCTTCGCGTCGGCAACATCGTGCTCGCAACCGGGTACGACATGTTCGACGCGCGCCGCATCCCGCAGTACGGCTACGGCCGGCTTCAGAACGTGTTCACCAGCCTCGAGCTGGAGCGGATGTGCAACGCCGGCGGGCCCACGGGGGGGCGTGTCACCCTGCGCGACGGCAAGACCGCGCCGCGCACCGTCGGGATCATCCACTGCGTCGGCAGCCGCGACCGCAACTACAACAACTACTGCTCTGCCATCTGCTGCATGCAGAGCCTGAAGCTCGCGCACCTCGTGCGCGAGCGCACGGGCGCGGAGGTCTACAACTGCTACATCGACCTGCGCACCGCCTTCAAGGACTACGACGAGTTCTATCAGCGGGTGCTCGACGAGGGCGTGCACTTCATCCGCGGCAAGGTGGCGGAGGTGAGCGACGTGCCGAGGAGCCCGGACGAGGAGGGCAAGCTCTTCATCCAGGTCGAGGACACCCTGATCGGCATGCAGCGTCGCGTGCCTGTCGACATGGTGGTGCTGTCGGCCGGTCTCCAGCCCCGCCACGACGCCAAGCAGGTCGGCCAGACCTTCGGCATCGCCTGCAGCAGCAACGGCTGGTTCATCGAGAAGCACGCCAAGCTCGACCCGATCTCGACCATGACCGAGGGCGTGTTCGTCGCCGGCTGCGCGCAGGGGCCGAAGGACATCCCGGCGAGCGTCTCGCAGGGCGCCGCCGCGGCGGCGCGCGTCCTGATGCGCATCCGCCAGGGTCAGCTGGCGCTGGAGCCGGTGCGCGCGAGCGTGCTGGCCGAGCGCTGCTCGGGCTGCCGGCTGTGCAACGGCCTGTGCCCGTTCAACGCGATCAGCTTCGACCCGGTGCGACGGGTGACGGACATCAACTCGGCGCTCTGCCAGGGCTGCGGCACCTGCGTCGCCGCCTGCCCGGCCGGTGCGATCCAGGGCTCGGCCTTCAGCAACGAGCAGGTGCTCGCTCAGATCGAGGGGCTGCTGCTGACCAACCTCGAGCCGGAGGCCGAGCTGGCATGACGACCCGGGGATTCTTCGAGGGCTGAACATGGCAAACGACTTCGAGCCCGTGATCATCGGCTTCACCTGCAACTGGTGCAGCTACCGCGCCGCCGACGTCGCCGGCACCACGCGCCTCAAGTACGCGCCAAACGTCCGGCTGATCCGCCTGATGTGCTCGGGGCGCATCGATCCCACCTTCGTGCTGAAGGCCTTGGCGGACGGCGCGGACGGCGTGCTGATCACCGGTTGCCATCCGGGCGACTGCCACTATCTCGAGCAGAACTACAAGGCCATGCGCCGGCATCGGCTGCTGCAGCGCACGCTCGCGCAGCTCGGCATCGAGCCGGAGCGCGTGCACCTGACCTGGGCCAGCGCGGCCGAGGGGGCGATGCTCGCGCAGACCATCGATCGCTTCGTCGAGCAGGTCAGAGGGCTCGGGCCGCTGCGCTGGCCGGCCCGGCCGCGGCCGGCGGCGCCGGCAGCAGGGCATGCGGAGGCCGCGGAGGCCGCGCAGGTCGAGGAGGCCGCGTCATGAAGCCGAAGTTCGCGATGTACTGGGCGGCCTCCTGCGGGGGCTGCGAGATCGCCGTGCTCAACATCGACGCCAAGGTGCTCGACCTGGACGCCAACTTCGACGTGGCGTTCTGGCCCGCGGCGATGGACGTGAAGTACAAGGACGTCGAGGTCATGGCGGACGACAGCATCCTCGTGACGCTGTTCAACGGCGGCATCCGCACCGCCGAGAACGAGCACATGGCGAAGCTGCTGCGGCGCAAGTCGAAGATCCTGGTGGCCTTCGGCTCGTGCGCCAACGAGGGCTGCATCCCGGGCCTCGCGAACCTCAGCAGCCGCAAGGTCATCTTCGACACCGCCTATGCGGGGCCGTCGACCGAGAACCCGGGTGGAATCCGGCCGCTGACGGTGGCGGCCGTCGCGGAGGGCGAACTGCGGCTGCCCGCCTTCGAGCCCGTCCTGCGCACGCTCGACCAGGTGGTCGAGGTCGACTACCACATGCCGGGCTGTCCGCCCGAGTCGCACCAGATCGCGGCTGTCGTCGACCTGCTCGTGCAGGTCGTGCAGGGCAAGGCCGAGCTGCCGCCCAAGGGCACGGTCATCGGCGCCGGGCAGTCGACGGTCTGCGATGAATGCCCGCGCCAGCGCGACGTGAAGCGCATCAGCCGCATCCGGCGGATCCAGGAGATGCCGCCGCTCGACCCGGCGGTCTGTCTGCTCGAGCAGGGCCTGATGTGCAACGGGCCGGCGACCCGCAGCGGCTGCAACGCGCGCTGCCCGCAGGCGGGCGCGCCGTGCATCGGCTGCTACGGCGCGGCGCCGGAGGCCCTGGATCAGGGCGCACGGATGATGACGGCGATCGCGTCGGTGATCGAGGGCAAGGACGCCGAGGCCATCGACGAGGTGCTCGACGGCATACCCGACCCGGCCGGGATGTTCTACCGGTTCAGCCTCGCGCACTCGTTGCTGCGCGCGAGCCGGTCGGCACACCGAGAGACGGAGCAAGCCTGATGTCACGCATCACCATCGATCCCATGACCCGCCTCGAGGGCCACGGCAAGATCGAGATCTTCCTCGACGACGACGGCAACGTAGTGAACAGCTATCTGCAGGTGCCGGAGCTGCGCGGCTTCGAGCGCTTCTGCGTCGGGCGCCCCGTCGAGGAGATGCCGGTGCTCACCAACCGCATCTGCGGCGTCTGCCCGGAGGCGCACCACATGGCCGCGGCCAAGGCCGCCGACGCGGTCTACGGCGTCGAGCCGCCGCCGGCCGGCAGGAAGCTGCGCGAGCTGCTGTACAGTGCCTTCTACTTCGCGGACCACACGACGCACTTCTACATCCTCGGCGGGCCCGACTTCATCATGGGGCCGGACGCACCGGTTGCCGAGCGCAACATCCTGGGCGTGATCCACAAGGTCGGCCTCGAGATCGGCTCGAAGGTGATCCAGGCCCGGCACTACGGGCACACCACGGTGGAGATGATCGGCGGGCGCAAGGTGCACCCCTGCACGGCGGTGCCCGGCGGGATGACCAAGAGCCTGAGCGAGACGGAGCGCGCGGAGATCGAGCGCATGGGGCGCTGGGCGGTGGAGTTCGCTCAGTTCAGCCTGAAGCTGTTCGGTGACGCGGTGCTCGGCAATCCCGAGTACCGCGATCTCATCCTCGGCGACGCCTATAGCCACCGGACGTACTACATGGGCCTGGTGGACGCGCAGAACCGCGTCAACTTCTACGACGGCCGGGTCAGCGTCGTGTCGCCGGATGGCGAGCGCGTCGGCACCTACGCTCCGCACGAATACACCGACTGGATCAGCGAGCGGGTCGAGCCCTGGAGCTACCTGAAGTTCCCGTACCTCAAGAAGGTCGGCTGGAAGGGTTTCGTCGATGGCAAGGACTCGGGCATCTACATGGCGACGCCGCTGTCGCGGCTGAACGCCGCCGACGGCATGGCGACGCCGCTCGCGCAGGCCGAGTACGAGCGTTTCTACGCGACGCTCGGTGGCAAGCCAGTCCATCAGCGCCTCGCGATCCACTGGGCACGGCTCGTCGAGCTGCTCTATGCCGCGGAGCGCTGGGTGGAGCTCGCGACCGATCCGGAGATCACCTCGCCCGACGTGCGCGTCGTGCCGACGAAGACGCCGACCGAGGGCGTCGGCATCGTCGAGGCGCCGCGCGGCACGCTGACCCACCACTACCGGACCGACGAGCGCGGGCTGCTGACGATGGTGAACCTGGTCGTCGGTACCACCAACAACAACGCGGCGATGAGCCTGTCGATCAACAAGGCGGCGCGCGCCTTCATCAAGGCGGGGACGGTGGTCAAGGAAGGCCTGCTCAACCGCGTCGAGATGGCCTATCGGGCCTACGATCCCTGCCTCGGCTGCGCGACGCACTCGCTGCCCGGCCGCATCCCGCTGCAGGTCTCGATCCGCGATGCGCAGGGCAATCCGATCCGCGTGCTGAGAAGCGAGGACGCCTGACGATGTCTGACAATTCCGGGACCGGCGGCCGCACGCGCATCATCGGCCTCGGCAATCCGATCCTCGGCGACGACGGCGTCGGCTGGCGCGTGGTCGAGGCGATGCGCGCCCGTCTCGACGACGAGGCGGTCGACGTCCTGTGCCTGTCGGTCGGCGGCGTCTCGCTGATGGAGCAGCTGGTCGGCTGCGACCGCGCCCTGCTCGTCGATGCCGTCGTCACCGGCGCCGCGCCGGGCGAGGTGCTGTCCATCCCGCTCGACGAGCTCGGCGATCCGTCGTGCGGGCATACCGCGTCGACGCACGACACCACGCTCACGACCGCTCTCTCGCTCGGGCGGGCCCTGCAGGCCCCGCTGCCCGACGACATCTGGGTCGTCGGCGTGGAAGTCGACCCGCGCCGGCTGCACGAGTTCAAAGAGGCTCTCTCGCCCGAAGTCACCGCCGCGGTGCCCGAGGCGGTGCGGCGCGTGCAGGAGTGGCTCGCGGGCGGGCGTTGACAACTGGGAGGGATGGAGCCGCAGGCGATACCCGTCAATCGATCGGTAAGCTTCATCGCTGGGCATCGGGCGTCGCCCTTTGCCCATCCACGACCTCAATGAGTCGCCGAGCCGGCCGCGCCCGACCATTACCAATCCGTAATCCTCCGGCAAGCCTGCCGTTAGCTCCGCACGCCTATAACGCTGCACAGGTCCCGATGGTCGAGGCTCGAGGCCTCCGCCACCGGGGCATCGATAGACAGCAAACGGAGCGCAGAGACATGACGACATCGACGAGACAGGATCGGGCGGCCAGCAGCCATTCAGGCGGCAATGGCCGGGTGTGGTTCACCAGGACCGCGCTGGCGGGCGCGGTGGCGCTGGCGGTCGCCGGCGGGCATTGGGCCCTGGCACAGGATGGGGCGACGGCCCCACAGACGATGCCGGGCAGCAGCGTGCCGCGGGCGGGGACCGACCAGTTCGCCGACGTGGTCGCGCGTGTCAAGGGCGCGGTCGTGAACGTGGCCGTTGCCGAGAAGGTCGCAAAGGGGCACGGCCACCCGAAGATGGCGATTCCGGAGGACGGCCCCGCGGCCGAGATGTTCCGCCGCTTCTTCGGCGAGAGGGGTCTGCCGGACCTCGGCGACGCGATGCCGCGCGAGGTGCAGGGCCAGGGCTCGGGGTTCATCGTCGATCCGGCGGGCTACATCGTCACCAACTACCACGTGATCGACGGCGCGAAGGGGATCACCGTCAGCCTGGCCGACGGTTCGAAGCACGAGGCGCAGGTCAAGGGCTGGGACGACAAGACCGACATCGCGGTCCTGAAGATCGACGCGGACAAGCCGCTGCCCTACGTGCAGTTCGGCAACTCCGACGACACCCGCATCGGCGACTGGGTGCTCGCGGTCGGCAACCCCTTCGGACTCGGCGGCACCGTGACGGCCGGCATCATCTCGGCGCGCGGGCGGGACATCCAGTCGGGTCCCTATGACGACTACCTGCAGGTGGATGCGCCCATCAACCGCGGCAACTCGGGCGGTCCGCTGTTCGACACCACGGGCCGCGTCGTCGGCATCAACACGGCGATCTTCTCGCCGAGCGGCGGCAACGTCGGCATCGGGTTCGCGATCCCCGCCTCGATCGCTGCCTCGGTCGTGGATCAGCTGCGCAGCGATGGCCGCATCGAGCGCGGCTGGCTCGGCGTCCTCCTGCAGCCCGTGTCCGCGGAGGTCGTCGAGAGCCTCGGGCTCGCCGGGGAGGGCGGGGCGCTGGTCGCCAATGTCGAGCCCGACAGCCCCGCCGCCAAGGCCGGCCTGCAGCCGGGTGACGTGGTGCGCGCGGTGAACGGCAAGCCGCTCGACAGCGTCAAGGCGCTGGCCCGTGCGGTCGCCGACACGCGGCCGGGGAGCACTCTGCTCCTCGAGGTCAGCCGCGAGCAGAAGAACCGGGACGTGCGGGTGGTGATCGGAACTCCGCCGGGCCAGCCGCAGGTCGCGGCGGCCGGTGACGCGGACCAGGGGTCGAGCACGCCCCGCCTCGGCCTCGCGCTCGCACCGCTGACGGCGGAATCGCGGGCGCAGTTCGGCATCGAGAAGGGCAAGCAGGGCGTGGTCGTGGCCCGCGTCGAGCGCGACAGCCCGGCAGCCAGGGCGGGCATCCGTCCGGGCAGCCTCATCTCGATGGTCGGCCAGCAGCCGGTCGCCGCGCCCGACGACGTGGTGAAGGCGGTCGCCGCCGCCGCGGCCGAGAAGCGGCCGAGCGTGCTGCTGCTCATCGAGAGCGACGGCGAGAAGAGCTTCGTGCCGGTCCGGCTCACTGCCTGATCACGGCTGCGATCGACCCGCCACAGGGGCGCGGCTGGTTCGCTGCGCCTCTGTGGTCCAGGTCCTGGCCATTCCGATCGGCACCGCCGCCTGCGCCACATCCGGGCGCAGGCTACCATCGCCCTGCAACCCTCGGCCCACCGGTCCATTTCGATGCGCGTACTGGTCATAGAGGACGACCCCGACGTCGGCGCCTACCTCGTGAAGGCGCTGCGGGAGATCGGTGCCGTCGTGGATCGGGCCGCCGACGGCAAGGAGGGCCTCTTTCTCGCGGCGGGCGAGCCCTACGACGTCCTGGTCGTCGACCGCATGCTGCCCGGGCTCGACGGGCTGTCGATCCTGCGCACCCTGCGGGCGTCCGGAAACACCGTGCCGGCGCTCATCCTCAGCGCCCTCGGCGACGTGGACGACCGGGTGGAGGGGCTGCGGGCCGGCGGCGACGATTATCTCGTCAAGCCCTTCGCCTTCGCCGAGCTGCACGCCCGCATCGAGGCGCTGCTGCGCCGCGCCCATCCGGAGGCGGCGACGACGACCCTGCGGGTCGGCGACCTCGAGATGGACCTGCTGTCGCGGGAGGTGACGCGCGGCGGCCGTCGCATCGAGCTGCAGCCCCGCGAGTTCCGGCTGCTCGAGTACCTCATGCGCCACGCCGGGCAGGTGGTGAGCCGCACGATGCTGCTGGAGAATGTCTGGGACTATCGCTTCGATCCCCAGACCAACGTGGTCGACGTCCACGTCAGCCGCTTGCGGCGCAAGATCGAGCCCAGTGGCGACGTGCCGCTGCTGCACACGGTGCGCGGCGCCGGATACGTGCTTCGTGCTGACGCGTAGGATCCTGCGCAGCTCCACCTTCCGGCTGGTGCTGCTCTACATGGCGCTGGTCAGCGGGTCGGTGCTGGTGCTGTTCGGCTTCATCTACTGGGCGACGGCCGGCTTCATGGACCGGCAGGCGGACGTCACCATCGAGGCGGAGATCCAGGGCCTCGCCGAGCAGTACCGCCAGCGCGGCCTCGGCGGTCTCAAGACCGTGATCGCGGAGCGCGTCGCCAAGGATCCGACCGGCTCCAGCGTCTACCTGCTCGTCGACAAGGACCTGCAGCCGATCGTGGGCAACCTCAGCCGCTGGCCGGTCACGCCCGTGGCGGAGGCGGGCTGGGTCGACTTCACGCTGCGCGAGCGGGGACCCGACGGCACCGAGGAGCATCGCGCACGCGGGCGCGCGTTCCTGCTCGTCGGCAACCTGCGGCTGCTCGTCGGCCGCGACGTCCGCGACCTGGAGCGGACACGCTCGCTCATCGTCGGCGCGCTCGGCTGGGGGCTCGCGATCTCGGTAGGGCTGGCGCTGGCGGGCGGTCTGATGATGACCTCGAGCATGGTGCGCCGGATCGAGGCCATCAACGACACCAGCCGGGAGATCGTCGAGGGCGATCTCACGCGGCGCATCCCGGCGAGCGGTGCGGGCGACGACTTCGACAGGCTCGTCGGCAATCTCAATGGCATGCTCGACCGGATCACCGGGCTGATGGAGACGGTGCGCCAGGTGTCGGACAACATCGCCCACGACCTGCGCACGCCGCTGACGCGGCTGCGCCGCCGGCTCGAGATCGCCCGTGCGCAGCAGGGCGACGGCGATCCGGAGGCCCGCGCCGCGGTCGAGCAGGCGATCGAGGAGGCGGACGGCCTGTTGGCCACCTTCCAGGCGCTGCTGCGGATCGCCCGCATCGAGGCGGAGCAGCGGCGCGAAGGCTTCGCAGCGGTCGAGCTGGGGCCGCTCCTGACCGATGTGGCGGAGCTCTACGAGCCGGTCGCCGCCGATCGCGACCAGACGATCGCTCTGCAGGTGACCGATGGCGTCGTGATCGACGGCGACCGCGACCTGCTGTTCCAGGCGGTCGCCAACCTCGTCGACAATGCAATCAAGTACACGCCGATCGGTGGGCACATCGTCCTTGGGCTGAGGCTGGCGGGCGACGCGGTGGAGCTCTCTGTCGCGGACACGGGGCCGGGCATACCGGCCGATCAGCGCGAACGGGTGTTCGACCGGTTCCATCGGCTCGAGTCCAGCCGGTCGACGCCCGGCAGCGGCCTGGGGCTCAGCCTCGTTCGGGCGGTCGCGCGACTGCACGGCGCGACGATCCGGCTGACCGACAACGCGCCTGGGCTGCGGGTCACGCTGGCGTTGCCGCGCCGTGCCGGCTCGCGGGCGGGCTGACGCCGCCTTCTCGCGCAAATCGGGTGGACGCTGCATACTGCGGCCGACGTTGCGAGGAGCCCAACACTATGCGATTGCTCACCTGCCAGACCATGCGCGACGGCGTCCTGGTGTCCGGCG
>Ga0316603_10002039_pt1 | contig 10999 bp, 5 predicted proteins | sample OWC_soil_day10_n_FD_207649 | JGI IMG/M metagenome (GOLD analysis project Ga0316603, IMG submission 207649) | Wetland soil microbial communities from Old Woman Creek delta, Ohio, United States - OWC_soil_day10_noCT | ecosystem: Environmental > Terrestrial > Soil > Wetlands | place: USA: Ohio...
ACTCGCTCTCGACGACCACGTCGTCGCCGCGCGTGACGGTCACCTTCCACGCGCGCATGTCGTCCATGCCGTGGAAGCCGTGCTCGTCGTCGAACGCGATCGTGTAGACGCGCTTGCCGAACGTGATCGCATTGCCATCGAGGGTCGCCACCGGCGTGCCGTACTTGCGGAGCTTGCCCGCCCTGATGTCGAAGATCACCTTCCTCGACGTCACGACCCTGAGCCCGTGCTTGAGGTCGTCGTCGAGGTAGAGCGCGCCGACGCGCTTGGTCCCCTTCGCGATCGTGCCCGAGTTGATGAGCCAGCTGATCGCGAGCTGCTTCTCCTTGTCGGTCATGTGCCATTCGCCGCACGCGGCGGCGGGACGGCCCCATCCGAGCAGGCATCCCGCGACGAGCCCCACGATCCAGATCCGCATCTGCCGAGCATGACACACCGGTCTCGGCATCGTTGCGAGCACTGTCTATGCGGAGCCTATTCGTGCCGGAGCGCGTCGATCGGGTTGAGCCGCGCGGCCTTGCGCGCGGGGAAGAACCCGAAGATCACGCCGACCGCCGCCGAGAACCCGAACGGCAGCGCGATCAGGACGACGTCGAGCTCGAGCGGGATCTTGAGCCGGCTGGTGACCGCGTAGGAGCCGGCCAGGCCGAGCGCGATGCCGATCACGCCGCCGAGCGCGGACAGCAAGACCGCCTCGACCAGGAACTGCGCCAGCACGTCGCGCCCGCGCGCGCCGATCGCGAGCCGGATGCCGATCTCGCGGGTCCGCTCGCTGACCGCCACCAGCATGATGTTCATGATCCCGATGCCTCCGACGACCAGGCTGACCGCGGCGATGGCCGCGAGTAGCTGGGTCAGGAGCCCGGTCACCGAGCCGACCATCGCCGAGATCTCCTTCATGTCGCGGACCGTGAAGTCGGGCGTCTCGCCCTGGTGGAGCCGGCGCCGGATGCGCATCAGGTCCTCGATGTCGCGCTTGACACGGTCGCTCGTGGCGCCATCGCGCGCCGACACGAAGATCATGTCGACGTCGTTCGTGCCGCTGATCCGCCGCTGGTGGGTGGTGAGTGGCACGAGCGCGAAGTCGTCCTGGTCCTGGCCGAAGCTGGACGAACCCTTGGGCGCGAGGGTGCCGATCACGCGCAGCGACACGTTGCCGACGCGGATCGTCGCGCCGATCGGATCGGCGCCGCCGAACAGCTCGCGCCGCACGGTCTGGCCGAGCAGGCATACCGCCGCGCCCGTGCGCTGCTCGGCGTCGGTGAACGCGCGCCCGGACGCGACCTGCCACGACATCACCTGGAGGTAGTCGGCGGTCGACCCGGTGATCGAGGTGCGCCAGCTCGCGCCGGCCTGGACCGCGACCAGGCCGCGGACCGTCGTGGGGGCGACGCCGGCCACGCCCTGGATCTCGCGCCGGATCGCCCGGGCGTCGGCGTCGTCGAACGGCGGCGCCATGCCGCGTACGCCTGGGCCGCCGTGACCCGGCGTGCCTGGCACGACGAACAGCAGATTCTGTCCCAGGCCCGAAAGGTCCGCGCCGACCCGGGCCGCGGCGCCACGCCCGAGCGCGATCATCGCGATCACCGCCGCGACGCCGATCAAGATGCCAAGCATGGTCAGCATCGATCGCATCGGGTTGCGCACGAGGTGGCGCACGGTCTCGCGCACGGCGTTCCAGATCACGGTCATGCGGGCGCTCCCCGCTGGCGCTCGTCGGGCAGGTCGATCGCCGGCCTCGGTTCCCCGGCTCGGTCGATCGGCTGCTGGTGGACGTCGCTGGCGATCTTGCCGTCGAGGAACCGCACCACGCGCTCGGCATAGGCGGCCATGTCGGCCTCGTGCGTCACCATCACGATCGTGATCCCGCGCGTGCGGTTGAGCTCCGCGAGCAGGTCCATGATCTCCTTCGCGCGCGCCGAATCGACGTTGCCGGTGGGCTCATCGGCGAGCACGACCAGCGGATCGGTGACGAGTGCGCGCGCGATCGCGACCCGCTGTTGCTGGCCACCGGACAGCTGCGCCGCGGTGTGGTGCTCCCGGCCCTGCAGGCCCACGCTCGCGAGCGCCGCCATCGCGCGGTCACGGCGCACCCGGCCGGTCACGCCACGATACATCAGCGGGACCTCGACGTTCTCGAGCGCGGAGGTGCGCGCCAGCAGGTTGAAGCCCTGGAACACGAACCCGAGGTAGTTGCGGCGGAGCAGCGCCCGCTGATCGCGCGTCCACCCGGAGGTCGGCACGCCGCGGAACAGGAACTCGCCGCTGGTCGGCACGTCGAGGCAACCGAAGATGTTGAGGCACGTCGACTTGCCCGATCCGCTCGGCCCCATGAGGGCGACGAACTCGCCGCGATCGATCACGAGATCGACGGCGTTCAGCGCGGTGATCAGGCTGTCGCCCGCGCCGTACAGCTTGCTGACCTTGCGGAGCTCGAGTAACGGCGCCATGGCTACTGCCTCTCGGTCACGACGCGAGCGCCGTCGGGTAGGTCGCCGATCCGGATCGCGGCGTGGGTCTCGTCCTGTCCGAGCACGGTGACCTGCACCGGGATCGGCGCGCCGGCGTCGAGCCACACCCGCGCGACGCCGGGCGGCGCGTCGCCGACCCCCGTCGGGGTGAACCGCAGCGCCTGGCCCGGGACGAGGATCGCATCGCGGACCTCGTCGACGATGATCTCGGCGGTCGCGGTCATGCCAGGGCGAAGCAGGAGCTGCGTGTTGTCGACCGCGAGGTCGGCCTGGTAGCTGACCACCCGATCGACCAACCGCGCCGCGTTGTGGACCGCGGTGACGCGCGCCTCGAACTTGTGGTCGAGGTACGCGGCGACCTCGAACCGCGCGCGCTGGCCGTCGCGCACCCGACCCACGTCGGCCTCGTCGACGTCGATCTCGACCTTCATCGCGCGCAGGTCCTCGGCGATCCGGAACAGGATCGGCGCCTGGAACGCGGCCACCACGGTCTGGCCGGCCTCGATGCTGTGCGACAGCACGACCCCGTCGATCGGCGACCGGATCGTCGTCCGCGTCAGGTTGGTCGTGGCGACGCGCTCGACGGCCGAGGTCTGGCGGATCGACGCCAGGGCGATCGTGACCGCCGCGTCGGCGCGCTCGGCGGCACCGGTGGCCGCCTCGAGCTCCTGCTCGGAGATCACGCCGCGCGCGAACAGCTCGCGATCGCGGACGACCAGCTTGCGCGCCTCGCGCTGGGTGGCGCGCGCCCCGGTCAGCTGCGCGACCGCCAGCGCGCGGGCCGCGCGGGCCTGCTCGAGCTGGGCGTCGAACACCTCGGGATCGATCTCGGCGAGCACCTGGCCGCGCGTGACCACGGCGTTGTCGGCGACCAGGATGCGCCGGATCCGGCCCGAGACCTCGCTGCCGACGTCGACGGTGTTCCACGCCTGCACGGTGCCGGTCGCGGTCACCACCACCGACAGCGAGCCGCGGGTCGCGACCGCGGTCCGGTAGCTGACCGGGCGGGGCGCGTGGGCGCTTCGCCACCACGCCGCCAGCCCCACGACCGCGGCCACCGCGATCACGGCCACCGCCACGCGCACGCCGATTCGTCGCCACCGCGCGCCGTTGCCGAGCCTGAGCGTGCGGGTCAGCTCCTCGACCGCGGTCTTGCTCGCAGCGTTCATCACCCCCTTGGAACCAGCAAGCGGCGTTCCCGTCCTGCGCGGGTAGGGCGGCGCCGGGGTAGCGCCGGCGTGCGCACCGTTTGCGGCGGCCCCGGAAGCCCCGCAAGGGGTTCGCGGACCCGTCGACCTCCGAACTCCGCTGATCTTACTTCCACCAACCGAGGAGCTCGAGCAGCTCGTCGTAGCCGTCCTCCTTGAGGAGCTCGGTCATCGCGGCACGATCGTGCGCCTCGACCTTGTTACAGTCGGCGCGATGCCACGCAACGACGGCCCGATCCTCGAGATGCGAACCATCAAGACCAAGGAGGGCCGGTGGTCCGTCGAGTACCGGGTCGACAAGCAGTGGTTCCGGAATCCCGTGACCTATCCCGATCACGCCGCGGCCCTCGCAGCGCTGGCTGGCACCAAGCTCGCCGACTTCGGGCGGGAGGAGTTCGGGCTGGCGCCCGCGCCGCTGCTGTATCTCGGACGGAGCCCACGCGGCATGGAGGATCCCGTGATGCGCGCCTTCGCGTACGCGGTGATCAGCGGCGTGACCGCGCTCGCAGCCCAGGAGGCCGAGTACGCGCGCAACGAGCCGGTCCTCGCAACGCTCGAGGCGCTGCGCAAGCTCCGCCGGGTGCTGGCGCTCGAGCAGACGAGCCTTGAAGACGTCGTGAGCTAGTTTGGCTTCGGATCTGACTTCGAGCGGAACTGCTTCTCGCCGGTCGCCATGACGACCTTGTCGTAGTAGTCGGCCTGGTTGCCGGCGGTCTTCAGCTTGTCCTCGACCAGCTGCTTGAGGCTCTCCTTCGTCGGCGCGGTAGCGACGTGAGTTCCGTTGATGAACAACGTCGGTGGGGTCGAGCCAACGCGGAACTTCTGCAGCTCGGACATGTCGTTCTGGACCAGCTGCTTGCACTCCTCCCCATCGCGCAGCAGCTTCCACCTGGCGAGATCGAGGCCGGCGATGCCCTTCGCGATGCTCTCGATGGTCGCGTCATCCATCTTGCGGGGCTTGAACCCCTGCTCCCAGAACGCGCGCTTGAACTCGGTGAACTTGCCGAGCTTGCCCGCCGCACATCCGGCCAGGTGCGCGTTCGTGACCTGCGGGTGCACGACCATGTTCTTGAACACGACGCGGACCTTGCCGTCGTACTCCTTGACCAGATCCTCGAGCAGCGCGCTGGCCCGCTCGCAGTACGGTGAACCAAAGTCCCAGGCCTCGACGATCGTGACGGGCGCGCCCGCCGCCGGGCCTTCGACCAGCCCCGCCTTCAGGTTCGGCGCGATGTCGACGGCGAAGATCGCGTCCGGCGCGGGCTCGTCGCGCTCCTGCGCGACCTGTTGATGCTTCTGCTGCTCGTGAATCTTCTGCAGGAACTCGAACGCCTCGGCGTACTTGGCGTTGGTCTCCTCGAGCTTCTTCAGGCGGGCCTCGAGGCCGTCGGTGGTCGTGGAGTCGCTCCGACAACCCACCAACACCATGGCCCCCACCAGCAGGAATGCGACGGAGTTCATGGACAGCATCGTGCTGGCGAATCCCACCTGTGACAACCCGTCGTCAACGTCGAATCATCGCGGTGGGTGGCCCGATCCGCGGCCCACCCAGGTGATCGCGAGTGGGACTCCACCCTGCACGACGGTGGTATTGCGGGTCGCGACGAGCATGTAGGTGGGAGTGCTCGACGGGCGAGGGGCCGGAATTGCCGACCACGAGTTGCGTCGTTGCAGCCGTCCTGGCTATCGTGGAATGGGGGTATTTCGGTTGTTCGTGATCGTCGGGAGATTCCTGTCACCATTTGCGGCCGCGGTCCCACTCGGTCTCTACGGGGAGGCATCGCGAATGGCAGGGCTGCATTCGATCACGACCGTGGCTCCCTGTCCGAAGTGGGGCGAATGATCCAGCCAACGACCTGGATCGCGATCGCGCTGACGGTTGTCGTCGGGGCGTGCGACCTCGGACGTTACAATCCCGGTGACAGCGGATTCACCGACACGAACGAACGGTCGACGGCCTGCTCGAGCGTCTGCCACGGCTCCGGCGGCGAGGCCGCGCCGCCACAGGACACGCTCGGGCACATGGAGACCCAGGCGATCGGCGTGGGCGCCCACCGCGCGCACGTCAGCAGCTCGGGCTGGCACAAGCGGGTCGAGTGCGGGACCTGCCACAAGGTGCCGAACGAGATCGGCGATCCCGGCCACCTCGACACCGGGCTTCCGGCGGAGCTGATCTTCGCCGCGCTGGGCGAGGGCTCGGTGTGGAACCGCGACGATCAGACCTGCACCAACAGCTATTGCCATGGCGCGACGCTCACCAACAGCCTCGCCGGCACGACCACGTCCGCGGGCGGCACGGACATCGCGCCGATCTGGACCAAGGTCGATGGCTCGCAGACCCAGTGCTCCTCCTGTCACGGCTTCCCGCCGCCGGCACCGCATCCCCAGAACACCGACTGCGGCTCGTGTCACCCGACGATGAACCCCGGGGTGAACACGATGATCACCTATCCCGAGCTCCACATCGACGGCCGGATCGACGTCGTCAACGCGGCGCCGTGCGACAGCTGCCACGGCTCGGGTGGCCAGGCCGCACCGCCCAAGGATGTCGGCGGCCACGTGATCACCACGGCGACCGGCGTCGGCGCGCACGCCGAGCACATGATCTCGAATTCGACCTGGCACGCGCCGATCAAGTGTCTCGAATGCCACAAGGTCCCGGCCGGCGTGAACGACCAGGGCCACGTCGACACGCCGCTGCCGGCCGAGATCGTGTTCGGCCCGCTCGGCGGCATCGGCACGTGGAACGGCACGAAGTGCAGCAACACGTACTGCCACGGTGGCGGCACGAGCCCGCTCACCGGTGGCGCCCAGATCTCGCCGACCTGGACGCAAGTGGATGGCACGCAACGCCAGTGCGACTCGTGCCACGGCGCGCCGCCGCCGCCGCCTCACCCGATCAACAGCAACTGCGGCGCGTGTCACCCGACGATGACCTCCGGGTTCGGGCTCCAGATCACGTACCCGGCGCTCCACATCGACGGCAAGGTCGACCTCGAGAACGGACCGAAGTGCGACAGCTGCCACGGTTCGGGTGGTGTCGACGCGCCGCCGGTGGACACGACCGGCGGCACGAGCACGGATCTACGCGGCGTCGGCGCGCACCGCACTCACCTCACGACGTCGACGTGGCGCAAGGACATCACCTGCGATCAGTGCCACAAGGTGCCCACGGCGGTGACCGAGATCGGCCACGTCGATACCCCGCTGCCAGCCGAGCTGACGTTCGGCGCGCTGGCGGGGAGCCCGACGTGGAACGGCGCGACGTGCACGAACACCTACTGCCACGGCGCGACGCTCACCGGTGGGATCTCGACCAACCCGAGCTGGACGGTGGTCACGGGTGCGCAGAGCCAGTGCGGCTCGTGTCACGGCACCCCTCCGCCGTCGCCCCATCCGGTGGACTCCGATTGCGGCAAGTGCCACGACACGATGATCGCGGGCGGCGGCCTCGAGATCGCCGATCCGTCGCGCCACATCGACGGCAACCTCAACGTCAACACCGACCAGCCGTGCAACACGTGCCACGGGTCGGCGACGAGCGACGCGCCGCCCAAGGACACGCTCGGCAACACCTCCACCGGCACGCGCGGGGTCGGCGCTCACCAGAGCCACCTCGCGACGACGACCAACCGGTTCCTGCCGGTCCTGTGCATCGATTGTCACAAGGTCCCCGGCGCGGTGATCTCGATCGGCCACATCGACACCGGACTTCCGGCGGAGCTGACGTTCAGCCCGCGCGCCGGTACGACGGCACAATGGAACGGCTCGCAGTGTACCAACAGCTACTGCCACGGCGCGACGCTCACGAGCGGCACCATCGGCGCCGGCGGCACGGCGACCGCACCGCTGTGGACGGTGGTGGACGGTAGCCAGCGGAAGTGCACGTCGTGCCACGGCAACCCACCGCCGCTGCCGCACCCGCAGGTCGGCGACTGCGGCGTCTGCCACAACACCATGGCCCCCGGCGCGCCGACCGCGTTCATCGCGCCGCTGCGCCACGTCGATGGCAACCTCGACGTCAACACCGACCAGCCGTGCGATGCCTGCCACGGCTCGGCGACGAACGAAGCACCGCCCAAGGACACGCTCGGCAACTCCGCGACCACCGTGCGCGGCGTCGGCGCCCACCAGGCGCACGTCGCGACTGGATCGATCTGGCACAAGGACACCACCTGTACCCAGTGCCACACCGTCCCGACGACGGTGGGCGCGGTCGGGCACATCGACACGGCGCTGCCCGCCGAGCTCACCTTCACCGGCCTGGCGGCCGGCACCGCGTGGAGCGGGACGACGTGCACGTCGTACTGCCACGGCACGACGCTCGGCGCCGGCGGCGGTGCGACGGTGCCGCAGTGGACCAAGGTCGACGGCACCCAGACGCAGTGCGCGTCGTGCCACGGCAACCCGCCGCCGTTGCCCCACCCGCAGGCCAGCGATTGCGGCCTGTGCCACGGCGATGTCACGCCGGGCGCTCCGACCACCTTCACCACGCCGAGCCGCCACATCGACGGCACGCTCGACGTCTCGACCACGGTCGCGTGCAACGCGTGTCACGGCTCGGCGACCACCAGCGCCCCGCCGAAGGACACCGCCGGCAACACCGCCACGACCACCAAGGGCGTCGGCGCGCACCAGGCCCACGTCGCGATCGCCCCGACCTGGCACAAGCCCACGACGTGCGATCAGTGCCACCTCGTTCCGGCGGGCTACACCGACCCGGGCCACCTCGACTCGGCCTTGCCGGCGGAGCTGGTGTTCTCCGGGCTGGCGGCGAGCTCGGTGTGGAACGGGGCGTCGTGCACGTCGTACTGCCACGGCGCCACGCTGGCCGGCGGTGGGGCGAAGACGCCGATCTGGACCAAGGTCGACGGGACCCAGGCGCAGTGCAGCTCGTGTCACGGTGCGCCGCCGCCGCCGCCGCACCCGGTGCTCACCGACTGCGGTCAGTGCCACGACACGATGACCGCTGGCAACAACACGGTGATCACCTCGCCGGCGCGCCACATCGACGGCAGGCTGGACGTCGTCGGCGCGGCCGCGTGTAACTCGTGCCACGGCTCGGCGACCAGCGATGCCCCGCCCAAGGACACCACGGGCAACACCGCGACGACGACCAAGGGCGTCGGTGCGCACCAGCGCCACGTCGCGACGTCCGACCAGTATCGGGCGGTGGCGTGCAGCGACTGTCACAAGGTCCCCGCGTCGCTCAACGCGACCGGCCACGTCGATACCGCGCTGCCCGCGGAGCTGACGTTCAGCGCGATCGCCGGCACCACGACGACGTGGAACGGCACCAGGTGCTCGAACAACTATTGCCACGGCTCCACGCTGGCCGGCGGCTTGACGACGAGCCCGACCTGGACCGTGGTCGACGGCACGCAGGCGCAGTGCACGTCGTGCCACGGCAATCCGCCGCCGGCGCCGCACCCGCAGTCCAGCGATTGCGGCCAGTGCCACGGCGACGTTTCGCCCGGGACCCCGACCTCGTTCACCTCGCCGCAGCGCCACGTCGACGGCATCGTCGATCTCAGCGCCACCGTGGCCTGCAACGGCTGCCACGGCTCGTTGACCAGCAACGCTCCGCCCACCGACACTGCCGGCAACACGTCCACCGCCGTGCGCGGCGTTGGCGCCCACCAGAACCACCTCGCGACGTCCAACCGGTTCAAGCCGGTCGCGTGTGCCGACTGTCACCTCGTGCCCGCAGCCGCCACGGCGATCGGCCACCTCGACAGCCCGCTCCCCGCCGAGCTGACGTTCAGCGTGCGCGCCGGCACCACCACGGCGTGGGACGGCGCGAAGTGCTCGAACAACTACTGCCATGGCTCGACGCTCTCGGGCGGCTCCGTGACGGCGCCGGTGTGGACCCAGGTCGATGGGCTCCAGTCCGACTGCACGTCGTGCCACGGCGCGCCGCCCCCCGCGCCGCACCCGCAGCTCGCCGAGTGCGGCCAGTGCCACGACACGATGACTCCCGGCGGCGGCCTGACGATCACCGACGCCTCGCGGCACGTCGACGGTAACGTCGACGTCAACAGCGCCACGGCGTGCAACACGTGCCACGGCTCGGCCACCAGCAACGCGCCACCGCGCGACACCCAGGGCTTCGGTCAGACCACCGCGCGTGGCGTCGGTGCGCACCAGGCCCACTTGACGGTGGCGAACTGGCACAAGGACACCACGTGCGATCAGTGCCACAGGGTCCCCGCGGACATGACCGCGCCCGGGCACATCGATTCGCCGCTCCCCGCCGAGGTCGTGTTCTCCGGCCTGGCAGGCGGCTCGACCTGGAGCGGCACCACGTGCACGAATTCGTACTGCCACGGCTCGACGCTCGCCGCGGGTGGCAGCGTGACCGCGCCGCTGTGGACCAAGGTCGACGGCACGCAGAAGCAGTGCTCGTCCTGCCACGGCAACCCGCCGCCGGCGCCTCACCCGCAGAGCAGCGACTGCGGCGTGTGCCATGACGACGTCCAGATCGGCGCGCCGACGACGTTCACCGCCCGTGCGCGCCACATCGACGGCACGATCGACGTGACCTCGACCGTGGCGTGCAACGCGTGCCACGGCTCGGCGAACAACCCGGCGCCGCCCAAGGACACCACCGGCAAGACCGCGACCACCGCCAAGGGCGTCGGCGCGCACCAGGCCCACCTCGTCAACGCCCCGAGCTGGCACAAGGCCACCACGTGCGACCAGTGCCACCGCAACCCGACGGGCGTCAACGACCCCGGCCACCTCGACACGCCGCTGCCGGCCGAGCTCGAGTTCACCGGGCTCGCGGCCGGCTCGACGTACAACGGCACGACGTGCACCTCGTACTGCCACGGCTCGACGCTCGGCGCCGGCGGCACCGCGCCGACGCCGATCTGGACCAAGGTCGACGGCACCCAGAGCCAGTGCACCTCGTGCCACGGCGCGCCGCCGCCACCACCGCACCCGGCGCTCACCAACTGCGCCCAGTGCCACAACACGATGACCGCCGGCCTGGGCATGACGATCACGGACCCGGCGCGCCACATCGACGGTCAGCTCGACGTCAACGGGACCTTGCCGTGCAACGGCTGCCACGGCTCGGTGACGAGCGACGCGCCGCCCAAGGACACGCTCGGCAACACGCTCACCACGGTGCGTGGCGTCGGCGCTCACCAGAAGCACCTCGCGGCGTCGACCCAGTACAAGCCGGTGCCGTGCGCCGAATGCCACACGGTGCCCGCGACGCAAGACGCCCCGGGTCACATCGATTCGGCGCTGCCGGCCGAGCTCGTGTTCGGCGCGGTCGCGGGCCCGACCACGACCTGGACCGGGACGCAGTGC
>Ga0316603_10002040_pt1 | contig 10993 bp, 10 predicted proteins | sample OWC_soil_day10_n_FD_207649 | JGI IMG/M metagenome (GOLD analysis project Ga0316603, IMG submission 207649) | Wetland soil microbial communities from Old Woman Creek delta, Ohio, United States - OWC_soil_day10_noCT | ecosystem: Environmental > Terrestrial > Soil > Wetlands | place: USA: Ohio...
CAACCTGGATCCCGCGGACCAGCCCGATGCACAGGTCCAGCCCGATGCGGCCGGTCCCCAGGCCGTCACCCTCCAGTTCGCCGCGAAGATCGGCGGCACCGCCTTCACGTGCGGCCAGATGTACACGGGCATCGGCTCGACCGCAGCCGCCTACGTCGCCAGCGACTTTCGGTTCTACGTCCACGACGTCCGCCTCGTCGGCGCGGCCGGCTCCGTGCCCGTCACGCTCGACGTGAACGAGTGGCAGAACGCCGCCGGGGTGGCCCTGCTCGACTTCGAGGACGGCACCGCGAACTGCCAGATGGGCTCCGCGCCGACGCACACCGCGCTCACCGGGATGGCCCCGGCCGGGACGTATACCGGCATCGAGTTCAAGATCGGCGTGCCGTTCGCGCACAACCACCTCGACGCGGCCACCGCCACCGCACCCCTCAACATCCCCGCGATGTACTGGGCGTGGTCCTCGGGCTACAAGTTCGCCAAGCTCGACGGCGTCGTCGGTGGTCAGGGCTTCAACCTGCACCTCGGCTCGACCGGATGCACGGCACCGAGTCCGATGGCTCCGCCGACCGCGCCGTGCACGAATCCCAATGTCATGACCATCGCGCTCGCGGGGTTCACGCCGGGGACCAGCATCCTCGTCGCCGATCCCAAGCCGGTGCTCGCCGACGTCGACGTCACCACCAACTCGGCGGGGACCGCGCCGGGCTGCATGTCGTTCCCCGGCGATGCCGAGTGCACGACGGTCCTGCCGCACCTCGGGCTGGCCTACGGCACGGCGCCGGCCGGCACCCAGGTGCTGTTCGCGGTGGAGTGAGCGACGTGCGTGCCAGGGTGATCTCTGCGTTCGCGCTCGCGGCCGTCGCGGCGTGCGGTGATCCGGATCCGGCCGCCGTCGATGGCGGGGCCGATGCGCAGGGGATCGACGCCGCAGGTCCGAGCTGGCCGCTGGAGCTCCCGCCCGGCTTCCCGGTGCCGCGGCTGCCGCCCGGCGCGCGCGTGACCGCCGAGCTCGCCGAGCTCGGGCGCCATCTGTTCTACGACGAGCGGCTGTCGGGCAACGGCACGCAGGCCTGCGCGTCGTGCCACGTCCAGGCCCGCGCGTTCTCCGACGGCCTCGTCACCCCGAGTGGCTCGACGGGACAGGTCCTCCGTCGCAACGCGATGAGCCTGACCAACGTCGCGTATGGCCCGACCCAGACCTGGGCGAACTTCCACCTCACCACTCTCGAACAGCAGGCGCTCGTGCCGATGTTCGGCGACAATCCGATCGAGCTCGGGATCGCGGGCAACGAGGACGTGGTGCTCGGCCGGCTGCGCGCCGATCCGGCGTACGCACCGCGGTTCGCCGCGGCGTTCCCCGGCGACGCGGGGCCGCTCGATCTGAACCACGTGGTCGCGGCGATCGCGGCCTTCGAGCGCCGGTTGATCTCGGGACGATCGCGCGTCGATCGCTACCGGCAGGGCGAGCTCGATGCGCTCTCGGAGTCCGAGCGTCGCGGCCAGTCGCTGTTCTTCACCGAGCGGCTCGAGTGCCACCACTGCCATGGCAGCTTCAACTTCACGATCGCCGTGGATCACGCCGGGCTCGCCGAGCCGGCGACGGTGTTCTTCAACACCGGGCTCTACAACGTCGGTGGGACCGGTGCCTATCCGCTGATCGATCAAGGGCTCTACGAGCTGACCCAGGTCGATGCCGATCGCGGACGCTACAAGCCGCCGACCCTGCGCAACATCGCGGTGACCGCTCCATACATGCACGACGGCAGCATGACGACCCTCGACGAGGTCGTCCGATCCTACGAGCGCGGCGGCCGCCTGACACCGTCCGGTCCCGATGCGGGCGACGGCAAGCTCAACCCGTACAAGAGTCCGTTCGTCGGCGGGTTCACCCTGACCGACGAGGAGCGCGCCGACCTGATCGCGTTCCTCGTCGCGCTGACCGACGACGCGTTCCTGACCGATCCCACCCTGGCCGATCCGTTCCCGTAACCGCGCGTTCGAGGAACGGTCACCGAGATCAGCGCGCGGCGCTCGCCTTCCACGCCGCGAGTAGCTCCTGCTCTCGCTCGCGGCTCGGGCCCGCGCGCAGCGCCTCGGGATCGCCTGCCTTCGGCGGCGGCGCGCCCTTCGCCTTCGCGGCCTCGACGAGCTCGCGGGTGACGCGCACGCGGCGCTCGACCTCGCGCGGGTACCACTCGAGGATCGCCTTGACGGTGTCGGCGATCGGGCGGAACGTCAGGCCCGAGGCCTCGGCGCGCTCGTTGCTCCAGCGATGAAAGCCGGCGTACTTGCCGGTCGGGCCGATCCAGATCGGGAAGGCATCCTCGCCGCCCATGCCGGCCTTCTCGAGCCAGGGGACGGGGACCCACGCGAGCGTCGCGCCCGGTGCGGCGTCGACGCAGGTCTGGAGGACATCGCCCCAGCGCGCGGGATCCGTCGGGCCGACCGCGTTGAACGTCCCGGTGGTGGTGCGCTCGGCGAGCGTGACGAGCCAGTCGGCGAGATCGCGCACGTCGATCCACTGGAGTGGATCGGACGGCGCGCCAGGCGCGAGGACCTCGCCACCGCGCGCGACGCGGATCGGCCAGTACGTGAAGCGATCGGTGGGATCGCCGGGCCCGACGATGTAGCCGGGGCGCACGACGGTCGTGCGATCGGGGAAGGCCCCGGCGGCGGCGCGCTCGCACAGCGCCTTGAGGCCGCCGTAGTTCTCGAACTCGGCGCCCATGGTCTCGACGGTGGGATCGGCGAGGGTCGCGAGGCGCGTGGTCTCGTCGCCGCCGGCCGCCGGATACTCGTCGTAGGCAGAGATGCTCGAGATGTAGATGTAGTGGGATGCGTGGTTCGCGAGGAGCTGCGCGGACGCCTTGACCATGCGCGGGACGTACCCGGAGTTGTCGATCACGACGTCGAACGTCCGGCCGGCGAGCTGCTCGAGACCTTTGGGGCTGCCGTCGGGACGGAGAAGCTTGCCGTCGGGGCCGCGCTCGTCGTCGGCGGGGAGCTCGGGATCCCGGTTGCCGTAGAGATGCTCGACCTCGACCTCGAGGGGCTGCAGCTTCTCGCGCTTGCCGCGGTTGAAGATCGTGACGGTGTGGCCGCGCGCGAGGGCGGACGCGATCGTCTTGGGCCCGAGGAAGCCGGTGCCGCCGAGGATCAGGATCCGTTTCCGCGGGACGGTCACGGGCCGGGGCGGTGTCGCCGGCGTCGCCGTGGTGGCGGGCGACGGAGAGCACGCGGAGGGAACGACGGCGAGCGCCGCCGCGGCGAGACCACCGCGGAGGACGTCACGCCGCGAGAAATCGCGACGATGGATCGACATGCGCGGCGACGTTAGCGCTGCACGTCGCGCGGGCCGAGAACAATCGCGCGATGTCGCAGACGTCGCGGGCGTCGCACCCGGCGACGACCGCAGCGGTCTACGGCGCCGGCATCCACCCGCGGTGAGAGGCCGCCGCGTGGAGCAAGAAGTCGAGCAGTGGCAGGTGCCGGCGCAGCGTGCGCCGGTGTCGATGTGGCTTGATCGGGTTGAACCGGCCCAGCGAGGACAGCGCCTGGAGCGGATTCTTGCGCACCCACGCCCACGAGCCCATCTCGAGGGTGAGCGGCAGGGTCGTCCCGCCGCCGTGCGTGCGACGTCGATCGTAGAGGTAGTCCCAGAGATCGCCGCGGATCGTGTACGCCTGCGCGGTCTGCTCGAACCGATAGACGTGGTTCGGGAGCGTGTCGTCGAGCAGCCGACCGAGCGCGGCGAGCGCCGGGAGGTCGGGCAATGGTTCACGCGTACGCGCGTACGGATACCAGAGGCGATCGACGAGGCCGTAGCCGGAGTGCAGATCGAGCGCGATCGAGAACGGGGATGCGAACAGCTCCTCCTCCACGAGCGCGACGAGCGCCGCTGCTTCGGGTTCCATCGGTGCGTTCTCCTCGCCCATGTACCAGGGGAGGCGCGGCGAGAGCCGCTGGCCGCCGAGGAGCGGCGTGCCGCCGAGCGCGTGCGCGGGCGCGTTGCGCATCAGGTCGACACCGTTGCCATTCGCGCGCTGCCCCCGCGCCATGCCGACGGGGTTGAGGAGCGGGACGACGATCACCCGGCAGCGCGCGAGCGCATCGTGCAGCACCTGATCCCACCCGAGGCGGGCGACGAGCGTGGACAGGAACGCGATCGCGACGTCGGTGCCGATCCGCTCGACACCATGCACGCCACCGACGACAAGCAGGACCGGTGCCGTGCGCGCGATGGTCCCGAACCGGAACGCATAGATCGGCCGTTGCTCGACTCGCGTCAGCTCGCGCACGGCCTCCGGCATGGCCGCGGTCAGCCGCTCGATCGCGAGCCCGGCATCGAGGGCGCGTGGTGTCCGCGTCACGACACGAGCGTGAGGGAGGGCGGACCGACGCGAACGCGGTAGCTCTGTGCCTCGACGTCCACGGCGAGCTCGCACGCTCCCATCCCATCGGCCGTCATCACGGAGGCGCCGCCCGCAAGCGCCGCGGCCGTGGTCCGATCGAGGCACGGGAGGCCGAGCGCGTGGAGGGCGATCCGCCACGTCCGGGGCAGCGTCGTCGCATCGATCAGCGCCGGAACGGCGGCGATCGCCGCGATCGCCGCGGTGAAGCACCGCGCGCGGAGGGAGAACACGACGGGCCGCTGCAGCGGCGCACCCAGCCTCGAGACCGTGGCACCGTGTGCCGCGAGGGCGTTGGCAGCGATCCACTGGGCCGCCGTGGAGCGCGCCTGCGGATCTCCGTCGAACCGCAGGGTGTGGCGCATCGCGTAGCGTGCGTCGAACGCCAGGCCGGCGAGCTTCGTGATCACGCGGCCTCCGCAGCCCGACGCGGCACGAAGCCGAGGCGCTCGTACTTGTCGCGCATGCGAACGAATGTCGCGCGATCGATCTTTGCCACGAGGCGCTCGTCCCCTGGGCCGTAGTAGTCCACACGGCGTCCGACCTCGGTGGCCCCGAGCATGCGGTGGAGGGCGCGCGCGGGCGCGTTGTCTTCCTTCACGGTGAACCAGCAGACCTCGGCGTCGTCGATGATGTGGCGCACGAACGCACTGATCAGCTGCAGCGTGACGCGCGTGCGCTGGTACTCGGGGATCACCGCGAGCGTCGTGCAGAACACCTCGCGGCCGCGCGTGAATGCGAGCAGGTAGCCGACGGGGCGGTCCCCGTCGAGTGCGAGGAAGCAGGACTCGGCAAAGATCTCGGTGCACAGCCGCAGGTAGTGCGGGCACAGCACCTGTTCTCCCATCGCACCGAACACGTCGGTCTCGAGGGCCGCGAGCGCGGCGAAGTCATCCGTGGACAGCGAGCGGACCGTGTAGTGGTTCATCGGGACCTCCTCGCCACCACCATGGACCGCGCACGTAGCAGAACGGTGAAGCTCCGCGGGAGCGACTGCCACGTCTCGGCGACGGCTTCGCTAGATCGAAGTCGCGACGGTTCCGAATCGCACGGCACGCCGGCACCGACGCGGCGGAGCTGCGATGGTTGGCGAGGAATCAGGTCGCGCGCGGGCCCCGGCTCGTCAAAGCGCCGCCAGCGGCCTTGGATCGGGTCGCCAGCGCCTCCGAGGCGCGGTCGGGGTTGCTCCAGACGATCAGCGTCGCGACGTGGCGGCTTCGGCCGTCGTGGAGGTAGCCCGGCAGCAGCCCTCGGACCTCGAACCCGGCGCGTAGCTGCGAGACCAGCACGCGGTCGCGTCGCTCGCCGCGGAGCACCTGCGCCACGTAGTCGGCCGCGGCGAGCGTATCCGGGGCGTCCACGTAGTCGTAGAGGCGACCGCCGCCGACCACGTTCGCGAGGCGCAAGCGCCGGCACAGCGCGAACAGCGCGCCGTACAACGCACGGCCGACGCCGGCACCCCACGCGCGCTGATGGACATAGATGTCCGCGAGGTAGAGCGTGTCGCCGCCCGGATCGTGCCGCGCGAAGGAGCCGGCGTCCGTGATCCCCATCCAGGTGTGCAAACCCAGCGGATCCAAGCTCCGCGGAGGGATCATCGTCGCGATCGCACCGACGATCTGGCCGTCGAGCTCGGCGACGAGCTGGCCGTCGGGGAAGCGCTCCTGGTGGCCGCGCATCTGCCCGGCATCGAACACGACCCCGTCCTGAACGAGGTCGGGGTAGGCAGCGCGGTTCAGGGCCGCGAGCGCGTCGACATCGGTGGGGGTGGCGGTGCGGATCGTGATCGACATGCCCCAAAGGTTCGCTCTCCGGTGCGCGGCGCCAAGGTGTCGCAGGGCGATGTCACCGTCGCGTCACCGCCGGCGACCGGACTCGTCACCACGCATCGCGCAAGCCCGCATCGGCGCGTCGGCGATGTGCGACGTCCTCGCGCGACAACGTTGCCAAGACGTGACGGGCAGTCCCGATCCCAGCAACCGATCCGACACGCGCGTGCACCACGATGAGCGCACGGAGGCCACGTGACTCGCAAGCCTACCCACGAGCGCACATCCGCAGACGGTGGTGGCTCCACCCGCAGGGCGGCGTGACGACCCTGCGGGCCGTGGTGCGGATCGGTCGGTTCGGGGTCGCCGCACTCGACGCGATCGGCCGCGCGCGGCTCGCGCGCGACGGCATCGCCGGGCGCGCCGCGCGGCTCCACGCGGCGTGCGGGGACATCGCGCGGATCCACAGCTTCCAGATCGGCGTCCGCGGCACGTGGCCAGCCGGCCCGGTCATCATCGTGGCCAACCACGTCAGCTACCTCGACCCGATCGCGATCGCCGCCGCCGTGCCGTGTGCGCCGATCGCGAAGAGCGAGGTCGCGAGCTGGCCGATCATCGGGACGGCGGCGAGCCAGCTCGGCGTGATCTTCGTCGCACGCGCCTCCGTGTGGAGCCGAGCCCGCGCATTGCGCAGCGCACATGCCGCGCTGCGCGCGGGTGTCTCGGTCGTGAACTTCCCTGAAGGCACCACCACCGACGGCACGAGGCTCCTGCCATTCCAGCGCGGGATCTTCGGCCTCGCGCGGCTCGCCGGCGCCTTCGTGCTCCCCGTGGCGGTGCGTTGTGCACGCGAGCTCGCGTGGCATGGCAACGCGCCGTTTGTTCCTCACTACCTGTCCACTGCCCGGCTCGCCGCACCCGAGATCCGGCTCGATCTGGGGCAGGTGATCGATCCCGCGCAGTTCGCCTCGGCCGAGGAACTGGCCGCGGTTGCTCATCACCGGATCGCGTACTTGTTGCGCGACCAGCTGGAGTCACATGCCACAGTCATCCGCCTTCGAGTACCTGCGCCACGGACAGACGCCGTTCTTCCGGCTCCCCACGGCCGGCGCGCTCCCTGATTCCACCGACGCGGTCGTGCTGGGCGTGCCGCACGACGGCGGTACGACGTATCAGCCCGGCGCACGATTCGCGCCGTATCACGTGCGGCGCACGAGCGGGCTCATCCAGAGCTACCACCCCGGCCATCGTGTCGACGTGTTCTCGAAGGTAACGGCCGTCGACGGCGGCAACGTGGTGTTTCCGCCGTTCGACCGTGCCGCGATGCGCGAGGCGGTCGGGGCGATGATCGGCGATGCGATCGCCAGACGCGTCGTGCCCTTCGTGGTCGGCGGTGACCACTCGATCTCGACCCCGATCCTGCGCGCGATCGCCGCGGCGCACGGGCCGGTCGCCGTGCTGCACGTCGACGCACACCTCGACACCAGCGGGCCCGAGACGTGGGGCGACGACCATCATCACGGCACGCCGATCCGCCACGCGCTGACCAACGGATGGATCGCGCCAGGTGCCCTCGCGTCGGTCGGGATTCGCGGCCCGTGGGGTGGCCCCGACGACGCGGCGCTCGTGCGCCGACACGATGCGCTCGTGGTGAGCCCGGACGAGCTGGCGGCGCGCGGTGTCGCGCGGCTCGTGTCCGAGCTCCGCGAGCGGTTCGCCGACCGGCCGCTCTACGTCACGATCGATGTCGACGGGCTGGACCCGGCGTTCGCGCCCGGGACCGGGACGCCGGTCCCCGGGGGGCTCACGACGCGCGAGCTGCTCGGAGTGCTGCGCGGGCTGGCCGGCCTGAACCTGATCGGGATGGACGTCGTCGAGATCGCCCCCGCGCTCGATCACGCGGACCTCACCTGCCACCTCGGCGCGCACCTGTTGTTCGAGGGGCTCGCGCTACGGGCGATCCGCGCCTGATCGCGGGTCGAGGACGCAGTGCCGCGGTCCGGGAGGTCGTTCAGTCGAGCTCGAGCAGGTCCTTGAACGTGGGCTCGGGCTCGGCCGCCGGCTCGTCGAGCTCGACGGGGAGCGCCGCGAGCCGCGCTGCTGTCGGTGCGGCGAGCACGCGTTCCGGATCGGCGGCGACGGCCTCGAGATCGCGGCGAGCCGCACTCCAGCGGCGGCGCTCGGGCTCGGATCGCGTGCGATCGCGCGCCCGCTGGTCGGCCTCGGGCACCGCCGTGGCCGCGAGCTGGCGGATCATCGCGAGCACGTCGGATCGGATCGCCGCGCGGAGCTCGAGGACCGCGTGCGCCGCGCCGACGACGAGGTCGGCGATCGCGTCCGGGTCCGGAGCGCGGCCCCGCGCCGCGACGTCGCGCGCGCGTTGCGCGAGCAGCGGCAGCTGGTTCGCGTAGCCGACGATCGTCGATGCGAACACGCTGCGGGTTGGCGCGCCGATCGAGGAGTCGGCGTGCAGCGCGTGATCGAGCCTGAGCCGCATCGCCCGCGCGATCATGGCGTCGATCCCGCCGAGGAGGTCGACCAGCGTGGCGTCCCGCGCCTCGAGCTCGGGGAGCGAGGTGATGGTCGGAAGGTCCGCCGCGAGTCGTGCTGCGACGACCCCGGGCTCGGCCGCGAGCACGTCGAGGCTCGCGAGCGAGTGGACACGATCCAGGACGTCCTGCGCCGACCCCATTCGATCGGAAGGGTAGCGCAGGATCGCGCGGCTCACTGCGTCATCGTGATCCCTCGCGGCGACGCGGTCTGCAAGGCGCGCGGGCTCGCCGCGCAAGCGGTTCGCGTTTCGGTGCGGGTCCGCGGCGGAGGCGCGCTGCGACGCGCGGGCACGTCGGATGCAACGCGCTGTGCGCATGGCCCTCACTCCCAGCCTCCACGTGCATCTGGCGAACGATCACCAGGAGCTCGAGGTACTCCTCGAGCAACTGACGAGCGCGTTCGCTACCGGAGATCGCGACGTCGCCGCCGCGGCGTACCGCAGCTTCGAGCGGCGGCTCACCGAGCACTTCGACTTCGAGGAGGAGCAGCTGTTCGCCGAGTTCGCGACGGTCAATCCCGTCGAGGTCAGCGACCTCCGGGCCGAACACCGCGCAATCCGTGCGCGGGTCGAGGAGCTCGCGATCGGCGTCGACCTCCACCAGACCCGGCTCGCGGCGATCCAGGAGCTCGCGCGGATGCTCCGGGAGCACGCGGAGCGCGAGGATCGCGTGCTCTACCCGTGGGCGGATCGGATCGCCACGGATCCCCAACGCCGCTCGCGGCTCGAACAGGTTCTGGCCCATGGCAGCTCATCGGCGGTGGCGTCGTGACGGCCGGGGGCTTTCAGAACCTGAGCGAGATCGCGCTGGCGAGCGCGGCAGAGCACGCCGAGCGCCCGCTGTTCGGCGAGCGGACCTCGGGCGGGTGGTCGTGGACGACCTACGCCGCGTGGCAGAAGGAGGTCGACGCAGTGCGTGGCGGACTCGCCGCGCTCGGCGTCGGTCCCGGCGCGCGCGTGGCCATCGTGTCTCGCAACAGCGCGGCGTGGGCGACGGCGGCCTACGCGAGCTACGGGCTCGGCGCGACGTTCGTACCGATGTACGAGCAGCAACGGCCCGAGGACTGGGAGTTCATCCTCCGCGACTGCGGCGCCGAGGTCGTGTTCGGTCGCACCGCCGCGATCGTCGCGGCGCTCGATGACATCAAGACACGCGTTCCGTCCATCCACCACGTCCTCTCGATCGAGGGCGCGAGTGCCGATCCACGCTCGATGGCCGCGCTCGTCCAGCACGGCCGCTCGCACCCGACGCCGCTCTTTCCGTCGCGGCCCGAGGACGTCGCCGGGCTCGTGTACACGTCGGGGACGACGGGGTTGCCGAAGGGCGTGATGCTCACGCAGCGCAACCTCACCTCGAACATCGCGGCCACCGTCGCGGCCTTCCCGATCTCCCGCGAGGATCGAACGCTGTCGTTCCTGCCGTGGGCCCACGTCTACGGCCAGGTCTGCGAGCTCCACATCCTGATCGCCGTCGGCGCATCGACGGCATTCAACGTCGATCCCGAACACCTCGTCGACGACCTCAAGGAGGTCAAGCCGACGATTCTCGTGGCCGTGCCGCGCGTGTTCAACAAGCTGCACGCCAACGTTCGCGCACAGATCGAGCACAAGCCGCGGATCATCCAGGCCGTGTTTCGGCGCGGGCTGGCGGCGTCGGTCCGCCGGCGCCGCGGCGAGCGGATCGGGCTCGGCAGCCTGTTCGTGCTGTGGATCGCGGGGCTGCTGTTCGGGGCGGTGCGCCGGAAGCTCGGAGGCCACCTCAAGTATGCGATCAGCGCGAGCGCGACGCTGTCGGTCGAGGTCGCCGAGTTCATCGACGGGCTGGGCATCGAGGTCTACGAGGGCTACGGGCTGACCGAGACCTCGCCGGTCGTCGCGATGAACCGCCCCGGGCATCGCAAGCTCGGCAGCGTCGGCCTCCCGATCGCGGACGTCCGGATCGAGATCGACCAGACCAAGGGCGACACGCCGGGCGAGGGCGAGATCATCATCCACGGCCCGAACGTGATGAAGGGCTACCACGCGCGCCCCGAGGAGAACGCGCGCGCGTTCTCGTCCGATGGAGGTCTGCGCACCGGCGATCTCGGGCGGGTCGACGCCGATGGCTACCTGTTCATCACGGGCCGGATCAAGGAGCAGTACAAGCTCGAGAACGGCAAGTACGTGATGCCGACGCCCCTGGAGGAGCAGCTCGCGCTGTCGCCGTTCATCCGCAACGTGATGCTCCATGGCTCGGGGCGCCCGTACAACGTCGCCCTGGT
>Ga0316603_10002045_pt1 | contig 10973 bp, 9 predicted proteins | sample OWC_soil_day10_n_FD_207649 | JGI IMG/M metagenome (GOLD analysis project Ga0316603, IMG submission 207649) | Wetland soil microbial communities from Old Woman Creek delta, Ohio, United States - OWC_soil_day10_noCT | ecosystem: Environmental > Terrestrial > Soil > Wetlands | place: USA: Ohio...
CACCCGCAAGTCGCCTGCCTGGCCAGCGCGGCGCTCGATGCGCTCGGCGATGGCGGCATCGACATCGACCTCGTCACCGGCGCGCATGCGCTTCAAACGTTCACGCCCCAGCGGGCGCACCTTGCCAATGCGCCGGCGGATGGGGGCAGCCAGGCCGGCATGGCGCTGGCGCACGCGCGCCAGGAACTGCAGGTCCTCGCCGCGCAAGGGGTGCTCGTGCACCTGCGTCCAGGCCTTGCGATAGCGCTGCTCCAGGTAGTTCCACTCGTCGTGACGGGTCACCTTCGCCGCGCCGACCGGCCGGGCCGGTGCATCGTCGGGGCGGCGGCCTTCGACAGCTGCCGCCTCGTCGGCTGCGGTCTTGTCCGAGCCTGGCGCGGCGCGCGGCGGCGGCGGGTCGTCCGTGCCGACGCGCACACGGGCATGGCGCAACGCCTGTGCAGCAAAGCTGCCCGCCGGGTCCAGCGGCGCTCCATCGTCACCGGCAGCGTCCGGTGGGCCCGGGCCGGGGGGCGGCGGCTCGATCACAAGCCAACGCGGCAGCGCCAGGTCGTCGCGGCGACGGCTCTGGCCCAGCACCAAACACAGGCCAATCGCCGCCTGCAGACTGTCGTACACGCTGGCCGTGTCGCGCAAGGCCACGGCCACCAGCGGAAGTTCCTGCCACGGGTCGACGACACCGAGCGCCTGCCGCTGCAACACGTGCAACAGCCGCTTCGAATCGCCAATGCGCGCCAGCGTCGCCGAGCGCAGCGCCTGCAGGTCGGCGCGCGCGCCGGGAAAGTGCTGTTCGATGCGCGCATCGACGCGGCCGCGCTCGATGATGCGAAACAGACGCCGCAACAAGACCGGCCGCGGCCAGGAGGCCAGGCAATGCTGCAGCGCATCATCCGGCAAGGCAGCGCCGCGCGGGCCGACCAGGCCGCGCGCCGCGGCCTCGGCCAGCTCGAACTGCCAGCGCCCGCCGGGCTGCAACTCGACCACGTGGCGCAAGACCTCGATGCGCATCGCGCCCCAGGGATCCCGCGGGTTCCGGTGTGCCAGCAAAGCCGGCGACAGCGTGACGCTGGCCGGCTGGCCCGCAGCCGGCGCCAACTGCAGCGCCAGCCTGCGCCCGGCCAGCGCGCTGGCGAACAGCGACACCGGCCGGTCGATCGCCGCCAACGCCACGGCAGCGGGCGAGTCGCCCGCCTCGCGCCGCCGCGACGGCGCGCTGGTCATGGCATCAGCACATCGACGATCTGGTTCACCGCCTGCTGCAGGTCCGCGTCGTCGCCGACGGCCTGGGCAATGGCCACCGCGCAGGCGCGACGCGGAGCAATGCCGCGCACCATCAGCTGCGCGGCATAGATCAGCAGCCGCGTGCTCACGCCTTCGTCCAGGCCCTGCTCGCGCAGGTGGCGCACCTTGTGGCCGATGGCGGCCAGGCGCTCGGCCTGTGCCGGCTCGACGCCGCTCTCGTGGGCAATGATCGTCGCTTCCAGCGCCGGCTCGGGGTAGCCGAACTCCAGGCTGACGAAGCGTTGCCTTGTCGACGGCTTCAGGTCCTTCAGCACCGTCTGGTAGCCGGGGTTGTAGGAGATGACCAGCAGGAAATCGGGGTGCGCCTGCAGCAGTTCGCCGGTCTTGTCGATGGGCAGCATGCGGCGGTGGTCGGCCAGCGAATGGATCACCACCGTGGTGTCCTTGCGCGCCTCGACCACCTCGTCCAGGTAGCAGATGGCGCCGCTGCGCACCGCGCGCGTCAGCGGCCCGTCCATCCACACGCTGCGGTCACCGAGCAGCAGGTAGCGGCCGATCAGGTCGCTGGCGCTCAGGTCCTCATGGCAGGACACGGTGATCAGCGGCGCGCGCGACGCCACTCGCCAGGCCATGTGCTCGACGAAGCGTGTCTTGCCGCAGCCGGTAGGCCCCTTCAGCAGCACCGGCATGCGCGCCTGGTAGGCGGCCTCGAACAACGCGATCTCGTCTCCGACCGGCTGGTACCAGGGCACTTCGGTGGCGGATGGCGGCGCCGGGACGCCAGGGCTGTCGGACATGAGCGAGCGGCGCTGGATGCTGCTGAGGGTTCAGGCGGGCTGAGGCGCCTGCGCGTAGATCGACAGCCGCCGCGAGCCGGCGAAGATGTCGCTGGGCTTCAGCCCGTACACCTGCCGGATCGAATGGCTGAAGTGGGTTGAGTCCGGGTAGCCGGTGTCCTGCGCCACCCGTGCCAGGTTGGCATCGCGGTTGACATGGTGCAGCAGGCTGCGCGCGCGCTTCCAGCTGCGGAAACCCCGGAACGGCGCGCCCACCTCCTGCTTGAACAGATGGAGGAAGCGCGAGAACGACAGGCTGAGCGAGCGCGCGCAGTCCTCGGCCGACAGCGCGGCCGACGGGTCGCGCTTGATCGCGTCGACCACCGCCTGGATGCGCGGGTCGATGCGCCGCGGCGCCAGCGCGGCGCCGAAGAACAGCCTGTCGAAGTCCAGCGCGCCCAGGTCCAGGTCGCCGCCAGTCGCGTGCAGTTCCCCGGCGCGCCGGCGCACCGTCGCGGCGAAGTCCGGCGCCTGCACCGCCCCGCAGCCGCCCAGGGGCACGGGCAATTCGCCCGGGGCCAGCGTCTCGGCTTCGATCTTCAGCACATGGATGTGCCGCACCTCGGCGCTGACCTGGTGCGGCAGGTACGGCGGGAACACCGCCAGCTCGGTGCTCTGCCAGTCGCCGCCCTCGGTGCGCACGCGAAGGGCGCCCTGGTCAGCGATGTAAACATTGATGCTGCCCATGGTGCGCATCGACGGCGCGCCGATCAGGCCGGAGTACAGCACGCGGTCGGCGGTGATCCACATGAAACGGCGCGACGGCATGCCCGAGGGCTTGATCACGAAAGCTGCGCTTGCTGGCGTAATCTGCTGCATGCGTTGTCTCCATAACTCGCGGGCGCAGCCCGCCGGGTGCCCTCAGGCGTACTTGCGCAGCTCCATCTTGCCGAGCTGCTCGCGATGCACCTCGTCCGGGCCGTCGGCCAGCCGTAGGGCACGCGACATCGCATAGGCATGCGCCAGACCGAAATCGTTGCTGGTGCCGCCGCCACCGTGTGCCTGGATGGCCCAGTCGATGACCTTGGCGGCCATGTTGGGCACCGCCACCTTGATCATCGCGATCTCGGTGCGCGCCGCCTTGTTGCCCACCTTGTCCATGCGCTCGGCGGCATTCAGTGTCAGCAGCCGCGCCTGCTCGATCAGGATGCGCGACTCGGCGATGCGCTCCAGCGTCACGCCCTGCTGCGCCACCGGCTTGCCGAAGGCCACGCGCTGCTTGGTGCGCCGACACATGCGCTCCAGAGCACGTTCGGCCAGGCCGATCTGGCGCATGCAGTGGTGGATGCGCCCAGGGCCGAGGCGGCCCTGCGCGATCTCGAAGCCGCGGCCTTCGCCCAGCAGCATGTTCGACACCGGCACGCGCACGTTCTCGAACAGCACCTCCGAAGCGCGGTCGGGCATGCCATAGAAACCGAACACCGGCAGCGGGCGCAGCACCTTGATGCCCGGCGTGTCCATCGGCACCAGGATCATCGACTGCTGCTTGTGCCGGTCGGCGTGGTCCGGGTCGGTCTTGCCCATGAAGATGGCGATCTTGCAGCGCGGGTCGGTGGCATTGGTGGTGTACCACTTGTGGCCATTGATCACGTACTGGTCGCCGTCACGGCGGATCGAGCTCTCGATGTTGGTCGCGTCGCTGGAGGCGACCTTGGGCTCGGTCATCGCAAAGCAGGAGCGGATCTCGCCGGCCAGCAGCGGCTTGAGCCAACGCTCCTGATGTTCCGGCGTGCCGTAGCGGGCCAGCACCTCCATGTTGCCGGTGTCCGGGGCGCTGCAATTGAAGACCTCGGGCGCCAGGAAGCTGCGGCCCATGATCTCGCACAGCGGCGCGTACTCCAGGTTGCTCAGCCCGGCGCCGTGCTCCGATTCCGGCAGGAACAGGTTCCACAGCCCGGCCTCGCGAGCCTTGGGCTTGAGCTCCTCGATCACCGGATGCACCTTCCATGGGCCCAGCGACTCGGCCTCCTCGACGTGGCGCGGCTCGTTCGGATAGATGTGCTCGTCCATGAACGCCGCCAGCCGCTGCTGCAGTGCCTGCACCTTGGGGGAAGGGTCGAATGACATGCTTGCTCCTTGAAGTCGCCGATGCTCGCCCGCGCCGCCTTGGCGCGCAAGCTCCAACGTGACAGCGCGGCTGTCCTCAGCGGGACACCGCCGCGTGCCGGAGGTACGACGCGTTCAGCCTGAAGCCTGGCCGCGACGCCCGGCCACCTGCAGGTGGCACCAAGCTGCGGTCAGCGCGCCCGGCTCCAGCCCCGCCGCGCGCACGCGCCGCAGCATGTCCCCCACCACGTGCGCGCCCTCGGTCGGGCCGCCGGATTCCAGGTCGCGCAGCATCGACGCGGTGAGCTTGGACGCCGGGTCGGCCCACATGGCGCGGAAGGTGGCGCTGGCCGATTCGCGCGGCGGGTAGCCCGCGGCGGCCGCCGCGCCTTCGCAGGCGCCGTAGGTCTGGGCGAACAGCGCCGCGCCGTCGTCGGTGTGGAGGATGTCGCCCACCGTGCCGCGCATCAGGCAGGTCATCGCCGCCAGCGTCGCCAGGCCGGTGAACTTCTCCCACAGCGCCCGTTGCATCTGCTCGTCCAGCGCCACGTCCACCGGGGTGCGCTGGAACAGCTCGTGCAGCGCCTGCAGCTTCGGCAGCGCCTGCGGCGCCGTGCCGGGCAGCAGGCCGAAGACGATGCGGTGGAACAGGCCCAGCTGCAGCACCTCACCCTGCAGCGTGAGCGTGGCCGGGATGCCGCAGCTGCCGCCGGCCACGCGCGCCGGGCCGAAGGCGGTGATCAGCCGGTCGATGTGCGCCAGGCCGTTGAGCAGCGGCAGCAGCGTCGTGTCCGGACCCACGGCCGGCGCGATGGATTCGATGGCCGTCTCCAGGTCGTAGGCCTTGCAGGCCAGCAGCACCAGGTCGGCCGGCGCGTCGAGCTGCTCGCGCAACACCGTGCGCACCGGTACCGTGAAATCGCCATGCGGGCTGCGCACCACCAGCCCGGCGGCCTGCAGCTGCGCCTGTCGCCGCGGCCTCACCAAGAAGCACACGTCAGCGCCGGCCTGCACCAGACGTCCGCCGAAATAGCCGCCGATCGCGCCGGCACCCAGGACCAGGATCTTCATCGTGACGCGTACCTTAGCGCAGCTTGCCGCGGGACGCACATCTTGTCAGCGGGCTCGATCCTGCGAACTCAGCGCCCCGTCCAGTGCGGCGCGCGCTTTTCGATGAAGGCCAGCGGGCCTTCCTTGTAGTCCTCGCTGCGCATCACGCGCTCGCGCGCGGCCAGCGTCAGCGCACGGGCGTCGGCTTCGCTCAGTTCGGCCGCCACGCGCGCGATCTGCAGGCTTTCGCGCACCGCCAGCGGGGCGTTGCGGTTGATGCGCCGGGCCAGCACCAGCGCTTCGTCCACCACCTGGCCTGCCGGCACGACGCGGTTGACCAGGCCGTGCATCTCGGCACGCCGCACGTCCATTGGGTCGCCGGTCATCGCCAGCTCCAGCGCCAGGTTGCGTGGCAGCGCGCGCGGTAGACGGATCAGCCCGCCGGCCGCGGCGATCAGGCCGCGCGTCACCTCCGGCAGGCCGAAGGCCGCATCGTCCGAGGCCACCACCAGGTCGCAGGCCAGCACGATCTCGCAGCCGCCGGCCAGCGCCTTGCCGTTCACCGCCGCGATCCATGGCTTGCGCCGCTCCGCATAGACAAAGCCGGCGAAACCGCCACGCGCGGTGAACAACTGCTCGCCGCGGCCGGCCGACACCTCCTTCAGGTCGGCGCCGGCACAGAACACGCCATGACCGGCGCCGGTGAGCACCACCGCCCACACCTCGGGGTCGGCCTCGGTGTCCAGCACGATGGCTTCGAGCCCCTGCGCCAGCTCGCCGTTGACGGCGTTGCGCACCTCGGGCCGGTTCAGCGTGACCAGCGCGACATGCCCGTCCAGGCGGTGGCAGCCCACCACGGCGCGCGGCTCAGACATTGCCGCCCTGGATGACCGAACCGAAGCGCTCCCACTGCTTGCCGTTCCAGCGCTGCAGTTGCATCTGCTCCAGAGGGCGGTGGTCGGCGGGGCTGGTGTTGATCTTGATGCCCGGCAGCAGCAAGGGGTTCTCCAGATCCTTCAGGTTGTTGGCCTGGGCGATGATGCTCTTGCGCGAGAAGTCGCCCTTGCACTGTTCCAGCACCCGGTGCATGACGATCGCCGTCATGTAGCCATAGGCGTTGTAGAACTCGTTGACGTTGCCGTCGGCGAAGTACTTGGGCATGAAGGCGCGATAGGCCTTGACGCCGGCGTCGTTCTCCCAGGCGGTGTCGGTGACGTCCTTCATGTACACCGAGGTGACCACGCCCATGGACCGGTCCTCGCCGGCCGGCTTGATGGTCGACGACACCGACGACACCCCGCTGGTGATGAAGTGCAGCGGCTTCCAGCCCAGGTCGGCCACCTTGCGGATCGACATCGCGCCGAACTTGCCAGTGACGCCGGAGATCAGCACGTCGGCGCCGCTATCCTTCAGCTGGATCAGCTGCGAATCGACGGTCGGGTCGGTGACTTCGTAGGACGCGGCCTTGACCACATTGTCGTACTGCGCGCCGAGCACGTCCTTGGCGCCGGCGACGAAATCGCGGCCCAGATCGTCGTTCTGGTAGAGGATGCCGATCTTCGCCTTCGGGTTCTGCTGCAGCGCGTACTTGATGAAGATCTGCGATTCGGTGCGCGCGCTGGGCGCATAGGGCAGCGTCCAAGGGTAGGTCTTGTAGTCGCCCCACTTGTCGCCGTTGACCGACAGGAACAGGTGCGGCACGCCCTTGTCGTTGACGTACTTGACGATCGCCGAGTTCGGCCCGGTGCCCAGTTGCGAGAACAGGAAGGCGACCTCTTCCTCCTCGACCAGCCGGCGCGTCTGCTCCAGCGTCTTGGCCGGGTTGAAGCCGTCGTCCAGGATGATGTAGTTGATCTTGCGCCCGGCGATGCCGCCCTGCTCGTTGAGCATCTTGAAGTAGGCGGCCTGCGCCTTGTTGATGGTGCCCAGTGCCGACACCGGGCCGCTGAGCGAGGTGGTGGTGCCGATCTTCAGCTCGGTGGCGGTGACGCCGGGCGTGGCCTGCGCGAGGACGGCGCGGGGCGACAGGGCGGCAGCGGCGCTGCCGGCCAGGATCAAACGGCGGCGGCTTGATGTCATGGTGATCTCCTTGGTCATGGGTGGGTCGGAAACAGCGACGCGTCGGAACGCGCCCGTGGCTGCGCCTGCGCGTTGGCCGGCGTGGCCTGTGCACCGTGGCGCTTGATCAAGGCCTTGCCCAGCGCCGACAGGTGCACCTGGTCCGGCCCGTCGCCCATGCGCATGAAGCGCGCGTAGGCATAGGCCTCGGCCAGGAAGGTGTCCTGAGACACGCCAGCACCGCCGAAGACCTGCATCGCCCGGTCGATGACGCGCGCGGCCATGGCCGGCACGACGATCTTGGCCGCGGCGATCAGATCGCGCGCCGCCTTGTTGCCCTCGCGGTCCATCTTGTCGGCGGCGCGCAGCGTCAGCAGCCGCGCCTGCTCGATGTCGTTGTACGAATGGGCGATGTCCTCGCGCACCGAGCCGTGCTCGCCCAACGGGCGGCCGAAGGCCACGCGCAGCGTGGCGCGGCGGCACATCAGCTCCAGCGCGCGCTGCGCACAGCCGATCAGCCGCATGCAGTGGTGGATGCGCCCGGGGCCCAGCCGGCCCTGCGCGATCTCGAAGCCGCGGCCCTCGCCCAGCAGCATGTTCGTCACCGCCACGCGCACGTTGTCGTAGACGATCTCGGGGTGGCCGACCGGCGCGTCGTCGTAGCCGAAGACGTTCATGTCGCGCACGATGCGCACGCCCGGCGTGGCCTTGGGCACCAGGATCATCGACTGGCGCTTGTGCACGTCGGCATGGTCGGGGTCGGTCAGGCCCATCACGATCAGCAGCTTGCAGTCCTCGTTGAGGGCGCCGGAGGTGTACCACTTGCGACCGTCGATGACGTAGAAATCACCGTCGCGGCGGATGCTGCAGCGGATGTTGGTGGCGTCGCTGGACGCCACCTCGGGTTCGGTCATCGAGAAGGCCGATCGGATGCGACCTTCCAGCAGCGGCTCCAGCCACTGCTTCTGCTGCTCGGGCGTGCCGTACTGCGCCAGCACCTCCATGTTGCCGGTGTCCGGCGCCGAGCAGTTGAACACCTCCGACGCCCACAGCACCCGGCCCATCGACTCGGCCAGCGGCGCGTACTCCAGGTTGCTCAGGCCGGCGCCGTGAGAGCCCGGCAGGAACAGGTTCCACAGGCCCATCTCACGGGCCTGGGCCTTCAACTGTTGCAGAACCGATGGCGTGCGATAGCGCGCCGCCGCGTCGCCGCCATGCACCTGCTCGCGGTACAGATGCTCCGCCGGAAAGACATGCCGGTCCATGAAATCGTCGATCTGCTGGCGCAGCGCGCTGGCGCGTGCACTGTGCTGGAAATCCATGGCAGTCTCCTGCGTCTCGTCGGGTTCTAGGGTGCCACAGCCGCCGTGTCTTGCGCGAACTGGCTGGCCAGGGGTTTCCACGGGCTGCCCATTGCAGCGCTCGGCCTCGGTCAGAATTCCCGCATGAGTCCCTTCGACGAAGACACGCGCGTCACGCCGCTGGCCGACGTCTCCGACGCCTTCACAGGCCTGGTGAATCCGGCCTGGAACATCGGCGCCAACCCCAACGGCGGCTACCTTCTGGCGCTGGCCGCGAAGGCGATGCAGCAGTGCACGCCCGCGCACCCGGACCCGCTGAGCATCACCGTGCACTATCTGCGGCCGGGTCTGCCCGGGCAGCCCTGCCGCATCGACACCCAGCTGCTGCGCAGCGGCCGCAGCCTCAGCACCTTGCGCGCCACGCTGACGCAGGACGGCCATGCGCGGCTGGAACTGCTGGCGGCCATGGGCCAGCTGGGCGACACCCCGCCCGCAGCGCAGTTGAGCCTGCCCATGCCGAAGATGCCGCCACCCGATTCCTGCCCCGGCCGCTCGGCGCCGGCGCAGGGCGTGGGCCTGCCGATCCTGCAGCGGCTGGACGTGCGCCTGCATCCGGACGACGCCGTGCCCGGCGCCGCCGGCCGCGCCGAATTGCGCGGCTGGATCCGCTTCACCGATGGCCGTGCGCCCGATGCGCTGGCCTGCCTGCTGATGGCCGACGCCTTCCCGCCGGCAGTCTTCGGCCTGCTCGGCATGGTCGGCTGGGTGCCGACCCTCGAGCTCACCGTTCACCTGCGCCGCCGCCCGGTGCCGGGCTGGCTGCTCGGCCGCTTTTGGTCGAACGACCTGAGCGACGGCCGCGTCGTCGAGGACGGCGCGCTGTGGGATGCCAGCGGCCAGCTGGTGGTGCAATCGCGCCAGCTGGCGCTGGTGCGTCATGCCTAGAGAACGACTGGAGACCATGAGCACATCCGCCACCTTGTCCGACCCCCTGCACCTGGCTCGCGGGCCGGCCTGGGCCAACCGCATCACGCTGGCCCCATTGACCAACTGGCAGAGCCATGCCGACGGCACGCTCGGCGAGGACGAGTACCGCTGGCTGACGATGCGCGGCCGCGGCGGCTTCGGCATGACCATGACCTGCGCTGCGCATGTGCAGCGCTCGGGCCAGGGCTTTCCGGGCCAGCTGGGCGTGTGGTCGGACGCCCATCTGCCTGGTTTGGCCCGCCTGGCCGCGGGCATCCATGCCGGCGGCAGCGTGTCCTGCCTGCAGCTGCAGCATTCGGGCCGGCGCGCCGAGCCCGAGCTGAGCGGCGAGCCCCGCATCGCCCCCTGGGACGATGCCGAGACCGGCGCTCGCGCGCTGACCACGGCCGAGGTCGAACAGCTGGTGCAGGACTTCATCGCCGCCGCGCGCCGCGCCGAACGCGCCGGCTTCCAGGGCGTGGAGCTGCACGGCGCGCACGGCTACCTGCTGGCGCAGTTCCTCGATGCCGAACACAACCAGCGCAGCGATCGCTACGGCGGCAGCTTCGACAACCGCACGCGCGTGCTGTTCGAGGTGATCGCCGGCATCCGCACCATCACCGCGCCGGGCTTCCAGCTCGGCCTGCGGCTGTCGCCCGAACGCTTCGACATCCGCATGAGCGAGGCGCTGGCACTGGCGCAGCAGGTGATGGCCGGCGGCCAGATCGATTACCTGGACATGTCGCTGTGGGACTGCTTCAAGCCGCCGCAGGATCCGGCCTACGCCGACCGGCCGCTGATCGCACATTTCGCAGCGCTGCCTCGGCATGGCACGAAGCTCGGCGTGGCCGGCAAGATCATGGATGCGGCCACCGCGCAGCGCTGCCTGGACGCCGGTACCGACTTCGTGCTCATCGGCCGCGGCGCGATGCTGCACCACGACTTCGCCCTGCGTGCGCTGGCCGACCCGGCCTTTCGCTGCATCGAGCGGCCGGTCAGCCGCGCGCACCTGGAAGCCGAGGGCCTGGGACCGGAGTTCATCAAGTACGTCGCCACCACCTGGCCGCGTTTCGTGGCCGAAACTTGAACGCTGCTGCCGACAGCGCCGGGCGTGCGGTCTGGGCCGGCACGCTGGCCTACCTGGCGGCGTGCCTGCTGTTCGGGCTGAACCTGCCGCTGTCGGCCGAGCTGCTGAAGCACTTCGATCCGTTCTGGCTTTCGCCACTGCGCTACCTGGTGTCCTCGCTGATGCTGGCCGGCATGCTGCTGGTGTCGGTGGGCCCACGACAGCTGCGCTCGCCGATCCCGCTGTGGCGGGTGGCGGTGCTCAGCCTGTGCGTGGCCGCGTTCCTGGTGCTCTACAACCTGGGCCTGTACCGCAGCGGCCCGCTGACCGTGGCCGCCATTTCGGCCGGCTCGCCGGTGTACGTGGCGGCGGTCTCACGGCTGATGACGGGTACGCGCCTCGAACGCG
>Ga0316603_10002046_pt1 | contig 10972 bp, 9 predicted proteins | sample OWC_soil_day10_n_FD_207649 | JGI IMG/M metagenome (GOLD analysis project Ga0316603, IMG submission 207649) | Wetland soil microbial communities from Old Woman Creek delta, Ohio, United States - OWC_soil_day10_noCT | ecosystem: Environmental > Terrestrial > Soil > Wetlands | place: USA: Ohio...
CGCAGGAGGGGCAGGTGGAAGGGGGGGCGTCGCTGATCTTCTGCAGGTATTCCTTCTGGAATCCGCAGTCGTCGCATCGATATTCGTAGATCGGCATGGGAATCTCCGGAAAAGCGCGCATTATAATTAAGTCGTTGCCGGAAAAGCAGATATCTGCCTCTCGGAGGCCACTCGCAACCTTCAGGTGTGGGCGGCCATGGGAGTTTTCAAGCGTGCCTGCCAGGGGGCGCATGCCCGGAATCTGTGCTGCGCGCAGCCATCCTTAGCGCACCTGGGCTCCAGGCATGCGCTTAGAAGAGCTGGAGGTAGTTCTGGGTAAGTGTCCTTCCCCAAAACAAGGCGATTATCCCGGCCGCGGCAAGATACGGGCCGAACGGGATTGGCACGCTACGGCCGTGCTTCGTCGCGACGATCAGGAAGATGCCGACCACCGCACCCACCAGCGACGACAACAGAATGGTCAGGGGCAGGATCTGCCAACCTAGCCAGGCGCCGATGGCCGCGAGCAGCTTGAAGTCGCCGTAGCCCATACCCTCTTTGCGGGTTGCCAGTTTGAAGAGCCAGTAGACTGCCCACAGGCTGAGATAGCCGGCCACGGATCCGATGATGGCGCTCTTGAGGTCGGTAAAGGTGCCCGAGAGGTTGAAAAGCAAGCCGAGCCAAAGTAAAGGCAGGGTGATGGTGTCCGGCAGCAACTGTGTGTCGAGATCGATGAACGCGAGCGGGATGAGGGCCCACACCATTAGCAGTGCGCCGAGGCCAAGCCACGAGTAGCCGAAGTGCCAAGCGACCAAACCGCTCAGCAGAGCGGTCAATCCCTCGATGATCGGATAGCGTACCCCAATCGGCGAGGCGCAGCTCTTGCAGCGTCCACGCAGCATCAGGTAACTGAGAATCGGGATGTTTTCCCATGCCGCGATGGCATGGCCGCACTGGGGGCAACGCGAACGCGGGCTGGATAGTGTCAGGGGTTCGAACTCTGGCGCCGGTTCGCCACGCAACTCGGCGCACTGCAACTGCCATTCGCGCTCCAGCATTTTCGGCAGGCGGTGGATCACGACGTTCAGAAAGCTGCCCACGATCAGCCCGAGGATGGCAACTGTTGCCGTGAAAGCAACTGGGTCGTTCAGCAACGGCATCGTACGGTTCGTTCCTCCGAAGTGTTCTTCGCGGATGGTAGCAGTCGAGCGAATGCAGTTTCCTGCGACGCTGGAACCGCGAGGCTGCGCGCAGCGGATGTCCGGCCGATCAGATTGCTGCACCGATCTTGAAGATGGGCAGGTACATGGCCACCACGAGTCCGCCGATCAGCGTGCCGAGCACGACCATGATCATCGGCTCGATCAGGCTTGCCATAGCCTCGACCGCGTCGTCGACCTCCTGCTCGTAGAAGTCGGCGACCTTGGATAGCATGCCGTCGAGTTGTCCGGATTCCTCGCCGATGGAAACCATCTGCACCACCATTACCGGAAACACATCGGAATTCTGCATGGCCACGGTCAGGCTGGTACCGGTGCTGACCTCGGTCTGGATCTGCTTAGTGGCCGTTCGGTAGACATGGTTGCCTGATGCACCGCCAACCGAGTCCAGTGCCTCGACCAGAGGCACGCCCGCAGCGAACATTGTGGACAGGGTTCGGGTCCACCTGGCGATGGTTGCCTTCCTGATGATTTCGCCGAACACGGGCAGCTTGAGCAGAAGGCGGTCCACGGCGAACTGCACCTTTTCCGACCTGCGGTGCGCCACATAGAATGCGTAGCCCGCGGCGCCGATCGCACCGAAGATGATGTACCAGTATGCGACCGCGAAATCCGACATGGCGATCACGGCCAGTGTGGGCGCCGGCAAGTCGGCACCGAAACTCGTGAACACCTTCTTGAACTCCGGGATGACGAAGATCAGGATCACGGTCGTGACGATGACGGCGACGACCATGACCGCGATGGGGTAGAACATGGCCGATTTGATCTTGCTCTTGATGGCAAGGATCTTTTCCTTGTACGTGGCAAGGCGGTCCAGCAATGCATCCAGAATTCCCGCCTGCTCGCCGGCCGCGACCAGGTTGCAGTAAAGCGGGTCGAAATGGGCTGGATACTTGCGGAATGCCTGGGACAGACTGCTGCCGGTCTCGACCTCGGTGCGAATCTCCATCAAGAGCCGGCCGAGGGCTGGATTGCCGGCACCCTTGCCGACGATATCGAATGCCTGCAGCAGGGGAACCCCGGACTTCATCATGGTGGCGAGTTGCCGGGTGAAGAGCGCGATGTCCTTTTCCGTGATCCGGGAACCGCGCCGAAATGTCTGCTTCTTGACCTTGGTGACCAGAACGCCCTGCCGCCGCAGGGTTGACTGAACCAAGGCCTCGCCCGTGGCCCGCATCTCGCCGCGGATTGCCTTGCCGGACTTGTCCTTGCCCTCCCAAAGGAACATCTGTTCCCTGGCAAGTTCGATGCGTTTCGCGGCACGTGTAGCGGTTGCCATGTCTATCCCCTGGCGGTATCAATCGTTGGTGGTTCCCAGCACTTCTTCGAGCGAAGTGACGCCTTGCTTGACCTTGATCAGTCCCGATTGCCTCAGGTCCAGCACGCCCTCGCGCCGCGCCTGTTCTTCCAATTCCATGGAGTTGCCGGTGGTCATGATGATGCGTTGCATCTCTTCGGAGATGGGCATGACCTGATAAATCCCGACGCGGCCCTTGTAGCCGGAGCCCTTGCAGCGTTCGCAGCCAACGGGCCCATAGAGTTGCCAGCTGCCATCGAGCTCCTCGTCGGTGAAACCGGCCTGAATCAATGCTTCGGTTGGCACGGCGAAGGGTTTCTTGCACGAACAAAGCCGGCGCGCCAGGCGCTGGGCGGTGATCAATATGACGCTGGAGGCGATGTTGAAGGGTGCCAAGCCCATGTTGGCCAGGCGAATCAGCGTCGATGGAGCGTCATTCGTGTGCAACGTGGATAAGACCATATGCCCCGTTTGCGCCGCCTTGACAGCAATTTCAGCGGTTTCCAGGTCGCGGATCTCGCCCACCATGATGATGTCCGGATCCTGGCGCAGAAAGGCACGAAGGGCAGCGGCAAACGTGAGGCCAGCCTTGTCGTGGATGTTGACCTGGTTCACTCCGGAGAGATTGATTTCCGCCGGGTCTTCGGCGGTCGAGATGTTTACGCCCGCCTTGTTGAGTATGTTGAGGCATGTATAGAGGGACACCGTCTTGCCGCTTCCGGTCGGGCCCGTGACCAGAACCATGCCGTAGGGACGTTCGATCGCCCGCAGCAGCTTCTCCTTCTGGTCCGGGTCGTATCCCAGCGCTTCGATGCCGAGCATGGCACTCGACGGGTCGAGGATACGCATCACGATCTTTTCCCCGTGCAGCGTCGGCAGCGTGCTGACGCGGAAATCGATCGCCTTCGTCTTGGATAGCACTAGCTTCAGCCGGCCATCCTGGGGAACCCGCTTTTCCGAAATGTCGAGGCGAGAGATGACCTTGATGCGCGACGCGATCTTCTCCTTCAGTACAAGCGGCGGCTGCGCCACTTCACGCAGGATGCCATCGGTGCGGAAGCGGATGCGGTAGTACTTTTCATAAGGCTCGAAGTGGACGTCGGACGCGCCCTCGTTGATAGCATCGATGAGGATCTTCTGGATGTACCGGACCACTGGTGCGTCATCCACTTCGACGCTGGCGGCTTCCGCTGCCGCGCTATCGGTTTCCTCCGCGCTGAGGTCGATGTCTGCCAGTTCTTCGCCGGTCATCCGTTCCAGCGTCGTCTCGGTGGTCTCCGAGAGCTTGGTAACGAGGCGAGCAAGCTTGTCTGCTTCGACGACGATCGGATCGACCGCCAAGCCCGTCTGAAAGCGGATTTCATCCAGTGCCCGAAGGTTGGTCGGGTCCGACAGGGCGACCGCAATGCGATTGCCGCGGCGGCTGAGTGCGATGACCTGGTGCCCCCGCATCAGCTTCCGATCGATGGCGTCTCGCACCAATTGGGACTCGTCGATCGCATTTAGATCCACCAGTGGATGGCCGAAGATCTCCGATGCAAAAGCCGCAATCTCACCCGGCTTCATCGCCGCGTTGGCGATCAGTTGCTGCGCCAGGTTCATCCCCCGCGCAGCGGCTTCGAGGGAATAGGATTCAGCCTGGGCTTCCTTGAGACGCCCATGCTGCACCAGCGCACGCGCCAGCCCACTCAAGGCTGTTTGCGGATTAGCTGCCATAGATCATTGATTCATCAGCATATGTTGTTTCTGAAAAAAGGATGATGCCCACGGGGCCCGAGTTTGTAAAGGTGGCACGCCGGGGAGGCTTCCGGGGCACTATACCCTTAGTCGCGCGCAACGTTGGCGGGACGGGAAAGCCGCACCATCTTAACCATACGGTCCTGTGTCTGGAGTATTTCCATGGGTACACCGGCGATCTTTACGCTCAGGCCGGACTCAGGAATATCCTCGAAATGCTCCAGAATGAGTCCATTCAAGGTTTTTGGCCCCTCCAAGGGCAGCGCCAACCCCAGCTTGCGATTGATCTCCCGCAAATTGCGACCACCCTCCACCAGCGCACTGCCGTTTTCCCCCCAAGCCAGCTTCAGGGGTCCGGTCGGGACGCTGGTCGTGAATTTACCGATGATCTCCTCGATCAGGTCCTCAAGGGTCACCAGTCCATCGAGCTCGCCATATTCATCCACGACGAGCGCGACCCGCTGCTGGTGCTCCTGGAAATACTGCAACTGGGCATAGATGGGCGTCGTCCCGGGAATGAAATACGGCTCGACGAGCGATTCCCTTAAGCCCTCCTTGTCGAGTTTCCCCGACATCAGCAGGCTTAGCATCCGCCGTTGATGCAGGATTCCGATGACGTTAGTCGGGTCGCCGTCATATACGGGAATACGTGTGTGGTAACTGGTCGCGAGCTTTTCCCTGATTTCATCCAACTGCGCCTGGATGTCGATGGCCTCGATCGCGCCGCGCGGGGTCATCACATCCTCCATCGTTACATCTTCCAGTTCGAACAGATTGAGCAGGATGGTCTTGTGTTTCTGCGGCATGAACGGCCCGGATTCCAATACCAGGACACGCAATTCCTGGGGCGACAGTCGCGGCGCTTGCGCGTCCTTGCCCGGTTTGAGGCGAGTGAGGGCAAGCAATCCGGAAACGAACAGATCCACGAACCAGACCACCGAATAGAAAACCCGCAACAATGGCGTGAGCACGAAGCTCACTGCGGGCGCAATTCGATCGGCGTGGGTTGCGCCGACGACTTTGGGTGTGATCTCGGAAAACACCAGGATGAGAAAAGTCACCACCAGGGTGCCCGCGCCCAAAGCCCACTTGTGCTCGCCGAACAACGAGATGGTGATGATACTGACCAGCGTGGCTGCAGCGGCGTTGATCAGATTGTTGAACAGCAGAATCACGCCGAGTAATTTGTCCGTTCTGGCCAGAAGGTCGAGCGCAAGCCGCGAACCGGCATGACCATCCTGCACCCGGGCCGTCAACTTGTAACGGTTGGCCGCGATCATGGCGGTTTCCGCAAGCGAGAAGAAGCCCGACGCCACGAGCAGGACCACCAAAGCCGTGATGAGCGCCGAGATGGGGATTTCGTTCAAAGGTATTGTGTTGCGCAAGCGGTGGCGGGGATCTCGCGGCGTGGTCCAGCCGTGTCACGGCGACGTGCCGATGAGCAGGTCAGCCGCGGCTGAGAATGACTTCCAGCACAAATCGCGTGCCGACGTAGGCGAGCATCAAGGCGACAAAACCGGCGAGCGTCCACCGCAGCGCAGTACGTCCGCGCCAGCCGTAAAGGCGCCGCCCGGCGAGGAGTGCTGCGAAGATCAACCAGGACGCGATCGCAAATACTGTCTTGTGATCGAATACCAACGGTCTGCCGAACAGCGCCTCGGAAAACAGAATGCCTGATGCCAGAGTCAGGGTGAGGAGGATGAAGGCAATCAGGATGAGGCGGAACAGCAGAGCTTCCATGGTCAGCAGGGGCGGCAGGTTAGCCAGCGCCCGGGACAGGCGCCCCCGATGCAGTCGCTTTTCTGCGGCGGCCATGAGCAGGGCATGCAGCGCCGCAAGCGTGAACAGGCTATACGCCAGCATGGCCATGAGGAAATGGGCGCGAAACATCGGTGAATCGAGGTGCGCCAGAGTGTGTTGGCCAGGAAACGCGAGCGGCAGAAGGGCGCATACGGCGGCCAGGGGCAGCCCGATCATGTGCAGGCCCTCGATCCTCGCGTAGATGCTCTCGATCCAGTAGAACAGCAGCGCCAGCCAGAACATCAGCGCCAGCGCGTAGCTGAAGCCGAAGCGCATGCCTTCCTGGGGAAACAGCTCCCGGAAAAGCCCGATGCCCTGCAGGGCAAGGGCGCCCAGTAATACAATGCGCTCCCACGGCTGCAGACCCCGTTTCGGATTGAGGGCCGCTTCGTGCCAGCGACTGCGCCAGAAGTAAACTCCGAGCAGCGCATACAGCGAGGCGGGAACGACATGCAGTAGAATCGACGGCATGCGCGCAGTTTACATCACTTGGTCGGGGCACCATGCTGGATAACCTTACCCAACGACTAGCCCGGGTCGTCAAGACCGTCCGTGGCCAGGCTCGACTGACGGAAGACAATATCTCCGAGGCACTGCGCGAAGTCCGCATGGCGCTGCTGGAGGCCGACGTTGCGTTGCCGGTGGTGAAGGATTTCATTGCCCGCGTCAAGGAAAAGGCCGTAGGGCAGGAGGTAATCGGCTCGCTCACGCCGGGTCATGCGCTCGTGGGCGTGGTGCACCGCGAACTCACGTCGCTCATGGGCGGCGCTCACGCCGCCCTCAATCTTGCCGCGCAGCCGCCGGCCGTGATTCTGCTTGCCGGACTACAGGGCGCGGGCAAGACCACTACCACTGGGAAGCTGGGCAAACTCTTGCGGGAGCGCTTGAAGAAGAAGGTGCTGACTGCAAGCTGTGACGTCTATCGACCCGCCGCCATCGAGCAACTGCGGCTTGTGGCAGAGCAGGCTGGAATTGACTTTTTTCCATCATTGGCTGGACAAAGACCCGTCGATATCGCTCAGGCGGCCCTCGATCACGCAAAGCGGCATTACTATGATGTGCTGATGGTGGATTCGGCCGGCCGGCTCGCCATCGACGAGCCGATGATGGCCGAGATTAAGCAATTGCACGCGGCGCTGGACCCGGTCGAAACCCTTTTTGTCGTAGACTCGATGCTCGGGCAGGACGCGGTGAATACCGCCCGCGCCTTCAACGATGCGCTTCCCCTGACGGGCGTCATCCTCACCAAGCTCGACGGCGATGCCCGCGGCGGCGCGGCGCTGTCCGTGCGCCAGGTCACGGGAAAGCCGATCAAGTATGCCGGCGTAGGCGAGAAGCTTGCCGGGCTGGAGGAATTTCATCCCGAGCGCATGGCCGCGCGAATTCTCGGTATGGGCGACATCCTCGGCTTGGTGGAGGAGGCGCAGAAAAGCGTAGATCAGCAGAAGGCGCGTGAGTTTGCGCAGAAATTGAAGACGGGCAAGGGGTTCGATCTCAACGACTTCAAGGAACAGATCGCGCAGATGCGCAAGATGGGCGGCCTGTCTGCGCTCCTCGACAAACTGCCCGCCGGCGTCGCCCAAGCCGCGCAACAGGCCGGTTCGGCGGTGGAGGACAAAGCGATCAGCCGCATCGAGGGCATCATAAACTCCATGACGCCGCTGGAACGCTCCAAACCGGAGGTGATCAAAGCCTCGCGCAAGCGGCGCATCGCTGCCGGGTCGGGTGTTGCGGTCCAGGAGGTCAACCGTCTGCTGAATCAGTTCGAACAGACGCAAAAGGTCATGAAGCAGTTTTCGAAAGGGGGAATGCAGAAGATGATGCGGGGCATGAAGGGTATGCTGCCCGGAATGCCCCGCTGAGAGGGCCGAGGCGCAGTTACTTGAGCGCCAGCTTCCTGGCCGGCCAATCCCACTGTTTTTCCCAGGATGCACGAACTGCATTGGGGTAGGCGGGCTGACCGAGACTACCGTTGTAGCGTCCCAAGGCGCGGTAAAGTTCGCCTTTTTCAAGGTCCAGGTAGTGGCGCAGGATCGTGCAACCGTAGCGCAGGTTGGTGCGCATGTGGAAGAGGTTGTGTTCCGGTCTGCCGATGAGCCGAACCCAGAACGGCATCACCTGCATGTAGCCGCGGGCTCCGGCGGTGGAAACGGCGTACTTGCGAAAGCCGCTTTCGATCTGGATCAGCCCGAATACCAGTTGCGGGTCGAGTCCGGCCCGGCTCGCTTCGTAATGTACCGCCTTGATCAGCTCCAACCGCGCGGTGCGATCCGGGATACGTTTTTCCAACCGGCGCGACATTTCGGCCAGCCAGTTGATCTTCTCCTCGATGCTGACGAATCGGGATTCGGGCGATGCGCGGTCGGACACCGCAGAATGCAATGCTGCCTGGACGCTGGCGGCGAGCGGTTCGTACTGCTGCGCGCCGGCCTGGACATAACCGGCAGCGGCAGCCAGTAGCGCGAACAGCAGTATCCGAGTCGCCGCCATGTTCAGTTCCGCAGTCGCTCCTTCACGAAGTCCACGAGGCTGGCCAGCGGCACCTTGGTCGCTTGGGAATCTCGTCTTCCCTGATATTCCGCCATGCCTTCCTTCAGACCGCGTTCGCCGATCACCACCCGGTGAGGGATGCCGATCAGTTCCGAATCGGCGAACATCACGCCCGGACGTTCGTCGCGGTCGTCAAGAAACACGTCGGTTCCGGCTGCAAGCAACTCGCCGTACAGTCTGTCGGCCACTTCGCGGACCGTTCCACTCTTGTGATAGGCCACCGGCACGATGGCCATTTCATAGGGCGCGATCGATTGCGGCCAGACGATGCCGCGCTCGTCGAAGTTCTGCTCTATGGCAGCACCCACGATGCGCGAAACGCCGATGCCGTAGCAGCCCATCTCCATAACCTGTTGGTTGCCCGCTTCGTCGAGGAAGGTCGCGCTTAGCGCCTTCGAGTACTTGGTGCGCAGCTGAAAGATGTGGCCCACCTCGATGCCGCGGCAGATATCCAGCGTGCCCTTGCCATCCGGCGACCGGTCGCCCGCCACCACGTTGCGGATGTCGAAGACGTAATTCGGCTCTGGCAGATCGCGTACCCAGTTGACCCCCGTGAGGTGGTAGCCTGGCTGGTTGGCTCCGCATACGAAATCGTTCATTCGTTCCACCGTCCGGTCGGCGATTATCGGGATTCCCCTATCTACGCCCACCGGGCCGATGTACCCCGGACGACAACCGAGGCGCTCCTCGATTTCGCTGTCGGTGGCGAAGCGGAAAGGATTGAGGAAGGGAATCTTGCTCACCTTCACTTCGTTCAAGGTGTGGTCGCCCCGGATCAACAACAGATGGAAATCATCATCGCGCATCACCGCGATTGCCTTCACTGTCCTGGTCAGCGGTAGGTGCAGAAATGCCGCTACATCCTCGCAGCGCGTCTTGCCGGGGGTAGCCACGCTCTGCATGGTCTCGCCGTGGCCGTTTCGAGCCTCTGCGGGAGCCAGGGCTTCGGCAAGTTCCACGTTTGCTGCGTAATCGGATTCGGGGCAGAAGGCGATGGCGTCCTCGCCCGAATCGGCGAGCACGTGGAATTCGTGGGAGCCGGTTCCGCCGATGGAGCCGGTATCGGCGGCCACTGCCCGGAACTTGAGCCCGAGCCGGGCGAAGATCCGCGAGTAGGTGTCATACATGTTTCGGTATTCTCGCTGCAAGTCCTCGAAGCCGGCGTGAAACGAGTAGCCATCCTTCATCAGAAACTCGCGTCCCCGCATGACGCCGAAGCGCGGCCGGATCTCGTCACGAAACTTGGTCTGAATCTGATAAAAGTGTACCGGCAACTGGCGGTAGCTCCTGATCTCGCGACGTACGGCGTCGGTAATCACCTCCTCGTGGGTCGGCCCAATGCAGAACTCGCGCTGATGGCGGTCCTTGACGCGCAGCAACTCGGGACCGTATTGCTGCCAGCGACCGGATTCCTGCCACAGTTCGGCGGGTTGCACCGCCGGCATGAGGAGTTCGATGGCGCCGGCGCGATTCATCTCCTCGCGTACGATGTGCTCGACCTTGCGCAAAACGCGTAGTCCGAGCGGCATCCAGGTATAGATGCCACCGGCGAGCCGTTTGATGAGACCGGCGCGCAGCATGAGTTTGTGGCTCACGATCTCGGCGTCGGCAGGGGCTTCCTTGAGAGTGGCGATGAAGTAGCGGGAGGCGCGCATGGTGAATTAACCGGAAAAACAAAAATTCTAACCCAGGCGGCGTCGAAACTTGGCCTCGCCATTGGCGTCGGCGCCTTTCCAAGCGGTTGGAATTGTGGAAAAATCACCGCAGTGAAACTTTCCATGGATTGTGAAAATGCTCGATCGGGAAGGCTATCGCCCGAACGTCGGCATCATCCTGGTCAACGCGCGTAACGAGGTGTTCTGGGCAAAACGGGTTCGCGAGCACGCTTGGCAGTTTCCGCAAGGGGGCATCAAGCACGGTGAAACACCCGTGCAGGCGATGTACCGCGAACTGTTTGAAGAGATCGGCCTCCGGCCGGAGCACGTCAGGATACTGGGCCGAACGCGCGGTTGGCTGCGGTACGACGTGCCGAAGCAATGGGTTCGCCGCGAGTTTCGCAATACCTACCGCGGACAGAAGCAGATCTGGTTCCTCCTCCGGTTGGTTGGGCGAGATTGTGACGTTTGTCTGCGCGCCAGCGATCATCCGGAATTCGATGCGTGGCGTTGGAGCGAATACTGGTTTCCGCTCGATGTCGTGATCGAGTTCAAACGGCAGGTCTACGAACAGGCTCTGACGGAGCTGTCGAGATTGTTGTTCCGGGGCGTGCGCAGCCGAACGTCGAAGTGGCAACAGATAACCCAGCCCTGACTGATTGATGGTTCTACCGGGTTCTTCTCCCCTGGCGTGGAGTGCGCGACGGGGCTTGTTTTCGGATCGATCGATC
>Ga0316603_10002052_pt1 | contig 10960 bp, 7 predicted proteins | sample OWC_soil_day10_n_FD_207649 | JGI IMG/M metagenome (GOLD analysis project Ga0316603, IMG submission 207649) | Wetland soil microbial communities from Old Woman Creek delta, Ohio, United States - OWC_soil_day10_noCT | ecosystem: Environmental > Terrestrial > Soil > Wetlands | place: USA: Ohio...
CAGAAATGCAAAAATAAGCAAGGTTAAAGGGAGATTAATATTAACCAGGATAACAAACGCTCCGACCACCTTGATGATGGAGATTATAATATCCTCCGGTCCATGATGGCATAATTCCGAGATATCAAAGAGATCATTGGTAATGCGAGACATCAGCTGCCCTGTCTTTTGATTATCATAATAATTAAAAGATAGCTTCTGAAAATGTTCAAAGAGATCATTACGCATATTGAATTCCATTCTTGCACCCATAATATGCCCCTGATACGCAATAAAATATGTGCTTACATACTCAAGAACGGCCAAAGCCAGCATGGCAAACAGAAGTCGAAGAATAATCGGCGCTGCCTCACCTATCTCGTACTTCACTAACACCTCATTCGTTATATATCGTACAATCATCGGAAAAATCAGTGATATCCCTGCTGCCAGGAATGCAAACATCATATCACCAAAGAATAATGCTAAATGTGGCCTGTAGTACGAAAAAAGTTTTTTGGTTCTCCCACTCATACTTATTCCCCATTCCTCTTATATTTAGTGTTTCCTATTGTATCAATACTCTGTAATGTTTTTCAAATCCATGGGAACATTTCATTCCCCGTCGTATTCACTACCTGGAAGGCGGAACTGTAATATCCTGATACTCCTTCTCCGTACATACTTCAATTCCGTGCCGAATTAAAAGGTCTGTTGCCATCCCATTACCCGGAACCAAATTCCCGGTGAAGGTACCATCATAGATTAGACCACAACCGCAGGAAGGACTTTTCGACTTCATGATTGCTCGATTGATCCCGAGTGCTTTTGCTATTGCTAAGGTCCTTTCCGCACCCAGAGTAAATTCTGCTGTCCGGTCGGCTCCTTCTTTATTGATTATCTTCTTATCCCCAGATTGGTTCACAATCTCACAGCTGATTCTAGGTGTAGTAAGTCCTCCCAATTGTTCCGGGCACACCGGAATCGCTTTTCCTTGTTGAACAAGCTCCCTAATCTTCTCGTTAGCACTATCTCTTCCATCATATCGGCAGTCAATTCCCGCCAAGCACGCACTTACCAGATACATCTCATTCCCTCCATTCTTAGTTAGAAACTAATTATAGTTTCTTCCTATGAAGATTGAAGTGCCAAATGCACCTTCAGCACTTTAATCCTACGATGTAACAAAAGACTGATTACTCCTTGTTGTCACAATTCATAATCAGCCTATATTCATTATGTCTATTTATTGTTAATAATTACTTTGAAAGTCTGATAGAAAGATCATACATGTATTGGTCAACATCCTTTGTCATCGCCAATGCTTCCTCAATATCATAATCCACATATTCTCCGCCTTTATATCCAACGATACGCTTGCTTGCACCGGCAACCAACAGATCTACCGCTTTTGCACCCATCATGGAAGCATAAACACGGTCTCTGGCGGTAGGACTTCCACCACGCTGTGCATGGCCGATAACGGTTGCTCTGGTCTCCATACCGGTTGCAGCTTCAATTCTCTTCGCCATACCATTGGAATCGCCTACACCTTCAGCATTTACGATGATATAGTGTTTCTTACCCTTTTTACGCTTCTCTATAATGCTATTGATAATTCTCTGCTCATCAAAATCATAGCGTTCTGCAATCAGAATCTCTTCTGCACCATTTGCGATGCCACACCACAGAGCAATAAATCCGGCATGTCTACCCATTACCTCAATAATACTGCATCTTTCATGGGAAGTAGAGGTATCTCTTACCTTATCGATGGTTTCCATCGCTGTATTCACTGCGGTATCAAAACCAATGGAGTAATCTGTACATGCAATATCCAAATCGATGGTTCCCGGAATACCAACAGCATTGATTCCTCTTCTCGCTAATACCTGCGCTCCCCGAAAAGAACCGTCTCCGCCAATAACTACCAAACCATCAATTCCATGCTTTCTGCAAATATCAGCTGCTTTGTCCTGAACCTCAGGCTTCAGCATCTCTAAACAGCGAGCTGTGTACAGAACTGTACCACCTCTCTGAATAATATCGGATACACTTCTGGTATCCATATCTATGATGTCTTCCTCTAACAGTCCTAAGTATCCTCTCATGATACCTTTTACCTGTAACCCTGCTGCCAGACCAGTTCTAACAACTGCTCTGATTGCGGCATTCATACCGGGCGCATCGCCACCACTGGTCAAAACGCCTATCGTTTTTATACTTCCCATTATTATTACCTCCGATTCATCTACAACTAAAGACTACAGTATTCTAATCCATTTTCCCTAGTTTTTCAATACTCTTTTCTGTAATTCGAACATTTTCTTCCTTATAAATCGAATTTAGTTGTTGAATTAGGTCTTTCTCCGCCTTAACATTTCTACTTTTTGGAAGTTTTTTGATACACTTCTCCGATTCACAGAAAATTATCACGCTGTCATTACCATCATACTGTTCTAATAAATGATACAGAGATTGTTCATCGTTCTGGAAGCTCTCAAGATTCGGATATTTAATCCAAACCTCCTGAGGGATACTATCGAACGAAATTATGTCCTGGCAGATCAGCTTCGCTGCTTTCTCTTCTTCTACCGTAACCTTACCTCGGATAAAGATCTTTCGGTCCGGTTCAAGCATGGATTTAAATTTCTCATAGTCCTTCGGGAATATTATAACCTCAACATTACCGAATAAATCCTCTAGTGTGATAAATGCCATCATACTATTGTTTCTGGTTGTCTTTACTGTCTTGGAGGTAATCATACCACCGATAATCTCGGTCCTTCCATCCTCAACCTTGGGTCTGTCGGTCTCTTCGTCTATCGCAAAGTCATTGGAATTGACAGATACATTTTTCTTGATTCTATTCTCATACGCTTCCAGCGGATGCCCACTGACGTAGATGCCCAGTACTTCTTTCTCCAGAGCAAGAAGCTGATCCTTGTTGTATTCCGAAACTTCAGGCATGGACATCTCATAATCATTCTTCTCCTCCTCACCTGCAAAATCAAACAACGTCATTTGCCCGGTTAAGGATTTCTTCTTGTCAGCTGCGATGTCGTCCAATACCTGTACATAGGAAAGCATCAACTGTCTCCGGATCGGATGCAGACTGTCGAATACACCGGCCTTGATAAAGCTTTCCACGGTTCTCTTATTCACCTCTTTGCCGGATAGACGGGTAGCAAAATCTTTCAGATTAAGGAAAAATCCATTCTCCGCGCGTTCTGCCACGATAGCTTCAATGACCGGTTTACCAACTCCCTTGATCGCGGACAAAGCATATCTTATCGCACCCTTCGATACAGTAAATACGGTGTCTCCCTCATTAATATCCGGAGGCAGAATCTCAATACCCATCTGCCTGCAGGTGAAGATATATTCAGAAACCTTGCCAGGGTTATCGATTACCGAGGTCATCAGCGCCGCCATGAATTCAACCGGGTAATAGCTCTTCAGATATGCCGTCTCATAGGAGACTACTGCATAAGCTGCGGCATGGGACTTATTGAAGGCATATTTTGCAAAATCCATCATCTCATCATAGATATGGTTCGCTACTGTTTCCGGAATTCCATTCTTAATACAGCCGGGAACTCCTTCCTCTTCGTTACCGTAGACAAAGCTCTGGCGCTCCTTGATCATGACCGATTCTTTCTTCTTGGACATAGCACGTCGAACCAAGTCACTTCGTCCATAACTATAACCAGCCAGATCACGAACAATTTGCATAACCTGCTCTTGATAAACAATACACCCATAGGTAGGAGAGAGAATTGGCTCTAATTGCGGGCACTCATAGGTGATATGCCCTGCTTCATTCTTTCCCTTAACATACTTAGGGATAAATTCCATTGGGCCCGGACGATATAATGCAATACCGGCAATGATATCCTCCAGATTCCTTGGCTTCAATTCCTTCATGAAGCTCTTCATCCCGGCACTTTCCAATTGGAAGATACCTTCCGTCTTCGCCGAGGAAATTAACTCATAGACCTTTGAGTCATTATAATCAATCTTCTTGATATCGAATCGATCTGTTTTCGATCTCTTCTTATTCACAAGGGCCTCTGCATTCTGGATTACAGTCAAGGTACGCAGACCCAGAAAATCCATTTTAAGCAGTCCAAGCTCTTCGAGCGTAGTCATCGTAAACTGAGTGGTGACGGAATCGTCTGAAGAACGGGAAAGCGGAACGTATTCATCCAGACTTTCCTTACCGATTACAACCCCTGCCGCATGCATCGAGGTATGTCTGGGTAAGCCCTCTAAACGCTTGGACATATTAATCAGATATTTCACTTCATCATTTGTCTCGTACAAAGCATTGAGATCTTTATTGGCGGATAATGCCTTCTCGATGGTAATCCCGAGCTCGGTCGGTATCATCTTCGCTACGGTATCCACCTGAGCATAAGGAAGATCCAAGGCACGACCAACATCACGAATCACGGCTCTTGCTGCCATGGTTCCAAAGGTAACAATCTGAACCACCTTATCCTTGCCATATTTTCTAGTTACATAATCAATTACCTCCTGCCTTCTTTCAAAGCAGAAGTCAATATCAATATCAGGCATGGTAAGTCGTTCCGGATTAAGGAAACGCTCAAACAACAAGCTATACTTAATCGGATCGATGTCAGTGATATGAAGAGCATAGGATACAATGGAACCGGCAGCACTACCACGGCCCGGTCCGACACTGATATTATTATCCCTAGCGTACTTAATAAAATCCCAGGTAATCAGGAAATAATCCACAAAACCCATATTTTGAATTGTCTTTAATTCATAATCCATTCGATCCCATAATTCCTGCGTCACCGGCTGATAGCGTTCCTCTAAGCCCTCATGACAAAGCTTGGTCAGATATTCGAATGCATTATAAGGATCCGGTACCGGATAAACCGGTAATTTATATTCACCAAAGGCAATCGTAACATTGCATCGTTGTGCAATATCATGAGTATTCTCCAGCGCTTCTGCTGCATATGGAAAGAGAGACAGCATCTCCTCGGGCGACTTCAGATAATATTGACCTCCCTCATATCGCATACGATTCTCATCCGTAACCTTCTTCTGAGTCTGAATACAGAGCAAGATATCATGCGGCTGTGCATCCTCTGCGAAGGTATAATGAACATCATTTGTCGCAACCAGCTTAATTCCTGTCTCCGAAGACATGCGAAGAAGTGCCTGATTCACATTCTTCTGCTCCTCCATTCCATGGTCTTGAAGCTCCAGGAAGAAATTATTCTCGCCGAAGACACTCTGTAGCCGCTTAGCAACCTGCTTTGCTTCCGCATAAAAGCCTCTTCTTAGGTTCGTGGCAACTTCACCGCCGAGACAGGCACTGAGTGCAATGATTCCTTCATGGTATTGCTCCAGAAGCTCATAATCAATACGCGGTTTATAATAAAATCCATCCAGAAAACCTCTGGAGACAATTTTCATCAAGTTCTGATAGCCGACATTATTCTCGGCTAACAATACCAAATGGTAATAGCGTTCCTCGGAAGCACCAAGCTCCCGGTCCAGTCTTGAATTCGGAGCAACATAAACCTCACAACCGATTACCGGTCGAATCCCTTCCGCGACACATGCTTTATAAAAATCAATTACGCCATACATAACTCCATGGTCTGTAATTGCTATACTATCCATCCCAAGCTCTTTGGCGCGATGCACCATCTCTTTGATCTTACCGGAACCGTCCAGTAGGCTGTATTCCGTATGTAAATGTAAATGAGTAAAATTCATGTTCAACCCCCTTCCTCACATTCTATTCTATATATAGAAGATCTAATAAACATAATAGCATATACAAGGTTCAAATTCGTGTCATCAATAAAAAGTTATATGAACTTCTTTGAGTTAGATTTGTACCCAGTGCCCAAGCGCACTATGATTACGCAGGCACAATCTATAAAAGTGAATTATGCACTTTATAATTCACAATATAATAATATTCCACCCAAGAAAACTTGTCAATCATACGGATGCTTATTCATATCAGAATGCTCACTGTATTATTCTTGTTTCACCCCTGATACATTAAAGGTGCTGCCTTGAGTTCTCAGTCTCATCAGCAACACCTCTGTTATTTAATTTATGTTAAATTATGATTATTTCATGATTTTACCAGTTTCTTTTCGGTCGATCCGGATCCAGAACATCCCTCGGATTAAACAGATCCATTAGCCGCTCCGGATATTCTATCATAGCCTGTCCATCAATCGGTCGTCGTGTCATTCTAACATAATCTTTCTTAATATGCATCCAGGGCTTACTATATACTCCCAAGAATACATTGAAACCGCTTTTCTTAAGAAAATGATACTTATCACTGGAGTAGGTACCTAAGGTAGTCTCAAAATCAACTCCAAAGGGGAATACTAAAACATCACTTCCCCCAATCAGAGGTGCGACCTCCTTCAGCCAACGATTGGTGTCTCTCTTCAGGAATGCAAGGTCAATCTCCTGAAGATTCTTATGCCCCCAGCCATGAGATGCAAATTCCCAACCATCCGCCTTTAATGCCTTGGCTACTTCTGTTACCTGCTTCACATCCTCATCATAAGTCGGTGATTTCGGATCATTCGTACGATAACCTAGTATCCCTTCATATCCGGTTAGTGCCAGCAAGCCCTTTGCTCCCCGATACGAGAAATCCGGATGTTCCTTGACAAAAGCATCCAGAATTGGTACTACATCAAAAAGCCCATTCACCTTTGTTCCATCATCTAAGATCATTTCACAGGTAGGTGCTCCGTTTTCATCCAGAACAATCCGTGAGGAAAACCCATCCTGATCCATATATTCATAATAGCATACATCATCAACAGAGATAACGAAGGGTTTCTTACCCTCCCTCAGGTAGATATCGCCTTCCTGATATTCCGTTGATCCATCCTCCAAAGTTACCTTCTTGGTTAAATCCGATATATTTACGAGAACATAATTGTCCTCATACATTTTCTGAATTATTTTATTAAATTCTGATACCGTAGCCATGTACATATTATAACCACGAGAATCTCCATCACCATCAAATGCTTTCGAATTATCTGCAATCAGTGAATGGAAAAATATATGATTAATCTTGGTAACAGAATCATAGGAGCCACCCAGTTGTAATAACGTTCCTTTCTCCTTTTCCAGTCGGCTGACTGCATCACTTAGCTCAGGATATACCTGATAATTACCTTCACTGCTTTTATACTCTTTGATGAAGTTAATTGCTCCATCATAATCATAACCTAATGCCAATTGATCTGCCCCGGCGATGATCTCCTGTCGATGAGTAATCTCTTTTTGGAGACGTTCTTGTTCTTCCTGTGCCGCTATTTCCTCCGGAGTCAGCACATTTTCTGCATCCTTTGGATCTTCATTTTTACTATCCTCATCTTTCGGACCCTTGGAATCCGTATCGGATTGCTGGCTGTTGTTCTTCGGTCCCGACTGATCCTGTGCCTTCATTGAAAGATACAAACGATAGGACCCGAATAAGGCAATCAGCACTACAATCTCCAGAATGATAAGCCGAAGAAATCTAGTGGGCTTTCTATTTTTTTGTTTTTCCTGATTATGTCTCGACATCTCAAACCTCTTTTCCCGTGGTACGAAACCCTGGTACAGTACCCCTTTCACTCATAAAAAAGTATAGCACATAATTTTTTATAATTCCTTACGATTCTATTAATTTACATGGTAATTGATATTAATTTACATTCATAAATTTGTAACTATTCAGGCCAGCAGAAATATTTATAAACAGACCGTGAAAGTTTACTTTCAAAGGGATGTTTTTAAATATTTCTATTGGATTAAATTTCAACCTATACTTCCTATATTATTACCTAAAATCAAATAATTAACATTGGTCATTTTTTCTTATTATATATTTGATTATTTTGCACACTTGCTGTACGCACTGCAAAAGGACACAGAATGGCTCTGTGTCCTACTTTTATCACTATTTATAGAATTTCATCAATTATAAGATTATTTACTGCTTAAATACTTCTCGATATTCTCAATAGCCGCCTTTTCATCAGGACCGTCAGCACTAACAACCACTGACTCACCGGCTGAAATACCCATGCTCATCATACCCATTATACTTTTCGCATTCACGCGTTTATCTTCACTGGCAACGTAAATACTGCATTCATACTGGCTTGCAACTTGGACAAGCAATGCAACTGGTCTGGCTTCTAAGCCGGTAGGGATGTTAATTACAATTTCCTTAGTTATCATGACTATTTTCCTCCTTATGCTCTCGCAATTGATCTGCTATCATACTTAGCCTTCGCAATCTATGGTTAACACCAGATTTACCAATCGGCGGCAACAGCATCGCACCGAGCTCCTTTAATGAAGCCTCAGGATATTCGATTCGTAATCTTGCGATATCCTCCAACCCATCTGCAAGGTCCCCCAACCCAACAGTGTCTCTGATATAAAAGATATCTTCCATCTGTTTGGATGCAGCGGTAACGGTCTTATTAATATTCGCCGCTTCGCAATTAACCTGTCGATTAATGGAATTGCGCATTTCCTTCAGTATTCTCACATTCTCCAGATTCATCAAGGCAATGTGTGCCTCCATGACATTCAGAAGATCAACAATCTGAGAGCCTTCCTTAATATAAACTACGTAATTCTTCTTACGGATTACTATTTTTGCGTCAATCGAAAAAGTCTGTATCATATCCTGTAACTGTTCCGCTTTTTCATGATCCGAGATAACAATCTCCAGATGATAGGCTTTCTTCGGATCGCTCATCGAACCCGATGATAAGAATGCTCCTCGAATGAATGCCCTCTTGCAGCAGGCGTTTTGCGTAATTAGCTGACTTGCTAAGCCAATTCGCTCACTATGAACCACCGGATTATTTTCCTTCCCAGGTAAATATTCACGAAGTGGCAGTTTGGCTGCCTGAAGTATTCTCTTGACATCTTCGCTATTACGTATTATCAGAATATAGATACTACTCTTATTCAAGCTAGAACTAGTTTTTACTGAAACATCACTATTTATATTAAATGTTTTTCGGATTAATGTAAAGTACTTTCTTGCAACAACCAGATTTTCCGTTTGCAATTTTAAGTAAAAGCTTTTCCCCGAATATATAATATGCCCTTCATAGGACAAAATAGCTGATAATTCAGCCAACCTGCAATGTCTTGCACTGCTTAACTGTAAGGAAAGTTCTTCCTTCACATCCGATGAAAATGACATATGAACCTCCAACTATTTAAGCATCACGATCAATATCCCTATGCTCAATTTTTAACCCATACTCCGTCTTCCGAAGTCTCTCACCCAACTCATTTACAAGAGTTACGGAGCGATGTTTGCCCCCGGTACAACCGATGCTTACTACCAGCTGATTCTTACCCTCATCAATATAATGAGGAATCAAAAACAATAACATGTCCTCTAATTTATCCAAAAATTGCACAGCTGTCTCAGATTCCATAACAAAGCTTTTTACTTCTGATTCATTGCCGGTTTTCGCTTTTAGTTCCGGTATATAGAAGGGATTTGGCAAAAATCTTACATCATAAACCAAATCTGAATCTACCGGAATACCATATTTGAATCCAAAGGAAAGTATCGTGACGAAGAAATTACTGAACTTCTGATCCTCCTGGTAGATCTTGTTGATCTGTGCTTTCAGTTCTCTGGTCAGGAGATGGCTGGTATCAATAATAACATCCGCTCTTTTACGCAAAAAGGCCAGTCGTTCCTTCTCCAGTGCAATTCCTTTCTCAACCCGGTCTGCACCGGATAACGGATGGCTTCTCCTGGTTTCTTTGTATCGCTTAACCAATACCTCCGGAGTACAATCCAGAAATAAAATCTCGTAATTCAGATCGGAGCGTTTCATATCGCTGAGTACTGAATCCAGTTCCTTAAGTGCCTGCCCGCTACGGATATCCAGTCCCAGGGCCACCCTGTTCTGGTTCCCCTGCATAATGAGCCGGGCAAACTTCTTCACTAATGGAATGGGCAGATTATCTACACAAAAATATCCGATATCCTCCAGCATTTTTAATGCAGAGCTTTTTCCTGCTCCTGACATTCCGGTTACTATCACAAATCTCATATGCCCATCTCCTAACGATTGCTATGGATAAAGCTTCATAGCTTCACCGAGAAACTTTACTTCCGGTTCTAATTGTACACCAAACTTCTCGTCCACAATTCGGATGACATCACGAATCACAGAGAGAAAATCCTCTGCCGTTGCATTGTCTTTATTAATAACAAATCCACAGTGTTTCTCCGATACCGCTGCTCCACCGACCTGGTAACCACGAAGTCCTGCATCATTGATCAATTTTCCTGCAAAATAACCGACCGGTCTCTTAAAAGTACTACCGGCGCTGTATTTATCCAGAGGCTGCTTCTCGCGCCTCTGCGCATTCAATTCATTCATTTTCTGGCGTATGAGCTGCTCCTCACCTCTCGATAATCGGATATCCGCTTCCAGAAGAATATAATTTTCCTTCTGCAAGATACTAGTCCTATATCCAAGCTCCAATTCATCCAAGGTCAGCTCTTTCACATTTCCTTCTTCGTCCATAACTCTGGCTCCGGTAAGGCACTGCTTCATCTCACCGTCATAAGCTCCTGCATTCATTGTAACTGCGCCGCCCAGAGTTCCCGGAATTCCAGAAGCAAATTCAAAACCAGTCAGGCTTTGATCTGCTGCCACGTTGGCTAGTCTGGCAAGAAGTATACCGGCTTGAGCCGTGATTGTCTCCTCGTTAACCCAAGCTCTAGAGAACTCATCACCCAATTGAAGAATCACACCCCGGTATCCAAGATCAGAAACCAAAAGGTTACTGCCATTTCCCATGATGTAGTAGGGCATGTTTTCGTTCTTACATAAGCAAACCACTGCCTTCAATTCTTCTACATCGGTTGGTGTGATATAAAAATCCGCCTTTCCCCCGATGTGTAAGA
>Ga0316603_10002054_pt1 | contig 10956 bp, 12 predicted proteins | sample OWC_soil_day10_n_FD_207649 | JGI IMG/M metagenome (GOLD analysis project Ga0316603, IMG submission 207649) | Wetland soil microbial communities from Old Woman Creek delta, Ohio, United States - OWC_soil_day10_noCT | ecosystem: Environmental > Terrestrial > Soil > Wetlands | place: USA: Ohio...
CGGATTGACCACTAGATGGTATGGGATGTCCTGGTCTATGGTTTTTCGGATTGCGATATTATGTGCAGCTCCGTAACCGAGATTTTTGTTGTTGAAAATATAGCTGCAAGGAAGTTTTTGAAAACCAGGTGTGGGCCTTGGCGAATTATCAATCAGAAACACTTCATTTACCTGATTAGAATTCATAAGTATTCTGACTAATGATTCTATTTCATCAATGGAATGGTTGTACAGCACAATGGAGGTGTTGAGCATGAAAGAAATATTTTTAGCACATATGTATGTTAATCTGTCGTTTCCTTTTTTAAAAATCTGACCAATGTTTCAAAAAATAGAACGGTTCTGTATTTTATCATAAAGGGTAATGTCTTCGAACTTTTGGAACCGGCACCTGATGTGTTGTTTTGATGCCGTCTGTATAAAATGAGAGGTTCATCTAAATACACGACGTTAAATTTCAGTTCACAAAGTAATCCTATCCAGTTGTCGTGCTGAATGTGTTTTGTTGAAGGGAAAGGAAGAGCATAATCTTTTATTCTTTTTGTAAAAGCGCAGGTGCATCCGGCATAAATACTCTTGAATAAATTTTGCAGATATCCTTTTTTATATCTCCTCCACGAGCTTAATCTTCCTTTAAATTCAAGATTGTCGTTCGTTATATAAGCATCAGAAATGACAAAATTATCATGTTGAAGATACGGAAGCATTCTTTCCACTTTATTTGGCAGCCATACATCATCCTGATCTGAAAAAAAGATGTAATCGCCTGAAGTATGGATTAGTGCATTTTCAAAATTATGAGCGTATCCATGTATATTGTTATTTTGAAATATTTTTATCCGGTTATCATCCAATTCCATAATAATTTCCAACGTATTATCAGTCGAACCATCGTCGGAAATAATTAATTCATCATCTATCTCAAGTTGAATTAAAATCGAGTTTATCTGCTCTTTAATATATTTTTCGCCGTTGAATGTGGCCATGCAAACAGATATCATCTTTACAATCTTTTAAGTTGTTTAATTCTTGCCACGAGCACTCCCGAATTAGAGTTGCTTTATCATTGAGAAGTATTATATCGTGGTAGAATGTGAGTTTTGGACAAAGCTATTTTGAATATTTCTTATTTTCAAAAGAATAATACAAAGAAATTAGTTTTTTTGGAATAAATACGTAACATTTTGTTGCTAAAATTGACGGAATATCCACATAAAAATATTTCCATGAAAAATTTTTATAACGGGCTTTGAAGTTAAAGGAAAAATGTTCCACACTTCTTTTTTTAGCCAAATCGCCTGAAATTCTGAAACGTAATAAATTAACAGGGAGATTTGCGATTATAAACCCTTTATTCCTTAGTCTGAACCAGAATTCTGTATCTTCTGCCTTTGTAAATGATTCATCATAAAACAAATGGTTTTCAATAATTGACCTTCTGAACATGACAGTAGGATGAGCTACCGGACTGCGAAAAATAGCGCTAAAATGTAATGATAAGCCATTAGTTGGATAATTTCGTTGAGAAACAACTGCTCCCGATTCATTTATTATCAACATATTACCACCTAAAATATCAATTTCTTTATGTGAAATTAAATATTCCAGTTGTTTTTCAAATCTGTCCTTCAAGGATATGTCGTCGCCATCCATTCTCACAATAAACTGACCTTTTGCCATCTTTAATCCTTCATTTAAAGCTCTTGCAAATCCCATTCTGCTTTTTTCACGAATAATAATTATTCGATCATCTTCTGCATAAGAATTTATTGCTTCAATTGTTTTCGGATTTGTGCTGTCGTCAATAATTAAAAATTCAAAATTTGTGAACGTCTGGTTTAATATACTTTCAATTGATTCTTTTATGTACCTGACAGGTTCATTGAAAGTTGCCATGATAACCGAGACCATTGGATTTTCCATTTCTTAACTGATTTTTTCACTCAATATACTCATTATACAATGGTCTAACACTAAATGTAAATCTTCTGCAATTTGCATATCATCAACAGGTATATGAACGTTATGTTGGCAAATTTGTTTTACTTTTCCTCCGGAATATCCGGTCAGACCAATAGTAAAAGCGCCAGAACTATTTGCATATTCAAGTGCTTTTACAACATTTCCGGAGTTTCCGGAACCCGAAATACCAATCACTAAATCTCCTTTTTGCATGAAATTTTTCAAAGGACCAACAAATATCTCCTCCCACCCAATATCATTAGCATAAGCCATCATGGTGGGGATATTGTCGTTTAGGCAGATGAATTTGAACATTTTTTTCTGCCCGAAAGAAATTCCTTTATTGAAATCGCAACAAAAATGCGAAGCTGTAGAAGCCGAACCGCCATTACCCATTATAAAAATGGTTTTATCGTCTTCCTTTGCATTTACCAGAATATTGATTAGTTGGTTTAAGTCTTCCTTTGATATTTTATCAATTGTATTTTTTAGTCTATCAAAGTATTGACTTATTTTATTAGTGTAATCCATTAGTATTAATATCTGATTAAAGTTTGTCGTGCATATAAATAATTTTAGATCCACCCGATTCAAAAGCAAATTTCATCTCATTCATACCTTTCATTGATTTTCTGAACAAATCTTGTTTTTCTTCAGGACAATAGAATAAAATAAATCCTGCACCTCCTGCACCAAGTAATTTTCCTCCGGAAGCACCTGCTTTGATGCCCTTTTCGTATATCCGGTCAATGTTACCGTTGGATATTCCGCTTGATAAACATTTTTTCATCAACCATCCTTCGTGTAAAAATCGGCCAAAGTCATCAATATTATTATTTTCGAGCGCTGATTTTAAATCAAATGCTTGTTGAACCATTTGCTTTTGGATGTTGAATTCCACCGGGTGACTCATAACCTCTTGCTGCTCTTTTAGAATTTCATTGGCAGAATGTTTACCTCCGATATAAATCATAATCAAATTTTCCTGAAGTTGCTTTTTCACTTCGGGATTCATAATTATTTTTTCCACATTTACGGTTTCGTCTCCGTAAAATGTGATAAAATTTAGTCCTCCATAAGCAGCTGCATATTGATCTTGTTTGCCAATGAGGCTGCCTACTTTATTCAACTCTACATCACAAGCCAGTTCTGCAAGTTGATCGCTACTTACGGCTCTGCTTAAATATGCTTTTACAACATTAATTAAACCCACAGTGAAAGAACTGCTCGAACCCAATCCAGTTCCCGCAGGTATATCCGCAATTGAATTTAAGTCAATACCGGTTAAATTATAGTGAGTGAGAACTTCTCTGAAAATCGGATGCTGAATATCCTGAATAGCATCAACTAATTCTGTTTTGGAGTATTTTAATTGAATTTTGTTTTTATGAAAAAATGGATGAATGGCAATATACATATATTTGTCAATAGTCGTACTCACAACAGCGCCCATTTCCCTTCGATAGAAAGAAGGTAAATCGGATCCTCCACCGGCAAATGAAATTCTGAAAGGGGTTCTGGATATAATCATAGTATTTAAATTAATTTTTTCAATGCATCAAGTAATGCATAGGGTTTGTTTTGTTCAATTTTCACCGCAGTTTTCACTCCTGCGTTTTCTCCGGCCAGCACATCACTTTCACGGTCTCCAATCATAATTGAATTGGAGATATCTATATTCCAATCTTCTACAGCTCTTAACAACATGCCCGGAGCGGGCTTTCTGCATTCACATTTTATTTTATACTCTTTTCTTTCTTCAGGATAACCTCCATCCGGATGATGCGGACAAAAATAAATTGCATTTACATAAGCATGCTTTTCACCTAACAAAGTTTCGAGTTTTGCATGAATAAAATTCAGTTCATCTAAAGTACATAAATTTCTGGCAATTACTGGCTGATTTGTTACAATTATTGCTAAATATCCTTTATCATTAATGTATTTTACAGCTTCATCGACGCCTTCTATCAATTCCAACTCATCGGCAGTATGTAATAAATCTGTTTCTTTTGAAATAACTCCATCTCTGTCAAGGAAAATAGCGGGTCGGGTATATTTCCAGTTCAATTTCGCAACTTTTCCTGAAATAACATCATCGCATACTTTTTGGAATCTTTCGGGTGTTCCCATGTCTTTGATATATTCCGGTGAAATATATCCGTAGAGCTTCAGTCCGGCGTCTAAACATAGAGGCAATACGTCTTTCTCCAAATGCGATTTTACCCCTTTTTCAATGAAACCCAATACTTTTGGTGAAAAAATGAAAAGAGCAGCATTTACCAGATTTCTGCTGATAAATCCATCAGCATGAGGTTTATTATAAAGTTTTTTTACCCGTCCGGTATCATCCACATTCACTATATCCGAATCGTAAGGATGATCGTTCGGATGAACGAATAAGGTTGCATCGGACTGGTTTTTAAGATGGAAATTCAGCATTCTCTCCAAATCAATATCCATCACCGTATCTCCATAAAAAACAAAAAAATCTTCCTGCAAATTTTCTTTCAGATATGCCAATGCTCCTGCTGTTCCAAGTGCTTGTGTTTCTTTATAATAGGAAATTTTCACACCCAGCTTTGAACCATCCCCGAAATACTGCTCAATTTGTTCGCCTAAATGACCGATAATCAATATAAATTCTATAAATCCGTATCGTTTTGCCAACTCAATTTGATACTCAATTACCGGCTTACCGTTAACTGGGATCATCGCTTTGGGTATTTCATTGGCAACTGATGCAATCCTCGTCCCTTTTCCACCGGCTATGATCACTACTTTCATTTTCCTAACGCTTTTTGAATGGCCAGTCTTACAGAGTCGTTGGAGTTTATCTTTGCTTCCCAACCTAATTTATTGATTTTACTTAAATCGTATTTGAATTCAGGCACATCGCCAACCCATCCGCGGTCGCCACCTGTGTATTTAATCGTTGCATTCAACCCCATTTCACCAATTACCATTTGGGCAATTTCTTTAACTTTAGTTCTTGTGTAAGAACCTAAGTTGTAAACGTTTAATCGATCCTGAGCGGTATTACAAACAAAAAGTATCCCTTCTACCAGATCTTTTACATACAGATATGGTTTATTTTGTTCGCCATTACCCAGCACAATCAGTTCCTGCGGATTAGCTCTCAATTTATGTATAAAATCGTAAATCACACCGTGCGTAAAACGTTCACCAACCACATTCGGGAATCGTGTTATCCACGTTTGAATATTGTAGGTAGCGCTGAACGCGCTGATAAATGCTTCGCTGGCCAGTTTCCCAGCACCATAATTGGAAACGGGTTGCAATGGTCCGAAATTTTCATGAAGGTTTTCCAGCGTTTCGCCATAAATAGCCGATGTTGAAGCAAAAAACAGCTTTTTTACATCAAACTCTTTCATGCATTGTAACACATTAAATGTGGTTTTAAAAGTGAGATTATAATCCACTTCGGGATCAGCGCCGCCCTTTTGTATGTCGGAATTAGCTGCTAAATGAAAAACCATGTCAAAAGAATTGTCTCTGAATATCTCCTTTAGTTTTTCAAGGTTTAAAAGGTCTTCTTCGATAAAAAGAAAGTTTTCTAACCCTGTAAGATGACTAATGTTCTCAATTCTTCCAAGAACAAGATTATCAACAACTACGATGTTGTGATTCTCTTTCAGTAAAGCATCGCATAAATGAGATCCGATAAATCCAGCTCCTCCTGTAATTAATATTTTCATATTTTAATTTTATCTTAATGAATAGATTGAGTTTTCATCCATCTAAAGCAGTCATCTTTATGTTAAAAAATCATCTTTATATTGTTCTTAAAAACAAACTAAGATGACCAATCAAATACAGACGCCAAAGTTACTAAAGAAAATTCTTTATTTTTATAATTAACAAATTGCTTTATGCTTCTAAGCAATAGTTTCATTTTATAGTAAAAGTAAACCGGTATTCCTAATTCATTGTGTATGAATTTATTTTCTGAACTCAAAAATTCCCTGTATCTGTTCACCGAGATATTTTTTTCAAAGTTTACAAACGAAGACTCGTGCTTAGTTGTAACATCTAAAACATAAACCTTTTTATGATGTTTATAAACCTGATTGTAGCACCAGTGATCGTGCATATCAAAAGGAAAATCTTTACTGAATCCACCAATTGACCGGATAAACTGAACATTGAACAACGACATCGAATTCAATGCATTGATTCTTTCATTGGTGTAGCCGCTTACATTTAGCTCCTTCTCAAATCTTATTAAGGAAGTTACCCGTACCGGCGAAATTACTTTTCCTTCCGAAACTAATTTGGGCACAACGGCTACTAAATCAGGTGAATAACCAACTGAAAATATTTTATTCAATTCTTTCAAATAATTGTCGGGAATTTCTGTGTCCTGATCCAGTAGTAAAATCCAATTTTTGCCATTTTCGATAGCTCTGTCTAAAGCAAAATTATAAGCTCCTTCAAGTTTCTTATTTTCTTCGGAATTTACAATCAGAAATTCTTTTTCTTCAATTTTCTGATTTACATCATTATTGTATATAATCAATTCATAGTCAATAGATGTTTTTTCCAATGACTTCTTTAAGGATTGGAAAGTAACACTTTCATCTAAAGAGCATTGGTATAAAACGATGACTATTTCTATTGAGTTATTCATTTTATTAGGAAGTTTATAATATTAAAATATCCTTTATTAATTTATTTTTCTCCTATTACAGAAATAATCTTTGCCGGATTACCGGCAATAACAGAATTTTCAGGAAAACTTTTTGTAACAACAGAATTGGCTCCTATAATACAATTATTTCCGATATTTACATTAGGCATGATGCATACTCCTTCTCCAATCCAAACATTGTCGCCAATTACAACTATTCCTTTTGAAGTTAAGCTCCTGTGTAATGGTATATAATTTATACTTTCAATTGAGGTTTCGCCATGAAAATGATCTGTAATAAAAATTTTACTTGCAAATAACACATTGTTGCCAATTTTAATTTTATTGATACAAGCAAAATGGCAATCATCGTTTATTATGAAATTATCTCCAATTTCAATCCGAGGTGTAAAAGATTCGTTATTGAATGAATTGAAAGTTTCAAATCTATTCCGTCTGCTTGAAGAAAAATTTTCTCCAATAAAAATATTTTTTCCGTTGAAAATGTGAAAAGGTTTTTTGGTGAAAAATATTTTACCTGACACGCTCATTTGCCCCTTAATCCAGCCAGAATACAGATTGTTAAATATAAAATTGTAAGTTTGATTGATATATATAAATGGTTTTAATGAAAAAAAACATCCCATTGAAATCAATATTCTTTTTGATAAATGTTTAATCATGGCTTTTATCTGTTGTTTTTGTTTTTTTGTGATAAAAGGTTGTTACTAAAATAAATAATAATGTTTCTGATATTAATATAGCTATCGAAGCACCTTTTTCAAATAATAGGGTTCTGGTTAAAAAATAACTATTGACAATATTTATTCCTCCTACGATAAAAACAAAAATTGTAAAAGTTTTACGATAGCCTAAATTAATTAGTCCTACGATACCATAGTAATAGCTAAAACCACTTACAATTACAATTGGCAACATTATATAAAAATTAGTTATTACATCGGGATATGTTCCACCTAAATATAATTTTATAGTGGGTTTGATGATAATAAGCATAATTAAGGCAATAAAAGCTAAAAGTGATAAATATAATTTGCCAAATTTGCTCATGATTAATAGCGATGAATTTTTATTTGTATTAAATTTTCTGCTAAAATATGGAAAAAGAGATTGGGCAATTGGCATAGCGAGTGTTTGTGCAAAACGAATAAATTTGTCTGCAACAGAGTAATAACCTATTAAAGAATAATTCCCTAATGTAAACCCCATAATAAAAACATTTGTTTCTCTATATAAAGTCATACCCACAGTAGATAAAAATAAACTCCAACCATCTTTCAATTGTTGAATCATTATTTTTATTGATGGTTGGTGATAAACTAATTTATAGTGTTTTATAGCAAAAAGAAAACTAAAAATACCTCCAATAATAAAACCAATTGCCTGAATTAAAATAATAAATTGAAACTGATCGGCTTGTTGAATGAATATAAATATAAATATTAGTGGAAGAAGTCTTGTAATAATATTTACTATTGTAATAAACTTCATTTCTTCCATTCCCTGAAATAGCCAGGAAGGGAATAAAGCTATTCCAAAAACGATTCCAAATCCATAATAAAGTGATTGTTTATAGGGGAAGAGAATATGAATTGTATTTGCTGCAATATAAATACCAAACATACATAAAATAGCTATAATCACACGGATAAAAGTTATATTATAAAAAATACTAGAAATCTTATCTCTGTTGTTTTTGTAAATTGCAATTTGATTTGTAGCAGAAAAGTCGAAGCCATAATTAACAATAAACACAAAATAGAAAATAAAAGTCCAGGAAAAAATGTAAATGCCGAATTTCTCTTCTCCCACTGTTTTCATTAAATATGGTATTAACAAAATGGGTGATAAATATGTGATAAAATTCAACAATGTAAGATATAACATGTTCTGAGATACCTGCTTGTATTCATTGTTTTTAGAAAACGAACTTAATTTATTTAGTATGTTTTTAACCATAAAATCGTGTGGTGTTATTTTTTTCTACCTACAATTATTTGGTGAATCATTGGGATTGTGTATTGTGCTACAATCTCAATATCTAAAAAATTAAAAATCTCAGTAAGTAATGAATGATTAAACACGTGATGATGAAGACATCTAAATTCATAATTTCGTTCACATCTGTTTTTAAAAGACTCATAATTATGCATTGCATCTGGATCTAGATTTAAATCATGCAACATTAATATTTCTTGTAAATGAGTTGTGTCATTTTCTTGTGTCATATCATGATAATCTTCAATGATGTGTTTGAAAGTTGTAATTTCTCTATTTCTATCAAAAGTAAATTTTTTGTCGGGGAGGATAAGAAAAATGCAACCTCCTTGCTTTAATATTCTCAACCATTCTTTCAATGCTTTTATTGGGTTGGCAATATGTTCGAGATTATGCGAGGAAAGAACAAAATCATAAGTGTTATTTGCAATTTCACTTAAATCAGATCCCTCTGCAATGTATTGATTCCCTTTTTTGTTTTTATAATATGAATATTGTTTAGTTAAGTTAGTACTCCAAACATTTTGATTACTAAAATTACAACCATCTATTACTTCAGCAACCTCATATATTGGTAAGTATTTTTTAGAAAATAATTTTGTAGGACCACCAATCTCTATCCCTTTTTTATTTATAAAAAACCCATCAAATTTTAAAAAATAGGACTTTGTTTTTTTTTTCGTAAGAATTCTTAAAAATTTACCTTCTATCGAAAAAATGTAAAATTTGAAATATCGGATTATTTTGGCTGTCATTTTGTTAAATAGTTAGCTGATTTGATAAAATGCAATACAAAGAAAAACTTACTATCTCTTGCGTGAAAAATAAATCAGTAATAAAATCTTTTTATGGTTCATTATTTGTAATAACGGTTAATTTTTTATTCATCCAATAAGGAAGGTGGCTTAATATTAAAATCTGAATAAGAAAAGACAAAGTTGTTACCGTAGTTTCGTTCATAAACTGCGTAACCAATGCAGCAAAAAGGATAGAATAGGCTATAATCATTGGATTATCTCTTTTTAATGCTTTCTTGTAAATGTACCCATAAAAGATGCCGACAATTAATGCAAAGAAAAAAATGCCTTTAAACCCAAAATCCTTGAAATAAGGATAAAGTGTAGTATAGGTATTTGTATGAACTTTTTTATCTTTGCTTATATTAACAAATTCAAGTAACGGATTCTGGGCTTTTATATTAGTCAGCCCTGTTTTATAACCGACCGCATGAATGAACCGAATGGTATTCTGTCCGAAATATTCGGACGAATTCGGCTTAACGGTTTCAAAAGCAGGCATCCCACCCAAAACATAGAGTGTAAACATATTATATTTTAATTCTCCCTTTTTCAATTCTACTTCTCTTGAACGCAAAATTTGAAAATATGTAAAAAAGACTAATATTGCTCCCAATGAAATCAGAATAGTTCTTGTTTTAATTTTTCTATAAAAAAACAAAACTACAAATGTTGAAATAAAAATGTTCAAGAAGGCCATTTTTGACATAATCAGAAAAGCCCAACTCAGATTTATAAAAAGCAGTAAAATAAAAATCCATAATCGTTTCTTATTAAAATGCAGCAATTCAATAACGTACGAAACAAGCCATAAGGGAGCAAAATAGTTCTTAGAAGTTCCTTCTTCCAGTCCTTTAATGTTTCCAATAGCGGCAGTTCTTAAATTTATAAAGATATCATCCGTTAGCCCGGCTTCTCTCAGTATATTAAAGATATACCACATCATGTAGGGGAATGTGATTAATGTAATGAAAAAGTAGAGATTTCTTAAACTCAAATTTGGACTTTCTGTATTATTTGATTTTTGAAAAATACTTTGAGTAAATAAACATGATAGCGTAAATATGCTAACCCATATAGAAATGCCTGTATAAAACTGACTTTTTAAATGAAATAAATTATGAGGGTAAATGTTATAGGCAAGTATGCAAAACAACCAAAGGGCCGAAACGAGTGTCGCGGGTGCAAATATGTTTTTAGAGGTACGTAAGCTTAATAATAAAGATATTGATGTAATTATTATTGCATATATCATGAAATATTACTTTTTAAATATTCTCTCTCCAGTCGGGGTATCCACAACAATAAGTTTTATTTATAATAAAATGGGGAAATCGCAAATAACAATTTAAATCAAGGAATGATTGTAAACAATTATCCTCATTATGTCATAACGTGTTTTTAACATTAAAATTGCACCTCTCAGCACATTTTTATAAAAAAACCGAATTGATCATTCGGGCTTTTTATAAATAAAATATAATCACAGATAACATGTTCAGCAGCAGCGATATCCGGTGTTTCGAC
>Ga0316603_10002055_pt1 | contig 10956 bp, 9 predicted proteins | sample OWC_soil_day10_n_FD_207649 | JGI IMG/M metagenome (GOLD analysis project Ga0316603, IMG submission 207649) | Wetland soil microbial communities from Old Woman Creek delta, Ohio, United States - OWC_soil_day10_noCT | ecosystem: Environmental > Terrestrial > Soil > Wetlands | place: USA: Ohio...
ACCAGCAGGACACGTTCGAGGCCCGGTCGCTGCGGCTCATGGCGCGCGGCCACTTCACGCTGTTCCGCAAGTGGAACTACGTCGTGAGCTACGAGTACAAGGGCTTTGCCAACGAGCCCGGCGATCCCGACTGGGCGGCCACCGATTTCCGCGTCTCGACTGACATCCGGCACCTGGGGACGCTCACGGTCGGCAAGATGAAGGAGCCGTATTCCTACGAGATGGTGGGCGACGCCGCGAACCTGCCGCACACCGAGCGCCTGTTGAGCCCGTTCTTCGTGTCGCGCAGCGAGGGCGTGCAGTTGTCGAACACGATGCTCGAGCAGCGCGGCACCTGGGCCGTCGGCTGGTACAACGACTGGCTGACCAAGGGCGACTCGTTCAGCGACTCCGGCAACGACTTCGCCGCGCGCGTCACCGCGCTGCCCGTCTGGTCCGACGGCGGGGCCCGTTACCTGCACCTGGCCGCGAGCGTCCGCTATTACGCGGGTGACGACGACACGCTGCGCTTTCGCGGCCAGCCGGCCTCGCACGTCGCGGATTTCTTCGTGGACACGGACAACATCGGCGGCGACCACGCTTGGAACACGGGTCTCGAGGCCCTCGGGAACGTTGCGGGCTTTTCGCTGCTCGGCGAGTACGTGACATCGTCCGTCAGCGCTCGCGACTCCGGCGACCCGCACTTCGACGGCTATTACGTCACGGCCGCCTATGTGCTGTCGGGCGAGCATCGTCCTTACGACCGCAAGGTGGGTTACGCTCGGCGGGTCATGCCGCAGGGCCGCTGGGGCGCCTGGGAACTGATGGCCCGCTACGGCCGCGTGGACCTCGACGACCAGTCGGTACACGGCGGAGTCATGGACGGCTGGTGGGCGGGCGTAAACTGGTGGGCGACGCGCCGCTGGAAGGCTAGCATCACCTACGGGGACATCGACCTCGATCGCGACGGCCTCGAAGGCAATACCCGGACCTGGCTGTCGCGCATCCAGTGGATCTACTGACGATGAGGGATGCCATGGCCAGCAGACGAGCTTTTATTGGAGCCTTGGCAGCAGGGTGTGCGCTGCTGGCCGGCTGTGCGGCGCCCGTGCGCGCCGCCGATCCGCTGCCGTCGTGGAACGACGGCGCGGCGAGGCAGTCCATCGTCGCGTTCGTAGCGAAGGCGACGCAGGAAGGGACGGCCGGCTACGTGCCGCCCGCCGAACGCATCGCCGTGTTCGACAACGACGGCACGCTCTGGTCCGAGCAGCCCGTGTACGTGCAGCTCGCGTTCGCGCTCGACCGCGTCAAGGCGCTCGCACCGCAGCATCCGGAATGGAAGACGCAGGAGCCCTTCGCGTCCCTGCTGAAGGGTGATGTCGCGAACGCGCTCGCCGGCGGCGAGCAGGCGATCGCACGGATCATCATGGCCACGCATGCCGGCATGACGACCGGGGAATTCGCGACGGTCGTGCAGGACTGGCTCGCCACCGCACGCCATCCCGTGACCGGCCGGCCATACACCGGCATGGTGTACCAGCCGATGCTCGAGGTCCTCGCGTACCTTCGGGCGAACGGGTTCAGGACCTACATCGTCTCCGGCGGTGGCAACGAGTTCATGCGGCCGTGGACGGAGCGCGTCTACGGCATCCCGCCCGAGCAGGTGGTCGGCAGCAGCATCAAGACCCGATACGAGGTCCGCGACGGCAAGCCGGTACTGGTGCGTCTTCCCGAACTCGACTTCATCGACGACAAGGCCGGCAAGCCCGTCGGCATCCAGAAGCACATCGGTCGCCGCCCGATCCTCGCCTTCGGCAACTCCGACGGCGACTTCGAGATGCTGGAGTGGACGACGGCCGGGGAGGGCCCGCGGCTCGGCGTGATCCTCCACCACGACGACGCGGCACGGGAGGTCGCCTACGACCGCAAGTCTCACATCGGCCGGCTCGAGCGCGGCCTCGACGAGGCCGGACGGCGCGGCTGGGTGCTGGTCAGCATGAAGGACGACTGGCGGACGATCTACCCGGCACCGTGACTCGAACCGGCGCCGCGGCCTGTCACGGGCGCGTGCCGGGGCGGGATTGGACGGCAGCCGGCGGGCGCACCTAGGATGACGACCTGACTGCGGGCGCCGGGGCGGCGTCCGTCGATATCAAGAACAAGCTTCCCCATCCACACAACGGAGTCATGTCAATGAAACTCGGAGTCATCATCGGGCCGGCGCTGCTGGCCGTGATCGCGATCCTCGCCGGCCAGTCGGCGCTGGCGCAGGAGCCCACGGCAGCACCGGCGCCCGCCGCGTCGCCGGATCTGAAGTACTCGAACAAGTGGCGCATCGAGGTCAAGGAAGGCGCCAACAACGACGGCGTCGCGCGCTTCCGCGTCACGCCGAAGGACGGGACCCCGGTGGAGGTGACCGTCAACATCAAGGACGGGCGCTCGGAGAATGGCGTCGCCGCGGACGTCAAGAACGCATTCAAGGCGGCGCTCGACAAAAAGGCCTACAAGGTCGAGGGCGACGACTTCGAGGACGTGCTCGTGAAGAAGAAGAGTGGCCCGGAGTTCTCGATCGAGCTCGTCGAATCGACGCTCAAGGGAACGCACTTCGACCTCGAGCGGGAGTAGCCGCTCCCGCCCGTGTCCGCGGCAGGCCGCGCTCAGCCCGCGGCCTGCTCCTTCTGGACCAGCGTGTCCTTGAACTTCTCGCGCAGGTCCTTCTTGCTGATCTTGCCGGTCGCGGTCATCGGCAGCGCCTCGACGAGGATCACCTCGTCGGGCAGTTGCCACTTCGCGAAGTGCTCGGCGAGGTGGGCCAGCACGGAATCGCGGGTCGGCGTGCATCCCTGGCGCGGCACCACGAGCAGCAGCGGGCGCTCCTCCCACTTGGGGTGGCGCACGCCGATGGCCGCGGCCATCAGCACCTCGGGGTGACCGCAGGCGCAGTTCTCGAGATCCACCGAGCTGATCCACTCGCCGCCGGACTTGATCACGTCCTTGGCGCGGTCGGTGATCTGCAGGAAGCCGTCCGGGCCGATCACCGCGACGTCGCCGGTGGCGAACCAGCCGCCCTCGCTGTGCGCGGCCGAGTGCTCGAGGCCGTAGTAGCCGCTGCACACCCAGTTGCCGCGCACCTTCAGCTCGCCCGCGGACTTGCCGTCCCAGGGAAGCTCGTGACCGTCGTCGTCCACGATCTTCATCTCGATGCCGAAGATGCCGTGGCCCTGCTTGGCGTGCATCCGGTAGCGCTCCTCGGCGGGCAGCGACTGCATCTCGGGGCGCAGCGTGCCGACCGTGCCGAGGGGGCTGGTCTCGGTCATGCCCCAGCCCTGCAGCACCGTGACGCCGTGCTGCTCCTCGAAGGTCTTGATCATGCTGAGCGGCACCGCCGAGCCGCCGACCAGCGTCTTCCTGAGCGTGGGCACCTTCTTGCCGGTCTGCGCGAGGTAGTTGAGCAGCAGCGTCCAGACCGTCGGCACGCCGGCGGCCATCGTGACGGCCTCGGTGTTCATCAGGTCCACGAGGGTCTCGGCGTCGCCCATCTTGGGACCCGGCAGGACGAGTTTGGTGCCGGTCATGCCCGCGTTGTAGGGAAGGCCCCAGGCATTGGCGTGGAACATCGGCACGACGGCGAGGATGACGTCCTTGCCGCTGACCCCGACCGCGTCGCCCATGCAGCCGGCGTAGGCGTGCAGCACGTTCGAGCGGTGGCTGTAGAGCACGCCCTTCGGGTGGCCGGTGGTGCCCGAGGTGTAGCACAGCGAGCTTGCGGTGCGCTCATCGAAGGTCGGCCATTCGAACTCGGTGGAGTGGCCGGCGATGAACGACTCGTAAGAGGGCAGCGTGCCCTTCACAGCCTCCGGCATCGTCGCGTCGCTGGTCATCACGACGACGCGCTCGACGCAGGGGATCTTGCCCTTGAGCACCTGCAGCAACGGCAGCAGGGTCGGGTCGATGAACAGCAGCCGGTCGGCGGCGTGGTTGATGATGTATTCGAGCTGCTCGGGAAATAGCCGCGGGTTGATGGTGTGCATGACGGCGCCGAGGCACGACACCGCGTAGTAGAGCTCGAGGTGGCGGTAGTCGTTCCAGGCCAGCGAGGCCACGCGGTCGCCGGGCTTCACGCCCGCGGCCGTCAGCGCGTTGGCGAGTTGCCGCGTCCGGCGGAACACCTCGCGCCACGTGCAGCGGTACCGCGGCGTGTCCAGCGTCACCGAGACGATCTCGACGTCCGGGTAATTGCGGTCCGCAAACCGCATGATGTCGGTGATCAGGAGCGGCCGCTCCATCATGAGTCCGTGCATGTCGTCGCTCCCGCCTTGAAGTCGTCAGAGGACCTCGAGGGTCCTTTCGTGGGTAGTCAAGCGGATGCTCGCATACTCGCAGCGGCCGTGGCCACGCTGGAGGAGGCTGTTGGCGATCAGCCAGACGCGTACCACCTCGCGGGCCGGGCCGCCGATGATCCGCTGGTAATCGGCGAGCACATCGCGTTCCTCGGCATGCCACTGGCCCAGGCCGGCCCGACCGGAGCGCACGACCACGTGGGTTTCCTTGTCCTTCCAGTTCGGCAGCGGGCAGCGGTAGACAGTCCCGACCGGCAGAGCGGCGCTCCAGTAATAGGTGAGGTTCTTCCCGTCGTCGAACTCGACCGCGATGCTGAGGTAGTCGTGCGAGGGCAGGGTGTCCTCGGGCAGGTCGATGGGCAATTCGTCCACGCGCCAGGACCAGCCGAGCCGGGTGCCGGGAGCGAGCGGGCACCGCGCCTCGCGCTGCAGGATGCCGACGTCGCAATGGGTGTGGCAGTCGATCGCGGGCCGCCCTTCCGTCGTGGACGACGGCCGGAAGATCTCGCCTGGGCCGAGCTTCCACAGGTATTCCCAGTGCTCGGGCACGGGCTGCGGCTGGTCGAAGCGCTCCGCCTCGGCCAGTACGAGGCCCGGCACGCGCAGGTCCCGCGCGAAGCCGCGGAGCAGTCCCGGCACGTCGGCGCCGCGCGGCCAGCGCAGCACCAGTACCGACAGTCCGCCCGACACCGTCGCGTAGGCGTTCGGCGGTGTGGCGAGCCGGCCGCTCGGGTCGGCCCATTCGCCGGGGAAATAGCTCGCGAGCCACAGGCGCCCGCCCTCGCGCGCCGTGAACGTGTGGGTGGCGCGGGTGCCGCGGAACACCGGGCCGCGTTCGCCCACCCGGCACCAGAGCTGGAACCCGGGCCCGACCCACAGGTCCAGTGCCCGCGACAGGTAGACGCGGCCGTCCGCAAGCAGCGTGACCGACTCGCCGGGCTCGAGGTCCATGTCGGTGTCGTGCCAGGGCGGACGGTTCGCCGGCAGCCAGTGGAACGCGTGGCCCGCGACGAGTCCCGCCGGCAGTGCGGCCAGCCAGGGCTCGAGAGTCGCGCGGAACTCGGCGTCGGTCGCGGGCCGGGACCCGGTGCGCGCCAGCCGACGGCGCAGTGCGCGCGCCGCGAGGCGCGAGGCAATGGCGAGCTGGTGTGCGATGTCTCGAACCTGCCCCAAGGATTCCCGCGCCTCCGTCCGGGGTTGCCGGTCGGAGGTTAACGCACGGGGCTGCGGAGCGGCGAGCGCCGGGCGGCCGGCTTGCGAGCGCGCTTCGGTTTCGCCTGCCGAGCGGGCGGCTTGCGCGGCCGCTCCTTCGACCTGCCTCGCGGTCCGCGGGCGAGGTCGGCCTCGAGCTCGGTCACCGCATCGGCGGTGTATTCGGCCAGCCGACGCAGGTCCGGTATCGCCTCCCTGAGGGCGATGAAAGTCACGTGCAACTGGTCCACGTAGGTCGTGATGGTGATGTTGAGCACCTGGTGGTGAGCCACGACCGAGATCGGCAGCGCGAGCTCGACCTCGGCGCCGTTGAAGTACATGCGCTGCTCGAACCCGGCCGGGTTCGAGATCACGGTGTTGGCGAGCATCGGCAGCTCGCTGAGGCCGAGCGACTCGATGGTGCTCGCGAGCGAGTGTTGCACGATCGAGTAGAGCGTGAGCGCGCTGCCGGCCAGCGTGCGCATCTCCTGCTTGACCTGCGCGGTCTCCTGCATCACGTCGGCGAGCCGCTGCGCGGGTCCCACGCCCGGCCGGCCCATGGGCACCTGCAGGATGGTGATGCGGTTGCCGGCCCCGCCGTGATCCTCGAGCGCCACGGGCATGTCCGCGACCAGCGGCCGTTCGGGAATCGTGCCGCGCTCGTCGAGGTAACGGTGCATCGCCATGTCGACCAGCGTGAGCAGGACGTCGTTGACCTTGGCATTGCCCGCCCGAGCGATCGCACGCACCTGCGGCAGCGACATCACGCAATGGGCCAGTACGCGGTTCGGGCTCGGCTCCGCCTTGAGCACGTTCGGCGTCGTGACGAACGGTGTGGCCAGGCCGCGGCCGAGCCCGAGATCGCGCAGTCCCTGGTGCCAGACGAGTCGCAGCAGGTCGCTCGCCGTGCGCCGCAGGTCGTTGGCGGCGTGCAGCAGGCCCTCGATGCCCTGCACCGGTGCGGCGTCGGGCGGCGGCACGTGGCGCAGTCCCTCCCAGATGGCCCGCGGACGGCGTGCCGACGCCGACGCCGAGGGTGAGACCATGGTGTCGAGGGCCTTGATGAAGCCGAGCCCGTCGATCAGGCCGTGGTGCGTCTTGAAGTGCAGCGCCACGCGACCGCCCGGCAGGCCGGTGAACACGTGCATCTCCCACAGGGGCGCGTCGCGCCGCAGCGGCACGACGTGGATCCGGCTCAGCCGCTCGAAGAGCGCGTTCAGGTCAGTGCCGGCGGGCAAGGCATGGCGATGCACCTGCGGCGCCGGATCCATGTGCGGGTCGTCGTCGAGTCCGAGCAGGCCCGGCAGCGGGCCCGGCTTCAGCCGGTAGCTGAAGGGCGGGCCGACCGGCCGCTTGAGCATCGTGCGGACCAGCCGGTCGGCGAAGTTGGCGCGCGCGCCTTTCGGCGGGACCAGCACGAACAGCGCGCCGATGTTCATCGGCCGTTCTGCGGTCTCGAGCAGGAAGAACGCCTGGTCGACGGTGGACAGACGGGGCATGCCTCGATCCTACCCCGCTCGGGCCGGGGCGCCATCTCGCAAATGGCTAGCTGCGCCGCAGCAATCGCCCCGGGCGCGATCAGGCGAGCGACTTGAGGACCTTGAACTCCGCCTCGAGCTTCTTCTCGATCTCCGAGCCGGCAAACGAGGCGATGATGCCGCCGAGCAGCGGGATGCCGCTCGTCACGTCGAACTTCCACTCGACGCTGCAGCCGCCCTTCTCGGGCTGCAGGGCCTTGGTGCCGACGATCTTCACCGGCACGCCCTTGATGTCGATGTCGATGTCAGCGGCATAGCCGTCGCCGTCGGCCGACCAGTCCTCGGTGTGGCTCACCTCGGTGGTGGCCGGCACGAGCTTGCGAATGGCGGCGGGCGGATTTGCGTCTTCCTTGCGCGAGATCCGCAACGTCACGTTGGGCGAGCGGCCCTCGCGCTTGATCTTCACGTCGCTGCCGCCGAGCTGGGCGTACACGTTCTCCTGGTGCTTCTGCTCGGTGCAGAGCTTGAGCGCCGAGGCGACATCGGTCTTGAGGGCGTGCTTGACGTGAACCTTCATCGTGGACTCCCCGGTGCAGCGCTGTTGTTCGGCGGCCCAAGAATACCGCGGGTCATGCCGGCCGCCCACCGTGGCGTGGGCCTCACGGCTCCTGCATCTCGCCCCGCAAGCGCCGCGACATGATCCGCTCGTAGAGGCCCGGCGCGACCCGGCTCAGCCACCACGCCTGGCGCGCGGTGCGGCCGACGAACACCATCCGCGGCCGGCGCGCGGCCGCCGCGACGATGCGCTCGGCCGCCGCCTCCGCGGTCAGCGGGCGTCCCACCGTCACCTGCGCGTGGCGCGCCGGCCCGCCGTCCCCGCCGAGTGCGTTGCGGTCGATGCGGGTCGCGATGAACGACGGGCAGACCATCGTCACGGCCACGCCCTGGGGCGCGAGCTCGGTGCGCAGGCTCTCGAAGAATCCGTGCAGGGCGTGCTTGCTGGCTGCGTAGCCCGTGCGGGCGATGAGCGGCGTGTAGCCCGCGACACTCGAGATGGCGATCACGAGGCCACGAGCTGCGACGAGCGCCGGCAGCGCAGCGCGGGTGCAGTTCACCGCGCCGAAGAAATTCACTTCCATCACTCTGCGTATCACCGCGAGCTCGGTGTGCGCGAACGCGCTGCGGTGGCTCAGGCCCGCGTTGTTCACCAGGATGTCGAGCGAGCCGAACCGCTCGACGCCCGTGGCGATGGCGCGCTCGCAGGCCGTGGCGTCGGTGACGTCGCAGGGCAGGGCGAGGCAGGCCGCCGCGGCGCCCTCGAGAACGGCGCGCAGGCTTCCGAGGCCCGCCGTGTCCCGGTCGAGGGCCACGATGCGGGCACCGGCCGCGGCAAAGCCGAGCACAAGCGCGCGCCCGAGGCCGCCCGCCGCGCCGGTGACCAGCACCGTCCGGCCGTCGAACGACGGGTGGCGCGCGGTCACGATGGCCCGAGCCCGTGCGACTTGCGGAAGAGCTCGAAGACCTGCGCCGAGCTCAGCCGCGGCACGTAGCCGAACACTTCCTTGAGGCGGCGGTTGTCGAGCACCGGCCGGTAGCGCAGGAAGTTCACCTGCTCCGGCCCGTACTGCGATAGCCCGAGCGGGTGCAGCACGGCGAGCACGGCCCGCAGCAGCGACGGCGGAAGGGTGACGCAGCGCTTGCCGAGCCGCGCGGCGATCTCACGGATGCCGAGCGCGCCGTCGCCGGCCACGTTGTAGATGCCCGCTGGCCCGCCGAAGATCGCGTGCTCGATCGCGCCCACGACGTCGCGGTCGTGGATGAAGACGAAGGGGCTCGCCGCGCCGCGGATCGCGAGCAGCCGCGGCCGCTCGAACAACGCCGTGATCTGGTTGCGCGTGGTTTCGCCGAGGATGGTCCCGACCCGGAACACCACCTGCTCGAGCCCGGGGTGGCTCCGCCGATACTCCGCCAGCATTTCCTCCACCAGGCGCTTGTGGTGCGAGTAGGCGAACTCCTCGTTGCCGCGCACCGGGTCGTCCTCGGTGAGCCAGTCCGGGTTGTCGGCGTGGTAGCCGTAGGCCGCGCCGCTCGAGGTGACGACGATGCGTCGGACTCCCGCCGCGACGCAGGCCTCGAGAACGTTGCGGGTGCCGAGCACGTCCACGGCGTACTCGAGCTCGCGGTTCGACTTCGGGCCCGGCGTGACGATCGCGGCCAGGTGCACGACGGTGTCGATGGCGTGTCGCCCCAGTTGAGCGGCGAGCCCCGGCTCCCGCACGTCGTGCACGACGTACTCGATGCCCGGCAGGCGCCGGTCGGTCGTGACCTCCCGGACGTCGCTCGCGACCAGGCAGGCCGGATCGCCGCTCGTTCGCGCGCGCGTCGTGAGCGACTCGACGAGGCCTGCGCCGAGATAACCGGCGGCGCCGGTGACGAGCACGCGGTGGGTCATGCCACGAAATCCTTGGCGGCGGCAGGCGGGCGCCTCCGCCACACGCTGGCCAGCGAAAGCCCCGAGAGGAGGTGCCAGATGCCCCACCAGGCCGCGGTGATCGCCATGCCGCCGAGGCCGCCGAAGAAATTGAAGATCAGGATCAGGCCGAGCCCGGAGTTCTGGATGCCGACCTCGATGGAGACCGCGCGTCGGTCGGCCTGCGACAGTCGCGCCGCCGCGGCCGCGGCGTAGCCGAGCGCCAGGCCGAGCGCGTTCAGCAGGAACACCGCGATCACCACCCGGTGCGTGTATTGCAGGAAGTAATCCCAGTTGGCGCCGAGCGCGAGCACCACGAACAGCGCGAACACTCCGAGCGACAGGATCCGGAACGGCTTGCGCGCCCGGGCCGCGAAGACTGGGAAGCGGTGCGCGACGGTCATCCCGAGCAGCGCCGGAACCACGAGCAGGATGGCGACCGCGACGAACATCTCGACCGGGTCAATGGCGATCTCGCGCAGGATGGCGGCCGTGGCGGGATTGAGCGATCCCCACAACGCCGTGTTGAACGGCGTGAAGAACAGTGCGCCTACGGTCGAGAACGCGGTCATGGTCACCGACAGCGCCGTGTTGCCGCGGGCGAAGTGGGTGAGGAAGTTCGAGATGTTCCCGCCCGGGCAGCAGGCGACCAGGATCAGGCCGAGCGCGATGCTCGGCTGCGGCTTCAGCACCATGGTGAGCGCCCAGGCCGCGGCGGGCAGCAGCAGGAACTGGGCGGCCATGCCGATCAGCACCGCCCGCGGCGCAGCGGTTATGCCCTTGAAGTCCGCCGGCTTCATGTCCAGCGCGACGCCGAACATGACGAAGGCGAGGATGAAGTTGAGCGCGACGAGCGATTCCGGGCTGAAGTTCAGCCGGATCGCATCGATCTCGGTCATTTGCCCTTCGGTTCCTGGTGCATGTCCTTGAAGTGCATCAGGCCCGGCGCCCACATGTGCTTCACCGGGTCCACGTCCACGTGGATGACCGCCGGGCCGCCGCTCGCGAGTGAGCGCTCGATGGCGGCCTTGAGCCCGCGCGGGTCCGCGACGCGCTCGCCGTGCGCGCCCATGGCACGCGCCAGCTCGTCGAAGCGGATCTCGCCGAGATCGGCCTTGATGGTCTCGTCGGGGCCGAGCGATTTCCTGATCAAGGTCTTGATCGGCTTGAGCGCGAACTGCTGGTTCATCTTCACCATGCCCCACTGCTTGTCGCAGAGCACGAGGAACACGACCTGCAGGCCGTTGCGCACGGCGGTCTCGACTTCCTGCGGATGGAAGCCCATCGCACCGTCGCCGATGATGCAGCAGATAGGCGTGCCGGGCCGCGCGACCGCTGCGCCCGTCGCCTGCGCCACCCCGGCGCCCAGCATGCCGAACTTGAAGGTCGAGAGGATCGTGTTCGGCACGCGCGCCTGGTGGAACATCATGGTCCACACCGCGGCGTTGCCGCCGTCGGCTACGAGCACCGTGCCCTCGGGGAATACCTGCTGGCAGGC
>Ga0316603_10002057_pt1 | contig 10951 bp, 7 predicted proteins | sample OWC_soil_day10_n_FD_207649 | JGI IMG/M metagenome (GOLD analysis project Ga0316603, IMG submission 207649) | Wetland soil microbial communities from Old Woman Creek delta, Ohio, United States - OWC_soil_day10_noCT | ecosystem: Environmental > Terrestrial > Soil > Wetlands | place: USA: Ohio...
TCACGAATGGAAGGCATGTTGTGGCGCCTTCGAGCTCCAATGATAGGGATTTGTTTTGAGGGGATGGTCCAGGAGGGAGCGCGTGGCATCGGAACATCCGCGAAATATCCCCGATTTCGGGCGGAAAACAGGCGCCGGGCGTGTGAACGGGGGCCCGCAGGAGGCGACGACGCGTCAGTTGATCGCGTCCGGCCACTGGCCGCGGTCGTCAATTTCGACGATCGGTTCATCGCACTATATCGATCGCACGGGAGGGCGGGGCGGCGGACGGGCATCCGCGGCGTTGCCGCTCCTCGACGAGTTACCACATCGCCTGCGTCGCGGCGCCTTGGATCTGCCCATCCGGCGCTCGCGCCAGAATGGGAACTTATTCCTGCGCGAACCCTCAATCAACTCGAGGGTCGCGCCGCTGTTGATGATGATGGACTGGCCGGCGGCAAAGTCCGTCACGCCGGCAACTTTGATATCGTTCACGCCGGCGGCCGCTGCGGCAGCCAGGGTGGTGGCGGGCTGTATCAGTGCTGTCGTTGTCAATGCCATCCGGGAAGCGGCTCGCGCTCCTGTTGGGCGTGCTTGGGGCCGGACCTTTCCCCGCCGCCTCCTCCCCTGCCTCCGCCGGGCGCAGGCACGCGGTTTCTCTCTGCTTGCTGCGAATCCCATGGGCGAGCGTCTGATGGCGACGCCCGCGTTGTCAGGAGGCAGGATGTACGTTCGGGGTGAGCACACCCTTTTCGCCGTTGGTCAGGCGCGGTAGGCTATTTGCCGAAGCAGTAAAGCATGCTGCGGGTTCGGACGTAGATCCTGCCGTCCGCGATGGCGGGCGTCGCAAAAACCTCGTCGTCGAGTCTGTTGACCGCGAGGGTTTCCCATTCGCCTTTTGCAGCCACCACCGACACGGTGCCGTCCTGGCTGCACAGCCAGACCTTGCCGTCGGCGCCGACCGGCGAGGCGAAGTACTTATCGATCGCGCCCTGAAGCCTCCCCTGTTTGAGCACGTTGCCCGTCGCCGGATCGAAGGAGATCAGGATGCCGCTGTCGTTGACCATATATAGGATGCCCTGATACAAAAGGGTCGAAGGCACCTGGGGCACAGGCCTCTGATACCGCCAGCGGACGGCGCTGTCGGTCACATCCCCCTGTCCCCCGAGCCTGATTGCCAATAGACCGTTTTCGGCGGCCATCATCGAACGGAAGACCTGCCACTCGTCCGCGTTCAACTTGCCGTTGCGATCGAGATCAAATGCGTCGAAACCATAATTCGGCCCGAGCATTTTGTCCATCGCGTCGGAACCGGAGATCTCCTCCTTCGCGACCAGCCCGTCGTTGTCCTTGTCGTAGCGCTTCCGCCCCTCCTCGAATGTGACTGTGGGGACGTGCCTGCCGGGCTGGTTTTGCGGGAAACCCCAGCCGTTGATGTACAGATATTCGTTGTCATAGCTTGCCACGGATTTCATCTCGCATGGCAGTCCGCGCACCCACCAGATCCTTTTACCGTCCTCCACCGAATACGCAGAGAGCTGGAAGGACTCGGGAATCAGGACCTGCTTCGGGCCCGTCTTCGGCTGGTAGATGGTCGGAGTCGAATATCCCGAAATCACGCCGGGGCGGGCGACCTTCCATTGTATCTTGCCGGTGTTCTTGTCTATGGCGAGGAGGTGGGAACCGAGGTCCTGATCCACCGGCAGTATCAGCTTTTGGTCGACGAGAATCGGGGAAGCACCGAAGCCGTAGAATATGTTGAAAGGGCCCATCGGCAGACGCCACTTTTCATTCCCGTCGGCATCGAACGCCATCATGCCGAATTCCTGAAAAAATACGTAAGCGTTCGCTCCATCGGTGACCGGGCTGGGGGAAGCCGGGCCGTTCACGTTCTGCAACCGGCCCTCGTGCACGCGCGGGACCTCACGCTGCCAGAGCGTCTTTCCCGACCGGCGGTCCACGCACACAACGAGCAGTCTGTATTTCTCCTTGTCCTGTTCCTTGGTATGCGCCGTGAGGAAGATGCGCGTGGGAGTGAGCACAGGGGAAGAATGGCCCGGCGGCAGTGGAGTCTTCCAGACGACGTTATTCCCGGGGCCGAATTCGACCGGCAGGTTGGCAGCGGTGGCCACCCCGGTGCCGTTCGGACCGCGAAAGCGGTTCCACTCCTGGCCGGCGCCTGCCGGGTGGAGTGCATCCGATTGGAAGCAGAAGGCGAAGACCAGCGCAAAGAAGAACACGCGACGATGCATGAACTGCTCCTTATTGAATCAGCCACAATATCATCGAGTCCTGGTCCCGCACGAAGAAACGGTTCCCTGCGACTATGGGATGAGCGTAGGTCTGCGTGTCAGCCACCTTGATCGCGGCAATCTGCGTGAATGCCTGGCTGTTGGATTGGAACACGGTCAAGGTGCCGTCCTGTGTCAGGCCCATGAGGACTGCGCCTGCATCCAGGATGGCTCCGAACTGCCCCCTCCGGGTCGTGTCGGTCCACGCGGTTTGCCCGGTTCCGGCGTTGATGCAGAAATAATACCCGCGGTCCGAGAGCCCGTACAGGAACCCGTCTTTGAGCACGGGAGTATTGAATTGCACCGCCAGGTCCGCGTTGGCCCACAGTTCCTTCGCCGCGAAGACCGCACCCTGCTTCTCGATCCGCACCGCCCGGGTGCCGCGGCCCTGTCCCGTGACGATGACGGTCTGGCCGTCGACGATAGGGGTAGCGGCATTGTATGCTCTGCCAGTTATGGCGAATGGGATCTGCCACAGGAGTCTGCCGTCCGCCAGGGCCACGCCGACTACCATTTTGTCGGTCAGAGTCGCGATCTGCCGTGTACCCTCGACTGTCACGAGCACAGGCGATGCGTATGCGGGGCCATCGCCGGCCCACTTCCACTTCGGTTCGCCGTTGTTCACGTCATAGGCGACGATCGCGCCGTTGTCTGCTCCGCCGACGAAGGCGATCGCCATGCCGTCGATGATCAGAGGCGACATTCCCGTGTAAAACTGAGGATACGCGCCCGGGAAGTCGTCCTTGCGCCACAAAAGCTTGCCCGTCGCAGCATCCAGACAGGAAACGATCCCCGTCACGCCGAGTGTGACGACCTTGCCGCTGGCTACTGCCGGCGAACTGCGGGGCCCCGGATGGATGGACGCGGAAGGCCCCGTTACTGCCGGGCAAGCGTACCTGTCCTTCCACAATTCCCTGCCTGTAGCGGCGTCCAGGCATATGGTTGTTTCCTCCTGACCCTGGCGGGCAAACAGATAGAGTCTGTCGCCGACCAGGGCGGCGGAGGAATCGACGCCGCTGCCGACGCTTACCTTCCATTTCTGAGTGAACTGCTGCGGCCACGTCGCAGGCGCGGAGAAACCGGTCACCTTGCCGTCCCGGTTTGGCCCGCGCCACTGCGGCCAATCCTGGGCCAGTACAAAACCGGCACCGAACAGCAATGCACCGCAAGCGATAAGGGAAACGCTCCGCCCTGGTTTTTTCATATCGGCTCCTGCTTCCTTTCGGTCAGCCCGGAAGACAATCTCCATGCCTGAAATCTATGACAGAATCCTCGTGAAGTCAAAGGCCGCGGCAGAGCAACTGAAACGGCCCCCTTGCCTGGGTTTGTTGAGGATGGGCTCATTGCGGCTTCCGGTCTTTGCCTTGCCGCCTTATTGCAGGCTCAAACCGAGGCCTTTGGCCACGCGATCCAGAAAGGCCCCGCCGTTCCGGCGTTTTGTTGAAGTGGCGAAATGCGCTCAGCACGGCTGAACATCTCCCTCCGAATCGGTATCGGAATCGGCATCGAATTCCAGGCAGATCTTGAAACCGCCGCATTGATCTCAGCTGCGACATGAAGTCGATGTCGACCGCGATAACGATTGCGACCCCGATACCGGTTCCGATACCGAAGGCAGTGAGGGATTGCACTGCTTTCCAGACGTGGTAGTTTATCCAGCGAGAACCATCCTTTCGGGTTTTCTGATAGACTCTTACGTCGGAGAGAGGGATGAAGCTGAGCCGGCTGATACTGCGCAACATGGCCTATTACTGGCGCACGAACCTTGCCGTTGTCGCCGGCGTGGCGACGGCAGTGGCGGTGCTGTCGGGGGCCCTCCTCGTAGGCCGGTCGGTGCGGGACAGCCTGCGCGACATGGTGATCCTGAGGATCGGCGCCACCGGGACCGTCGTATCGGCCGACCACTTTTTCCGTGAGGAGCTCGCAACCGAGCTGATATCGTCCCACCAGAGAAGCGCACCTGTTTCCGGCTGTCCCATCATTTTCCTCCCGGGTGTGGTTGTTCACGAGGCCACCGGCGCGCGGGCGCTCGCCGTCAATGTCTACGGCGTCGATGAGAGATTCTGGAAATTCCATGGCGTGGAACAGGTGCAGATGGAGGCCCGGACGGCGCTCATTGGCGAGCCTCTGGCCGGTGCAATCAGAGCGCGGGCCGGGGACAGCCTTCTTCTCCGGATCGAAACGCAGCAGGGCGTACCCAGGGAATCTCTGTTCGGGCGCCGCGAAACTGTCGGCAGAACCGTGCGGCTGGCCTGTGGCGATATTCTTTCCGCGGAGCGGCTCGGGGAGTTCGCCTTGAGACCCGCTCAAGGCAACATCCACTCCATTTTTGTACCTCTGCAGCGCCTGCAAAGGGAGCTCGCACAACCATCGCGCGCCAATGCGATCCTGCTTGCCTCCGATTCACAACCGGGTGATGCGGGGATGTACGACGACCTCCTGAAGCAGCATTCCACCCTTGAGGATGCCGGAGTCAAGCTGCGTCCTCTCCCGACACTTAACGCCATTTCCGTCGAGAGCGTGCGCGTCCTGCTCGATGAACCCCTGGCACAGGCTGCCTTCGCGGCTTCCGCGGAAGCAGGAATGCGCGCCTCCGGTGTTTTCACCTACCTGGCCAATTCCATCCGCGCCGGCGGCCACGAGATTCCTTACTCACTCATCACGGCTGCGGACCTCCGGAAGGGGGCCATGACTGCCGTGAAAGACGCGAAAGGTCTTCCCCTGCCGGATCCTCGGCCGGCGGCAGACGACAGCATCTGGCTGAATTCATGGGCATGGAAGGATCTTGGCGTCACGGCCGGAGACGTGGTGGAAGTGGATTACTTTGTCTGGCGTGATGAGGGACGGCTCGAGACGCGCACCGCACGCTTCCGTCTGGAGGGCATAGTTGCCATCGGGGGAGACATCGGTCCCGAACTGGCTCCGGACTTCCCGGGCATCGCGGAATCGGCAAACATGAGCAGTTGGGATCCTCCCTTTCCTCTCGATCTCCGGCGCATCCGCCCGCAGGACGAAGAATATTGGAAGCTGTACCGGACCACTCCCAAGGCCGTGATCCCGCTGGCCGGGGGAAGGCAGCTCTGGCAAAACCGTTTCGGCTCCCTCTCCTCCGTCCGCGTAAAGCTGCCGGAAGGCGCGGAGTTTGGATCATCGCAGCGGAAACTCGCGGCAGCCATCCATAAAAGGATATCTCCCGGGCAGGCGGGCTTCTCCATTGCCAACGTGAGGGAACGCGCGCTGGACGCCTCGCGGGGATCCACCGATTTCGGAGCATATTTCCTTTACTTCAGTTTCTTCCTGATCGCCGCGGCCATTCTTCTCGCGGCACTGTTTTTCCGGCTCGGAGTCGAACAGCGCGTGCGGGAGATCGGCACCTTACAGGCAGTGGGCTTCTCCCGCAGGGTGCTGCGGCGCATTTTTTTGCTGGAAGGTTTGCTCCTTTCTGTTACGGGCAGCATTTTAGGTCTGATGGGATCGGTTGCATTCGGCGGACTCCTGGTTGTTGGGTTGCGTACGTGGTGGATCGGCGCGGTGGGCACGCGCAGCATTTCCCTGCATATCTCCGGGTATGGTCTGTTTTGGGGCGCAGCTGCCGGCATTCTCGTCTTTCCGGCTGTGATCGCCTGGACGCTGCATGGCCTGACGCGAAACCCGCCGCGCGCACTCCTGGCGGGAGTTCTGGAATCCATCAGGGCTCGGCGCCGGCATGGACGCAATCTCGGAATTCTTGCCGCGGCCGCGTTTCTTGCTGCCGTGACGATGCTTTTGGGTTCGCAACTCGGCAGGATGCCCGATGCCGCGGGCTTTTTCGGGGCAGGCTCTCTTCTGCTGGTTTCTTTGCTCAGCCTGACGGCGGCTTATTTGCGCAGGGACCGGCCCGGGATAATTTCCGGGCGGGGCTGGCAGGCCTTTTTCCACCTCGGCACCAGGAACGCCACGCACCGGCCGGGGCGAAGCCTGCTCTGTGTCGCATTGATCGCATCCGCGACGTTTGTCATCGTTTCCGTGGAGGCGTTCCGCAGGGATCCGGGGGGCATTTCCCTCGAACCATCGTCCGGCACGGGAGGATATGCTTTCGTTGCGCGATCCGCGCTTCCCATTCTCCATGATCTCAACAGCGTCGAAGGCCGCGAGGCCATGGGGATTAGGGACATGCCTGTTCCGGTCCGGTTTGTGCCGTTTCGATACCGTTCCGGCGACGACGCGAGCTGTCTGAATCTCTACGCTCCCCGGGAACCCAGAATCCTCGGCGTCCGGCCCTCCTTTGTGGCGGATCCCCGCTTCTCGTTCCAGGACAGCATGGCATCCACTCCGGCTCAGAAACAGAATCCGTGGCTGCTTCTCGAGTCTGAAGCGGAGGACGGCGCCGTCCCGGCGATCGGCGATGCCAACACCATTAGATACATCCTGCACCGTTCCCTCGGTGAAGAGATCGCCGTACTCGGCTACAGCGATGTGCCGGTCCGTCTTCGCCTGGTCGCAGCGCTGCGGGATAGCCTGTTCCAAGGCGAGCTGTTGATTTCGGAGGCGAACTTCCTGCGGGCGTTCCCGGATCAGGAGGGCTTCCGGTTTTTCCTCCTCGACGTCCCGCCGGCCGGATCCGATCCAGCGGCTTCCGCCCTTGAAACCCAACTTGCCTCCTGGGGCTTCAGTATCGAATCATCCCGGGAACGGCTCGCAGCCTACCACCGGGTGGAAAACACCTACCTTTCGACTTTTCAATCGCTCGGAGCGCTCGGATTGGTCCTGGGAACCATGGGGCTTGCGACTGTGCTGCCCCGGAATGTGCTCGAGCGGCGGCAGGAACTGGCGCTGCTGCGGGCAGTGGGGTATCGCGGATCCGCCCTGTCGGGAATCATTGTGGCAGAGAACCTGGTCCTGCTGGTCTGGGGGCTTGCCTGCGGTACATTCTGCGCTCTGCTGTCGATTCTGCCGGCGCTTCGGGCCCGGGGAGTGCCGTTCCCAGCCGGGATGGTAGCTTTGACCCTGACGGCTGTCCTATTCGTCGGGCTGTCTTCATCCTTGATGGCGGTGCGGGCCGCTCTCCGGTCCCCCCTGCTCCGCGCCCTCCGCTCCGAATGAGCCTGGCGCTGCAAGCTGATCCTGGACTGCTCGGGAATCCGGCACAGAGTATTCATAACCGCGTGGTTGCCGCAGAACCTGAGAATCTCCCCGAGGGGCAGCGGCTGCGGGACCGCCAGGTGCCGCGCTTCGTTGAAGGCGAGCTCCGATTGTTCTTGGAGTGCGGGATACTGGCCTACGGTCTTGTTGAGGGTGCACTGTGCCGCTCACATGAGAATCCTTGCCAAAAAGGAAAGGATTTTTCAGCACCACGGAATGACGGTCGGGGTCGGTATCGGCATCGGGATCGCAATCGCAGTCGCAATCGCTATCGAAAACAGTGCATGATCAGACGCCTCCGTGTTGATGCCGGCAGCGCAATGATGCCGACGTCGATCCCGATAGCGATTGCGATCCCGATGCCGATTGCGCCATGCGTTCGTCCGCCGCGCAGGGCATGCCAAAGCCACGCTTTCCAGGAGTGGTCGCTGGCCTGGTTACGGCCATCGGCCGCCCTCTGATGTATGCGCCCGCTCTCCGGATTGCTTCTCCCTGAAGTCTGACTGCGACCTTCAATCATCCTCGAAACAGAGGATGCGGTGCTTGAAAGCCTGCAAATCGATCGAGGCATACATGGCTGCCAGCAACGATGGTCCCAGGCGGGCGATCATGGGGTGCACACCGAGCTCCCGTTCCTGCAGGTTGTCGTTGGGAAAGCAGTTGCTTTGCAGATCCGAGAGATCCTTTCGCAACCGTTTGTCGTTTCGCACCCGGAACCCTTCGAATCCCCTCCGCAGGGAGTCGAGCCGGAATTCCAGCTTGCGACCGATGGTTTCCGTCGCGGGTCCAAGTGATGACTCGGCGGCGGCCAGGGCCGCTTTGAGTTCCGGCATGGTGCGTTCTATTCGCGTTTCGAGCTCCTCCAGCAGGATCCCGGATCTATCGGAGTGCGCACGCAGCATCCGGCGGATCAGGGTTCGCTCGCCACCGTAACAGTCTTCCGGCGCCAGGGAATGACGCTTCAGGATTTCGCACGTTTCCGGGCCAAGCACGGTGAAACTGCTTCTGGGCCACACGACCGGCATGGACCGCCGGAAGTAGCGGTAAATGGGGCCGGCCTGTGCGAAATACGAGATCTCGGCCGGGCCTCCGACATAAGCGGCAGTGGGGAACAGGTGGTCCTGCAGGACCGGGCGGAGCAGCGCGTTGGGGCTGAACCGTTCCGGAGCGCTTGCCGTAAGGCCGGACAACTGCTCGCTGGTAAAACGGCTGCGTGAATTCTTGAGGGCGAATTCCTGATCGCGAGCCAAGACGAGCTTCCGCTGACCTTCTTCCTCGTAGAAAACCAGGGTGGAGTGGGGAGGCACGGCGACCTGTTCCCGCAATCCCATCGCATGAAGTGCCAGGATCTGGTCCGTGAGTTGCGCTCTGAGTTCGTGCGCAGAGAGCAGGGCCTTCCGGATCAAGGGCGCGGCAAGCCTCTTTGCTCCTTCGTGTCTCGGGTCAAACAGAATCAGCCCGTGGTCCCGGAAAAGTCGCGCCATGAGCCGCCCAAAGGCTTCAGTGAAAGTGGCGCCGGGCTGGTAGGCCGCTGCCAACTGCACCCTGATGGTGTCACTCTGTGCGGAACGGGCAAAGGAGCCGACATATGCCTCGACAAGCGCCCGGATGCTCTCCGGCAGCCGGAGGCATCCCACAGGACTGCCGGGCAATTCTGCCTGGCCGAACAGTGTCTCCCTGGCATCCAGGACACGGGGACCGTCCTCTGCTCCGGGCAGCACCAGTCGCGTGATCTCCGCAAGGTCGTGGTCGTCGGATGCGATCCAGAATATTGCCACGGCGTTATGGCCGCTGCGGCGCAGCTCTTCGCTCAGGCGAAGCGCTGTGAGTGCCTTGCAGATGGTGAGCATCGGACCGGTGAACAACCCTGCCTGCTGTCCTGTCACCACGGCGACGGAATCCGGTTTTGCCAGGTCCTCGATGCGCTGCCATACGGGCGCCGTACTCCCGAAGGTCTGATTCTGACCGCTTGCCACTTCGGCCATCTCGCGTCTCGGAAAGGACGTCCGGGCGATTGCATTGGCTTCCCGTGCGAGTGCTTCCAGTGTGGGAGGGTGCCGGTAGAACCGCATTACCTCTGCCGACCCTTCGAGGTATTTCAGGAATATCGCGGGCTGATGCGGGATTCGGGAAAACGGCAGCTCCCTGATCGAAGGCGAGCGGTGCATAGGCATTGAAATCAGGCGCTCAACTCGTGGGTTTCACACAGGCCAGTAATCGCTTAAGGTCAGCTGCCCGGCTTTTGTCGCACACCAGAACCTGTCCGTTGGCTTGAACGACGATGAGATTGCAGGCGCCGAAGGTCGTGATCGGGCCTGCGTCCGAATAAGTGATGCAGCCGCTCGATTCCACGGATGTGTGCTCGCCGCAGGCGACGTTTCCGTCCGTATCGGCAGGCAATGCGCGTTCCAATGCCCCCCAGTTCCCGATGTCGTCCCATGCAAAGGCGGCCGGCACCAGCCGCAGGCCGGACGTCTTTTCCATGACGCCGAAATCGATGGAAATGCGCGGCAGCGCCGCGAAAGCGCCATGCAATTCGGACTGCCGTCCTCTCTGTCCAAGAAAAGGGCGGAGGGCGGCGAGGCCGCGGTCCATCTCCGGCATATGCAGCCGGATCAACTCGAGCAGGGTGCGGTTTGCCCATAAAAAAATGCCGCTGTTCCAGAAGTAGTCTCCCGATGCCAGATACTGCGCAGCCCGGTCCGCGGAGGGCTTCTCGACGAATCGGAGCACAGGCAGGGCTTCGAGGCCCGGCACAGCGCCGGCCACCTGTATGTATCCGTAGCCAGTCTCCGGCCGGGTGGGATGTATGCCGAAAACAACGCCGGTGGCTCCCGGCAGGGCGACCAGACCTTTTTCCAATACGCTGCGATACGCGACCTCATCGCCGACAAAGTGATCAGCCGGGATCGCGAGCATGATTCCATCCGGCTCACGGCCCTCGATGTGGAGGGCGCAGTACCCCAGGCAGGCGGCGGTATCGCGCCCCACCGGCTCGATGATGAAGTTCCGCTCCGGAATCTGCGGCAGCTGCGTCGCCGCGATCTGGAGGTGGGCTTCCCCGATCGAAATGAGAATCCGTTCCGGGGGAATCAGCGGCAGAAGGCGCTCAACCGTCCGCTGGATCAGCGATTTCGGCCCGAGGAGCGGTATGAAAGGCTTGGGGATAAGCTCTGTGCTCAATGGCCAGAACCGTTCTCCCCGGCCGCCTGCCATGATGACTGCGTACGCATTCGACATAGGAACCCTGCCCGGCGTCGCCCTGAAGCCCTATTGTAAAGGACGCAACGGGGCTTTGGCCATGTCAATCGTCGCGTCCGGCTGCGTGCGCGGGAAGCACCGGGTTGCCCTCGAGGGGCTGTTGGTGCCGGACGGGGAAGGCCGGAACGGCCGCAAAGCCTCGTGTTCGGGATCTGTGATGTCTTCTTGGTTTGATGAGGGGTGCGCGACGAATTTGCTGGAGATTTCTGCCCGTGGTGTCGCAAACTAGCACCTGTCGCAAAGCATCGCCGTCCGAGCGGCGGTGTGTCATCCATTGTTGGGGGGAACAAGAAGTTGAA
>Ga0316603_10002060_pt1 | contig 10948 bp, 12 predicted proteins | sample OWC_soil_day10_n_FD_207649 | JGI IMG/M metagenome (GOLD analysis project Ga0316603, IMG submission 207649) | Wetland soil microbial communities from Old Woman Creek delta, Ohio, United States - OWC_soil_day10_noCT | ecosystem: Environmental > Terrestrial > Soil > Wetlands | place: USA: Ohio...
GGTCGTCGCTGGCCCGTGCGACCCGCTTGCCGCTGGTCAGACGGTCCTGCGCGAGCTGCAGATCCTGCTGGCGCTGCTGCAGGTTGTCGACGGTGGCGGCGAAGGAATTGGCGGTGGTGATGCGCATCGTTCGGGGTTCAGGCGGCGTCGAGCAGCGTGTCGAAGATGCTCTGCGCGATCTGCAGGATCTTGGCCGCCGCCTGGTAGCTCTGCTGGTACTGGATCAGCCGCGCCGCCTCTTCGTCGAGGTTGACGCCGCTCTTGGCGCTGCGCGAGGCCTCGGCCTGTGTCGCGACTGCGCCGGAGATGTCGGCCGTGGACCGCGCTCCTTGCACGCGCACGCCGATGTTGGCCATCGCGGCCGCATAGGCATCGGTGATCGAGCTGCCGCCGCCGACGCCGCCACTGGACAGCGGTCCGCGGCCCACCAGCGCGGCGTCGCGCAGCGCGGTGAAGGCCAGCGCGTTGCCGTTGTTCGACGCCGGGTACAGGGTCTTGCCGACGCTGAAGGCGTCGCCGCTGCGCGGCACGCCGTTCAGCTCGAGCTCGAAGCCGTTCAGCGCGATCGGCGTGCCTGCCGTCCAGCTGCCGACGCCGCTGGACTGCAGCGCATTGCTGACGCGGTCGCGCAGTTCCCAGCTGTAGTCGCCGGTGTCGCTGGTGAAGCGGATGGCTGCCGTCAGCTGCGGGTCGGCGGCCGGGCTGACGACGCGCAGCGCCGCCACGCTGCCGGTGCCGGTGTTGGTGGTCGCGACCGACGGGCTCAACGGCGAGGCCGCAGCCAGGCCGCGCACGTCGTCGAGCACGCGCTTCATGCCGTTGGCCGCGCGTGTCACCGGCTGCAGCAGGTAGCGGTCGGTGGCTGCCGGCGCCGGTGGGCCGACGTCGATGCGCATGCCGTCGACGATGTCGCCGCTGCCGATGCTGCGCACCAGCCCGTCCTGCAGGCGCGTCAGCTGCCAGACGCCGGGCGCGCCCAGTGGGTCGGCGCGCAGCGCGTATTCACTGGCCAGCAGCTGGGTCGGGTCGATGACCGTGAGGCCCACGCGGCCGACAAACTGCCCGGCGCCGTTGACGGCGTTGTTGGCATTGGGCAGGGCCACGGCCGGACCCACGTCAAAGATCGGTGCGCCGCTGCCCGGCGGGTCGCTCAAGTCGAGCCCCAGGGCCTGCTGTTCGTTGACCTTGCCCGACAGTGCTGCGGCCAGCTGTCCGAGCTGGGCACGCGCGTCGACCAAGTCGCCGTTCTGGAAGCGCAGCAGTCCGGTGATCGTGCCGCCGCCCAGTTCCTGCAGCTGCAGCTGGCGCACGAAGCCGCTGTCGGACAGTCCCAGCGCCGAGCGCGTGGCATCGGTCGGATCGACCTCCACCGTCAGCGCCTGCACCTGGGTACCCAGCACCAGGCGCTGGCCGCCGGCGATGAACACCGTCAGCGTGCCGTCGTCGGCTTCCACCGTCGTCAGCTGCAGCTTCTGGCTCAGGTCGGCCAGCGCCTGGTCGCGCTGATCGAGCAGGTCGTTCGGCGAATGCCCGAGTCCCAGCACCGAGGCGATGCGCTGATTCAGCTCGGCGATGCTGGCGGCCAGCTGGTTGACCTGCGCGACGTGGGCCTTCAGGGTTTCCTGCACCTCCTGCTGCAGCACGTCGAGCTGGGCGCCGGCCGCGGCAAAGCGGTCGGCGACCTCGCCGGCGCGGGCCAGCACGACCTGGCGCGTGGCCGCGTCGGTGGGTCGCGCCGACAGGTCGACCATCGCATTCAGGAACTCGCCCGCGGCGTGGCCGACGCCCTGCTCGCCGGTGGGAAACACCGATTCCAGCTGACGCAGCATGTCCAGCCGGCTCGCGTCCATGGCCGCCAGCGAGGCGGCGGTGGCCGCCTCGCGCGACAGGAAGGCATCGTGGGCGCGCGTCACCGTGCTCACGTCCACGCCCTTGCCGTAGAAGCCGGCGCCGCTGAACTGGCCTTCGGCCGTGGCCAGCTCGACCTGCTGGCGCGAGTAGCCCTTGACGTTGGCGTTGGAGATGTTGTGGCCGGTGGTGGCCAGCGCCGAGTAGCTGGCTGCCATGGCTTTGGTGCCCAGCGAGAACAGTGCGGATGCGCTCATCGCGACGGACTCAGGTCAGGCGTTGCAGGCGCAGCGCGGTGTTGATGACGCGCGTCAGCTTCTCGGCATAGGCCGGGTCGGTGGCGTAGCCGGCGCGCTGCAGGCTGGCGGCAAAGCCGCCGGCGTCCTGGCCCGGCGCCAGCACGCGCTGGTAACGCGGGCTGTCCTTCATCAGCCGCGCATAGTCGGCAAAGGATTCGGCCGGGCTGGCGTAGGCACGGAAGCGCGCCACGGTCTTGATCGCCCGGCCGTCGACGTATTCGGTGGTGGTGGTCTCGGCCACCGCGCCCTTCCAGTCGGGCCCGGCCTTGATGCCGAACAGGTTGTGCGACGGCGTGCCGTCGGCATGGCGGATCTCGCGCCGGCCCCAGCCGCTTTCGTGCGCCGCCTGGCCGATCATGAAGGCCGCCGGGATGCCGGTGGCCGCCTCGGCCGCCTGGGCCGCCTGGCCGTGCTGCTGCACGAACTCGGCGGCATGGCGGTCGGGGATGCGCCATGCGCGCTCGGGCTGCAGCGGCGTGGCCACAGGCACCGGGATCGGTCCCGGCGTCATGCCCATCTGCCGTTCCAACTGGCGCGTGATGGCCTCGGACAGGCCGCCGGGCAGGCCGGTCATCTGCGTGGCGAATTGCTGGTCCAGCAAGTCGGTGCCGAGCTTGCTGCCTTCGTTTTCCAGCATGCCCGAGGACAGGGTGGCCGCACGCATGCTCTTCATCAGCTCCTGCATGAACAGCGCCTCGAACTGCTTGGCCACTTCGCGCACCGCCGCCTTCGGGTCGGTGGCGGCACGCGTGCGCAGCGCGGCCAGCGACTGCGCGTCGCCGGCCAGGCCGGCTGACTGCAGGCTGCTCATATCACTTCGATCTCGGCGTGGAGTGCGCCCGCGCTCTTCATCGCCTGCAGGATCACCAGCAGGTCCTGCGGCGTCGCGCCCATCGCGTTCAGCGCCTTGACCACGTCGCTCAGGCGCACGCCGGCCGGCATCTCGAGCATGGCCTTGTTGCCGGCGGTGATGGATATGTCGGACTGCTCGGTGACCACCGTGCGGCCGTTGGCGAAGGGCCCCGGCTGGCTGACCGAGGGCGTGCTCGAGATCGTCACCGACAGGTTGCCGTGCGCGACCGCACAGGCGCCGAGCGTCACCGATTCGTTCAGCACCACCGAACCGGTGCGCGCGTTCAGGATCACCTTGGCCGCCGGCTTGGCCAGCTGCACCGTCAGGTTCTCGATGTCGGCCATGAAGGCGACGCGGCGCTCGTATTCGCTGGGCATGCTCACGCGCACCATGCGCCCGTCCACCGCCGTGGCCGTGCCCGGGCCCTTGGCCTGGTTGATGGCCTGGGCCACCGCGCTGGCCGTCTGGTAGTCGCTGTTGTGCATCGCCAGCTGCAGCGAATCGCCCTGCAGCGCGGTGTTGGGCACCGCGCGCTCGACCGTGGCACCGGCCGGCACGCGGCCGCTGGACAGCTGGTTGATGACCACCTTGGAGCCGTTGGCCGCCGCACCGGCGCCGCCGATCACCAGGTTGCCCTGGGCCAGCGCGTAGATCTGCCCATCCACGCCCTTCAGCGGCGTCGACACCAGCGTGCCGCCGCGCAGGCTCTTGGCATTGCCGATCGACGACACGTTGACGTCCACCGCCTGCCCAGGCATCGCATAGGGCGGCAGCACGGCGGTGACCATCACCGCCGCGACGTTGCGCAGCTGCAGGTTGGTGCCCGGCGGCAGCGTCACGCCCAGCTGCTGCAGCATCGAGATCAGGCTCTGCGTGGTGAAGGGCGCGGCGGTGGTCTGGTCGCCGCTGCCGTCCAGCCCGACCACCAGGCCGTAGCCGGTGAGCTGGTTGCTGCGCACGCCGGCCACCGACGACACCTCCTTGACGCGCGCAGCCGAGGCGTCCATCGGCCACCACAGCGCGGCGCTGGCCACGATGAAGGCCAGCCAGACGATGCGCCGAACCAGGCGGTCGGCGCCGTCGGGCCTGCCCTCTGCGGGCCAGGGCGTGGGAATCGGGGCTCGTTGCATCAGATGGGAAGAATGTTGAGGAAGAAGCGGCTGAGCCAGCCGATGGTCTGCGCGTCGGCCTGCTGGCCGCGGCCGCGGTGCTCGACGCGCACGTTGGCGATCTGCGCGCTGGCGATGGTGTTGCCGGCCTGAATCAGCAGCGGGTCCACCTGGCCCGAGAAGCGCAGCACGTCGACATTGCTGTTGACGCCGATCTGCTTCTCGCCAGCGATCAGCAGGTGCCCGTTGGGCAGCACGTCGACGACGATCACGCTGATGCTGCCGAAGAAGTCGTTGCTGTTCTCGGTGGCGCCCTTGCCGGCGAAGGCGTTGCTGCTGCTGCCTTCGGCGCTCAGGCGCGACAGCGCCGACGGCTTGATGCCGGCCAGCGCGTTGACCTTGGCATCGACCTTGCCGCTCTTGTCGACCGAGCTGGTGGACTTCTGGCTGGCCACGACCTTCTCGACGATCTCCACCCGTAGCGTGTCGCCGCGGTGGCGTGCGCGGTAGTCCTCGAACAGCGGGCGGTACTGCGCCTGCTGGAAGATGGCGCCGTTGGCCACCACCGGCGGCGGCGGCGTGCGCGGGATCACATTCGTCGGTTCGGCCACTTCGACGCGCGGGTTCATCGTCAGGCAGCCGCCCAGCGCGGCGCAGGCGCACACGGCGAGCAGCGCACGCATCACAGCTGCCCCAGCCGCGCCAGCATCTGGTCGGTGGTCTGGATCGCCTTGGAGTTGAGCTCGTAGGCGCGCTGCGTGGCGATCATCGACACCAGTTCCTCGACCACGTTGACGTTGCTGCCCTCGACATAGCCCTGCATCAGGCCGCCGCGGCCGTCGGTGGCGGGCGCGCCGGTGCTGGGCGTGCCCGAGGCGGCCGTCTCCGCATACAGGTTCTGGCCGCGCGGGTCCAGTCCGCCCGGGTTGATGAAGGTGGCCAGCTGCAGCTGCCCCACCGACTGCGGCGCCGCCTGCGTCGGCAGCGTCACGTTGACGGTGCCGTCGGCGGCCACGGTCACGCTCTGCGCGTTGGCCGGGATGGTGATGCCTGGCTGCAGCACGTGGCCGTTGGCGGTGACCATCTGGCCGCTGGCGTCGAGCTGGAACGAGCCGTCACGCGTGTAGGCGGTGCTGCCGTCGGGCAGCTGGATCTGGAAGAAGCCCTGGCCCTTGATGGCCATGTCCAGGTTGTTGCCGGTCTGCTGCAGGTTGCCCTGGCTGAAGTTGCGTGTCGACGCCGACACGCGCGCGCCCAGACCGACCTGCAACCCGGTGGGCAGCTGCGTCTGGTCGCTGCTGGCCGCGCCGACCTGGCGCAGGCTGTCGTACATCAGGTCCTCGAAGACCACGCCGCCGCGCTTGAAGCCGCTGGTGCCGACGTTGGCCAGATTGTTGGAGATGGTGTCCAGCTTGAACTGCTGGCCCTCCATGCCGCTCTTGGCAATCCACAACGAACGATTCATGCATCCGGCTCCCGACAGTTGACAGGCAGTGTCGAGCGAACTTGAGCCCGGCGGCCAAGCGAAAAGCGCCGGCTTCGCGGCGCTTCTTACACGCGCAGCATTGCCGGCAGGGAGGCAGCGATCATGGTCGCGCCGGCGCCGGTCAGCAGCAGCAGCACGACGCGGCGAAACGCCAGCGGGCTGAGCCCGTGGTACAGGCGCGCGCCGATCAGCGACGGCAGCAGCAGCGACGGCACGACCACCGCGAACTTCGGCCACATGTCCGGCGTGGCCATGCCCGAGACCAGGTAGCTGGCCAGCGTGGCCGCCAGCGTCACCAGGCTGAAGTTCTGGATGACGCTGCGCTGCAGGTCCTTGTCCCAGCCGCGCAGCGTGATCCACAGCGACGGCAGCACGCCGCTGAAGCCGCCGATGCCGCCCATCGCGCCGCCGATCAGGCCGACGGCGCCGTCGGCCCAGCGGCCCCCGAAGGCGATGCGCGGCACGAGGTGCGCCAGCAGCATGGTCGGGCAGCACAGCCCCAGGAACAGGCCCAGCGTCAGCTTGAAGGCGGCCGGATCCAGGTGTGGCAGCGCCCAGGTGCCCAGCGGCACGCCGACCGCGGCGCCCGCCAGGAAGGGCAGCAGCGTCGCCGGGCGCAGGCCGCGCCGGACGGTGAACAGCGCGATGCACTGCCCGACCAGCGCGCCGGAGACGGCCATCACCGCCGCCAGGCGCGGCTCGAGGCCCCAGACCCACACCGACATCGCCACCATCGCGAAGGCAAAACCCGAGATGCCCTGCACCAGGCCGGCCAGTGCGGCGCCGCCGGCTAGCAGCAGCAGCTCGTCGCTCATCGACGCCGGCGCATCAGGGCGGCGCGTGCCGCTGCACCCGCTGCAGCAACTGGCTCAGGTAGTCGTCGTCCAGGCCCAGATGCTCGAGCTGCCAGACCAGCTGCTCCAGGTATTGCCGGTTGCTGCCGAGCACGCCTTCGGCGCGGGTGATGATGGCGGCGGCCTCGTCCAGCGGCAGCTCGCCGACATGGTCGTCGTGCTCGGTGTTGGCCGCGAAGACCAGCGCCGTCACCTCGCCCTGCGGCGTCGCCACCGGCAGCAGGCGCGGCTGGTAGATGCCGCGGATCATCTCGCGCCGCCACAGCATGCCGGATTCATGGCCGGCCACGGCGGCGTCGACGCGGAAGGCCAGGCCGTTGCAGCAGCCGGAGCCGGGTTCCAGCGTCAGCATCAGCCCCGGGCATTCGGGCGAGCCGCGGCCGAGCACGGTGCGGCAGCTGAAGCGGCGCCGGTGGCCGGCCAGTTCGGCCAGCCGCACTTCGACGAAGTGGAAGCCGGGATCCCACATCAGCGAGCCGTAGCCGAAAATCCACAGGTCCTGCGCCAGCGGCGGCCGGCCGAGCAGCGCGATGCGCGTGGCTTCGAGTCTTTCGTCGGACCAGCGCCAGTCGCTGCCGCGGCCCTGGTCGCGCGCCCGCTGGTCCCACAGCGCCAGGGTCTGCGGCGTGACGCGCAGCGCCGACGCTTCGGCCGGTGCGATGCGCTCGCGCAGGTGCGGCAGGTGGCGGTAGGCGTCGATGCTCAGGACATCACCCGGCGGGCAAGACACGGAAGATCCAGCCGCGATCTTGTCACAGCCGGCCTCGCGGGCCGCGGGCCTAGCCGGCGCTGTTCGACAGCAGTCGCGTGGCCGCCTGTTCCTTCTGTTCGGCGGTCTGCAGCATCTTCATCTGCTGCTCGAACTGGCGCGCGGCGGCAATCATCGCCACCATGGTCTCGACGGCACTGACGTTGCTGCCTTCGAGCGCGCCTTGCTGCACGCGTGCCAGCGGGTCGGCGTCCAGCTCGCCGGCGGCCGAGCGGAACAGGCCGTCGCCGCCCCGGCTCAGCGCGGTCTCGGGCGTGACCAGCTTGAGCCGGCCCAGCAGCTGCGAACGCGCGTTGCCGACCTTGCCGGTGATGGTGCCGTCGATGCCGATCTCGATCTGCGCGTTGGCCGGCACGGTGATCGGGCCGCCGTCGCCGAGCACGGCCAAGCCGCTGCGTGTGACCAGCTGGCCTTCGGCATCGACGTCCAGCGCTCCGCCGCGGGTGTAGGCCTCGGTGCCGTCCAGTGCCTGCACCGCCAGCCAGGACTTGCCCGACACGGCCACGTCGAGCGCGCGGCCGGTGCTCTGCACCACGCCCGGCGCATCGCTGTGGCCGGGCGTCGATTCCAGCGCATAGACCCGCGTGCTGGCGCCGTCGCCCTGCACCGGCACCGCGCGGAAGGCCGCCATCTCGGCGCGGAAACCGGGGGTCGAGACGTTGGCCAGGTTGTGCGCCAGGATGTCCTGGCGCTGCAGCGTGGCCTTGGCGCCCGACATCGACAGGTAGATCATGCGGTCCATGCGGGTCCTTCAGTGGGAACGCGGGGCCGGATCAGCGCAGGTTCACCAGGGTCTGCAGCACCTGGTCCTGCGTCTTGATGGTCTGCGCGTTGGCCTGGTAGATGCGCTGTGCGGTGATCATGCTGACCAGCTCGCCGGTCAGGTCGATGTTCGACTCCTCCAGCGCGCCGGCCTGCAGCACGCCGAGGTTGCCGTCGCCGGGCACGCCGATCACCGGGTCGCCCGAGGCATGGGTGCGCGCCCAGCCGTTGTCGCCCACCGGCTGCAGCCCCTGCGGGTTGCGGAAGTTGGCGATCTCGATCTGGCCGGAGGGCTTGGACTGGCCGTTCGAGTAGCGCGCCATGATCACGCCGTTGGGTTCCACTGCGATGCTGGTCAGCAGTCCCGCGGTATAGCCGTCCTGGCGCAGGTCGGTGACGCCGTAGGACGAACCGAACTGCGTGGCCCCGCTCAGGTCGAGCAGCAGGCCGTTGATCGGCTCGGTCTGTGCGCCGACCGCGTTGGTCGAGGCCGGCACGTTGATGGACACCGGCGCGTTCGGCGTGATCGGGCCGCTGCCGTTGCTCTGGAAGGTGATGGTGGTGATCGGCAGCGGCGCGGCCGCGGTGCCGGCCACCGTGCTGCCGTTGGAGGTGGCGTAGACGTTCCACTGGTCGTTGGCCGCCTTCTGGAAATAGAAGCTCATCGCCACGTCCTGGCCCTTGGCGTCGTACACCGTCAGCGAGGTGGCGTTGTTGTAGGTGGACGCATTGGCGAAATCGATCATCGGCGCCACCGCCGGCGCCGTCACCGCCTTGCGCGAGTCGAGGTTCACCTCCATCTCGGCGCGCGTCGTCGGGTTCGGGTCGATGCCGCCGGTGGGCAGCTGCAGCGGCACGGCCTGGCCCGGCTGGATCACGCCGTTGCCGTCGGCGGCGTAGCCCATCAGCCGCTCCAGCCCGTTGTTGACGATGTAGCCGTCGCGGTCCACCTTGAACTGGCCGTTGCGCGTGTAGGTGACCGGGCTGCGCCCGTCGCTGACCTGGAAGAAGCCGGCACCGTTGATCGCCAGGTCCATCGGGTTCTCGGTGGTCGAGACGTTGCCCTGAGTGAACTGCTGCGCCACCGCCGTCAGCGTGGTGCCGATGCCGACGGTGTTGGTGCCCGAGCCGTTCAGCGCGGTGGCGTACACGGCCGAGAACTCGGCGCGCGCCGTCTTCGCGCCGAAGGTGTTGGCGTTGGCGATGTTGTTGCCGATGACCTCGAGGTTCTTGCTCGAGGCGTTCAGTCCGGACAGACCTTGCTGGAAGCTCATGGCGGGTTCCTGGTGATGGGTTCTAGTTGAAGGCCTTGACGCTGTCGTAGCTGACCGGGCCCGTGTGCTGCAGTTCGAGGTTCAGTGCGTTGCCGCTGCTGCTGACGGCGTCGACGCGGTCGCGCATCAGCGTGCTGCCGAGCACGCTGGCGCTGCCGCTGGTGGCCTGTACGCGGAAGCGGTAGCCGTCGCCGTCCTGCACGCTGCCGGCCGGCCAGGCGAAGGCGTGGCGCCCGCTGCCCTGCGCGCCAAGATCCAGCGTGCCGGCGACGCGGCCGGCGGCGTTGAGGATGTCGACCTTGACGCTGTCGGCCGCCGAGTTCAGCTCGAAGCCGCCGATGCCGACGCCGTCGGCCACCGCCAGCCGGTCGCCGGCCACCGTGACTTCGCGCCCGACCAGCGTCACGCCCTGCAAGGCCTGCAGCTGAACCAGCTGGCTGTTCAGGCCGGCCACGGTGGCGTTGAGCTTGTCGATGCCGCTGACGGTGTTGATCTGCGCCATCTGGCTGGTCACCTGCGCGTTGTCCAGCGGGTTCATCGGGTCCTGGTTCTGCATCTGCGCGACCAGCAGCTTGAGGAAGCGGTCCTCGCTGCCGGCGTCGTTCTTGGTCTGGGCGGCCGTGCCCGTCGCGCTGTTCAGGCTGTCGGCCAGTGCCGAGATGCTGCTCATGACTGACCCATCTGCAGTGTCTTCTGCAACAGGCTCTTGGCCGCGTTCATGACCTCCAGGTTGTTCTGGTAGGAGCGCGACGCCGAGATCATGTTGACCATCTCCTCGACGGTGTTGACGTTGCTGTAAGTGACATAACCCTCGGCATCGGCGCCAGGGTGCTTGGGGTCGTGCACGCGCCGGCCGAGCGTGTCGTCCTCGCCGACGCTGGACACGCGCACGCCGGCGGCGCCCAGCTCGCCCATCAGCTCGGTCTGGAAGACCACGTGGCGCGCCTTGTAGGCCTTGCCGTCGGGGCCGGCCACGGTATCGGCGTTGGCCAGGTTGGAGGCCACGACGTTCAGCCGCTGGCTCTGCGCGCTGACCGCGCTGCCGCTGACGTCGAAAATCTTGAACATGCTCATGGCAGTCTTCCTTTCAGGCGATGCTCAGGCCGTGGCGACGAGTGCGCGGCGGCGCCAGCCGGATTTGCCGGTCCGCTGGCGGCGCCCGCTGCAGGGGACGCGCCGAAGGCGCTGCGCTGGGGGTCCATATCAGCCTTGCTGGTGCGACTTCATGGCGTCCAGCATGCTGCGCACCTGCGAATTGATGAAGCGCAGCGTGGCCTCGTACTTGAGGCTGTTGTCGGCGAAGGACGCGCGCTCGCGGTCCATGTCCACCGAGTTGCCGTCCAGGTTGGTCTGGCTGGGCGAGGCGTAGCGCAGGTGGGCCTCGGCAGCCGAGCCTCCCGGCAGCGCAGCGAGCCCGGCGCGCAGCGAGCGCAGTGCCGGCGTGTCGACGCGTGCCGTGCCGGTGGCTTCGCGCAGCGCCGCGGCGAAGTCCAGGTCGCGGGCGACGTAGCCCGGCGTGTCGGCGTTGGCGATGTTGCTGGCCAGCAGCCGCTGGCGCTCGGAGCGAAGCGTCAGCGCCTGGGTCTGGAAGTCGAGACTATCGCCCAGGCGGTTGATCATCGCGGCTCCAAGGTCGAAGGGTTCATGCCGCGGCATTGTGGGCAGCGACCCGGCCGGACATGAGCGCGAATAGC
>Ga0316603_10002061_pt1 | contig 10948 bp, 5 predicted proteins | sample OWC_soil_day10_n_FD_207649 | JGI IMG/M metagenome (GOLD analysis project Ga0316603, IMG submission 207649) | Wetland soil microbial communities from Old Woman Creek delta, Ohio, United States - OWC_soil_day10_noCT | ecosystem: Environmental > Terrestrial > Soil > Wetlands | place: USA: Ohio...
CTGGGGGGGAAAACCATTCCTGCCTGGGCACTGGCACTTTCAATTGTCGCCACCGAAACCAGTACGCTCACCATCATCGGCACTCCGGGTATAGCCTTCGGGGGCAATATGTCGTTTCTGCAGCTGATCATGGGATATCTGGTGGGACGTGTTTTTATTTGCCTGATACTGATACCATCCTATTTCAAAGGCGAGATGTACACAGCCTACGAACTCATGCAGCGCCGCTTCGGACCAAGCATCAAACATGCAACCGCGAGCATGTTCCTGATTACCCGGGCTCTGGCCGAAGGAGTTCGCGTTCTTGCGATCGCTACGGTTGTGGGCATTGTCCTCGGTGCGGGCGATATCTGGTCCATCCTCATTATTTGCGCTCTGACGCTGATTTACACTTTCGAGGGAGGTCTAACCGCCGTCATCTGGACGGATGTGGTCCAGCTGTTTATTTATATCGGCGGCGCGCTTGTCGCTTTTTTTGTGATCCTCGGGATGATTCCCGGTGGTTGGTCGGGCGTGCTGGCCACGGCAGGAGACAAGTTTACACTATGGAATTTCTCCTTTGATTACCGCATCTCCTATACTTTCTGGGCCGGCGTGCTTGGCGGGGCCTTCCTCAATACAGCCAGCCACGGCGTGGACCAGCTCATAGTGCAACGGCTTCTGGCCGCGAAAAATGCGCGGGACAGCAAAATAGCTCTCTTATCCAGCGGCCTGGTGGTCTTCTTTCAATTCGCGCTTTTCCTCGTAATCGGCATCATGCTCTTCAGCTACTATGCCTACCATCCTGCCGAGAGCGCGCCAGTTGTTCAGGATCGGATCTTTCCAACCTTTATAGTAAAGCATCTGCCGCACGGTGTTTCGGGTCTGATGATCGCCGCCATTCTGGCAGCCGCCATGTCAAACCTGAGCAGCGCTTTGAATTCGCTTGCATCCACCACAGTCGTGGATTTTTACAGGCCATTCTTCAAGAAAGATGCCACCCCGATTCAGCAGCTGCGGGTTTCCCGCTGGATGACCGTTTTATGGGGGATCGTTCTGGTGATTTTGGCCATCATGTGCCGAGGAGTCCATTCGGTGCTGGAAGCCGGACTCACTATTGCATCTATCACTTATGGCAGCATGCTTGGTGCATTTCTGCTGGGGATCTTCACGCGAAAGGCCAATGAGAAGGGGACCATTGTGGGAATGGCGATGGGATTGATCTTTATGCTTGCTGTATGGCGTTTCGGAACTATCGCGTTTACCTGGTATGTGCTGATCGGCACCGCCGTCACTTTTGCAACCGGATATTCGGCGAGTGTTTTGTTGACAGGCTGGAAGCGGAAAGCGGACGAGGCGTGATTATTATGCAACTTTCACTCACAACCTGAATGGACTTCAAGGATGATGCGGCACACAGAATCAGCTCTTCAGCATGTACCCAACGCCCCGGACCGTGTGAATCAGCTTGGTTTCGAATCCTTTATCGATCTTGTTGCGGAGATAATTAATGTAAACATCCACTACGTTGGTGAAGTCGTTAACGTTTGTGCTCCATGCGTTTTCAAGAACCATGCTTCGGGTAACGACTTTGCCTTTGTTGCGGAGAAGATATTCCAGAAGCAGGTATGCTTTGTTAGAAAGGGCTATGGGCTTGCCCGCTCGGACAACTTTTCGTTTGAGCGGATCTAATGCAAGATCTTCAATGCGAATCTGGGCAGCTCCAAGATCACCCCGTCGAAGCACGGCCTGAATCCTGGCCAGCAATTCATCAAGCGAGAATGGTTTAACCAGATAATCATCGCAACCGAGGTTCAACCCGTGAACGCGGTCCTCTACGTCCGCTCTCGCAGTAACAGCAATGATCGGAATGGAGGGTTTTTGCTCCCGCATAAGCGGAATCAAATCCCATCCGCTCATTTTAGGCAAGATCAGATCCAATAGAACCAGATCATAGTCGACAGCGCGAAATTTGTCGTATCCCTCGGTCCCATCGGCGGCCGAGTCGACCTCGTAACCCGATTTTTCCAATCCCATCTGCACAAAGCTGGCAACCTTGTCTTCATCTTCAATGACCAGGATTCTCATGCTGTATCCTCACCCTCCCCTTGTAAATTTTCAAATCCTATCAAATCTTAATTAAAATTTGAATCCAAAGCAACAGCTGTTGTTTATGTTAAGCAAATGTAAAATGATCGCGCAACTTCAACGAAAATTCTTGTGGAAGCGGAAATCCAAACCGTACTTCCCATTTTGATCGCGTGAAGCTATTACCGACAAATTTCGATTTATATCATACTCCAAAACAACGATTTGCTCCTCATTAGTTGACAGATTTCTTGAATAAGTTACGGTAACGTTGTTGGATAAGCGTTGGGCGATGGTCACTCTCGCCGTGGGATCATTCCCTGCTCCAGTCAGAAAGGGATCAACGCGGAAGCTTTGCAGCCCGAAGATCCTCTGCACCCGCTTGCTCATAACGCCTGTCAGGTTTTCAGACAGAATGCTGGCCGCGCTCACACCTGCTATTTCCGACTCGCTTCTCGCACTTTCGTTTCCGGCCCTTGGCGACTTCCCGGTGGTCAAGAGCGACACAATGTCAACCGTGGAAAGCGGTGGATCCGATGTCATATTGACCTTCAGGTTTGCCAAATCTCCATTCACATAAAGTACCAATCGATAGCCTTCAACATCCGCCTCGGCCCTGACCTCGAGCAGAGGGATAATTTGGCTGCGATTCAAAAAGTCGGCCCTGGCATGTATGATTTCAAATCGGTTCCCGCGAAAAAACAGGGTCCCTTCTTCAGACTCGATCCTGCCGGTTAGTGACGGATAGGCCGGGGTTCCGCGCAAAGTGAGCCTCATTCCCCCGCGCAGCTCAACGAGGTCATTTTCTACATACAAACCATTATCCGAATGAATATCCAAGTCCAGCCGAAGCCCATTGAGAGCGGGATCGGATAAAAGAGAACCGCTTACGCCTGCCCCTTGCCCGCTGAATCTTTCAAGCAAGTTGAAGCTTTTCAGATAGTTGGCCTGGAGGATATTGACGTCTCCCGTCAGCGTCCGCGAATCCGTGCCGCCCCTCAAAACCAGGTTGGCATCGATTACGTTGCGAAAGTCCTTGGGATAGGATAAGCGGGCTTTTTGCAATTTGATTTGAAGGTTCATGTTGCGGAATTTAGCGTTTTGATGTTCGAGTAAGCCCTGGACTTCGAACGAACCGGAGAATGCGGAGCCTTTGACATCTTCAAGACGCACCAGATATCTAGAAAAAGTGATCCTGCCTTGCACGGAGGACAAGCGGATTTCCGACTCGGATGGATCCAATACTGCGTTATTAAGTGTCGCCTGGCCGATGATTTGCGGATCACGAACCGCCCCGGTGGCTTTGACGTTCAGGCCGGTGGATCCCGTTAATCGGATCTTCCCGGCAGCGCGCTGCAGCAGACGCAAATTCAAATCACCACTGAGATTCAAGTCGAGGCGTGGACCTTCATCGAGGGGAATCGTGCCGTTAAGGAACAGGCTGGTCCCCTCCCCTATGATGTTGACTTTCTCGAGCAACAGATTATTGTCTGCGATGGTGAATCGAATCTTATTCGCATTGTGAATCTCATAATCGGCGCTTTTGAACCTCGCGCCGTCCAACTCTCCCGATATTGCCAATGCAGAAAATTCAGAGAACTTTCCCGAAATATCGAGTCTTCCCTGCAGAGCCGTACTCACCTCACTCAGAAAATCCGGCGCCTTTCCCACCATCAGATTCTGGACATTGAGGTTACTGAACTGCAATGCCGCAGAGCCCTGATAGCCCTGTTCGGTCGAAATGCGGGCTTGAAAGGAGATATCTCCCAAATGGCCATGAATGATTCCGTTCACTCCCAACCGCTGATCAGCCAGATCGACCGTTCCATATCCTTTTCCCAAATCCGTGGAAGAATACTGAAGCTCAGCCAGATCAAAACTCCCTTTCACAATGGGCTTGTCAAAGGTTCCGCTGATTTCCGCGGCACCTGAGATATTTGCGCTAAACTCAGGAACTCTTTCCTGCACCGCAGCCATTTCGTCCATGTTGAGGCCAGACAAGCGCGCTGAAAGCTGCAGCCGGCGCTCCCTGAGATCCACACGCCCTTGAAGATCCAGCCGCGCCGAACTGCGGCTGAGACGGCATCCCATGACTTGAAGTTCATCGCCTCTCAACTGTACCTGCCCTGTGAGGCTGTCAAACTCTTCTTGCTTGAAAAGAACATTTTCCAGGCTGAAACTTGCCTTTCCGACCCATCTGCCTTCAACGTTTGAAACAGAACCGCTGCCGGTCAGGTCCCCGTTGATATCGGGCGATACATCAATCCCGTAATTACGGAGCCCAGCCAGCATAACGTTCCGCACGCTGCCCTCAAAAATGATTCCAGGGGCTGCTCCGATATTGGATGAAAAGTCGAGCGTCAAGTCGCCTTGGGCTTCCTGAGAACCGAAGCGCGCATCCAACGCGTGAAAAGTGAGGCGATCTCCAATCCATTCGGCCTCGGCAGTTGCATCGTCTGCGCGATAATTTCGCCATTGCCCAGCTTGGATGCTGATGCGGCCGCGGTAACCTAAGGTCTCCGGCCGGGACATTGACAGCTCTCCATCAACTTCATATCCCCCCTGTAATTCGAGGATGTCCGGGTATTGATCAATCAGATCGTCCAGCGGCTTTGAAAAATCCCGGAGAATTCCGAGGGGTTCTGAGAGTCTCCGAGAGCTCCCCCGAATGCGCACCTGTCCGTTTCCCTGACCGCGGGCCGCGACCTTGGTGTATGGCGAGGCCAAGTCGGCAGAACCAATATTCCAGGCTTGCCCGGAATACCCGAATTCAACATTTCCAAGGAGCTGCAAAGCATGATGAATTGCGTTTTCATTCTCGGGCAGGGGGAGAAGTTCCGCTTTGCATTTAAAGTCAAGATCCTGCTCTCCGTGCCTCCATGCGACCTGTGTTGAAGCAGTCACAGGGTTCATATAATCCAAAGAAGGCAAATTCAGGATCAAGCCTATGTCTTTGAGGGAGACTTCTGCCACGGATATGTCGAAACGGTGCCGAGCCTTGCTCTTCCGATCCAGCTCAAAAGCACCATCCGCATGAAACGTACCTTTGCCGATTTGACCACGCGCATCCGTAATCGAAAAGATATCCTTCTGCAGCTTAAAAGCCCCCTGGAATGAGTTTATCGGTACATTTCGATAGCTGCTTATATCGGCCTGAAACGTTCCCGCTGTGTACAGGCCATCGCCACCCAGCCTAAAGTCCAGCGCGACCATAAAATCGCCTGCAGCCTCCTTTAGATTGTCGGCCAGAGGCATCATTTCCTCGGTATTGACGGGGCCTTCCGCGCGCAAGGTCAAAACTGGGGATTTCCAGTTCGTCAGAGAGCCTCTTCCTTTCAAGACTGTTCGATGCCTGGCAAGCTCAAAGGATTCTATGTCCAGCCCCTCAATAGTAAGTCCTAGATTAACGTCCAGGTCATAGATGAGGGGGTGCTGCTGTATGACAAAGCTGCCTTCCTTATAAGCAAAATGAACTCTGTAGCTGGAAGGATCCGCCGAATACCGCATCTCGCACTGGAAATCTCTGGCGGACAGGTCGAAAGGGGTGCTCCGGTTGTTTACCCGCAATATCCCATCGCGAAGACCGATCTTTCCGATTCCAAATCCCAGCGAGAACCGCAATACTCTCAGCAATGGCTCCGGATTCCAAGGGGACCCTTCCTGTCCTGAGGAAAGCTTGATTTGCGGTTGAATGAGATTCAATTCATTCAGCTGGATTTTGGGGCGCCACAATGATGTGATGCTTATCGAGCCGCTGATTTCCGTGATGTTGAGAGAAAAGGTTTCGATTTTTCCTGGACGCGGACCGAGTCTGAATCCGTTGACCATAAACCGGCCTGTCAGAGGATGCACCTCAAAATGCTCGAGGCTGCAGAGCATTCCGGTCGCTTTTTCGATTCGAGTCACAAGCTGCTGGCGTGCATATCCCTGAAGCCTGCCACTGCCGGCAAACCAGGTGAAAACTCCAGCCAGCAAAACGATGCTGGCCAGTGCCACGATCAGGAGGATTTTCAACAGCAGTTTCACTTTTTAGCTCCTTTTGGTTCCGATTCGTTTCCGCCAAAATATTCAATTTGTGCACGCCGCCTGCTATCCTGCAGCCATCGGTCCAGTGAGGCATTGACTTTTTCTTCGGTCAAAATCCTGACGATTTTCGAGGATACCTCCTCCAAACCCGGCACAATAGCGCCGGAAGCTCCTATCTGCGGCGCATACTTCGTACTGTAGTATTGCTGTATCTCCTCTTCAGGGATGCTTACAAATGGGCGGAAACGAAAGTCGATTAATTGCAGAATTGAAATCTGGAGGCTCAGGTAGGCCCTGAGCTCCGATTCCTGCAGGCCGAGTCTCTCCAGAATCGCTGTCAGCCCGCCTTCCTTGGCGTAGGACTTCCTGAGCTCCTCCATCCGGCCTTCTACTTCTTCTTCAGCCGCGGTCAGATCGGAAAAACTCTCCAGTTCCTGACGCAACAGCTCCAAATCAATCAAGCGCTGGATCTCGTCCTTATCTGACAGCTTTGCCCTTACCGTGCCCAGCATCAGAATTTCATTTAGGGAACGGGCCAGCTTCAATTCCCCTTCCGTAATAGCCTTGCCATTTACCGCCGCCATAAGACGGTCGATTGTTTCCGCGGAAGCCCCCGCAGGCTTCAAAATCACAGCAGCAATAAAAACAACACAGCTGATTAGCATAAAACGGCACAAGAAATCTCCGGCAAACCAGTGAAGTGCACAGACCTGGCAGTTATCGGACCCGGTTTGGCGTTGGCGACATCCGGCGGTGATGCGTTGCCGGGATTCCGGATCATCTTTCACGGACATAGTTTCACGCAAGGTTTTGACAGAACTGAAAGGTGGCTGTGCGTATCCCCTCATGCAATGACAGGCCTCCATTCAGAAGGTTGAACCAACGGTGATGAACAGATGCCTCGGTTTAAAATTCCGGGCACGCAAGTCCGGGGACAGGTTTAGGTTGATTCCGTAATCGAGGCGCAATGGGCCAGCAGGAGTTTTGATCCTCAGCCCCAAACCCACGGTGTTGCTCGTTCTTGAATTTCCGATGGCGCTTAGTGAACGGTAAACATTGCCGACATCATAGAAGCCTGCCACGTGGATCGCGCGATAAACCGGAAACCGCAGCTCCAGATTTCCGACAATAATCGCATTCCCTCCGACCGGTTTGTTTGTAACGGCGTCCAGAGGCCCAGCATAATCCGTTTCAAAGCCGCGCAGGCTCGAGGCTCCTCCCGCAAAAAACCTCTCGCTGATGGGGAGGCTTGTATCCTCACCGAAGGGGTTGGCAAACCCAAATCTAATGTTGACCGCCATGAGCAAGGCGGGATTCAATCTCTTAAAGTAACTGCTATGCGTATAGAGCGAAAAATAGTTGTAGTCTCCCAGCAACTTTGTGGTAAGGCTTAAATTTGTCGAAGTAAAAAACCCTTTCTCCGCATCCAGGTAGTTGTCTCGCGTATCATTAATATAGATGGCTGAGAAAGTGGAGATGTTCGGCCGTGTATCTTCTCCTCCGAGTTCATCAACGGACACCTGCAGGTTGGAAAGGCGGACGTTTTGCAGCGTATAACGGAATAGTCCCCAACTATGATTGCTCATTGGATGTCCATATTGATATGAGAAGGCGAGAGGCCTTGCGTCAAAACTGACCTCCTCCGTTTTCTGGGCAGAAAAACTGGCATAGGAGTCAACCGCGAGATAACGAAATCCTGGCCTCTGGAAACTGAGGGTTCCGCTCCGTTCGATGCTGCTGCCGCGCAGCCTTAGATTGGCGCTGTAACCGGTTCCGAGTATATTGAGTTCGCTGAATTCCAGGGATCCCCGCAAGTGATCTCTTTCCTGATAGCCAATACCATAGCGCATTGCGAATCGGTTGGCTTCATCTACGCGGACCACAACATTTTGATATGTATCAGTGCTCTCCGGATTTTGCTGCTCCACCTGCACAAGGTCGAATATTCCCAATTGATATAAATTCTGTTGCGTTTCCAACATCTTTCCCGAGCTGAGCGGCTGATTCTTTTGCAGTGTGATCTGGTTCTTCACCAGCGGCAGGCGCGTCCGCTTGTTTCCGAGGACAATGACATCGTTTATTACCGAACGCTTTTCTTCGTCAACATCAAACTCAACCCTATACAAGCCCGGCCCGCTTCCCGGCTCCGATTTATTGGTCACTTTGGTTTGCAGGAAACCGTCATCGTTGTATGCCTGAATGATGGCGTTCCGGGCGCCTTCCACCAGGATCGGCGAGTAAGGAGAGCCGTCTTTCAAAGACAGCCTTGACTCCAGTACCGAGGTGGGAATAGATGTGTTTCCGTTGATGACCAGCGATTCAACCCGGGAAAGACTTCCTTCTTCGCATTCGAAAGTGATGCCGAGCTTTTCACCACCTTTAACAGGAGAGATCAGCGGCACGATTTTGATATCAAGAAAGCCCTTGGATTGGTAAAGCGCTTTAATCGTCTCCACATCTGAATCCAGCTTCGCCACGCTGTAGATCGATCGCCGCAGAAAACGCCTTGACTGAATCTGGATGGTGGACAGCAGTTCTTTTGAGGAGATGGCTTTGTTGCCGGTGAATGCCACAGAATCCACCGTTGTTTTCGCACCCTTGTCAATATCATAGTGAACCACGCGAGTTCCCGATTTGTCCACCTCATCCCTGATGCTTATCTCAGCCATCGGATAGCCAAGCTCTTCAAGATATTCCCGAATATTGTCGGCTCCCTCCTCAAGGCTTTCCTCCGTGAGTCCTTCGCCCGACAGAACCGGCAGCAATTGACGCAACTGTGTCTTGTTGATGCGGAAACCGTCTACCGCGACTCGAACCTTGCCAAAGTTGGTTATGTTTATGGTCAGGACCACCTCATTGGTTTCGGGGGCAAATGAGATGGATTCCTTGGCAATCGCGGCCAAATAGCCCCACTCCAAAAAATAATTCCGTAGCGCACTCAAGCGTTTACGTAACCGTTGGCCATCAAACTTAGCCCTTTCGCGAAGCTTCAGCACCGTGCGGATAACGCGCGCATCATCGGGAGTAACTCCTTGAATTTCGATCGAATTCAGAGTAGCAGGTTTCCCGCGTTGAACTGCAAAAATGCAGTCGACCTGGCGGAAAGATTCGTTTAAATGTATCCGGCTTTCCACATTCGCAAGATAATACCCGTCTTCATGCGCATAATTCAGGATCGCCTGGCGAACCTGCTCCAGCCTCTCCGTGGTATAGCGCTCCCCAATGGGCAGGTCTACGATATACCTCAGAGAACGCCCTCCCAGGTCCATCTTCCCTTCCACGGAAAAATCATTGAAATAGTAGTTGAAGCGTAAGTCAAACTGGACACGCACTCCGCCATCTTCTTCCCAGGCATTCACTTCGATTTGTGAAAAAGATCGCGTATTGTAGAGCGCTTGAATCGCGTCCTTCACCGCGGTGCGCGTAAGAATATCGCCCGCCTTGATTCCAAGCAGCGAATCATAATGCGAACGCTCTACAGGCTTATCTGCGGAGCAGTGGATGCTATGAATGACCTTGCCAAATATATGGGTTTCCAGCTCCGAATTTTGGGCAATGCTCCGAATTGGCAGAGCGCAGATCCCAAAACAGATGAGCATTGCGGAGAGCACTGGAAGATTTCGCATGGCGTCAGAACATTGCGATCGTAGTCGGAAATGATGACTACCAAAAGATCTCCAGAAATTGGTCCGTGAGGAAGAAGAGAACCACGCCGAGAAACACTCCGACGGACACGGATATTCCCGCTTCTTTGTTCACTTCTGGAATCAGATCCGAAGCAGCCACGTAGAGAGTCACGCCTGCGCTAAAAGGGAGGGCAAAACTCGCAAGAGTCTGGTTCAGTCCTATTCCCAGGACTCCAAACAAGGTACTGAGCCCTATGGCAAAGGTTGCCATGGTTGCGGCACGTTTGCCGCGCCCTGAGGCGCGCATGATGCTGGCGGCGGTAAATCCCTCCGGCACCTTGTGGAAGAACACAGCCAGGAACATCAATATGCCCAGGCGTACAGAAACCCAGAACCCCGCCGCGATCAGAGCTCCATCAAAAAATGCATGCAGCACCAATCCTGCCAGTGCAGAGTATGCGGCGTGCGGTGCCAGAATTTCCTCCACGTGCGTCTCTTCGCCGAAATGGAAATGGCTGACAATAGTGTGTTCAACCAGATGCACGAAGAGATAGCCCGCTAGAATAAATACGGGGGCCACTTGGATGCGCTCCACGCTGAGCGGGACAACCTCTAGTAGGGTTGCAGCTAACATGAATCCCGCCCCGAAGGAAAGCAGAACATTGAGCACCTTTCGCCGCAACTCAGCGCGGGACGAAATAATCCAGCCGCCGACAAGGTTGGCCACCGAAGCGGTGAGACCCAGAAGCGCCAGCATGCTATAGCGTTCAGTCATTCTCGCCTTAATGCCCTCATAGGCCCGGATTGCTTGTGGGTCCGGAACCGTCAGATGTTAAATCGAAATAGGATTACATCCTCTTCATGCACGATATAATCCTTCCCCTCAAGACGAAGCAAACCTTTGCTCTTGGCCGCCGCAAAAGAGCCCAAGTTGACAAGATCCGAGTAAGATGCAACCTCCGCCTTGATAAATCCTTTTTCAATATCTGTATGTATGACTCCGGCAGCCTGCTGCGCTGTTGTGTTGCGCGGAATAGTCCAGGCGCGCACCTCCGGCTCACCACCAGTATAAAACGAAAAAAGTCCCAACAACGAATAGGATTTCTCGATGATGCGCGTCAAGCCGTCCGTGGAAAGTCCAAGGTCTTCGATAAAGATTCGGGCATCTGCGGGAGCAAGCGCTGAAATTTCCGCCTCAATTTTGCCGCAAACAGCTGTAATGCCGACAT
>Ga0316603_10002062_pt1 | contig 10946 bp, 9 predicted proteins | sample OWC_soil_day10_n_FD_207649 | JGI IMG/M metagenome (GOLD analysis project Ga0316603, IMG submission 207649) | Wetland soil microbial communities from Old Woman Creek delta, Ohio, United States - OWC_soil_day10_noCT | ecosystem: Environmental > Terrestrial > Soil > Wetlands | place: USA: Ohio...
ATCTTCGGCCAGAAGTCCTCCAAGATTACATGCATGCTGCATAGTAGCATTCCGAAGATCGTTCTTCATAGCTTCATTCACCTCATATACACCGCTGGCAATTGGCTTAAGTAATCCGCCACGACCTACAATTGCGGCAAAATCTGAAAACAGGTTTTCTTTTTTAAGCTCATTAACAATCAGCTCCTTTCGGTAATCATACTGGGAAAGGATTGTTGGAAAATGAGACAGAGTCTCGGGTGAATGATAGAATGTAGTTACAAAAAGGCGGTTTTCGTTCTCATACACTGCTATTTTTGTAGAAGTGGAACCGGGGTTAATCGCAAGAATTCTCATAAATTAGTCTTTGTTACTTGTAAGGCAAGCCATAGCAATACTATAATACTTTGAGAGTCCACAATCGCTTCTGGAGGGCAATACTACCGGACAAGAAGGACCTTGTAAAAGTCCAGCCATAGTAGCATTTGCAAAAAGAGAAACGCCCTTATAAAAAGCATTTCCAGATTCGATATTCGGGAAGATCAACACATCGGCTTCCCCATCTATAGGGGAAGCAATACCTTTTATATCACCACTCGCCTTTTCGCAAGAGGTTCTAACATCAAGCGGTCCATCAATAATAACATCTCCAAACTCTCCGGCTTCTGCCAGTTCCACAATGTTCACATAATCGAGTGAATGAGGAAATTTGGCACTGACCTTTTCCGTACAATGTATCAAAGAAATTCTGGGTTGCTTAATTCCAAAGCTATGACATGTATTGATAGCATACCAAATCATTTCAATACGTTGTTGCAAAGTAGGCCGAGGAATAACACCTGCATCCGAGAAAAACAACAGTTTGTCATATGTAGGAATCTGCATTACAGACAGATGCGTGAGTACTTTGCCCTGAGGTAACAACCCTTTCTCTTTATCTAATATAGCATGCAATAGATTATCTGTATTGATAATTCCCTTCATCAGAATATCTGCGCCACCTTCCCGTACAATCCGTACAGCTTCACGTGCTGCTTCATCAGAATCTTCTATGTGAATAACCTTAACATACTCAGGATACTTCTTCAAAGCCTGATACTTATCAAGGATAGAAGAATCTCCGATCATAAGAAGTTCGGCTATTCCCTCTTCAAGTGCTCGCGTAATTGCATACTCCGTATTAGGATCGTTAGCACAAACCACAGCAATCCGTTTACGCTTCTTCAGCGTCATTAAATGAGCTGTCAACTGATCAAAACTTTTAATTGGTTCCATAGTCCTGTGATTTTTAGCAAATATGCGAAAAAAGATTGATATTTGTACTATTTATCCCGAAATATCAATCAAAAAGAAAGTTCAATCTAAGCATTCATCTTAAAAAAGCCTTCTTTAATAACAATATGATACTTTTAGTATGCTTAAATCATTAAAAAGCTCATCTTTTAGAAAGGACCTATAGCAAATTACAAAATACTGTAGAGTATAAAACATTAAAGTCTACAGATTTTTAAATTTTGGTCTACAACAATTTAAAAAGTATTGGTGAATAAACCACTTAGCATTCACTATTTTCAACTTAGAATAACCTGGAATAAAATTTTAGTGTACATTTGTACAAAAAGAAATATATGAGAACGATTCAATTTCCACCTTATCTGCAGGAAGGAGATAGGGTTACAATAATATCGCCAGCCGGCAAAATAGACAAGAACTTTCTAAAGGATGCCAAAAAGACTCTTGAGTCCTGGGGATTGGAAGTAGTAATTAGTAAGCACGCTTCAGGAGAAGCCGGACGGTTTTCGGGATCTGTAAAGCAACGTACTGCCGATCTTCAGTCGGCAATGGATGATGAAAGTACAAAAGCAATTCTTTGCAGTCGTGGTGGTTACGGAGCTATTCATCTTATCGATCAGATAGATTTTACTAAGTTCCGTGAAAATCCGAAGTGGTTACTGGGGTACAGTGACATCACTCTGCTCCATGAATTATTCCAATATAATGGTTTTGCTTCGGTACATTCGCCCATGGCAAGGCACCTTTCTGTAGAACCTAAAGACGATATCTGCTCTTTGCACCTCAAGAATTTACTGTTCGGAGAATTACCTGCCTACCATTCTTCCAAACATAAACTGAATATTAAGGGAACTGCAAAAGGTACTCTTCGGGGTGGCAATCTCTCTGTGCTGTACGGACTTAGAGGAACTCCTTACGATTTTCCGGCAGAAGGAACAATTCTTTTCATAGAAGACATCGGAGAAAGACCTTACCATATAGACAGAATGATGAATAACCTGAAACTTGGAGGTGTTCTGGAAAAACTTTCGGGCTTGATTGTTGGGCAGTTTACTGAATACGAGGAAGACCTGTCGATAGGTAAAGAGGTGTACGAAATGATTGCCGATATGGTGAAACCATACGGATATCCTGTATGCTTTAATTTCCCGGTAGGGCATGTGGTTAATAATGTGCCACTAATCTGCGGTTGCGAAACAGAACTGACGGTTGGAAACAACGGCGCCGAATTAATATTCAAATAGTTATGTCAATCCATTGATTTTTGTGAAATCTACATAGGAAATGGAATTAATCTCCCGAAAGATTTGTACTTTTGGATCCGAAAAAATAAAGTAACACAAGAAGAATGAAAAGAAATTATTTCATGCTTGTCACTGCAGCTCTACTTTTTGGCTGCGCTTCATGCGGTAACAGTAATAAATCTGCCATGAATCAAACAGAAGAAACAGCTGTTGTAAAAGCACCGGATTTTGATGCAGATAGTGCCTACAATTATGTACAGGCACAGGTTGATTTTGGTCCGCGAGTACCAAACACTAAACAACACGTGGCTTGTGGAGAATATCTTGCAAAGAAACTTGCGTCGACTGGTGCAAAAGTCACAGACCAATATGCCGACCTGACTGCTTACGACGGTACAATTCTGAAAAGCCGTAATATCATAGGATCTTTTAATCCTGAGACAAAGAAGCGTGTACTTCTTTTTGCTCACTGGGATACTCGCCCTTGGGCCGACCAGGATAAGGACGAATCAAAACATCACACGCCTATTCTTGGAGCCAACGACGGTGCCAGCGGTATTGGTGTATTACTTGAAATTGCACGCCAGTTAGGTAAAAAAGCTCCTTCAATTGGAGTAGACATCATTTTCTTTGATGCCGAAGATTACGGAACACCCGAATTCTACAAAGGAGAACATAAAGAAGAAAGCTGGTGTCTGGGAACACAATATTGGGCAAACAATCCACATGCAGAAGGATATAATGCACGTTTTGGTATTCTTCTCGACATGGTGGGAGGCAAAGGCGCTACATTCTATAAAGAAGCTTATTCAAGCGAGTTTGCAAAATCTACAGTAAAGAAAGTATGGGACAAAGCTAACTCTATGGGATACGCAAGTTATTTCATCGATCAGGATGGCGGACGTGTAACAGACGATCATTTGTTTGTAAACAGGATTGCAAAGATACCAAGCATCGATATTATTCCTACCGACTTAAGTACTCCTGAGGGAGGTTTCGGTTATTTCTGGCATACAACAGATGATAACATGAGTAATATTGATAGATCAACTCTCAAAGCTGTGGGACAAACGGTGCTTGAGGTTGTATACAATGAAAAATAAATTTAGAAAAAACAGATAAATATGACCATTAACGAATTACAAGAACAAGTTATTGAGGAATTTAGTGACTTCGACGACTGGATGGACAAATATCAATTGTTGATAGACCTGGGAAATGAACAGGAACCACTCGAAGAACAATATAAAACAGAACAAAACCTTATTGAAGGCTGTCAAAGCCGCGTTTGGCTCCAGGCTGATATGGTAGAAGGCAAACTGATGTTCAGAGCCGAAAGCGACGCGCTAATAGTGAAAGGAATTATTGCTTTGCTTATAAAGGTAGTATCAGATCATACACCAGACGAAATATTGGATAGTGAACTCTATTTTATAGATAAGATAGGATTAAAAGAACACTTATCACCAACAAGAAGCAACGGATTGCTTTCCATGGTGAAACAGATGAGAATGTATGCACTAGCATTCAAGACGAAAGGAGGAAACTAATATTTCCTCCTTTGTTCTTTTATCAATATTATCAGAAATGTCAGAAAAATAATACCTGTAGTCGCTACAGCAATATATCCCCAGGAAAAACTCCAGGTTAGAAATGACAGTGCAAAAAGAATTGTAGAAATAATCAAAGATATAATATCTCTTTTTAGCCTGCCTTTTTGCTTTAGCCTGGCATGAATCTGTTCTTCGTCTATAAGCAATTCACACCCTACAGAGCGAATAAGCATCTGCATCATTGATGGTGTTATGGCATTTGCATCATATTCCACTTTCATCAGCATATTCGACGGAGTTACAGATACTCTTAAGACTCCAATCTGAGATCTTATTATTCGCTTTAGCCATTGGGCTTTTTCTTTATGTCTTATATTCTCAATGAGAAATACACTTCTTGTTATCGTATCCATATTGTCTAGATAATTATTATAGAAACAATATTAAAAGCTCTCAAATTCTGTTTAATATTCTAAAGGTAATAATAATTTTCAGAATTCCGAGATAAGAATTATTTTTTATAAAGAAATTGAAGTAACAGGAATATTTCTTATATATAAGTCAACAAAAAAGAAGCTATAAAGTTCAACAGAGGGATATTACAAGACGGGACATATAACAATAAAATCTATACAAAATTAAACTACAATCTTTTAATAAAGAGGCATTTGAGACTCAAAAACATTCTCAACATCTTCCTTATCCTGATGAAGCTGAGCCTTCAAAGCTTCGATACCGCTAAACTTAATCTCCGGGCGCATACGCTTAATAAAAGTCAGGTGAATGTTTTTGTCATAAATATCATCCGAGAAATTGAGAATGTTTACTTCAAGAGTACGGTTGGTTCCATTATGTACAGTAGGTCGAACGCCAATATTAAGCATTCCTATATAATCTTTGCCTTCTACAGAGACGCGTACTGCATAAACTCCGTCGGCAGGGATAATCTTACCGGATGTAATGGCAATATTAGCGGTAGGAAAGCCAATAGTACGGCCAAGCTGAAATCCTTGCTCAACAACACCGTCTAAATAGTAATGATATCCTAGGTAAAAGTTGGCTTGATCAAGATTCCCTGAAATGAGAGCAGCACGTATTACAGAAGATCCTATTTTTCTATTCTCAATGGAAAGTCCTTTCGCACGCAATACATCCATGCCAATCTCTTTACCATATTGGCAATATTCATTAAAGCCCTCACTACGATTATGCCCAAAACGGTGATCGTAACCAATGATAAGCGATTCAACTTTAAATTGATTTTTCAAAATATCGGCCATAAAGTCGCGAGCTGTTAAAGCAGAAATCTCAGGAGTAAATTCTAAAAGGAAACAATAGTCAACGCCTGTATTACTTAACAGCTCAACTTTTTCTTTAAACGTAGAAAGTAAGTCTAACTGATAGTTTGCATCAATCACTTTACGAGGATGCACAGGAAAGGTTATTAGCGCTGTACGAAGTCCCTTACTTGCAGCAACGGCTTTTACCTGTTCTATGAGATAGCAATGCCCTTTATGCACCCCATCAAAGAATCCTATCGTTGCAACACATGGTTCAATTGCATAATCTTTTGGATCGCAAATGATCTTCATATTCTGATTATTTAAAGATATGCCCCCAGTCTTCCTGATCTTTGGGAGTATATGTATGAATACCTAGCAATTCTGCCGTTCTACAATTAGCAGCAGCGTCGTCTATAAAAAATGTTTCTTCCGGCCTTATACCAGTCTCAAGCAAAACCGTCTGAAATATTTCTTTGGAAGGTTTTAGCTGATGTAACTGATATGAGAGGAATATCTTCTCGAAAAAATCGTCTGCTGTAAGGTTTTTATATGAGAAGAAACGCTCACAAGACATTTCCCAATGAATCTGATTGGTATTGCTCAACAAGTAAACTGAGTAACGTTCACGGAGACTTAGCAACAAATCCAGCTTATAAGATGGAACGCTTACCAGAAAACTATTCCAGGCATCGTCAATCTGGCTGTCGGTAATATCTTTACCGGCAGCCTTTCTCAACTCTTCATGAAATATATCTGTTGTTATATCGCCATTCTCAAGATCTTTAAGAAGTCCAAGCTGATAATAAGGGTTCAACATTTCCTCGATACAGTCTGCACCAATTCTTTTAAAGGAATCTATGCATCGTGAACGATCTAAATCAACTAATACCCCACCAAAGTCAATAATCAGATTCTTTATATTATCATTCATCTGCTACTTGTTATTCAAACGTCTTACAAAGCGGAACAATTCGCCTGCCCACAGAACAATGGATGTTAAACCAATTATCTTAATCCATGTTTGCAGATCAAGAGGTTCTGTACGGAAAACGTCTCCACCTAATTGAACAATCAGAATCTGTCCGATAAGAATAATCAATAATACAAGTATTGTTCCGTATGATTTTGAAAGACCTTTAAATGAACTATCGTTCGTTCCAAATACTCTTGCATTAAACAGATTCCAGAATTGAAGCATCACAAATGTTGTGAAGAAGATTGTCAGGTTCTGCACAGTCATGATTCCATCATCACCGGTATTATATACAATCATTCCCAGCAAAAGAACTAACAAAGCTGTTCCAAGGCCCAGAATGTTATAACGCATCTTCTTAGTGATTATAAAATCGGAACTCTTGCGTGGCTTTTCTTTCATTACATCAATGCTAGGCGGAATTGAAGCCAAAGCCAATGCAGCAAAGGTGTCCATTATAAGGTTCACCCAAAGCATCTGAGTAACTGTCAAAGGCAATTCTGTACCAACAAATGCACCTAACAATACAATAAGCAAGGCTATAAAATTGATTGTCAGCTGGAATACAATGAATCGCTGTATATTCTTATACAGTGAACGTCCCCACATCACTGCTGTACTTATACTGTTAAATGAATCGTCAAGCAATGTAATATCACTCGCCTCTTTAGCCACCGAAGTTCCTGTTCCCATAGAAAGTCCCACTTGGGCATGATTCAATGCAGGAGCATCATTTGTACCATCACCGGTAACAGCAACAACTGCACCTTTTTGCTGTAATAACTGTACGAGACGTTGCTTATCTGTAGGACGGGCGCGAGACATTATCTTCAAATCGAGTACACGATTCAATAATTCTTCATCACTTAATTCAGCAAAGCCGGCACCAGTAATATGATTCCAATCAGTATCAGTCTCTGTCCATAAACCAATCTGACGAGCAATCTCTTTAGCAGTTCCTGGAGTATCACCAGTTACAATCTTCACATCAATTCCTGCCGACTTACACTTTTCTACTGCAGCCGGAACATCCAAACGAATAGGATCGGATATTGCAACTACTCCAAGGAAGTTAAGATCATTTCCTGCTGCCAGGTCAACACAGTCATTAGAAGAATCGGCATCAACAATCTTATAGGCAAAACCTAACGTACGCATTGCCATATTTTGATATGCCAGTAATTGAGCTTCCACTGTTGGACGATACTCTGATGCACTAACAGTTTTATCTCCTAAAATAACTTGCTTACATTTTCCCAATACAATTTCAGGAGCACCTTTCACAAATAATATTTTCTTATCAAGAAGTGAAGAGTGCACTAAAGTGGCCATAAACTTTCTTTCGGTTGAGAAGGTTAACTGGTCATATACCTTTGCATCTTCTCTTAACTCAAGATAGTTCACGTCTTGTGAATTCAGCCATAACAATAATGCTACCTCAGTAGGATTACCAACACCTTTTGGTTTAGAACCAGCTTCTCCATTTTCAAGAAAAGCCGTAGAGTTTACACTAATACCTTCTTTAATCAGATTACTAATTTCATCATCAGCCAATTTTCCGCTTTCTTTCAAACCATAAAACTTGGTTTCGTGCACCTGCATCAGGTTCTGAGTAAGAGTTCCTGTTTTATCTGTACAGATAACTGTTACAGCTCCCATAGTTTCGCAAGCATGCATTTTACGAACAAGGTTATTGGTAGAAAGCATACGGCGCATGTTTAATGCCAGACTAAGTGATACACTCATTGGCAAACCTTCCGGAACAGCTACTACGATTAAGGTAACAGCCATCATAAAGTATTTAAGCACAATCTGAAAAAGCGCTATATAAGCCTGCCAGTTATCTGTTTCTGTTGAATTCAGGCCATAAGTCATAAAAGCAATAACTGCAATTAATACAGCAGACACAATACCTGTCAGTGACCAGAACCATGACGGTTTCTTGTTTATTGAATAGGAAAATTTATGAGGCATCCACATTTTAATTGCAGCAATCATCAATCCCACAATTGCGGCAATAGAAATAATCTTTGGCCCGATAAGGTTATCATATAAAGTACCCTGATACTCTACAGAGCTTATAAACAAGGCATCTTTGATAAAGAAAACAAGGAAAGTAGCAAGTGCTACAGAAAAACCAATTGTTCCAATAAATTGCGCAAGCTTAGACAATTGAATATTTAACGGAGTAGGTTCTTCACTCTTTTCGGTTGATTGTTTTGCAACTTTACCAATCTCGGTAGCATCACCAACACGAAGAACTTTCATTATTCCATGACCATCGACAACAGTTGTACCACGCATCACCATATTGGAAGCATAAGTTGCTTCTTCATCAAAGCGAGATTCATCAGTTGTTTTCTCAACAATAGGCTCACCAGTCAGGTTAGATTCATTAACCTGCATAGATATAGCTTCAATCAATTCACCATCAGCAGAAATCTCTTCACCGGTTTCAAGCATTATTATATCACCGGCCACTACATCTTTACGAGGTATTTCAAATACTTTGCCGTTACGAAGAACTTTAACCGCAGTTTCTTCGTTGACTGCATTCAACAAATCAAACTTCTTACCTGCATCATACTCAAAATAAAAGCCGATGCCAGTTGCTAGAAAAATAGCAAAGAATATACCAATTGTTTCTGCATATTCATTTTCAATAATTGAAATGAGCAATGAAAACACTGCAGCTACAAGTAATACACGAACAATAGGATCTTCAAACTTTTCAAGATAAAGCTTCCAGAGAGAAGGTCTTTTAGGAGGAGTTAATAAGTTAACACCATTTTTCTCACGACTTTCAATAACCTGTTGGTCATTTAAACCAATGTGATAATAATCATTCTTCGATGCAGCCATATTAATTTAATCTAGTTAATTTCTTTTCATAATCGCCGGTCTGTAATATTTCAACAGCCTTTTTTACACTCTCGTTTGTAGAGTTCATTACGTGATAGTATTCGTTCATGTCCCATAGGTCACGAGCAATAAGAGCCTTTAGCTGAGTTTTTATCAACGACTCGGAAACCTTAAGTTGTTCTTTATTCAGTTCCACTTTGGCTTCTGTGCCCATTGCTATCAGGTTGTCCATCATAGAACTGCTTATCTCAAAATTATTATTGAAATCAGTGAACGATTTGTATTTGCCAAGCAATTCTTTACGATGATTTTCTATATATTTCAGCGTCATTTTCAGGACAACACCTTTTGCCACAAGATTACGGTGATAGTCTGTATAAAGAGTTGTATCGACAGGTACAAAATAATCGGGCATAATTCCACCACCGCCATAAACAATTCTTTCAAATTTCTTTGTTTTACACTTCAAAGAATCAGGAAAGTGAATACTATCAGAATTCATCATCTCACCTTTATTGTATCGGTTAATTAAATCCATATTGTACTTTTCAATACTTTCATAAGGCTTCTGAATACATCTTCCGGCTGGAGTGTAATAACGAGCAACCGTTAAACGTATCATTGAACCATCCGGCAAATCAATAGGACGTTGCACCAATCCCTTACCAAAAGAACGGCGTCCAACAATTAGTCCTCTATCCCAGTCCTGTATTGCACCAGACAAGATTTCACTTGCAGATGCAGAAAACTCATTAACCAATACTATTAACTTTCCCTTTTGAAAGCTTCCTGTACCTTTGGCAAAAAACTCACTACGCGGGGTTTTCTGTCCTTCTGTATAAACAATTAATTCTTTCTCTTCCAGAAACTCATTAGCCAAATCGATAGCAGCATTCAAATAACCACCGCCATTATCCTGCAAATCAAGAATTAAATCCTTCATACCTTTGGACTTCAAGTCCTTTAGAGCTTTAGCAAATTCTTCGGCTGTAGTAGAAGCAAAACGATTGATACGAATATAACCTATTTTGTCCTGTATCATATAAGATGCATCCAGGCTATAAAGAGGAATACGGTCACGTTTTACTTTAAACTTTAGTAGTTCATTCACGCCTCTTCTAAGTACGGTTAAATTAACCAGTGAACCTTTCGGCCCTTTGAGGCGGCGCATCACTTCGTCGGTACTCATCTTTACGCCAGCAATAGCTGTATCATTAACAGCTATGATTCGGTCACCAGCTAAAATACCAATCTTCTCAGAAGGTCCTCCGGATACCGGCTGAATAACCAAGAGAGTATCTTCAGCCATATTAAACTGTACACCAATGCCTTCAAAATTGCCTTGCAAGGGTTCATTTAGTTTTTTAACCTCTTCAGGAGTAGCATACGTTGAATGAGGATCCAGCGTTGAAAGCATTTTAACAATAGCATCTTCTACCAGCTTATCTTCGTTAACCTTATCAACATAAAGATTATTAATAGCAAACTCCGCCATATGCAGTTTGCGGGAAGCCACGGTTCCATAATTTTGAGCTTGTGCACTAACCGCGAACAAACATATCAAGGAAATAATTACTTTTTTCATTCAAAAACTGTTTTATATCAGATCTCCAGTCCTTTAGGGATAAAGCAGCTGATATCTTTATTATAATGCAAAAGCTCTCTAACAATAGTGGAGCTCACGCAAGTCAGTTCCGGTTCTGTAAAGAGTAAAATAGTCTCAATTCCGGCCAATTGTCTGTTGATATCAGCAATGGTC
>Ga0316603_10002063_pt1 | contig 10945 bp, 8 predicted proteins | sample OWC_soil_day10_n_FD_207649 | JGI IMG/M metagenome (GOLD analysis project Ga0316603, IMG submission 207649) | Wetland soil microbial communities from Old Woman Creek delta, Ohio, United States - OWC_soil_day10_noCT | ecosystem: Environmental > Terrestrial > Soil > Wetlands | place: USA: Ohio...
CCGGCGACGTCTTCCGTGACGTCCTGCACGTCAACCGGGGCGACGGTCGCGGAACCGGCCGCCAGCCGGCCGCGAGGCAGCAACTTGTCCGCGCCCGTTGCATCCTCCTCGAAGCACCCGAACGCGAGGAGATTCCGCGGCCCGGCCCCGATCTGGAAGTAGTCGCCGTACGTCGCGGCGATCGCGTCGACGTCAGGAAGATAGACGTCCCGCACGAAGGCCACGACCTCGGCGGCGTACGCGCGGAACTGCAGGATGCGGGCGGCCGTTGGCGTCCCGGTGAACCCGCCGCCCACGAACGCGGCCGTGTGCGGCAGCCGGCCGCCGAACACCGCGCCCATCTCATGGGCCTTCCGCCGGGCGTCCAGGGCCGCGACGTAGTGTTCGACCAGCGACGCGCTGGTCGCGGAATCGATCCGGGTGTCGCCGGTCCATCCGCGGGTCCACGGCGCCATCGCCGGCGGCTCGATGAAGTCCAATACCGCGAGCTGGTAGAAGTGCAGGATGTGCGAGTGGAGGAAGTCCGCGGCAAGCACGAGATTGCGCAACAGGCGGGCGTTGTCGGGCACCTCGATCCCCATGGCCGCATCGAGCGCCGCGACGGCCGCCTGGTTGTGGGGGGTGGGGCAGACGCCGCAGATGCGCGCGGTGATGTCCGGCGCGTCGAACGGATCGCGCCCGCTGAGAATCGTCTCGAATCCTCTGAACAGCGTGCCGGCGGCGCGTGCGTCGACAACCTGCTGCCGCCCGCCGACATAGTCGGCCGTGACCTCGAGTTTCAGGTGTCCCTCAATCCGCGTGACGGGGTCGATGGTAATCGTCGTGGCCATCGTTCTCTCCTCAACCGGGCCTAGCCGGGGAACTTGTGGAAGGCGTTCCGGCCTGGGAACGTCGCACTCGTGCAGTTCAGGCACGGGGCGCCCGCTTCCGCGCAGAAGTTGACGCCGTTGTTCCACCGCTGCGTCGGACACGGGGCCACCGCTTCAGGCCCGCGGCACCCGAGGCTCTTGAGGCAGCGTTGCGGCTGGCCCCAGTACTTCGCCTCGTCGCGTTCCTTCAACGGACACCGTTCATGTACCTTGGTTTTGAAGACGCCCGTCGGCCGGCCGAAGCTGTCTGTCGCGATGGGCTTGTTCAGGAGGAGCTGGACAATCGGCCAGACCATCCAGTCGGGGTGCGGCGGGCACCCGCCCACGTTGACGGTGGGTTTGCCGAGGAACGACCCGACGCTGCGAATGCCGGCGGGATTGCTTCCGGATGCCGGGATGCCGCCCCACGACGCGCAGGTCCCCATGCTGATGATCGCGCCCGCCCGTGCGCCGTACTTCCGCACCGCCTCGGCAATCGTCACCTCATGCCCCGACGCGTCGGTCATGGCCCAGCCGGCCGCGCCACCAAACGCCGTGGGCACGCCGCCCTCTACGGCAAGCACGTACCCGCCGCGCGCGTAGGCCGCGTCGAGAGCCTCGACCGCGGACACGCCGGACGCGGTCATCAGGTTCGGGTGGTACTCGAGATTGATCGAATTAATCAGCAAGTCGCCCGCCGTCACCGGCGCCTGGGACGATACGCGGTTCAGCAACGAGACCGAACAGCCCGTGCAGGCGGAGCCCTGAAGCCACAGCACGCTGGGGCCGTTGGGATTGGCCAGCACCTCGCCGAGCCTGAGCAGATCGGTTACCGTCAAGCCCAGGGTTGCCGCCGACATGCCGCAGTACCTGATGAAGTCGCGGCGAGTCGTGTTCATAGCGCACTCCTCCTCAGCCGCCGCGCGGACAGACGTGTCCCGCGGCCGGGGTTGCCGCGCACCAAGACGCGGACCGTCGCGAGGGATTTCGAAGACATCCGGCCTGGAGCCTGGGGCTGTCTCCGGCCGAACCGAGCGGAACGGCTCGTCCGATCCGAAGCAAGCGCCGTTCCACGCCGCATCGGAGAACCGACGGGTGAACGCCGTTGCGCCGGAACGCACGAACTGCGTTCCACGTGTGGCGTGCCTGGGGCCGGGCGCACGCCGACCGGCCAGAGTTGCACGGGGTCCAGCGCCGTTGTTACACGCGGCGACATTCGCGGTCGGAGATCAGCCGGGACGGAATTGTCCGGGTAATCACGTTTCCCGAACCGCAGGCCGGCGGTATCCGCGGCTCACGACTTAGTGAAGCACTCGGGATTCGGGACTCGGGGCGCTGGGCTGGGAGCTGGAAACCAGGAACTAGGCGAGAGGTGGGAGGCGAGAGGGTCTTCCTTCTGTCATCTGGCTCACATCTTCTGTCTTCTAACTCCCGAGCGGCAGCGAGGCGTCGGCGTTCAACCGCTCGTCCGCCCGCACTCCCGCGTGGAAACGCCGCAGCCCCGCCGCGGCGATCATCGCGGCATTGTCCGTCGAGAGCGCCAGTGACGGCACGAAGACCGGCAGGCCGGCCGGCCTCCCGGCGGCCTCGGCGTCGGCGCGGAGCCGGCTGTTGGCCGAGACGCCGCCGGCGATCCCGACGCTCCTCGCTCCGTACCACCGCGCCGCCGCGAACGTCTTGTCGAGCAGCGCCTCGACGACCGAACGCTGGAAGCTCGCGCACAGGTCCGCAAGTTCCTGCTGGCCCGGCGCCCACCCCTCGCCCCGGGCGCGGACGTGGCGCAGCACGGCGGTCTTCAGCCCGCTGAAGCTGAAGTCCCACTGCCCCTTCTGCAGCGGTTCGTTGCGGTCGGGATGCGTCATCCGCGCGACGGGAAAGCGCACCGCGCGGTCGTCGCCCGTCTTCGCCAGGCGGTCGATGACGGGCCCACCCGGATAGCCGAGGCCGACCAGCTTCGCGACCTTGTCGTACGCTTCGCCCGCGGCATCGTCCCGCGTTCGGCCGACGGGCCGGTACTCGCCAGGCGCGCGCACGTCGTAGAGGCTGGTGTGCCCGCCCGACACGACCAGCACCATCGCCGGCAGCGGCAGCGGCCCGTGCTGGAGGAACAGCGACTCGATGTGACCGGCGAGATGGTGCACGGGGATCAGCGGCAGGTTCCACGAAGCGGCCAGCGCCTTCGCGAACGAGACGCCGACGAGCAGCGACCCGACCAGTCCCGGGCCCTGCGTCACCGCGATGGCGCCGAGGTCCGCCGGCCTGACGGCGGCATCGCCCATGGCGCGCTCGACGACGCCGCAGATGTCCCGGATGTGCTGGCGCGACGCCAGCTCGGGCACCACGCCGCCCCACTCTCGGTGGATCTCGATCTGCGACGCGACGACGCTCGAACGCACGACCCACGGGCGCGCCGGGTCGCCGACCTCCTCGACGACGGCCGCGGCCGTCTCGTCACACGATGTCTCGATCCCGAGGATGCGCATGGATCCGCGTGGCCTCAGCCCTGCGCCGCGATCCGCCGGAGTGTCTCGCCGTACGGCGCCGCGCACGCGCCGCGCTCGGTGAAGATCGCCGACACGTACTCGTTCGGTGTGACGTCGAAGGCCGGGTTGCGGATCCTGGCGCCCTCGGGCGTCAGCCTGTTGGGCCCGACGTGCGTCACCTCCCTGGCGGGGCGCTCCTCGATTGGGATTCCCGCGCCGTCCGGGGTGGCGAGGTCGATTGTCGACACCGGCGCCGCGACGTAGAAGGGGATGCCGTGCGCCTTCGCGAGCACGGCCACCGAGTAGGTGCCGATCTTGTTCGCCACGTCGCCGTTGGCGGCGATGCGGTCGGCGCCCACCACGACGAGATCGATCAGGCCCTGGCGCATCAGCGCGCCGGCCATGTTGTCGGTGATGACCGTCGTGTCGATGCCGTCGCGGACGAGCTCCCAGGCCGTGAGGCGCGCGCCCTGGAGGAACGGCCGCGTCTCGTCCGCCAGCACCGACACGCGTTTGCCCGCCTCGGCCGCGGCGCGGATCACGCCGAGGGCCGTGCCGTAGCCGGCCGTCGCGAGCGCGCCGGCGTTGCAGTGCGTCAGGATGCGCGCGCCGTCGGGCACGTACTCGGCGCCGACGCGGCCGATCGCGCGGCAGCTGGCCACGTCCTCGTCGTGGATGGCCCTCGCGTCCGCCTCCAGCCGATCGCGGATCTCGGCCACCGACGCGCCCGATTGCACGGCGGCGGCAAACGCCCGCTTCATCCGGTCGATCGCCCAGAACAGGTTGACCGCCGTCGGCCGGGTGCCCGCCATGAGGTCGCACGTCTTCTGGAACTCGGTCGCGAACTGCCGGGTGCCGGTGGCCTTGCTGCGCCGCATCGCCAGGGCAATGCCCATTGCCGCGGCCACGCCGATCGCCGGCGCCCCGCGGACGACCATCGTCTTGATGGCCCGGGCCACTTCGGGAGCGGTGCTGCAGCGGACCCAGAGCTCGGCCGCCGGCAGTTTCCGCTGGTCGATCATCACGATGGCATCGTCCCGCCACTCGATCGTCGGAAGCATCGTTCAATCCTACTTGAGAAGCCTGGCGTCGAACGGCAGCGGGAGGAGGTCCTTCAGGCGATGGTGCCCCATGTCGCTGGTGAGATTCGCGAGCACGACCTCGATGTCGCCGCAGAACTCCCACAGGATCTGCCGGCAGGGGCCGCAGGGAGGAGTCGGGTCGGCGGTGTCGGCCACGACGGCCACCCGCCGGAACGCGCGGTGGCCCTCGGACACGGCCTTGAACACGGCCACCCGCTCCGCGCACAGCGTGAGGCCGTAGGTGGAGTTCTCGATGTTGCAGCCGGTGACAACGGTCCCGTCCCCGGTTTCGAGCGCCGCGCCGACCTTGAACTTCGAATAGGGCGCGACGGCGCGTTCCCGGGCCGCCCGTGCCGCCGCGATCAACGTCGCTTCATCTGACATCGGCCGCCTCTCGCCTGTCCGTCGAGGCTGAAGCCTCGACCTCCATCCCGAGTCCCGAGTCCCGAGTCCCGAGTCCCGAATCCCGAATCCCGAATCCCGAATCCCGCCTAGCGCCCAGTCCCCAGCCCCTAGACCGCTGCCACGATTCCCTCGAGCAGGGCGATGAACGCGCCCCGCACCCGCTGCGCCGTCTCCATCACCTCGGCGTGATTGAGCGGCTGAGGCAGGACGCCGGCCGCCATGTTCGTGATGCACGAGATCCCCAGCACCTCCATGCCCATGTGCCGCGCCGCGATGGCCTCGGCCACGGTCGACATCCCGACCGCGTCGGCGCCGATGGCGCGCAGGAACCGGATCTCGGCCGGCGTCTCGTAGCTCGGCCCATGCAGGCCCACGTAGATGCCATGCGCCAGCGAGAGGCCGTTCCGCTCGGCCGCCCGGTCCGCGGCCGCCCGCAGCCGCTTCGAGTACACCTCGGTCATGTCGGGAAAGCGCGGGCCGAACCGCTCGTCGTTCGGCCCGACGAGCGGGTTGGTGCCGACCAGGTTGATATGGTCGTCGATGACCATCAGCGCGCCCTGCGAGAACGAGGTATTGATCCCGCCGGCCGCGTTCGTGAGCAGCAGCGCCTTGACGCCGAGCGCCCCCATCACGCGGGTGGCGAAGACGACGTCGGCCATCGGGTGCCCCTCGTAGAAGTGCGCCCGCCCCGAAAGGACCGCCACGGCTTTCCCGCGCACCGTGCCGGCCACCAGCTTGCCGGCGTGGCCGATCACGGCGGCCGGCGGCCACCCGGGGATGCGCTCGTAGGGCAGCACGACGGCATCGCCGACGTGCGACGCGAAGTCGCCGAGCCCCGACCCCAGGACGATCGCGATTCCGGGCGCCGCGGGCATGCGCTCCCGCACGAACGCCGCCGCCGCCTGCACGCGTGCGTATTCGTCGCTCATAGCAGGAATCCCGCGATGGTGGCCGTCATGAAGTTGGCCAGCGTGCCCGCCAGCATCGCCCGCAGGCCGAGCCGGGCCAGGTCGTGCCGCCGGTTCGGTGCGAGCGCCCCGATGCCGCCGATCTGGATGCCGATGGAGCTGAAGTTCGCGAACCCGCACAGGGCGAAGGTCGCAATCGTGAACGAGTTCGGGTCGAGCGACGCCTTGAGCGGCCCGAGCTGCGAGTAGGCGACGAACTCGTTCAGCACCATGCGCGTGCCGAGCAGGTTGCCGATCGTCGCCGCGTCCTTCCACGGCACGCCCATCGCCCACGCGACGGGCGAGAAGCCCCACCCGAGGATCTGCTGCAGGCTCAGGCCGGCCAGGCCCAGCAGGGCGTTCACCAGCGCCACCAGCGACAGGAACGAGATGAGCATCGCCGCCACGTTCATGGCGAGGTGTAGGCCTTCGCCCGTCCCCCGCCCGGCCGCGTCGATCACGTTGACGTCGGTCCGCTCCACGTCGAGCTTCACCGTGCCCATCGTCTCGGGCAGCCCCGTTTCCGGCACGAACATCTTGGCCATCATCAGCGTGCCGGGCGCCGTCATGATGACGGCCGTCAGCAGGTGCCGGGCCTCGATCCCGAACAGGATGTAGGCGGCCATGATGCCGCCCGAGATGTGCGCCATGCCGGAGGTCATCACCGTCATCAGCTCCGACTCGGTCATCTTGGGCAGGTACGGCCGGATGGTCAGCGGCGCCTCGGTCTGCCCCATGAAGATGCTGGCGGCGACGTTCAGCGTCTCGGCCCCGCTCGCCTTCATCACCTTGCGCATGCCCCAGGCGAAGAAGCGCACCACGAGCTGCATGATGCCGAAGTAGTAGAGGATGGCGAACAGCGCCGCGATGAACACGATCGTGGGCAGCACCTGGAACGCGAAGATCATCGCGTAGCGGCCGCCTTCCTCGCCGAGGGCGGCGTTCATGATGCGCGGCCAGGCCTGTCTGTCGCCGAGCGGCCCGAACACGAACGACGCCCCCACGTTCGCGAAGTCGAGCAGGCGGGTGATGAGGTCGCCGAGCACCCTGAACGTCCGCTGGCCCCATTCGTTCTTGAGGACGAGGAGCGCGAAGAGCACCTGCAGGCCGAGGCCCCACAGCACCGTCTTTCGATCGATGGCGCGCCGGTCGGTCGACAGCAGGTAGGCGATCCCGAGAATCAGCACGGCGCCCGCCACGGGCTGCGCCTTGGGCACGCCGCCGAAGCCGGCCAGCAGGACCGCGACAATCGCCACGGCGGCTCCCGCGGCCACAACGGCCCATTCCCTGGACGACAGCCGCCAAGTGCTGGGCGTGGGTTGAGGTGGTGTAGTCATCCGGTCTCCATCTTCTCCATGCGGCGTCAACTCGCCACCGTCCCGACCACGAGCGGCTGGGGCGCGGGCGGCGCCCCGCCAAGTTCGACCGCCCGCACGGCCAGGTCGAGCGCATCCTGCAGGCCCTTCCTGTCGCGGTGCAGGAGTTCCAGCACCGGCTCTCCCGCGCGCACGAGCGCGCCGAGCGACGCCAGTACCCGGATGCCGACGCCGTGGTCGACGCGATCCTCCGCGGTCGCGCGCCCCGCCCCGAGCGCCGCCGCCGCGCGCCCGATGAGCATGGCGTCCAGGCCGGTGAGGTACCCGGCCCGCGGCGCCCGCGCGTACTCGCGGCCGGCTGCCAGGGCCAGCCGCGTCGGATCGTCCGCGACGGCCGGGTCTCCGCCCTGACGGGCGACCATCCGCCTGAAGCGGTCGAGCCCCGCGCCGGACGCGAGTGCGCCGCGCACCTGCCGCTCGGCATCCTCGGGCGTTTCCGCCCGCCCGGCCATCAGGACCATCCTCGCCGCCAGGATGACCGAGAGTTCCGTCAGGTCGCGCGGCCCCTGTCCGCGAAGCGTCTCGACGGACTCGACGACTTCGAGCGCGTTGCCGACCGCGCGCCCCAGCGGCGCGTCCATCCGCGTCAGCAGCGCCTCGGTCGCTACGCCGGCCAGGCGGCCCGCCCGCACCATCGCCTGCGCCAGCTGCCGGGCGTCGCTCTCGGTCTTCATGAAGGCGCCGCATCCGACCTTGACGTCGAGCACGAGGCCGTCGATGCCCTCCGCGAGCTTCTTGCTCATGATCGACGCCGTGATCAAGGGGATGCTCTCGACCGTGGCCGTGACGTCCCGCAGCCGGTACAGCCGCCGGTCCGCCGGCGCGATGTCGCGGGTCTGGCCGACGATCACGCAGCCGACCTCCGACAGCGCATCCACGATCTCGCGGGCCGGCATGTCGACGCGAAACCCGCCAATCGACTCCAGCTTGTCGAGCGTGCCGCCGGTATGCCCAAGGCCGCGCCCCGACATCATGGGCACCACCACGCCGCACGCCGCAGCCAGGGGCGCCAGAACCAGCGAGGTCTTGTCGCCGACGCCGCCCGTGCTGTGCTTGTCGACCTTACGCCCCGGCAGCCCCTGCAGATCGAAACGGGCGCCGGACCGGGCCATCGCCTCCGTCAGCCAGGCCGTCTCTTCATCGCCCATGCCGCGCAGGACGATCGCCATGAGCAGGGCCGAGATCTGGTAATCGGGCCACGACCCGTCGGTCGCGCCGGCCACGAAATGGTCGACCTCGGCCCGGTCCAGGGCGGCTCCGTCGCGTTTCTTCCTGATGATGTCGACCGCGCGCATCGAAGCCAGAAGTATAGCAGCCCATGCCGCAAGTCCCTGCAGGATCTGCCGATAACCCTCTATGGGCCCGTCTCTGCCGCGGGCCAGACGTCTGCCGATGAAGACCACCGCTCCCGCCGAACAGGGCCAGCCCGCCGACCTGATGACCGCTGATCTCGCGGCCCGGGTGACCGCCTTCGCCCGCGCCTGCAAGGCCGCGGCGCGCAGCGTCGCGCTCTACCCGGGCGAGCACCCGGCCGTGGCGGCGGCGCTGACGGCCGTGAGCGAGGCGGCGGCCGAGGCCGCCTCCTCGGCCGCGCTCAAGCTCGCGGTCTTCCCCGACACCTTCAGGGCCGGTGGACGGGCGCTGCCACGCCCCGACGCCGCCGTCACCGAGTTGGCAGCCATCCTCCACCGGCACCAGGTCGGCCAGCTCACCGTCCATCCGGGCACCGACCCCGACGTCTGGCGCCGGTTTCTCGCGTTGCTGGCGCGGCCCTCCGAAGAGCTCAGCGCCGGAGGCGGTCTCTGCAGGGCCTGGGCCACCGGCGGCGACCCGCGCCTCGAAATCCGCGCCGTTGACTACGCGGAGATGCTGAGATCACGGGCCCGAGGGGACAAGGCCACCTGGGACAGCATCCTCGCGGGGTGCCTCGAGGGCTCGACGTTCGTGATCGACCGAGACATGGTCGACCTGCTCGATGCGATGGTGGACGACCCGAGCCGCCTCGAGGACATCATCAAAGCGGTCGAGGCGCGCCTGCCCGAGGGAGACGCCACAGGCAGCCACCTGGCCGTAGTCGCGGGCCTGCTCCAGGCCGTAGCGAGGTTCGTGGAAGCGACCGCGCCGGAGAAGGCGGCGTCGGTGATGGATGCCCTTGCCGGAGCGCTTGCACGGCTCCCGGTCGACACGCTGGGTCCCCTTGTGCAGGTGTCGCGGTCGGCGTCGCAACCCGCCCTCGGCCGGTTCATGCAGGGCCTGATCGGCCGCGTGCCAGACACGTCGGTCGCGTCGCTGGTCGCCGGCGAGGTCCATGCGGGTCGCAGTCTGTCGCCGCAGCTCGCCGAACTGCTGAGCGGCCTCTCACCCGACGCCGGCCGGCGCGCGGCCATCCTCGCGTTGACCCGCAAGGTGCTCGAGGAGAGCGGGGCCGCCGGCGATCCGGCCCTTTCCCGTGCGTGGGAGCAGACGGAGGAGCGATTCACGGCCTACTGGGAGGCTGCCGGCGTCTCGGATGCCTACAAACAGGAACTCGGCCGCGCCTTCCACCGGGCGGTGGACCTCGTGCGCGCGCAGGCCGACCCGGCCGAGGTCGTGGAGGGTTGGCGGGCCACGGTCGACGACGAGCGGGTGCGCCTGCTCGACGCGAACCTGCTGGCGGGCCTCATGACGCTGCGGGACGACCGCTTCACCTGGCGGGAGATCTCCGCCCTGGCGGTGCACCGCGTCAACGCGTTCGTCGTGCTCGGCGACTTCAACGCGGCCGCCGCGCTGGTCGAGAACCTGAGGGCGCAGGCCGGGACACACCGGGTGCCCGCCATCCGCGAGGAAGCGGCCGAGGTGGTCGACGCCCTGCTCACGCCGTCGACCATGCGCTACGTGGCATCGCATCTGGACACGACCGACCCCGCGGTGATCGCCGCCGCGCGCCGGTTCTGCCTGGCCCTGGGCACCGCCGTTGTCGGCCCCCTGGCCGAGGCGCTGTCGGTCGAGGAGCGCGACCGCCGGCGGAAGCACCTGGCGGACATCCTGCTGGGGTTCGGTCCGCCGGGCCGCGAGGTCATCGAGCGGCTCTGCCAGTCCCCGAACCCAGCGGTGCGGCGGGCGGCCGTGCTTCTGCTCAAGGAGTCGGGTGCACGCGACGTCCTGCCGGAACTGGTGGCCCTGCTGAACGACTCGGAAGCCCACGTGCAACGCGAAGCCACGCGCGCGCTCGCGGAGCTTGGCCTCGAGGCCGCCGACGACGCCCTGGTCGATGCGATCGAGCGCGGCCCCGAGCGCACCAGGACCTGCGTCCTGGGCGCGCTGAGGCCGCTGTCGCCGGGCGACGCCGCGCGCGTCTGGTCGCGCATTCTGCTGACGGCGCGGCGGCGGGGCGGACTGTGGGCGGTGCATGAGCAAGCCGTCGAGCGCCTGGGCGCGATCGGCGGGCGGGCCGCGGTGGGCGCGCTCGACGAGGTGCTGCAGACGAGGAGCATCCGGGCCCCCTTCAAGACGGCGGCCCTGCGACGGCAGGCGCTCGAGGCCCTTGCGAGGATCGCCACGCCGGACGCGGTGTCGGCCATCGAGGCGGCCGCGGCATACGGCCCGAGGCGGATGCGCGCGGCGGCCCGCGCCAGGCTGGCAACCCTGCGTCGAGGAGACACCCCATGAGCGACGACCTGCGGCGCCTGCGCCTGGCCGGCGACCTGATGCGGCACTTCGCCGCCAGCGTGAAGGTGCTGCAGCTCTATTCGCCCGACCATCCCATCGTCACGCGGGCCGTCACGCAGTTCTACGAAACGCTCGAGCGGACCCTCGTCGAGTCGG
>Ga0316603_10002065_pt1 | contig 10944 bp, 7 predicted proteins | sample OWC_soil_day10_n_FD_207649 | JGI IMG/M metagenome (GOLD analysis project Ga0316603, IMG submission 207649) | Wetland soil microbial communities from Old Woman Creek delta, Ohio, United States - OWC_soil_day10_noCT | ecosystem: Environmental > Terrestrial > Soil > Wetlands | place: USA: Ohio...
GGATTTGCTCGCTCAATCCTTGGCTTGTGACTTTGGTGAATACGGTATCAATGTCAATACCTTCAATCCGACGGTCTTCCGCAGCGAACTGACCGAATGGATGTTCCAAAATGACCAGGTTTACCAGAATTTCCTCAAGCGGATCCCGATCGGACGATTGGGTGAACCAGAAGATTTTGTTGGTGCCTGCATTTTCCTGTCGAGTGAAGCATCCAATTTCATCACAGCAGCAAACGTCCCTGTGGACGGCGGCTACTGGGGCAACTAAAGATGCCGGTGGTCAGGAATCTGGTGATCTATGGCGCCGGACTGATGGGCAAAGGTATTGCTTTGGCCCTGTCGGTCCTGGACTGTGAGATTACCCTGTATGATGTGGTCCGGACCGATGTATCCGGCTGGTTGAGCGAAAATTTCCGCCCATTCCTGGAACACAACATCCTCACTGAGCATGAAGTTGCGACGCGAATCGGAAAGATCAATTTTACAACCGATCCTCAAGATGACAGCATCAGAAACGCTGACTTGGTCATCGAATGTGTTTATGAGGACTTGGCGTTGAAACAGAAGACATTCCGTGATCTGGAATCAATTTGCCGACCCGACACACTGTTATGCACCAATACCTCAGTGATGAGTCCAACTGAAATTGGCAGGGATCTCAAGCATCCCGAAAGGTTCGTCGGTACCCACTTCTGGAATCCACCTTACCTCATCCCGCTGGTCGAAGTGGTTAAAACCGAGCGTTCATCATCGGAAGCTGCACAAGCGGTCATTGATGTGCTCAATCAAGCTGGCAAGAGAGCAGTGCTTTGCAAGAAGGATGTACCTGGCTTCATCGCCAACCGGATGCAGCACGCACTCTGGCGGGAAGCAATATCAATCGTCGAGAACGATATTGCCGATGCCGAGACCGTCGACATGGCTGTGAAAAACAGCTTTGGATTGAGACTGCCGCAGTTACCACCGCTGGAAAACGCTGATATGGTCGGATTGGACTTGACCTACAATATCCATCAATATTTGCTGCCACATCTCGAAAACTCTGGAAAACCCTCTTTGTTGCTGGAGAAAGCCCTGCAAAATGGCCAGCTTGGCTATAAAACAGGCGCTGGATTTCATTCCCGTTCAACAGAAGAAATCGCAAGACAAAAACACGAACTCAATGAATACCTGATCCAGATGATTTATAAGCAATCCAAATAGCAAAACCCCAGGAGGATTATAACATGGGAAAAAAAGTTCTCGTTGACCTTAGCCATCCTTTCAGCGCCGACATGCCAGTTTGGCCCTATTTTGCCAAACCGAAAATCGATACAATGCACAATTTATCCAAGGGCGGTGTTCTGACCCAGAAAATCGAAGTGGTCATGCATTGTGGTACCCACGCCGACTCGCCACGCCATGTCATGGAACGTGAATTTAACGGCAAACGCGCCCGTTATACGCATGAACTGCCATTGGATGCTTACTATGGCGATGCAGTTTGCCTGGATGTCCGAGTTGGTGATTGGCAGTTGATCACGGCCAAAGATCTGGAAGATGCCTGTGAACGCGCCTCGATCAAACCAGAGGAACTCAAAGGTATGGTTTTGGTCCTCCGGACAGGGATGCACCTGAAATGGGATGACAGCAAAGACTATTACCATTACTCCTGTGGTTGTGGCCGCGAGGCCGGCGAATGGTTTGCCAAGTACCAGCCCAAATGTGTGGCCATGGATCAGCAGGCACTTGATCATCCGCTGCATACATCAATCGGCCAGAATGGCACCAATATGAATCTCTTGGGTAATTCCGCACGTCCGGTTTCCGAGGAATTCATCGAGAAGTATGGCATCGAAGCTTATGCTGAATTCCACAAGCCCACATTTATCCAGGTGCACGGTCAAGAGAAATACGATGAAGCCTATGGCATGCTCGAAGCGATCGGCCAACCGGGAACTTGGGAACCCTGCCATAAGCTGATGATGGGCAATGGCATCGTCGGTGTCGAAAACATCGGCGGTGATCTGGAGAAAGTTGTCAACAAGCGATTCAAATTCATGGCTTTCCCGATCCGCTGGTACCTTGGTGACGGTTCGATGGTTCGTTGTGTTGCCGAGATCGATGAAGATGATCTGAACCCTGCTCCGGATCGGACTTATCCATACGGTGGTTTCTGAAAAAAAGTCCGACGCGAATGTCGGACATCTTTGGAGTTGGAACATGAAAGAAGTCGTAATCATCAGTGCGGTTCGAACCCCGATCGGTAGCTTTGGTGGCGCCTTGGCCAGCCTTTCAGCAGTCGAGTTGGGCCGGATCGCAACAAATGAAGCCATCCGCAGAGCCGGAATTGAACCTGGACTGGTCGATGAAGTCATCATTGGCAATGTCCTGTCGGCAGGCCTGGGTCAGAATGTCGCCAGACAAGTGTCGGTTAAATCCGGCCTTCCAGTTGAATCATCAGCGCTAACCATCAACATGGTCTGTGGTTCTGGGCTTAAAGCCATCTCTTTAGCGGCTCAAAGCATCCAGAATGGCGAATCCGAAATCGTGCTTTGCGGTGGTACCGAAAGTATGAGTAATTCCCCATATGTACTCAATAAGGCACGGTGGGGTTTGAAGATGGGTCATGAAACCATCGTCGACACCTTGATCCAGGATGGACTTTGGGATGCCTTCAATGACTATCATATGGGTATGACGGCTGAGAACATCGCCCAGCAATGGGGGATAAGCCGTCAGGAACAGGACCATTTTGCAGTTCAAAGCCAAAACAGGGCGGAACAAGCGATCAAAGCCGGCCGTTTCGTTGATGAGATCGTTCCGGTGCTGATTCCTCAGCGCAAAGGTGACCCTGTCTGCTTCCAGACCGATGAATATCCCAAGTTTGGTACGACTGCAGACACTATAGCCAAGCTCAGGCCAGCATTCAAACCGGACGGTTCAGTGACTGCTGGTAACGCCTCCGGCATCAATGATGGCGCGGCCATGCTGGCTCTGATGTCAGCGGAAAAAGCCAAATCTCTCGGCCTATCGCCGATAGCCAGAATTGTGGCATCTGCGTCTGCGGGTGTGGATCCGGCCATCATGGGCTATGGACCGGTGCCAGCCAGCAAAAAGGCCCTGGCCAAGGCGGGCCTGACCATCGACCAGATCGACCTGGTGGAAGCCAATGAAGCTTTTGCCGTCCAGAGCCTGGCAGTGAGCAAGGACCTGGGACTTGACCCGAATAAGGTCAATGTCAACGGCGGCGCCCTTGCACTCGGCCATCCGATTGGTGCATCCGGCGCCCGGATCACTGTCAGCTTGCTGCACGAGATGAAAAAGCGCCAGTCTCGATACGGTTTGGCGACTTTGTGTATTGGTGGCGGCATGGGCACCGCACTGATTATCGAAAATATCCAATCATAACCGCTTCGGCAGGTTACCTGAGTAGAGGAAAATTGAAATGTCAGATTTAAAGAACAAGGTCATCTTGACCGTGGCGACAACCGGCGCCTGGCCGTCCAAGAAGGACTGCCCGAACATTCCTTTGCAACCAGATGAAATCGCCCGGGAAGTATATGCTTGCTGGCAGGCTGGGGCATCGGTGGCACATATCCATGTCCGTGATGACGAAGGAAAATCATCCATGGATTTCGAAAAATTCAAGGAGTCGGTCGAACGGATCCGGGCAACAGATAGCGATATCGTCATCAACCTGACCACATCGGGACAGCTCGGTCTGGCGGATGAAGACCGTATGCGACACCTGATTGCCTTGAAACCAGACATGGCTTCCTATGATTGCGGTTCCATGAACTGGATGCACAGCACGGTGTTTGAAAATAGCCCGGTCTTTCTGGAAAAACTCGGTCTTTGCATGCAGGACAACAGCGTCAAGCCAGAGATCGAAATCTTTGATGCGGGCATGGTCTACAATGCACTTTACTACTTGAAAAAAGGCGTTTTGAAAGCCCCGCTCCACTTCCAGTTTGTCCTCGGCGCGCCCGGGGGCATGGACGCCACAGTCGAAAACCTGGTCTTTCTGAAAAGCCTGATTCCAGCTGATTCTACCTGGGGTGCTTTGGGTATCGGCAAGGGTCATCTGCCAATCCTCTATACAACATTGGCTCTTGGGGGGCATGTCCGGGTTGGTATGGAAGACAACATTTATTATTCCAAGGGTTTGCTGGCGAATTCCAATGTCGAGTTTGTCGAACGCGTCAAACGGATCGTCAAGGAATTTGGCAAAGAAATCGCCACGCCGGATGAAGCCCGGGCAATTCTTGGTATCACCAGATAACCGGATACCGTAGATAAAAGCCTATTCGAACCATTCACGCGCTGACTTGCATCTGGAAAGAACAAATTTGTTTCTGTTTGAGAAACAAAAATTCTAATTCTGAGACGGAATACGGTCGTGAGAAAGCATCAAGCCCGAACAGGGTTTGCTTTCGATTTGCGGAAGCACGAAAGGCGAACCTCGATTTTATAATGATAAGTAAGCCGTGCAATGTCATGCGGCGACTGGTACTTCACTGATAAGGAGAAGCAAATGTCTGAACTGCAGAGGAAAATCAAGCAGGTGGAAATGTGTGGAGAGCTTGTGGACGTGGTGTTCACAGAGATGATCCGGCCTACAACCAAAGAAGCCCTGGAACAACTGGATCCCGAAACCCGGATGAATCATAAATATCTGTCTCCCTTCAATCCGACAACCTATCTTGCTGAAGACGGCATTGAATGTATGCAGGACGTCGCGGTAACGATGCGTGACGGCATCAAAATCTATGCCGATATCTACAAACCGGTCGGAGCAGGTCCGGTTCCGCTGATTGTCTCCTGGAGTTTCTACGGCAAGCGACCTTTCGATGGCCAGAGCGAATGGCAGATCATGGGCGTTCCACCCGGAACGGTCTCCAATATGTCAAAATTTGAAAGTGCCGATCCGGGATATTGGTGCCGGCGTGGCTTTGCAGTCGCTAATGTCGATCCGCGCGGCATCGGTCATTCAGAGGGCGATTACATTCTCTTTGGCACTCAAGATGGTCGAGATGGTTATGATTTCATCGAATGGGCGGCAGAACAACCTTGGTGTAATAGTCGCGTTGCACTCTCTGGCAATTCTTGTGTCGCTATGACTCAATGGCGAATCGCATCGCAATGTCCGCCCCATTTGGCCTGCATCGCTCCCTGGGAGGGGACCAGCGATATGTATCGCGAATCTCTCTATGAGGGTGGCATCCCCGCACACGCTTTTGTTTCCATGGTTTTGCGTGATGCAGTTGGCCCAAATTATGTTGACAATATGGTTCTCAATGCCCAAAAGCATCCTTTCATCAATTCTCCTTACTGGAAAGACAAAGATCCGGATTGGAATGCGATCAAGGTTCCGGTGTATGTTACAGCCTGTTGGAACCATTTCCATTTGCGTGGTTCAATCAATGGTTTCAGAAAACTCAAGACATCCAAGAAATGGCTGCGCGCTCACCGCGACTTCGAATGGCCAGATGCTTATGGAAACAAGTATTTATCCGAACTGGAGCTGTTTTTCAACCGTTACCTCAAGCTTGAACGCAATGGCTGGGAATTGACCCCCCGAGTCCGAGTCGAAGTGCAGGATGCCTACGATTACGATTACCAGACAGACCGGCCTGAGGACAGTTTTCCGCTGAAGCGTACCCAGTATGAAAAGCTCTATTTAAATGCTGCCAATATGACCATGCTGAACGGACCGGTTGAAGATGAAAGTCAAGTAGCCTATGAAGGTGCCACTGAAGAAGTCTGCTTTGATTATCGCTTCACTGAAGAAACTGAATTGACAGGCTTCCTGAAACTTCGCCTCTGGGTGGAAGCGGATGGCCACGATGACATGGACCTTTTCATCAATATTCAGAAATTGAGCACCAACGGTGAATGGCTGCCGATCACCATCTTCGGTGAACCTCATCCCGGCGCCTGGGGCAAAATGCGCGTCTCCCGCCGCAGACTCGATCCAAAACTTTCAACGGACTTCCAGCCGGTCCAGGCTCATACCTGTGACGAAAAACTTAAGCAAGGCGAAATTGTACCTGTTGATATTGAAATCTGGCCAACCAGCCGGATTTGGCACAAAGGTCAACAGATCCGGGTTCAGATTGCCGGTCGATACATTCGTGAAGACTGGTTTGAGCCGCTGCAGTGGGAATCCAATAACAAAGGCAGCCATATCATCCATACCGGTGGCAAGTATGACTCTTTCCTGCAAATTCCAGTCATCCCACCCAGGTATCAGGATGGCGACTACATCTACCGTTGACCGGCAAATAGAATGAAAGTGGGTACAGAATATGAAAAATTTTGAATCAGGAATTGTCGTCATCGCAGCTGGACCTTCTGGTCTTTGTGCGGCTGTCCAGGCTGCTGAAAATGGCGCTACCGTCATGGTGTTGGAAAAAGCCGCCACCGTTGGTGGTGCAGCCAATATGGGCATGGGTCCATTGGGAATCGGCACCAAACATCAAAAACGCCAGATGATTGATATCAGTGTCGAAAAAGCTTTCAACATGTTCATGGAATATACGCATTACATGGTTGATGCGCGACTGGTCAAACGCTATTTTGCCCAGTCTGCCGATACGATTGAATGGCTTGAAGACTTGGGGGTCGAATTCGAGGGCGCTTTCAAGTATTTCCCGAAGTCGGAAGCCACTTGGCATATCGTCAAGACTGACCAGGCCATCGGTCCCCGTGCTGCGTCTTTCATGATCAAAGCCCTTTATGCGCGAGCTCTAGAATTGGGTGTCACATTCATGATGGAAACTCCGGCTAAACAAATCATCATGGATGATGGCAAAGTGTTTGGAGTGCTGGCGGTTGACAAAGACGGCAATGACATTCAGATCACCTGTAAAGCCGTGATCGTCTGCACCGGAGGTGCCGGGTCTAACAAGGAACTGATCAAGCAAGAGACAGGATTCACCCAGGGTGTAGATATGTTCAATTTCGCCATTCCTGGTTTGCTGGGCGATGGGATGAAGATGGCCTGGGCGGCAGGTGCAGGTAAAACTCCGGTTCGTATTGAAATGGCAGCTTCTGTATCCGGTGCTGATGAATTGCCACAGGGCATTTCCAACGTGTTTTCCCAGCCTAACTTATTGGTTAACAAACTGGGCAAGCGTGTGATGAACGAAGATCATATGCAGAATGCAACCTATTTGTCCAATGTAGTCACCCATCAAAAAGATCGAGTCTGCTTTAGCATCGTGGATACTTCCATCGTCAAAAACTATATTCGCAATGGTGTCGACAATGTCAGCCTGGTTCGAACGAACACGGATGTCTCTGATTTCTATGAGGGGATCCGGATCGCCCAGGAGAATGGGTCAACTGACTTCATCGTCGCTGACTCGATTGAAGATCTTGCTCAAAAAGCGGGGATCCCAGTGGATAGTCTGGTTGATACCGTCGATTCCTACAATGACTGCTGTGACAGCGTTGACGACGAATTTTTCAAGGAAAAGAGATACTTGCGCCCGCTGCTTAAAGCCCCCTTTTACGCGGCCAAGATCCGTCCGGGCGGCTATGGCACAGTCGGCGGTGTCAAAATCAATGAAAATTGCGAAGCGGTCACCGATAATTTCGATCCAGTACCTGGCCTCTACTGTGCAGGTACTGACGCCTGTAACATTTACGATGACAGCTACATGTTCCTCTTGCCTGGCAACTCGATGGGATTTGCGGTCAATACTGGACGTATCGCCGGTATGAGTGCAGCTGAATACATCGAAGCTTGAAATCTGCAGTTTTGATCGTCTAAAACCGGAAGTTGGGATAAATTCATGGTAAATATCACAATCAATGGGATTGCCTTACAGGTTCCCGAAACCAAAAACGTATTAGATTGTGCACTGGATGCAGGCATTTATGTGCCTCATCTCTGTCACCATCCGAATCTTTCAGCCGTGGGATCGTGCCGGATGTGCATCGTTGAAGTGGCGGGAGAAGAAGAAGTTGTCACATCCTGTACGCTCAATCCATCTGAAGGGCTCGTCGTTAATACCGACAGCGAACGGATTCGTAGCCTCAGGAATCTGGCCTTGGAACTTATTCTGGCCGGACATCCAGAAGAGTGCACGACTTGCCCCAAATATGGCAGTTGTGAGCTGCAGTCCCTGATCCAGTACGTTGGAGCCAATCCGACGCGACTCAAACACCGCTCCAAAGGAATGAAAGTCGAAGAGCAAAATCCGTTGATTGAACATGACATGAATCGCTGCGTCTTGTGTGGCCGCTGTGTCCGCGCTTGTAGTGAATTGCGCGGCGTGAATGTGCTTCAATTCAAGAAAAAAAACCAGGAAAGCTACATTGGCACCCTGCATGCCAAACTGCTGCAAGATTCAGATTGCCGATTCTGCACAGCCTGTGTTGAGGTTTGCCCGACAGGGGCAATCCGCGATAAACATCCGATGATTCAGGCAACCAAAAAACGAGAAGATGTCATTGTTCCTTGTCGATTCGCCTGTCCGGCGCATACGAACATCCCCAAATATCTTCGCTATGTCGCGGACGAAAAATACGATGAGGCCGTTGCTGTCATCCGGGAAAAGATTCCATTTCCCAAGATACTCGGCTATATTTGCAACCATGCCTGTGAACTGGACTGCAAGCGCAACGAAATCGGCACCCCTCTGGCCATTCGGAATCTGAAACGGTATGCGACCGAGCATGAGACCGGCAAATACTGGCGTGGCAAGGGAAAGCAATTACCGGACAGCAACAAGAAAGTCTGTGTGGTTGGGGGCGGACCTGCTGGCATGACCGCAGCTTATTACCTGCGCAAACAGGGGCACGATGTCACACTCAAGGAAGCTTTGCCTGAACTCGGTGGCATGACTCGCTTTGGAATTCCCGAATATCGACTGCCGCGTGAGATCATCGCTGAAGAAGCCGCCTTACTTGATGATGCCGGCGTTCAAGTTGAGACCAACACGCGGGTGGAAAATCCGATTGACTTATTGGGATCATTTGATGCCGTCCTGATGGCGATCGGGACCCATCGCGGTGTTCGCCTGCCCATCGAAGGCAACAGTCTGTCCGGCGTGCTCCTGAACGTTGAATTCCTGCGCCAGGCAAGACTCGGTCAAAAAACAGGCATGGGAGAACATGTCATTGTCCTGGGGGGCGGCAATGTCGCATTTGACTGCGCCAGAACAGCCAGGCGCCTTGGTGCGAAATCTGTCCATCTGGCATGTCTGGAAGACCGGAAAACCATGCCCGCTGATGAAGAAGAGATCCATCAGGCTGCTGAAGAAGGGATTATCATCCACCCTGGTATGACATTTGAATGCATCACAGGTGAAAATACCGTAACAGGTGCTCGGTTTATGGAAGTTGAGTCATTCACCTTCGATGAAAACCGGAGAGCCATCATCCAAAAGCGCGAAGGCTCTGAACTACAGCTGGAAGCAGATACAGTGATTTTTTCGGTTGGCCAGATTCCTGAAATCAGTGAAACCGCCGGACTCACCTTGGGCCGCGGCAACCGGATCGTGGTGACCGGCTCAACGACTGCAACCCATGTCAATGGTGTATTTGCGGCAGGCGATGCCATCTATGGTACCCAGTCCGTAATCCAGGCCGTTGCCTCGGGCCGGACTGCCGCGTCAGAAATTGATCTTTTCCTCGGTGGCGACGGCGATATCAGTGAAATCCTGGCCCCCGACGAAACTGCCAACCCATTCTTAGGGTGCACAAAAGGATTTGCCTACCTGGAACGGGTTGGTGAAGAAATCCTGGCAGCCGACAAGCGATCTGACAATTTTGCCTTGGTCAATCATGGTGTTTGTCCATCTGGTGCCTCAGCTGAAGCCGAACGTTGCCTGCAGTGCGATTTGCGCCTGCAAATTGGCAGGCCGCGGCTTTGGAGTGATTTCCATGAAGAGATTGGAGGTGTTGTCCTATCAAACCCGTCATTGATTTAAAGAAATTTGATTCGATTGCCTTTCTGGATCAGGTCGAGACGCTTGGTATCCGTGAATACGGCGTCAACCACGATTTAATCGCCGCACGCTGGAAGCGCCTGATGACGGCTGCCAAAACCCAGAATCAACCTTTGCGGCTGGTTGTATCACTAGACAACAGTGATTCAGACCGTGTATTTCTGCAATTGCTGCAACACAACATCCTGGATGTTCTGACTGGCATACAGGCGACAGCATTTGCAATTGGTGCCTGTGAATCCATTCTCTTCATTCCCGCCGAGGCTGAGCCTCTGGCCAGTCAAATAGCACCAGCCACAGAGGCACTGGGCATCCGATTGGTCAAAGATGATTTCTGTGACCGATTCCAGTATCCGGGTGCGATCTTCCATCATCTGGCGACCATGGTCGTGCTCGCTACTGTAGTTTCGGGTGATTATCAGGCAGGAACTTTTGTTGCGGTTCGCGCCAATGGTGCCACATCTCCTTTGACCTGGGTTGAATTTGGCACAAAAGTTGCAACACTCCCCGGCCTTGTGACTGATGATTATAAACTATTGACCATTGGCTCCGCGGTCTTTGGCAAGAATGGTCTCGACCAGGTGATTGACCAGGATCTGTCTTTGGGCAATGGCATCATCACCCTATATGGATCTGGAACCTGTGTCGTGAACGAAGCCGAGAATCAATTATCTGCATCATTGGAATTGAGCTGCGGTAAATGTACGTTCTGCAGAGAAGGACTTCTACAGTTGCACGGTTTTGTCCGAGACATGACCAAAGGCAAGGGCAAGGCTGATTTTGTGCCGCTTTTGCATGAAATCGGTGATGCGATTCCTGCCGGCAGCCTTTGCAGCGTCGGTCAGACCGGCGCATCCTTTCTCATGGGCACTTTGTCCGTGTTTCCACAAGAGTATGAGGATCACATTCGCAAAAGGAAGTGTCCGGCAGGCGTTTGCACTGCTTTCATCCCGATCTACATTGACCCTGAAGCTTGCACAGGCTGTGGTGACTGTGTGGACGT
>Ga0316603_10002069_pt1 | contig 10935 bp, 18 predicted proteins | sample OWC_soil_day10_n_FD_207649 | JGI IMG/M metagenome (GOLD analysis project Ga0316603, IMG submission 207649) | Wetland soil microbial communities from Old Woman Creek delta, Ohio, United States - OWC_soil_day10_noCT | ecosystem: Environmental > Terrestrial > Soil > Wetlands | place: USA: Ohio...
AGCGGGAGGCATAATCTCGTAGGCTCTTCGAGAGTATGCCCTCAAGATTGCTGGTTGTAATATCCAAGCTGAATCAAACCGCTCAGGTTGTCCCATTCCGCCCGCCATTCGGCGATGACGCCGTTGAAAATCCGATAGATTGCCAGGTAGTCGGCGATCATGGCTCTTTCCGCGGGCGGGTACGAACCCATCTTGCCCCGTTGCGTGCCTCGAAAGCCATGCCGGACGGCCACTTTGTCGGCTTCCGCCACCATGTCCTCTATGGTTTTGTGCCCGTCCGAAAAGTTCTCAAACTCGCTGCGCAAGTCCTCCGTTGTCTGACCCTGAATCAACCGGGGCGCGGAGTGCCGCCCACTCGACGCCGTTGTTGGAGCGCTTTCCGATAGATCCCAAGGCGTTGCCCGTCGTGAACGATATACTCCGTGAGCTGCCATCGACGACGCCGGAGGAGCGATTCCGCCGTGGCTGTGCCGCAGTAGATGAACGGGAACCCAAGGCTCCGCGCCTCGCATTCCAGGGCGGCAAGCAGAAGGCTGCCGATACCCTTGCCCCGCTCGGCCGGCAAAACCAGGCCGGCGGAAGCCCACGGTGACAGATGGCGATGGCTCGCGATCGACTCGGGCTTGAGGGCGGCGACTCCGCAGATCACGCCTTGCCTAAGCGCGACGACGCCGATAGGAAGGCTCCCGCGGTTGGCGAAGGCGCGCAGATCTTCCAAGGCGTTGCCCGGCCCATTCGCGCCGTAGTACGACGGCCATTCGGACTCGAACCATCGCTGCAGCAGCGGGATAAATTCCCGGTGCTCAGCGAGCAATTCGATAGCGAGAGACCCAGTCACGCTCGGAGCGCCTCGTTGGCCTGCGTCGGTCACTGTGGAGATTTGTCGAAAATTCATCCGGTGCCGTCGTCATATCGTCTCGTAGGCGCGGGCCAGCTCTGCTGCGAAATCCTCGAATCTGGTAGGCGTGGTATTCTCGAGCGTTCGCCCCGCACGTGGCTTGACCTTCCCCTCATTGAAGGCACGCGTCATCTCTACATAGAGGTGCGCGAAGCTTTCAGACATGCCGGCCTGCACGAGGGCCTTGGCCTCGTCAGCGTATGAGAACTGGACGTACCGAAGATCCGGTTTGCCGATGCGCTCTCCGAGGATGCGCGTTGCCTCGGAATGGCTGAGGTCGCGCGGGCCGAGGAGCTCGCGCACAACGACACCCTTCCAGTCGCGAGTGGTGAGCGCCTTCGCCGCGACATCGGCGATGTCGCGAGTCGCAACCATCGGGACGGCGAGGTCCGGCGTGACGGCGTCCCCGTTGATCCCTTCGTGCTCGATGAGCCCGAGCACATCGTAGAAGTTCTCGAAGAACGATACCGGCCGGAGGAGCAGCACGTTCGTTCCTTCGAGCCGCTTGAGGCGTTCCTCCTGCGCGTGCAGGCCCGCGATCGGACCGGTCCCCCCGCTCAGATCCGCTCCCAGGCTGCTCAACGCGACGACGTACCGGACGCCGCTCTCACGGATGGCTTTCACGATGGCCTCGCCCTGCCGATCCTGCTCGGCGCGGTAGTCGGGCGCGCGCCGGTCGGTCGGCAGAAGCGTGTAGACGGCATCTGCGTCGCCAAAGGCCCTCGCAAGGAAGGCGGCGTCGGCCGTGTCGCCGCTGAGCACGCCGGCTCCGGCCCGCCGGAGCTGAGCAAGTTTGCCCTCCGTTCGGCCCAGGGCCAGCACCTTCTGGCCACCCTTGAGCAGGGTCTCCGCTATCTTCTGTCCGGTGTGCCCGGTTGCTCCCATCACGGTGATCATGCTGTCCTCCTCATGGTACGATCGCTTCAACGTTGCACGGCATCGGTGCGGAGCAGAGACTCGTGGTGCGCCTCCACCCCGGAGGCGGGGACACAGCGGTGAGAAGGGCGGGCGATCAGCGATCGCCCCCGGCCGCACGCCTCCCGAGGAGCCCCTCGAGCATCGCGACTAGACGCATGCCGGCCGTACCGTCGGGGTCGAGCCGCGGGTGGTAGAGCGTGAGTTGCATTCCCAGGGCCCGCGGATGGTCGATCAGCGGCGCGAGGAAGGCAGCCAGCTCGCCGAACCCTGGTCCGCCCGGTTCGGGCGAATCCACTGCAGGCATGACCTGTGGATCGAGCAGGTCGGCGTCAACATGGATCCAGAAGCCGGTCAACTCGGCGCGACCGACCCGTGCGAGAACGGCGGGCGCCATGGCGGCAGCGGCGCTCGGCCAGAACCCGTCATCGGGCAGATCGAGAATACCGGATCGACCCAGCGCCTCATGACCGTAACCCGGCTCAGTCGCATCCCGTCGCCCGATCAAGACGACATCCTCCTCCCGCACCAGGCCCATCGCGCCGCCGAGTCTCGCGAGAGGCGATGTGCCGCGCCCGACGGCGAGCGCCAGGCACATACTTGCGACGGACCCCGTCCGAGTCCTCCGGCGTCGCGAAGTCGGCGTGGGCATCGAGGTACGCCAGGGCGATGGCCCCCGCTCGACGGCTGGCACCGAGCAAACATCCCAGCACGATGCTGCAGTCACCCCCCAGGACGAGCGCGAACCGCCCGCCCTCAAGGCCGGCTGCGACCCGCTCCGCGAGCGCGTGACTATACTGTACCAGGCTCTCTTCGTTCCGCGCCTTGCCCGGCGGGCGAACAAAATCGCGATATGGCGGCAGCGCCACGTCGCCGAGGTCGTGTGCTTGGAGCCGCGTTGCCAGGCCGAGTTCTCGGAGGACGCCAGGCGCGCGAGCGAGGTGTCGGGCCTCAGCGGTGTGATCGTACGGGCGGATCCCGATGCTCGAGGCGGCTCCCACGACGGCTACCGGACGATGCATCGAACGTTCCTGGTGTCGCCGGTATGTCCTGTATGCCGTTGGACGAGAGCGACTCTCCGCCCATTTGGAAAGCAGGTCATTGGAGCTTCCCGGCCCCTCCCGGGTCGCACACCGTCGCCATTCGCGGGTCCTTTATGACCTTCGCGTTGACGCGATCTCGGTTCGCACGCGACCTAAAGACGATGTGCGAGAACATCACTGTCTCCGCGGGTTTGACATTGAACGTCCGTGGGAACGGAATCGCCATCTTCACGTTGAGGTCGTCGCCGACGCATTCCCGGAACTCGAGGGCGCCGTGATCCCGCCAGATCTTGCCCGCTTTCCGAGCCATGCGAGCGTACTCTTGCAGGTTCTACTTTGGACCGGCAACACGAATCCATCAACAAAGCGCATGTGAATGTCCTTTCTCAGCTCACGGCGCGACGCAGACCATCCATGACACGCCGAAGCGGTCGGTGACCATGCCGAAGCGCGAGGAAAAGAACGTCTTGGTCGGCGGCATCTGCACTGTTCCCCGGTCGGCCAAAGAAGCGAACGTCCGCTCAGCTTTAGAATCGTCGGGTACCGTGAGCGACAGCGAAAAGCCCTGGAAGCTCGGCTGCACTGCCGACATGCCGAATGAGACTCGATGAAATCGACACGGCGGACGGCCTTCTTTTGAGCCGAGGGGCACCGCGGCTAGCGTTTCGTCGCCACTTGCGCGCGTAGGCGCTCCTCTTGCTCCCTGAGTTCGGGCGTGAATTCGGGACCGAAGTCCTCCGCCTCGAACACCTGGCGCACCTCGATTTCAGTATCCTCGTTATGGGGATTGGGGCAGCGCTTGACCCATTCGATCGCCTCTGCCTTTGACTTCACCTGCCATAGCCAGAAGCCGGCGATCAGCTCCTTCGTCTCGCCGAAGGGCCCGTTGATCACGGTCCGCTTCCCTCCAGAGAACCTGACGCGCGCGCCCTTCGAAGTGGGATGGAGACCTTCGCCGGCAAGCATCACGCCGGCCTTCACCAGCTCTTCATTGAACTTACCCATCTCGGTCAGGAGTTGCTCGCTGGGCATCACGCCCGCCTCTGAGTCCTTGGTGGCCTTGACAATAATCATGAACCGCATACTCGTGGCTCCTTTTGGCTTCGGTTTAGGCCATGTGTCTGTCAGCCCGCCCGCTCCAGTCTGCTCATGCCTTCGCTCCGGCGACAAGTTCTGCGCTCATCCGCTTCATGAATTGCCGCATGGCCACAACATGGCCGGGCGAGCGGCTTTCCGTCCATGACTCGAAGCGCTTTGCGGCCTTTTCCATGTGCGCGAGGAATTGCTTGTACACGAACCGCTCGCGAGCTTCCGGCACGATGGGCTTGAGGTGCTCCCATACGCCGAAGAACTCGCCGCTCGTCTCAAAGAAGAGATCCTCGTGCAGCAGGCCATAATTGAGCAGCGCACAGGCTTGCTCCCAATAGCCCATCACCATGCCCGCGAACGTGCCTCCTTCCGTTCCGGGTGCAGCGATGCGCATCGCGTCGTCCAACTTCTCCACGAAGTAATTCTTCAAGAACCAGTCGCGCGCCTCGCGCAGCCGCGCCTCGCGGCGCAAGTCATAGACCTGAAGGTGGAGTCGCGCTTGTTCGTGCGTCGGTTTCTTATCCATGTTTTCTTTCTCCTCTTCCTACCATGGTTCCTGTGCTGCCAGATCGTGCCGGGAGCTGCGCACACTAAGCCGTTGTAGAAGAATAAGTTGACCAGAGACATTCGGAAACGGCATAAGGAGCCGTAACGAAATTCCAAAAAATGGACAAGTTATTTCGTAACGGCTCCTAACTCCGCAAAGGAATGAGTTCGCGCAGCCGCTCGTCGCGCAAGAACAGGCCCAGCCACACCAATGCCCCGCCAATTACCGGAGCGACAAATGGATCGCCGACGCGCACGTGCGTGGCGGTCGCGCCGCCGAGATACCCCGTCAGCAGGATCGCGCCGAGAACAGAGGTGCGGGGAATCACATAGACCACCGTGCAGGCAAGCTCCAGGATTCCGATGCCAAGCACAACGCTCTCGGGATACCCGAGCCGAGCGAATTCCTCCACGACGGGAGCCGGTTTTGCCAGTTTCATAGTGCCGCTGAAGAGCAACATCAGGACCGGTAAGGCACCGGCGACACGCCCGGCCCAGAGCATTCTCTTCGAGACGCGAGCGTGTTGCGGGTCTGTTCCCATCCATTCCTTCTTGGTCGCCGGTTCGATCGCATGATGCGTCTTTGTCGTCATAGCTCTTCTCCTCGTCGAGCGCGCGACCCGTTTTGTGTGGCGTTCTCACCCCTGCGTTGTCGCGCTCGGCGCCATGTGGATAAGTTCCCAGATGTGACCGTCGACGTCCTGGAAGCCGTGCTGATACATGAACCCGTAGTCCTTGGGCTCGGCATGCGTTGTAGCCCCGTTGGCGACCGCTGTTCTGACCATGTTGTCGACCTGCTCGCGACTCTCGCACGACAGGCACACCAACACCTCCGTGCTCTTCGTGGCGTCGCAGATTGTCTTGGGCGTAAATTCTTTGAACTTGCCCTGGGTCAGTAGCATGACGTAGATGTCGTCGCTCACGATCATGCACGCGGCCGTCTCGTCCGTGAATTGCGGGTTGAACTTGTAGCCGAGTGTGGTGAAGAACCCGATGGATCGCTTCAGGTCCTTCACCGGCAGGTTCACGAAGATCTTGGTCGCCATCACTTCTCCTTCGCCTACCATAAATGAGGGGGTCTCATCCAGCGCAGTGATCCTCGCAACGATGGCCGGCGGGCCAAAATCGTAGGGCCCAAAGCGAGCAGGCACTGTTGCCCGGATTGTTTTATTCGGGGACGACGGGGAGGGCGCGTCCAGAGTTTTCGACGTGAGCCCGGGAGCCCAGCATCAATGCGCTCGGGGGCTTCGTCTCATGCGGTCATGAGTTACCGGCGTTTCAGAGCCCCCGTGGAGTCCGGGGGGGTATTCCTAGCGTAGTGCCTCAAGCCTCCCTTTTCCATATGTATGTGATTCGACACGGCTGCCGAGTCACGCCTTCCCCGCGGACATCCTCTGTACGCGTTTCTGCAGCTCCTCCGGTGCGACGTCTTCTTTATGCGTGGCCACCCACCAGAGATGTCCGAAGGGATCCTCGAGCTGGCCCGAGCGGTCGCCGTAGAACTGATCCATAACGGGCTTGTGTTCCTTGGCGCCGGCGGCTAACGCTCTCTTGAAGAATGCGTCGACGTCCTCGACGTAAAGGTGGATGCTGACCGGTGATCCACCGAGCGTTTCCGGCGCCTTCCCGCCGTACTCTGGGAACTCATCCGACAGCATGATCAGGGAATCGCCAAGACGGATCTCCGCATGGCCGAGGCGTCCATCCGGCATCAGCAATTTGAAGGTTTCCGTCGCCCCGAACGCCCTTTTATAGAACTCCAGGGCCTTGGCAGCATTCTTGATGGCCAGGTAGGGTGTCACAGTGTGGTGTCCGGCGGGAATGGCCTGTGCAGTCATAGCTACGTCCTCCTTTGTTTTCGGGTCTACTTCACTCGCTTGTCGCTGATTTCCGCACCCTTCACTTCCTTTCCGTCCGGGCCTGGGTTGTGCATCGTGTAGGAGAGGGTGTCGATATCGATGACCTTCCATTCGCCTCGGAAGCGCATGTCCTTCTGGCCGGTCATCGGACAGCTGAAAGTGCCGCTTCGAGTGTATTTCCTGGTTGCCGGATCGAACTTGCCGCTTGCCCGCGTGATACCCGTGTTCATGTTATCGAGCCAGACGGCAGCATACTCGCCGCGGATGTTGTCGAGCCGATTAGCCAAAGACATAACGCGGTACCTCACAGAACGATGGTGGGTGACGCAATCGCAATGCGGCCTAGCCTGCGATCCGCTCTGCGCTCGGGCGCGTCTCCGAGCCGCAGCACGACGCCGCCCGCTCGACGTCGTATCTGTCGTGGCGCCGGAGCCACGCCATGAACGGGCCATCGCTGCGCCCGGGCGGTTCCTCCCAATCCTCCTGGCGACCGAGCGCTGTCAGATCCAGGTAGTTGTACGTGCCGAGAAGCAGATCGGCGCCGCGGGCGTAGGTCGAGTACGTATGGAAGATGCTCCTGCCGTCCCGCAGGAAGACGCTCAGGCCGTGCGATTCACCCTCCGTGAAGTAACTCTCACCCCGCCGCAGAAGCTCCGCCTTGTCTCGGTAGTTGTACTCGACCGGAGCCACGGCCTCATCCAACGTGACATGGAAATCGTAGTTGAAGTCGCTGCCGAACGACGAGTACCACGGGATTGTCCAGCCCATGCGCTTTCTGTACGACTCGATCTTGGCCAGCGGCGCGCGGGACACGAGCGCGAGAGAGGTTTTGCGGGCGTGCAGATGGGCGAGGTGGCCGATGTTGTCAACGACGAACGAGCAGCTTGGGCAGCCCTCCTCCCAACTCGGGTCGAACATGAAGTGGTACACGATGAGTTGCGGGCGCCCCTCGAAGAGGTCGAGCAGGCTCGCCGTGCCGGTCGAGCCCTCGAAGGCGTAACCCTTCTCGATCCGGACCATCGGTAGCCGCCGCCGTGCAGCGTTCACCGCGTCTCGGTGGTGGGTGAACTCCTTCTCCTCGGCCAGCAGCGCCTTGCGCGCGACGAGCCACTCGTCGCGCGATACGACACTCGGGAGAATCATTGTGCTCTTTGTCATGGTGGCGTCCCCTTTGCCTGACTCTACGAACGACCAGTACAGCCAAACCGCCTGCTACAGATCGGCCCGCCGCGCCCAATGCAATCGCCCGGCCGGACGAGTTGCTTCTTCTGAACTAACCGAACTCCTCCTTTGACTGTGTCCGATCAATATTCCCTGGCAGCGCGGTCCATTGCACCACCAACTCTGTCTTGTGTCGCGATGGGCTTTGTATCAGTTCGAGAATACGACGAAGGAACCGGGGCCAAAGGGACACGCTATGGCCCAATGCCAAGAGTTTCTCCCCTTCAGTAATCGGGGACGTTGCGCACGAAAGACTTGGCGAGCTCCCGGCGCAGATTGGCCAGAAGCGCCTCGTCCGGTATCGGCCGTAGAATGACGCGTAGGGCAAACCCGCACGTTCGGCACCGTCGGTACCTGTACTCCCAGGCGCCGTCGCGTGTCGCGTCTCCCAGATCCTCCATGTCGGAGAAGCAACACGGGCTCGAGTGCGGCGGGGACACTATGCGATGCGGGTAGTGATTCTCAGGCGGCTTACGATCCGTGTATTGAACAATGGTCGCCATCTACCCCTCCTCTCCCAGCATGCACCTGTTCAGGCAGTCACCCACCCGGCTGGCACGTTTACTCGGCTACTTGGCCGTCCATCCTCCATCCACGGCGAGGGATTGGCCCGTGACGAAGGACGCCTCGTCCGAACACAACCACAGGACGGCTGTGGCGATTTCTCCGGTCTGGCCCGTGCGGCCCATAGGGTGCAACGCGGCAATCTGGCGGTGGCTATCGGTTCCCAATGCAGCCGTGAAGCGGTCGAACATCGGTGTCTCGATGGCGCCAGGCGCCACGGCGTTCACCCGGATACCGCGCGTGGCGTATTCCAGCGCCGCAGACTTGGTGAGGCCCAGCACGGCATGCTTGCTGGCCACATACAGAGCCGCGCCCGGAAAACCGACCAGCCCGGCCACGGACGCATTGTTCACGATGGCGCCGCCCCCGCCCTTCAGCATCGCGGCAATTTCGTGCTTCAGCGAGAGGAACACGCCGAGCACGTTTGCGTCCATGATGTGTTGATAATTCTCGACGGTCTGTTCGTGAATCGACCCGGGGGTGCCCTCGACCCCTGCGTTGTTGAAGGCGACGTCGAGCCGCCCGTACGCGGCCAACGTCGCGCCCACGAGCCCGGCGACCTCCGGTTCACGCGTCACGTCGGTCTGCACGAAGGTGGCTTTGCCCCCGATCTCCTGGATGAGCGCCACCGTTTCGTGGCCTTCCTCCTTTCGCCGTCCCGAGACGACTACGCGCGCTCCCTCACGGGCAAACGCCAGCGCGGCGGTGCCGCCGATGCCGCTGGTGGCGCCGGTGACCAGGGCAACTTTGTCGGTGAACGCCTTCTCGGGATACTCCTTTCATCTAATTCCAGAATGATTGTGTACCGCGCCGCTCCATCGGCCGATTCGGGGATTTCGGTTGAGCGGCTCCGAGCCGTTAGCCTGGTTTGAAAATCCAGCGTCTCGGCCGCTGGCCAAGCCGGGCCAGTACGCTCCGCAGGCGAACCAGCCGCGACCCGCGCACCCGCCCAGCGCGGATGGCGCGCCGCTGCTCCGCCTCGCGTAGCGCAGCGTCGATCCTATCCTTTGCGACCTGTTCATAGACGTCCATGATGGGTACCCCCGCCGCGCAATGCGGCCGGCGTCGGCATTTCACACTCTCGCTTCCCAAGTCCACGCGTCAACCACCCTCGCCTGTCGTGTCAAGCGACGCCAATGGGGTTCCCAGCCCATCGGGTCACCGGGTAACGCGGCCGGGACCCGCGCGATTCTCGCTGTGAGTCTGGCCGGGCTGTGAGAAAAATCCGGTACGGACGCGCGCCCGTCCTATCTACCTCCGGGAACACTTCGTCCACGACGGACAGAATTCTCGCCACGGTGGCGGACTGGTGGACTGGTACGGCGATCTGGATCTCCCACGGACCAAAGAGCGGCTTCCGCACCGCCGGCGCCACGATCGCGCCGACCTGTGCGTCGATGGCATCGGTGAGTGCGATCTGCCGCGCACACTCCTCCTGCCGCCGCTTCCGGGACCAATCCACCACACGCATCGGACCGCCGACCAACACGAACCCGAGCAGCACAAGCGCCGCCACCCCGACCACCATCACGCTCGCTTCCATGTCCCTTCCCCTTCCTACTCGTGTCGGAATAGGTAGTCACCCGATATAACCGATGCGCGCCGGCGACGTGAAAACAGCGCGATTGATGGGAAATGGCTCCCGCTTCGTACGCGCCGGCCTGAATTCTCCAGGGCCGTACCTCCCCGTCTGCTCGTTCACCCCTCCGCGGCCTTGCGCCGACTGAACACGCTCATGAGGTCTCCTCCGCGGGGAGCGAAGTGCAGAGTGAGTGCCACGTTCTCACCTCCCGCCAACCCCTTGAAAATAATCCATTGACGAGGCCAGCGGCCGCGCGTGACCCAGGGCGGTGCGTATGGCTGCACGAGTGGTTGTTCAATGGTGGACGGGGTGTGCAGGGATGGACGACCGGACAGCCGCCACCGCGGTTGCGCCGAGGGGTGCCAAGCAAACGTTTCAGCACAGGCACGTCGTTCTGCCAGCTTGAATGTCGAGATGCCCATTGAACTGCGTGGATACGTCGACGTTGTCGACCGTGGTCCTGCAGGTTTCCACCAAAGCCCCGTGCTGCCGGTGACGCGAGACGTGCGAGCGTAGCCTGGAACGCTTTAACGGTCACAGCCGTGAGTCTCCGTCTGCGGTACCCTCCACCTCCCCGGCGGAGGACACGACGGTGATCAGGACGCCTCACTTCGCCCGCCGGGGTGCGACGTATCGACACTTCCAATTTCTCTGGGCCGGGCGCCTGCAGAGACGCATCGGTCGTGAGTCCTGTGGCCCAAGCCCTGTGACGAGGCGCCAAGCGGCGTTTCACCGCGGTGGAAATCGCCCCGACGACCATGAGCCCGACCAACGACCACGGAAACACGAGAAGAAGAGCCATCACGATACCGTACACGGTCATGCGGTTTCCCTTTGTTGCCTCGTGCCGTCCGAGCCGGCCTTCGACCGGCCCTGGCGCCACGTCAAGCGCCGCGCTGCATCGCTACCTCGTTGCGATGCGGCTTCGCGGTCCGCCGGTCCCCACGACGAAGACACGTGGGTGTGCCGCGCCCGCGCGGTCGTCAGATCTTGGTCTGAGATGCCGCCGCCGGTACGGCGTCGAGCAGATCGGGCAGTGCGGCGACGTTGGCCTCGTCCACCGTGCCATAGGCCCCCGACGGTGCTCCATGCCGCGCGAAACCAATGTCCACATACACCCCTTGGATGGCGTCATCGGCGAAGGCGACGACCAGGATGATGGGATCTCGCGTGAGCGACCACGTGTCCGTCCCGTTGCGTGCATCCAATCCGAGGAGC
>Ga0316603_10002072_pt1 | contig 10928 bp, 5 predicted proteins | sample OWC_soil_day10_n_FD_207649 | JGI IMG/M metagenome (GOLD analysis project Ga0316603, IMG submission 207649) | Wetland soil microbial communities from Old Woman Creek delta, Ohio, United States - OWC_soil_day10_noCT | ecosystem: Environmental > Terrestrial > Soil > Wetlands | place: USA: Ohio...
CCCCGATGGTCCGCACCTACCAGGGCGACGTCATCCGGGTGAAGATGCAGTCCGGGGGCAACGAGGAGGAGCATAACGCAACCCTCCTGGGGATGAAGTGGCTCCAGGCCGGTTCCGGTCACGGGCGCGCCCCCAACTCCGGCTGGCGCAACGCGCAGGCAAGCGGCATTTCCGAGCAGTTCACCCTCGCCGTGCCCGTGGTCCCCGGCACCCAGGCCCAGGGGAACACGGATTACGCCTACTCCATGGACGCCGGGAACGACGGCTGGTGGAACGGCATGTGGGGGATCACGCGGGCCTACAACACCGCCAGGCAGGACCTGTTCCGGTTGCCGACGACGTTGCTGCCGACCAGCGTCGCAAACGCCACTTCCTTCAACCTGCGAGGGATCTGCCCGAACGCCGCGCCGGTGCGCAGCTACGACATCACCGCGGTCCTGGCCAACACGGCGCTGCCCAATGCGCTCGGGGTGACCATCCCGACCACGGGCGACGTGGCCACCCTGCATGCCGGCGGCCGGAGAAACCCCGATGGGACTATTGCCACGAATCTCAACAGCAGCGGGGGGACGCTGGTCTACAACCACCGGAACACGACGATCGGCGGGCAGGTTGTCCCCGATCCGGAAACCCCGGGAGGATTCATCCTTCTCCCCCCCCACCAGGGTCCGATCCACGACCCGACGGCGATCCTGTTCGTCCACACAACGGACCTGAACCCGAACGGGACGCTCAAGGCGACGGCCCCGGTGGAGCCGCTCGTCCTTCGCGCCAGGGCAGGCGAATGCATACGGGTCACCCTGCGGAACCGGCTGCCGGCGCTGCAGCCGGTGAACATCGGCACGGCCCTGAACCCGATCCTGGTGAACAACTCCACCGCGCCGGATCTGGCGACCTACTCCACGATCCAGGGGGTCGTCAAACGTGACCGGTTCGACCCGGAAGGATCCACGACCTTCAACGTCAACCACTTCCGGCCGTCGAGCTGGGTGGGGCTCTCCCCTCAGCTTGTGGCCGTGGACATGAACAGGGACTACGGCACGGTCGTCGGAAACAACGCCGCCGGGCAGGCTTTGGCGGGGCCCGGCGCGAACAAGACCTACTTCTGGTACGCGGGAGACGTAACCGGAGTGCCGAATCCCGGGACGAGGAGTTTCACTCTCGTCGCGACGCCGGTCGAGCTGGGCGGGTCGAACCTGATGCCCGCCGACAAGATCAAGCAGGGCGCCAAGTCGATGGTGGGCGCGCTGGTCGTCGAGCCGCAACTGGCTGACTGGGCGGAGGACACTCAGGTGTTCGACCACCAGGACGGTGATGGAACCCGGCTTACCCGGGCGCAGGCCACGGTTACCGCGCCCGACCCGTTGACCAATGTGTCAACCACCTTCCGCGACTTCTCACTGGTCCTGACCAAGGGGCTGACGCAGTATTACGCGGACGGCACCCCCGTTGAGCACATGAACGGCGAGGCGATCGGCCTCCCCGAGGACAGCCAGGAGGCATCCGGCATGGCGCTCAACTACGGCGTCGAGCCGCTCTGGTTCCGCTTCGGCCTCGTGCCGCAGGCTCCGTTCGGCTGCCCCCTCTTCCCGGGGTGCAACGGCGGGGTCCCGAACGCGCACCAGGCGTTCAGCAACGCTCTCACCGCGGGGCAGGATCCGGTCACCCCGGTGTTCAAGGCCAACGCCGGCCAGCAGGCCCGGATCCGGATCACCAACCCGTTCGGGACTTCGCGGGGCTCCACCTTCGGCCTGCACGGGCACGTGTGGCAGCGCGACCCGTACGTCTGCAACGAAAGCGACGCCGTGCTCGGAACGACTCTGCCCGGCAAGTGCAATGCCCCCGCCTCGGGATCGCTCTTCTCCGCCGGGCTCCCCCTGGTCGGTTCCCGGAGCATCGGGAAAAACCCGATCGGGTTCGCCCAGGGCGGGCAGGAAAGCTGGAACCACCCCAGCCACTTCGACATCGTCCTGCCGAGCGCGGGCGGTGGAAACGGGGTGCCCGGCGACTACCTGTTCCGCGACAAGGGATCCTTCGGAAACGCAAGCGGCGTCTGGGGGATCATGAGGGTGGAATAAACCGTATCTTCCCCGGCCTTCGGAGCCGAGCGCCGTGCCGTCCGGTACGGCGCTCGGCAACGCGGCGGGCGTGACGATTTCGGCATTCGGAACCGATCAACGATCGCAGGAAAAGGAGGGAACATGAGATTCGGCAGGATTCTTCTGATCATGGCGGCCGCGCTCGCGATCACCGGCTCGGTGCGGACGTCCCACGCGGTCCTCAACGCCGTTGACCCGGGAAGCCCTCCGGGAACGTACAGCGCCGCCTTCGGATTCTTCCCGGCCTGGTACCAGGACACGCACGGGAGAGGGCTGGAGCTTTGCCTCTCCGCTGCCGAGGGCCCGAACGGGCCGATGTGCGTCCTGCTGCCCAACCCCGGGATCTTCGATCCGGCGCAGGCGATCGTCTTTCCCACGAACTTTCCCGACGAGTCGTTCTGGTTCGCCGCGGACGGCGCGGTGGCCGGCTCCGGCGTGGACATCCGCTACGTGGCCGCCGTCGAGGCCGCCTTCGGCGCCGGTGTCCCGGATCCCGGCGACCAGGTCAGCTTCGCCCGGATCCGCTTCGTCGGCGACGTCTCCGTCCTCGGGACCTACATCATCACACACCCGTACGGCGTCGAGACCTTCGAGGTGACCGAGCTCACCAATGGACCCGAGATCCGGTTGACCCGCGACATCGGCGTGGCCCCCGGTATCTTCACCGGTGCCCTCAAGGGGGACATCGGACCGTTCCTCCATGCGGCGGATGCGCCGGGCGGCACGCCCACGCCCATAACCATCGTGAACGAGACCTTCATCGGCGACCCGAACGTCACCCAGGCCGTTACGGGAAGCCCTTTCGGAACCAACTTCCTGCGCGTCCAGGGCCCCGGAGTTGACGTCCAGGACGACCAGTTCTTCCTGGCCGGGAAGATCTACCCGGTCGCCTTGCAGACCCCGCTCATCGTCGACCGGACGACCTACGGCCGGACGGCGGGCGGGACGCAGGTCGACGTGTTCGCGACGTCGGCACCCACCGCGGACGTCTCCTTCGCGCCGCCCACGCCATCGATTCCCATGGGCGGGGACCCGGCCGGGAGGTTCTTCGGTCAGGATCCGAATCCGGCTGCCATACCCGTACCCGTAACCGTCACGGCGGGTAATCCTCCACTGAACAACTCGCCCGTGTCGAAGGAGAGCAATGTGACCGACGTCGTGACGATCGTAAGGGCGGAATACAACAACGGGACCCTGACGATCGAGGCCTCCTCGAGCGATGAAGACCCCCTGCCCGTGCTCACCGCAGGCACCCTCGGTGATCTGAACCATCCGCTCGCCGGACCGATCCAGACCCTGACCGTGTCCGGGTTGACCATCCCCCCGGCGACGGTGACGGTCACTTCCGGGGCCGGCGGGTCCGACACCGAAGAAATCGATGTGCTGCCGTAAGGGCGCGAGGGAGGAACCGATGAGCCGACGACCGCTCGAACAACCATACAGGAAAGCGAGGCCTGCGATGAAGAATAGATCTGCCGTCGTGCTGCTCGCCGCCGCGGTGTTCCTTTGCGCGGCCCAAGCCGTCCACGCGGGGTTGTTCGCCGTGGGTCCCACGAGTCCCGCCACCGGCTATTTCCCGGTCTGGTACCAGGACAAGGAGATTAACGGCCTCCAACTGGAACTGTGCCTTTCCCAGGCGGTTTCCCCGAACGTCCCCCCGACGGTGCCGCCCTCGACGTTCATGTGCACGCTGCTGCCGACTCCCGAATTCGACCCGAACCTGCCGATCGTATTCCCGCTGAACTGGTCGGACGAGAATTTCTGGTTCACCGGCGACGCCAGTATAACCACCCCGGGTGGTCTTAACATGGATCTGATCACCGCCGTCGAGGCCGCCTTCTCCACCGGCCCCGTGATAAACGGCGACCAGGTCAGCTTCGCCCGGGTCCGCCTGCGGATCGACCTGCCGGAAAACGGAACCTACACCGTGACGCACCCGTACGGGTCCAAGACCTTCGCAAACGTCGGCCCGGGCACGCGGGCCATCAACGACACCGTGGACATCGGGATCGGCGCCCCCGGCATCTTCACCGGCGCCCTGGGAGGCCCGATCGGCCCGTTCCTTCAGGCGGCGGATGCACCCGGCGGCAATCCTACGCCCACCGCCGTCGGGTCCGAGACCTTCATCGGCGATCCGAACATCCCCGGGGGGCAGTTCGTGATGGGGAGCCCCTTCGGGACGAACTTCTTCCGCGTCGAGGGCCCGGGTATCGGCAAGAATCCGCCATGCCCAGGCGCCCCCGCTCCGGATAACTGCGTCCAGACCAACCTGTTCTTCGTGTCGGGCAAGGTGTTCGGCGGCTTTCTCCCGACGGACGTGAACGTGGACCGCTCGACCTACTCCCGGACCACTCTGGGCGACAGTAAGATCGACGTCTTCTCGACATCGCCTGTCGCCGCGACCCTTTCGTTCCGCGACACGCTGGTGCCGGGCACGGACTGCGTCGCGATGCTCGGGGACGGGACCGGGAAATTCCACGGCAGGCAGTCGAACACGGCCATCGACCCACCTCCCCCGTACGTGATCGTCACAGCGGCCGATCCGCCATCCACCCCCACCCAGATCGCAAACAGGGCGGTGGACGTGGTGAAGATCGCGACGGCCGTGTATGCCCTCGATTCAAAAACACTCGTCATCGAAGCGACCTCGAGCGACAAGTTCAATCCCCCGCCCACGCTGACGGCGGTCGGGTTCGGCGCGTTGGATCCCGGGATCGTCCACAGGTTCGAGTTCCCCCTGGGGACGGGGGCGCAGCCGCCCGCAAGGATCACCGTAAAGTCCACCCAGGGCGGGTCCGACACGGAACCCGTGCAGATCGTCCCGACCGTCAACCGGGCGCCGGTCGCGGTGAACGACGCCGCGACAACCACCCAGGGTGCGCCGGTGAACATCGACGTGCTCGCCAACGACAGCGATCCCGACGGGAACCTCCCGCTGACGGTGGCGAACCTCACGACTCCGGCCCACGGGACGGCGGCCCCCGGGCCCAATAACACCGTGACCTACACCCCGGCCGGCGGGTTCTTCGGGTCCGACTCCTTCACGTATCAGGCCCAGGACAGCCTTGGCGCGTTCTCCAACGTGGCGACCGTGACGGTCACCGTCCAGGCGTCCAACCAGCCGCCGGTCGCGGTGAACGACGCCGCGACGACCGGCGTCGGTTCGGCGGTGAACATCGCCGTGCTCGCCAACGACAGCGATCCCGACAATAACCTCCCGCTGACGGTTGCGAACCTGACGCCGCCGGCCAACGGGACGACGGCCCCCGGGCCCAATAACACCGTGACCTACACGCCGAACGCCGGATTCAGCGGGTCCGACTCCTTCACGTATCAGGCCCAGGACAGCCTCGGCGCGCTCTCCAACGTGGCGACCGTGACGGTCACCGTCAACCGGCCGCCGGTCGCGGTGAACGATTCCGCGACGACCCGCGTGGGGACCTCGGTGAACATCGCCGTGCTCGCCAACGACAGCGATCCCGACAATAATCTCCCGCTGACGGTTGCAAACCTGTCGACGCCGGCCAACGGGACGGCGGTCCTCCAGGCCAACAACACCGTGACCTACACCCCGAACATCGGGTTCAGCGGGTCCGACTCCTTCACGTATCAGGCCCGCGACAGCATCGGGGCGCTTTCCACCGCGGCGACCGTGACCGTGACGGTGACCCCCGAGACCATCACGGCGACCGCCCAGGCCCGCGTCCGCAACGGCCGGGCCGAGTGGACCATCAACGGCACGACGAACGTGATCAACGGAAACCTCGGCGCGAACGTGATGACCGTACGCTTGAATAGTACAGGCGCATTGATCGGGAATGCGACGCCGGACAACCGGGGCCGCTGGAAGCTGTCCATCAAGAACTCCCTGGCCGTTCCCGGGGCGAACGACCAGATCGCGGTGACGTCCCGGTACACAACCACCCCGCGGCTCTTCCCGGTGACCGTCCGCTAGCGCGGACCCCGGAAAGGCGCGGTTGGCGTAAAGCGGGTGTGAAACGGATCGCGGGTGCGGCCTCGCAAGGGGTCGCACCCGCTTTCTTTTCGTCCGGATCTGTCGCCTGATGAATCTTTTTTTTATTGTAGAGTGGATGGGGAAACGGAACGCAGCCATTGACGGAAAAAGGAAAGAGGGAGACATCGTGCATAGTACCTCATGGAACTTCAGGGTGTGTCGGGCGGCTCTCGGCTTCCTCCTTCTCTCCGGCCTGCTTGCATGGGGAGATTTCCTGGTCGCCGGGGAACCGGCATCGGCCGGGAAGGAACCCGAGGCGGCGGACCTTCCGGCCGGAAACCGGATCGTCCGGGAAGGGATCGCTGTGGAGTTCTCATACGGCCCTGCGGGGGAAAAGGGCGATGGGGGAAAGGTCAAGGAAGGCGAGTTCGCCGAGATCCGGTTCCGCGTGACGGAAGAAGCCACCGGCAAACCGGTCCGGTCGCTGCGCCCGGGGGCCTGGCTGGACATCGAAAAGCCCCTGGGGCGCCAGGAGAAGGCCTCGATGGATTGCCGCCAGAAGGTGCCGCTCTACCTCCGGGGCATCGTGGGGATCCGTCCGATGGTCGATCTCAACGGGTATTTCGTCCTGGTGTTGAACAAGGAGCCCGCCGTCTACGTCATCGATCCCTTCGTTGGGATCACCGGGAGGACGAATCTGTACGCCTCCATCCCGCTCCGGGAGCCCGGGACCGACTGGGCGAAGAGCCGGGACGAGAAACGGATCTACGTCACCCTGTCGAAGTCCGGGAAGGTGGCCGTGATCGACGCGGAGTCGTTCAAGCTGCTGACCGAGGTGGATGCCGGGCGGAACCCGGTCCGGGTCGCCCTCCAGCCGGACGGCCGGTTCCTCTGGGTAGGGAACGACGGGCAGGAGGGGGAGATAGGCGGGGTCACGGCGATCGACACGGCGACCCTTGCAACCGTCGCCTCCATCCCCACGGGGAAAGGGCACCACGAGCTCGCCTTCCCGCCGGACAGCCGGTACGCCTATGTGACGAACCGCGCCGACGGGACGGTATCGGTGGTCGACGTCCGGGAGCTTGCGAAGGTCAAGGAGGTGAAAACCGGTCCCCAGCCGATTTCCCTCGCCTACGCGGCGAACGCCGGGGCGCTCTACGTGGCCGACGGGCAGGATGGGATCGTTACCGTCCTCGACGGGAAGACCCACGAGGTGACCGCGAGGATCCAGGCGAAGCCGGGGCTGGGCCCCATGCGCTTCACGCCGGACGGCCGGTGGGGGCTGGTGCTCAACTCCCGGGAGGACGCCGTCCACATCGTCGACGCCTCGACGAACCGGATCGCCCATACCGTCGCGGTCGGGAAGGAGCCGTACCAGATGGCCATGACCCGCTCCTTCGCCCACGTCCGGTGCCTGGGGTCGGAGAGGATCTTCATGGTCAACCTGCTGGAGCTCGGAAAGGAGACTCCTCCGCCGGTCAACAGCTATCCCGTGGGGTCGGAAGCGCCCAAGGGCGTGCCGGAGCTGGGACTCGTCAACGGGATCGCCGACGCGACGGGGGAGGCCGAGGTCCTCGTGGTGGACCCGGCGAGCAAAACGACCTACTTCTACATGGAGGGGATGAATGCCCCGATGGGGAACTTCCGCGGGTTCGGCCACAGCCCCCGGGGGGTGGAAACCGTCAACCGGAGCCTGAAGGAGACCGAGCCGGGACTCTACACCGGGAAGGTACGGATCCCCGTCGCGGGGATCTACGACGTCGCCTTGTTCCTGGACACCCCGAGCCTGATCCAGTGCTTCAGCGCCAGGGCCGAGGCGAACCCCGAACTGCGGAAGTCCGGGACGGCGTACGACATCGAGTACCTCGCGAAAGACCGGAACTTCACGGTCTCCGACAACGTGGCCCTCCGGTTCCGCCTCACCGACGCCATGACCGGGTGGGGGAAGGAGGGGCTCAAGGACGTCAACGTGATGTATTTCCTCGCGCCTGGGAGGCACCGGACCCAGACGATCGCCCGGGAGGTCGGGGATGGGGTCTACGAGGCTACGCTCTCGCTGAAGGAGTCCGGGGCCTGGTACGTTCATGTTGCCGTCCCCTCCATGAAGATCGGTTTCATGGATCTCGTACAGTTTTCCCTCCTCGCCCGGTCGACGGACGTCCCCCCCGCGCCGCCCGCCAAGGCCGGGAGAAAGGGGAAGGAGCAGGGGCAGGCGAAGTGACCTTCGGCCCCCGCCGGGGAGGATGGCCGGCCGTCCTCCTCCTGCTCGCGGGCGCTGCCGCCGCCGCCGGACTCTCCGAAGCCGAGCGGCGGGGGAAGCGGATCTACATGGAGGGAAGGGGCTCGGGGAGGATCTCCGTAATCCTCGCCGGCGCGGGGATCAGCGCCCCCGGGAAGGGATTCCCCTGCCTCAACTGTCACCTCGCGGGCGGCACGGGCCAGCGGGAGGGGGGCGTCCGGTCGGCGGATATCACCTGGTTCCACCTCACCAAGGAGCACCCCGGCAAGCGGGCGACCGGCCGGGTGCACCCCGCCTACGACGAGGAGACGGTCATGGCGGCGATCACGGAGGGGGTCGACCCCGCCGGCAACGCGCTGGACGCCGCCCACCCACGATACAGGATGACCCGGGAGGACCTGGAGGACCTGGTCGCCTACATCAAGGTGATGGACCGGGAGGCGGTCCCCGGGGTGACGGACAACGCGGTGAGGGTGGGGATCCTCCTTCCGGAGAAGGGGCCGCTTGCGGAGGCGGGCCGGGAGGTGCAGGCGTTGCTGACGGGGGTCTTCGCGGAGGTGAACGCGAGGGGCGGCCTTTACAGCCGTTCGCTTTCGCTCGTTCCCGTTCCGTTCGACCCGGACGGAACGGACGGCGCCCTGCCGGCGGCCAGGAACGCGGTGGAATCCGACGACGTCTTCTGCTTCCTCGCCAACGTGGGGGGGCAGGCGGACGACCGGACCGCGCGGTACCTGTCGACGCGGGGGGTCCCGGTGATCGTCCCGCTCCTCTCCGCGCCGGAGGGCGGCTACGGCGCCGGGCGTTACACCTTCCACGTCTTCGCCAGCATCCGTGACCAGGCGAGGGTGATGACGGACTTCCTGGCGGAGCGCCTGCGGAGGCCCGCGAACAGGGTGGGGATCCTCCACGCGGAGGACGGCTCCGGGCGCGCCGGGGCCGAAGGGGCGAAGGAGCAGATCGGGAAGCACGACCTCGCGCTCGCAGCGGAGGAGTCTTTCGTCCCCGGGAAGTTTTCCGCCCCGGAGACCGTCGCGCGGATGCGGGACAAGGCCGTCGACGCGATCCTCTATTTCGGGGGATCCCGGGAGGCCATGGCGTTCGCCCGGGAGGCGGACGGCCGGGATTGGCGCCCCCTGTTCATCGCCCCCGCGCCGTTGGTTGGGGACGCACTGGCCTCGGCCCCCACGGGGTTTCGCGGATCGGCCTTCGTCGCCACCCCGATCGATATCCCCGATCCTTCCTCGCGGAAGATGGTGGAATTCTCCCGAATCCGGGAGAAATATGCCGTCGGCGGCATGCACCGCTCCTTTCAGTTCCTGGCCTACGCGGGCGCGATCCTCCTGGAAGAGGGATTGAAACGGTCGGGAAGGGGGGTGACGCGCGAGAAGTTCGTCGACTCGATCGGCAACGTCTGGAAGCTGGAGACCGGCGTGACCCCCCCGCTGACGTACAACCGGAACCAACGCGCCGGCGCCGTAGGGGCCGCGATCTTGAAAGTGGATCCCGAAAGCAGGCGGCTCGCGCCTGCGGCGCCGTGGCGGGAGCCGAGGTAGGCCGGGATCCTTGCGGGCGGCCGGGAATCGCGGTTCCGCGGGAAGATTCAGCCGTACGGGCCCCGCTTGCGGAGGAGGCGGGCCGGCATTTCTCCGCCGCCGAACGATGCGACGCCGGTTGCCGCCCCGACAGGGGGCCGCGTCATACGTAAATAATTGGAATAACAATATAATTCCATCATCCGGGAACGCCTCCCCCGAACCGCGCGTCGCAGGTGTCCCATTCTCCCTCCGCCCGGCGCGGCCAACGATACGATAGGAAAAACAGATGGTTCCGGGCATTCCCCCGTGGCACGCATATTGTATCGAGGGGGCCATGCCCAAGGGGATGCACATCCTCCTCGCGGATGACGAAACCGCCTTCCGCTTCTCCGCTTCGATCGCCTTGAGAGGGGCCGGTTACCGGGTATCCGTCGCGCGGAACGGCCGCGAGGCGTTCTCCCGGATCGTGAAGGCCCGGGACGCCGGAGACCCCGTCCGCGTCCTGGTGACCGACCAGCAGATGCCGGAAATGACCGGCCTGGAACTGATCTCCCTGCTCCGCGAAGAGGGGATCCGTATCCCGATCGTCGTCGTGTCCGCCTACGCCGATCCTCCCGGGGTGCCCGGGTCTCAACACGGGGACATCCGCGAACTCATCGAGAAGCCGATCGAGCCGGGAGCGTTGGTGGCCTGCCTGAAGCGGGTATCGGTATCCGGTGCGGGGAGACCGGCATGACCGCCCGGATCCATTAGCATTTCCATGGGCACGTCCATGCAACCGATGTCGCTCCTGTTTGCGTGCGGTCAATCAGGAATGAATTGTATTTCCATGAGTTACGCATGGTTCCGGTCCGTTTTGGGATAGGTGGTTGCACCTCCCGGAACAGTCCCCCCCCTCCCGGTCGTACCTGTAACTAATTGACAAGTAACGAATTTGTTTGCGATCCGGCCAGTCCGGCACGGAAGTTGAAAGTTGGTGTTAGCACCAGCATCGGGCATATTCGGAATTCCATGGGTAGGATGACAGCTGGCGCGGGGAGGAGCGACATGAAAAAGGAGAGGATCATAAGGGCATCGTGGATCGCCGGATTCGCCGTATC
>Ga0316603_10002076_pt1 | contig 10921 bp, 13 predicted proteins | sample OWC_soil_day10_n_FD_207649 | JGI IMG/M metagenome (GOLD analysis project Ga0316603, IMG submission 207649) | Wetland soil microbial communities from Old Woman Creek delta, Ohio, United States - OWC_soil_day10_noCT | ecosystem: Environmental > Terrestrial > Soil > Wetlands | place: USA: Ohio...
AAAGACTTAAAAAATCAGATAACAAAAAATTCCCGTACAGCTTGGCTTGAAAAGCAGCCAAGCTACACCTACGAAGCTAAGAAAAGAGTTTTCTAAGCTTCTCGGTGTCGGGAATTCGAGACGTTATATGTAATTTTAGTAAACTGAGTGATAGCTTAAAGTTTTTAAAAATTTTGATTTACTAAGTTATTGAAGAAGAGGAATACCTATTTAGTTTCCGCAAAGGATTATTTTTGTTATTTTGATGGTATAAATTGTATAATTGATATATATGGTTAGTTCGTTTATGTAGATTTATAAGTAATAGCTTAATTTTTGAATGAATACTTATTTTAAATATTAAAGTTCGATTTTAAATGGAGGTTTAAGATGTTTATATTCTCTTTATTGTCAATGTCCATTTCTTCAAGTCTTTTATTTGTACTTTTATCAATATCCCAGATTGGACCAGATTGGGAGGTTCCTACAGGTTTGATAGGGAAAATGTCAGCAACAGCATTTTATGGCATAATCTTTTTTGTATTAGGTTTATTATTTCTTTTTGGCTCACGTAAAGCATTCTATCAACTTGATAGAATTAGAAAGAGCACTTATATAATATGGATTTGTATTATCACTTGTGCTGTTATAATGATTATTACCAACGGTACACAAATAGATGTATTTAGAATCAATAATAGTGTAATGTCAAATGTAGCGTATTATAGCAAGGTGCCTGGAATTATATTAAATATTATAATATTAATATATTTATCAATCGGATATATAAAGAATAACTATTAATAATGTATAAAATACAACGTTATAATAATATGAACAAATTTTTAGGCATTTTATTATACTTAGCTTTAAGGTTAGTAGCTAAAACTACATATAAAAACAATGCATTCAAGTTCGCTTTGGCTAAACTAGGGTCAAGTCTTTGAAGAAGCCAAAGCACATTACTTCACCAAGCCAGGTCTGGCTAGGTTAAGGAACGCCTTGAATTCGAGACGTTAGATGCAATTTTAGATTAACAGAGTGACAGCTTAAAAGTTTTTAGTTTATTTTTTAGAGACGTAATTGTAAAATTTAACGAAACAAAAATAAATTATATAAGGGGGAGATTCTATGAAAACATTACTTTTTTTAGCAAAAGGATTTGAAACAATGGAGTTTAGTGTTTTTGTTGATGTTATGGGATGGGCGAGAAATGATTACGGATATGATGTTCCAGTTATTACATGTGGATTTCAAAAAGAAGTCATAAGTACCTTCAATATTCCTATATTAGTTGAAAAAACAATTGATGAAGTAGATGTAAATGATTATGATGCATTAGCAATCCCAGGTGGGTTTGAAGAATATGGGTTTTATGAAGAAGCGTATGATGAGAAATTCTTAAATCTTATCAGAGAATTTGATAAACATGGCAAACTAATTGCAACCATATGTGTTGCTGCACTTCCAGTTGGGAAAAGTGGGGTACTGAATGGAAGGAAAGCTACAACATATCATTTAAAAGGTGCATATCGCCAAAAACAACTTAAAGAATTTGGTGTAAATGTAGTAAATGAACCGATCGTTGTAGATAAAAATATTATTACATCTTACTGCCCTAAAACTGCATCGGGAGTAGCATTTAAACTTTTAGAGAAATTGACTTCTACTGAACAAATGGAAATTGTTAAAAGGGATATGGGATTTTAAGTGAATTATAAATATTCAAAGCATTAAATGAATTTATAAATAATACGTAATCTTTTAATAATGCGAATATATTTTGAAGTTAAAAGATTAGACGTAGCTTAAAGTGTAGCGGCTAAAACTACATATAACAATACATACAAGTTCGCTTTGGCTTAATTAGGGTAAAGCCCCTGTAGTAGCCAAAGCACATCCCTTCACCAAGCCAGGTCTGGCTAGGTTCAGGAACGTCTTGAATGCGAGACGTTAGCTGAAAGAATATGTTTAAGAAAATTCTGATTACGTAATCAAGTATAGTGAGTATGTGTAATTTATTGTTTATTTTAAAAGTGAGAAGGTGAGGGTTTAATGAAGAGATTTATTAGTTTAATACTAACATTACTGATGATTCTGTTATTAACATCATGTACAAGCAAAAATAATATAAAAAAACTTAATTATGAAGGAATAAGTGATAATTGGAAAGTTAGTGAAGAGTTTAATACTAGTGGTGATAGTAAAATTTTCATAGAGTATATTGGAAACAGTACAGTTCCAGAAAAAATCAACTTTGATTTTGAACATTTATCTGGTAATACAAGTGGTGGATATTGTGAATACTCTAAAATATTAAATGGCTTTAATATAGTATTTTCTAATGATGATAAGTTAAATGATAGAATAGAAAAGTATGGAAATAGGAAGATTTTAAATCTAACAATAAAATGTAATAACAAAAATGAAAAAATTAAACTGCAAAAGGTGGAATAGTAGTTATTGCCATTATCACACTCTTAAAATAAGTTCTAAATATCTTAATTTGAAAATATTTGCACGGCTATAATTATTTTCGATTAAAGTTCAAGGCTAACATATTCCATCAGCTAACAATGCACTCAAGTTCGCTTTGGCTAAATTAGGATTAAGCCTCTGAAGCAGCCAAAGCACATTCCTTCGCCAAGCCAGGTCTGGCTAGGCTCAGGAACGTCTTGAGTGCGAGAACGTTAGCCGAAAGAAGTTCTTAGATAGGAGGAGGAAAAGTGGTTTTAGAGAAGGTTATAAAGAAGATTGATATTCAAAGTGAGTATAAGGAGTTTGTTGATAAGTACACTGCTAATTTACTTTCTGAGTTTAGTGAGAAGATTCACAGTATTTATATGTGTGGCTCGATTCCAAAAGGAACTGCAAAACTCTTTAAGTCAGATGCAGATTTTACTATTGTTTGTGCAAATCCTAAAGATATTGATTATGTTAAAGTCTCTATTATTAAAGATAGATTATTAGAAGAGTATCCAATGGTTACTAAGATTGATACTGTAATTTGTTCGATCGATGATGTCATTGGTAAGCCAAATGAATGGGGCTTTTGGATTAAGATTATTTGTGTTTGTGTGTACGGTCTTGACCTTGGTGATAGAGTACCACCAATAGTCATTTCGCCAGAATTTATTTTAGACTTAAATTCAGACACTAAAGAGGCTGTGGATCGCGTACGTGGTTTTCTTACAAATGCAGGTAATAGCACAATGAAGTCTAGATATACTAAAGGTTACTCCAAAAGATTAATTCGTGCATTATACTCATTGGTTCTAGAAGAAACGGGTAAATGGCAAGATGACATTTCTAAGATGAAGGATGCCATATTAGAGTATTGCGATATTGATTCAACTCTAGTTAATTATCTGTATGCATGTTACATAGATAGCAATGTAGATGAAGGTGCGTTCCTAAGCGTTGCAGAAGAAGTGTATAAATATATTGAGCATAGTTTAAATAAAATGGCGGCTTCCATAACTTCCATCGGCTAACAATGCATTCAAGTTCGCTTTGGCTAAATTAGGGTCAAGCCTTCGAAGAAGCCAAAGCACATTCCTTCACCGGTGCAAGCACGCCAAGGAGGTATTCCTTTGGGGTCCGGTTCAGGAACGTCTTGAATGCGGAACGTTATGTGACATACCCACAAAAAAAGTTTGTGGAAAATTGAAATAAATAATAGGAAGGTAAAAAAATGTGTAAAGAATTTTATACAGGATTAATTGAAGCTACAGATAACAATCAAGCTTTTGTACAGGTGTTCTATGCTTATGGATCTCACATAGGTGAAGCAATAGACTCTATGCTAAGTTATGCTATAGAAATAGGGTTAAAGAATCCAAAGGTTGTAGAAGCGGATTTTTATCAATTTGAAAATTTATCAGATGATGCTATGAAAGTGGATGGATTAGATATCTATTTTATAAATGAACGGTATTACTTTCCAATAAATGAGTTTACAAGTTTTCAGTTACCTTATGGGGTGATTCTTTCTTGCATTGAGGGGGAATTTGAACCCGAACTTATTAAAGAGGGATTTACAAGATATACAGATGATAATGAAATTAAGCATTTAGATATTGTTATTGATAGAAGTAAATTACTTGATGCATTTCTAAGTATAGCAGAAAAGTTGAATTCTATAAGGGTTCTATGGGTAAGACTTGAGAAAGACTGGGAAGACGGACAAGAATTTGAGTTTTATGCGAACGAAAGTCTAAATAATATATCTAATATAAAGAATTTTATATTGGATAATATAAATGACATATTATTAAATGGATACTTATCGACAACTATATATTCGAGTGATGGTGCTACCAATGTAAGCATTGATAAGCATAAGAAGATTCATATATCTACAAAATCAAGCGAATTTATTGATTTAGCAGCAAATTACATAGAAAATATGAATTTGAATTTTTATGATTTTGATAATTTTTATAGTATTGATTACGGTTATTACCATTATCACTATAGACCAACAAATTCAAAGAGTAGAATGGATTTAATAAAACATTTAAAAGAAAATGGATTCTATCTATGGAGGAGAGAATAGTTCAATGACTACTGACTTGGACTTTTGTCAATGTGGGTACATCACATAACAATGCATTCAAGTTCGCTTTGGCTAAACTAGGGTCAAGCCTCTGAAGAAGCCAAAGCACATTCCCTCACCAAGCCAGGTCTGGCTAGGCTCAGGAACGTCTTGAATGCGAGACGTTATATGAAATCGCACGCAAAACAAATCTCATTAATGGTATGTATTGGTTAGGCTATTTTAGGACATTTTAAAATTTTGAATGGGGGAACTTAATGAGAGTTAAAATATTATTTCCAGCAGATTATTTTGATATTAAAAGCATTGAGCCTGATTATGAAATTGAATATAACGTGGCATGTAGTATGCCAGAATTTGATATTATTTTATATAACTACGAGGAGTTTATCCAGAGTGGAGTATTTAAATCATATCCTCAAGAATTTGATGGAGGATTATGCATCTACCGAGGTTGGATGTTGAAACCAAATAAGTATAAAGAATTATATGAAAAACTTAAAAACAAGGGTATAACTTTAATAAACGATTTTCATGAGTACGAAAACTGTCACCTATTCCCAAATTCTTATGAAGATATAAAAAATCATACTCCAATGACACGATGGTTTGAGAATTATAAACAAATTGACTGGAAAAGTATAAATGATGAATTTAAGAGATTTATGATAAAGGACTATGTTAAATCTGTTAAAGGTACTAGTTTTCCAAGTTGTTTTATAACACCAGTAGAAGAGGATACTATGAATGGATATATCGATGAATTCATTAAGTTGAGGGGGTCACTTTTTACAAATGGAATTGTTCTTAAAGAATTCGTCGATTTTAAAAAGTATGGGGCATCTACCAATGAATATAGGGCATTTTACATGAAAGGAAAGTTGGTGACTGTTAGTAAAAATTCTAATCAGTCAGATGATTGTCCATTTGTTCCAAGAGAATTTGCAGAAAAATTCACGGGACTAGAGAGCAATTTTTATACTGTAGATTTCGCTGAACTAGATAGTGGAAAGTGGATAATTATTGAAGTAGGAGATGGACAAGTCTCTGGATTATCACCGAATCAATATGTTTTTAAGTTTTATGATGAAATTAGGGGAATTATTTATCAGAAATAGTATAAGAGGTTACTATTATGAAATTTATTTGAGATAAAAAAGTAGAATTGATAAGCTATCTTTTTATAGCAAGGGTTTGTGGGGCGTGCGACTTCATATAACAAAACATTCAAGTTCGCTTTGGCTAAACTAGGGTCAAGCCTTTGAAGAAGCCAAAGCACATTCCTTCACCAAGCCAGGTCTGGCTAGGTTCAGGAACGTCTTGAATGCGAGACGTTAGGCGAAAAACCACATTACTTTTTGTTTAAGTTGAATGTTAAATTTAAAAAGAAAGAGGTAAAGACAAGTGAACATAAAAAATATATGGATTACTTCTGAGGAACATTTGAAAAAGTTTAGCGATATTACATCAAAAACACACCTTGGTAAAACTATGATTAAGTTGAATAGAATTCCAAAAGATTTCCCGAAAGTAAAAATGTATTATTTTTTAGGACTCCCAATTGTATTTTTTAGTAAAGGTGAAATTACACTAAATGATAATTTATTTGAATACAAAGCAATAAAAAATAATATTGGATTTTTAAAAAGTTATTCAAATTTGCATGATGAGTTGAATTTCAAGCTGGAATATTTTAAGGTGAAGTCTATAGAGTGGTATCAACATCCAGATTATTTTATTAAATATTATAATATTAAGTGGATAAAGGTAATTTGTAATGAAGAAATATTAGGGGGCAGTTTCCTTATGTGTGTAGGAGGAATGGGACCATCTATGCAAGGTATAATAAAAAATACAGAGGAACTTTTTGAAATGTTAAAAGACAAATGTAATAAGAAGTAATACAAGAAAACTGAACTAATTCACTAGGGTTCATCGCCTAACAAAATACTCCAGTTCGCTTTGCATGAAAAGACTGCAAAGCACACCTTCGAGCCTAAGATAGGAACTATCTAAGGCTCTCGGCGTCTGGAGTACGAAACGTTAGATGAAATGGTATATTAATAAAACTTTTAAATACGCCTTGATATTTTTACATGGATATAATTATTGTGAAGTGAATAGGAGAAAAATATGTACAATCATGAACCAACAGGATATATTTGTCCTTTCTGTTTAATAGTTGAAGGTGTTGAAAACGAACATCTTTATACTAAACAAGATGATGTAATATACAAAGATGACTATATTACTGCATTTATTGCTTCCGGATGGTGGAAAAATAATAAAGGTCACGTTATTATCATACCTAATAAACATATAGAAAATATATATGATTTACCTTCAGAATTATCTCATAGGATACATGATCTTGAGAAGGAAATCGCACTTGCATTAAAAGAAGTATATAAATGTGATGGAGTATCTTCAAGACAACATAATGAACCTTGTGGAAATCAAGATGTATGGCATTACCATCTTCATGTATTTCCAAGATATGAAAATGATGACTTGTATAAAACAGGTAGAGAAAATTCAAAGCCAGAAGAAAGGCTAGAATATGGGACAAAACTTAGGAATTATTTTATAAATAAAAAAGCAAAATAGAAATCAATCATGCAGCATACATTTTTATTTTACAAATAAATTTAAGGATTAAGGCATTATAAACGAATAGAGTGTGGAGGCAAATATACCACTTCATCTAACAATGCATTCAAGTTCGCTTTGGCTTAAATAGGGTCAGGCCTCTGAAGAAGCCAAAGCACATTCCTTCACCAAGCCAGGTCTGGCTAGGTTCAGGAACATCTTGAATGCGAGACGTTATCTGTAATTTTTGAAAAACATAGTAATAGCTCAAAGGTTTTAAAACTATTTATTGAGACACAATTGTTTTGGGAATTAAGATTAATTTATAAATTGAGGGGGATTCATTATGCTTGAGCTTCTGGAAATGATTTTTGGTACGGCTGATGCCTTAGATGAAATATTGAATCAAGACAAGAATAAGTCGAAAGGTAAATCTAATATTCCACTATGGATTAGAATTGTTTTTTTTATTTTAATATATGGGTCAGCACTCTTATGTGGAGTTGGGGGAGGTTTCGTTGCATTTAAAGAGTCGCATATTGTTACAGCAATTGCCTATTGGATATTTGCATTGAGTCTTGTTGTTCTTCTTGTTATTATGATTTGTAAGGTTATCAAGTCCTTTAAAGCTAAACGAAATTAAACGTGCTTTGTGATGAAGTACAATGATTTTGCTGATATACATTTCGAAATAGTTGAGTCGAATAATATCTGCATTGCTAGGAAACGAATAGTTCGAATTCTTTAATTATAAACCTATAAAAGACTGTTTGGAATAGTGGCTTTTAAAGTGTAGAAGCAAAAAACTACAGATAACAAAATACTCCCGTTCGCTTCGCACATTTACCAGCCTAAGATAGGAGCTATCTAAGGCTGGCAAAAGTCGGGAGTACGAAACGTTAGGCGTAATTTTTGACAAACAGAGTGACAGCTTAAAGGTTTATATTGGATTTTATTCTAGACTAGATTGTGAAGTGTTTTAAAGTTGAGATAATTTTGTAATAGGTGGTGATAACTTGTGTGATAAATGCTATGTTTTAAAAGAACTTTTTAAAGCAGCAGAAAGTAATTCACATTATAATTACATTCCAACATTAGCATTTCTTAAAGAAATGGTAAGGCAAGAAAGATTAGAATTGTTTGCTGGAGACTGCCAGTTGGAAGAAACGGAAAAACATTTGAATGAAGAAACTCATTACACTGTTTGTCATTATTTTAGGTGCAAAAGTTGCAATCAATATTTTTTCATTGGTGCATGTATTAGAGGTACGCCCATTTATAAAATAATTGATAATTTAAAAAATGAGAATTTTAGTAATATGTTATGGGGACATTGTGGAACATTATACGAGAAAAATAAACATATTACATAGTGATGACATATTGTACATCATTCTTTTCATACGAAATAATTTAAAAGTGCTTGAGCAGGTTCAACTTTAGGTATAGTGGTGAAAACTACGCCTAACAAAATACTCCAGTTCACTTTACATGAGAAGACTGCAAAGTACACCTGCGAGCCTAAGATAGGAGCTATCTAAGGCTCTCGGCGTCTGGAGTACGAGACGTTAGATGAAACCACAAATATAGGGAGGGCTCTGAGAGGAGCAAGGAGGAAACATGTCTAGATTTGAAGTATATTATAATAAATTCTTAGGTGTAGATAAAAATGAAAGAACAAAACATAGGGTTGTTGAATCTGAATATAGAGATATGCCTTTAAATAAGAAATACTTTTATCCTATTATCATATCTAAATTTGATAACAATATGATATGCTCTTGTTCTAGTCAGTTTATTAGTATATGTAAGAGTAAGTTTGATGGTACCATAGAATCTATTTCAAATATTCTAGAAGTTATGAATATGAATGATAGCCATTATAGACTTAGAAGAATGAGACGATATTCAATAGAAAATTCAAATGTAGTATATGATACAAAAGCGGATGTATTAACAGAGAATATAATTAGAAAAGTTAATTTTAAAGAAATAGAAGACAAAGAAAAGTATATTAGAGGAAAACAAAATATATTACAAGAGAAAAGGCAATTCGGTGTATTAAAAGATGATAGTATTGCATCTACAGCATTTATTTCAGAAATATATAGTAGTGGTTGTAATATAGTAGTTTATACCTCCCCTAATTACCGAAAAGAAGGTTATGGCAAAGAAGTAGTTAAGGCATGTATTAATTGGTGTCAGCAAAATAATTTATTGCCAATATACCTAGTTGAAGAAGATAATATAAATTCAATTAAATTGGCGGAAAGCTTAGCATTAGAATTAAAAAGTCATGAGTGGATCATATCAAAATAATCTTAATTAGATGACTATATGGTGTGGCATCATCTAACAATGCATTCAAGTTCGCTTTGGCTAAATTAGGGTCAAGCCAAAGAAGTAGCCAAAGCACATTCCTTCACTAAGCCAAGTCTGGCTAGGTTCAGGAACGTCTTGAATGCGAGACGTTAGTTGAAATCCTAGGAGGAAAGTTAATACTAGAAAGATATGTGCTATAAAAATTAAAGATTGTATTTTATTCAATATATTATATATAATGTATATAATATGTAATAAGTAGGAGTGGATTTTAATGATAATAGAAGGTATATTATTAGGAATACTTGGAAATGGAGCATATGACTTAGTGAAAAGTCTATTGAAAGATATATTTGGCGAAGAGGATGAAGACTTAACACAGAGACTTTATCAATGCATAGAAGTGGCTAGTAAAGCTTTCTTTAGCAAATATCAAGATGAATTTGGCAACCCAAATTCAAGTTTTTTGGCAAGACAGGAAAATTTGGATAAGATATTAAGATCAATTTATTATGGTAATGATGATGAGTTAATTAATATAATTTCGCCAAAAGGATTTGATGGAGCCAAAGATGCTTCAAAAGATTCGATATTGTATTTTGTAGAAAACTTAGAGAAGGCTATGTTAAATGATTTTCGTTTAAATATGATACTAACTGAAAAAAGACATATAACAGAGTCCAGAGAAATGGGTGATAAAATATATCATCTATTATCTCAAATAGTTAATAGTAGCAAAAATGAAGCTGTTATTGTACCGGATAATAAAGAAAAGTTCACTTTGACTGATGGAACTGGCAATAAGCTACCTTTTAAAGAAGGTGAGGTATACTTACAAAAGTATCCTAATGGTGTTCAAATAGAGTATATGGTTAAGAATGGTTTAATATATGTTGATTTCACAGATTTATACGGTCAAAAAGCATATTATGAAGTGGATTTTGACGGAAATGTAAAAAACACAAAATTTCCTTATGATTTAAGTGAATACAAAATTGATATTCCGATGAAAGATATTATTTCAAAGGAAAACTTTATTTTACCTAATGGATGTTGCAAGGAAATATACAAGTTAAAGTGGGATAAATCAGTTAGTATAGTTTATGATTTAAGCAGAAAGATGCAGCAGTTAGAAGTTACGGGCGGATGTTCCATTAGTCATAGGGATAAACTAATTAAAATATCTTAAGAAATATAAAACTACCTCTTTTTTATAGATTAAAGTAGGTAGTTTTGTGTTATATAGGTGTTTTGTGTTTGCTATAGGGACTTCAACTAACAAAAAATTTCCGTTCAACTTGGCTTGGAAAGATAGCCAAGCTACACCTGCGACACTAAGCCAAGTCTGGCTAAGTGTCTCGGCGTCGGAAATTAGAGACGTTAGCTGAAAGAATATGTTTAAGAAAATTCTGATTACGTAATCAAGTATAGTGAGTATGTGTAATTTATTGTTTATTTTAAAAGTGAGAAGGT
>Ga0316603_10002078_pt1 | contig 10915 bp, 8 predicted proteins | sample OWC_soil_day10_n_FD_207649 | JGI IMG/M metagenome (GOLD analysis project Ga0316603, IMG submission 207649) | Wetland soil microbial communities from Old Woman Creek delta, Ohio, United States - OWC_soil_day10_noCT | ecosystem: Environmental > Terrestrial > Soil > Wetlands | place: USA: Ohio...
GCGCGCGGGCCTTGGGGCCAGCTATCCAGCCAAAACCGGCTGAAGCGCAGCGGGCGCCACGCCACGGGGCGGCGCTCGCCAATCGACGAAAATCCGCGATCCACCCCCGCGACCCGCCCACCGTGCCTCAGACCACTCCCACGCGCCGCCGCCGCGCCGCACGTCCCGCCGCCCCCGTGCCGCGCGCCGTGGGCGCGGGCCGCAAAGCGCGGCGCAAGCCGGCCACCATGCCCTTGCCGATCGTGCCCGCGGCGGATGCGGCCGCCGACGCGGCGCAGCGTGAGCTGCTGCGCAGCCAGGGCCTGCGCCTGCTGCGCGGCGCGGGCGGCCTGGCGCTGCAGGCGGTGCGGCTGCCGGAATCGACCACCCGCGTCGTCGCCGCCTTCATGCCGCTGACGCGGCTGATGGCGCAGCCGGCGCACCTCGGCGAGGCCGAGTTCAGCCGCGAGGTGGACCGCATCTTCGCCGCGCTGTACCAACACCCGCTGACCGAGCAGACGCGGCGCTTCACCACCTACCTGCGCGCGCGCAACATGCTGCCCAACGAGGGCAGCACCGAGAACCTGATCCGCTACGTGGTCAACGAGGCGGTGGCGCGCTCGCCGATCCCGGTGCCGCAGAAGATCGTCGACGAGTTCTGGGGCTTCTTCCACGAGCTGATGGCCGACCCCGAGCTGCGCGGCCTGGCCGACCTGGGGCTGGACATCGTGCGGCTGGTGCTGCGCACCTACGAGCCGCTGCTGGTGGAGGTGATCAACGAGCTGAAGGACATCTTCTATACCAACCAGCAGCGCACCGACGCGCTGCTCAAGCGCGTGCAGGTGGTGCGGCGCGACCTGCAGATCATCCGCCGGCAGATCCGCGCGCTGCGCTACATCCGGCCTTTCCTGCAAACCGATGCCAAGGACTTCCGCGGCCAGGCACAGATCGTCGCGAAGATGGTGCGCGAGTTCGGCCCCTTCTTCATCAAGCTGGCCCAGGTGGCCGCGGCCACGGCCGACTTCCTGCCCGAGGAGATGGCGCGCGAGCTGATGGTCTTCCAGGAGGACGTGCCGCCGATGTCGGCCGACGAGGCGCGCCAGGCCGTGATCGACAGCTTCGGCAAGCCGCCCGAGGACATCTATTTCGGCTTCGATGCCGAACGACCACTGAAGTCGGGCTCGATCGGCTCGGTCTACCTAGCCAAGAAGCCGGTGGTCGAAGGCGGTGTCGAGCGGCTGGTGCCGGTGGTGATCAAGATCGGCCGCCACAACCTGGACCGCGAGTTCCTGATGGGCAAGACTTCCATCGGGCTGATGCTGCTGTCCAGCCAGTACTGGGCACCGCACGGCAAGCTGACGCCCTTCCTGAAGGCCATGACGGCGCAGATCGACGGCTTCATCGAAGGCTTCCGCGGCGAGCTGCAGTTCGAGCGCGAGGCCGCCATCCAGGCGCGCTTCGCGCAGCGCACGCAGCATGGCGGCGTCTGGCGCGTGCCGCACGTGTATGCCGCCACCGAACGCATTATCGAGATGGAATACGTGGACGGCGCGGTCAACATCTCGCGTGCCGCCGCGCACTTCAAGCCACGCGATGCGCTGGCCTACCGGCGCGATCTGGCGCGCAAGTTCACCTTCGCGGTGCTGAGCCAGGTGTTCATCCACCAGGAAGTGCATGGCGATCTGCACCCCGGCAACGTGATGGTCGATGCCAGCGGCACGCTGCACCTCATCGACTGGGGCAACACCGTGCAGCTGGCCGGCAAGGTGGCGCCGGTGTGGCGCTACCTGCGCGGCGCGCTCACGGCCGACGCCGACGCAGTGACCGACGCGCTCATCGCCATCTGCACCGACCCCGCCGCCGCGATGGCGCGCCGCGCCGAGATTCGCGAGGCGCTGGCGCGCACGCTGCACAAGAAGCAGATCCGTCCGCTCGGCCGCTGGTTCGCCTGGACGCTGGCGCTGGAAGGCCCCGACGGCTGGCTGCAGCGCGCCCACCTGCTCGGCCAGCTGATGTCCAACACCCAGCACCTGGGGCTGGTGGTGCGCGGCGAGTACCTGCACCTGTCGCGCTCGGCCAGCGCCATGCTCGGCACCTTGGGCAGCCTGTACAAGGACATGCCCCCCGGCCGCGTGCTGGCCGACGTGCTGTGGGCGCTGAACAGCTTCCCGGCGCGAGCCGTGCAGGACGCACTGCGCGGCAAGCGGGTCGAGCTGCGCGGCAGCGCAGCTGCGCTGGCGCGGCGTGCACTGTTCATGGAAGTGAAGGCAGCCTAGGCCGGGTCCGGCGCCAGATAGCGCTGCGCCAGCTGCTGCCGCGCCGCCGGGCCCATGCCCAGACGCTTCGACAGATAGCGCTCGACGCCGCCGTGGTCGGTGTCCACCGCGTGCAGCGCCGCTTCCAGGAAGCCAGGCTGCACCCGCCACAGCACCGCCAGCACCTCGGCCGGCAGCCCACCCTGCGCCGCGGGCGGGTGCTGGAAGACGCGGTTGGTGATCAGGTAGTCCTCCAGCACCAAGTCGCGCGGCACGCCCAGCGCCAGCAGGATCAACGCCGCGGCAAAGCCGGTGCGGTCCTTGCCTGCCGTGCAGTGGAAGACCACCGGCCCCTCGGCCTGCAGCAGGTGTTCGAAGAGCTCGGCAAAGCGATGCGACTGGTCGTTGACCAGCGCACGGTACAGCTCGGTCATCAGCTCGGCCGCGCGCTCGGGCGTCAGCGCCTGGCCGCTGCTCACCAGGTCCTGCAAGCGCTGCACCACCGTCGGTTCGATGGCCAACGAATGCTGGGTCACGCCCGGCAGCTCGTAGGTCACGGCGGCACGTTCGGCCTGGCCGCGGAAGTCGAAGGCCCTGGCCAGGCCCAGCCGGGTGAGCAGGGCCTTGTCGGCCTCGGTCAGCCCACCCAGATGGTCCGAGCGGAACAGCCGCCGCCAGCGCACCGGGCGGCCATCCTGGCCGGGGTAGCCGCCGAGGTCGCGGAAATTGGTGGCGCCCTGCAAGGGCCAGACGCGTTGTGGGGGGTTGGGCATGCCAGCATTCTTGCGCGTGGGCCGACTACTTGCCGGCCGAGGCGTGCTTGAGCATCTGCTCCAGCTCCAGCCCGGTGAGGCGGTGTGCCCCGCGCGCCAGGTAGAACATCACCCCGGCCATCATCAGCAGCGAGGGGATGGCGATCACCGGGTAGCTGAGCAGCGTCATGCGCCCCAACTCGTTGTTGAAGGCCTCGGTGCCGGCGGGGCTGGTGACCACCCAGCGCGCCAGCAGGTAGTTGGCCACCGACGAGAACAGGAAGGTGCCCGCCAGCAGCACCGTGCCGACCTGCAGGCGGTTCTCGAAGGCCGCCTCGGTACCGCGCTCGCGCAGCGCCTGCTGCACCCGGTCGACATCGAAGATCGCGCGGTTGAACACCAGCACGCGCACCAGCGGGTAGCGCGTGCGCGCCGAAATCAGCACCGCCAGGCCGATGGCGCCGGGCACTGCGGCTTCCTTCACCGCCAGCCATTGCGGGTCCAGCGCCAGCAGCCCGATGCCGCCGGTGAGCAGCGTGCTGACCACGCCGATGCTGGCCATCAGGTTCAGCTTGCGCAGGCGCAGCAGCTCCCAGCCGCCATAGGCCAGCGGGAAGGCCAGTGCCAGCAGCAGCGCACCCACCGGCCCCAGCCGGCTGGCGCTGCTGAGCTGCATCAGCACCACCGCCGGGACGGCGATGGTGACGATCAGCTCGAACCAAGGGCTCGGCTTGTTGGCGGGGCCGCTCACCTGGCGAGCGCGGGTCAATCGACCAGCCGCACTTCGACGCGGCGGGCTTCTTCGGGCGGACCGCCCAGCGCGGTCTGCTCGGGCTTGCGCAACTGCACGCGCGCCGGATCGCAGCCTTGCGCCATGAGCGCGGCGCGCACGGCCTTGGCGCGCTGCTTGGCCAGCTCGGCGTTGTGGGCGGGGTCGCCGCTGAGGTCGTGGAAGCCGGCGATCACCAGCTTCTTGCCCGGCGCATCCGCCAGCGCCTTGACAGCCGGCTCCAGCGACGTGACCGCATCGGCCTGCAGCTCGGACTTGTCGAGCGCGAAGAACACGCGCACCACGACCACGCCGGACAGCGGCACGTCGACCAGCAGCTCGCCTTCGGCCACGGCCGCGGCAATCGGCGCCGCGGCCGGCGTGGCCGCCACGGCCGCCGGCTTGGCGGCGTGCTTGGCATTCAGGGTGCGGATCACCAGGCCGCCGATCAGCCCAAACAGCAGCAGCGTGATGATGCCCAGCACCACCCACAGGCCAACCTTGGCGCCCTCGTCCTGCTCATCCATCGATATCTCCGAACCCCTGGTCCGTCCGTTGTTTGATCAGTCGGCGATTCTGCCAGCCGTGGCCAAGCGCAAGCGTGACACCCTGTCGCGCGCGCGACGTGCAAGGCGTGAAAACCCGGGGCGCGCAAACCCCGCTTCGCCTTGCGGCCCACCCAGGCGGACGAGATACTGATTTCCCTCAAGGGACGAAAGGCCGATATGGACCCCAACTTCGACAACCTGTTCTCGATCCAAGGCAAGGTGGCGCTGGTCACCGGCGGCTCGCGCGGCATCGGCGAGATGATCGCCGCCGGCTTCCTGGCGCATGGCGCCAAGGTCTACATCTCGTCACGCAAGGCCGAGGCCTGCGAGGCCACGGCGCGCCGGCTGGCCGAAGCCAGCGGCGGCCAGTGCATCGCCTTGCCGGCCGACCTGTCCAACCTGGCCGGTGTGCAGAGCCTGGCCGCGCGGCTGGCCGAGCGCGAACCGGCGCTGGACATCCTGGTCAACAACGCCGGCGCCGCCTGGGGCGCGCCGATCGAAGACTTCCCCGAAGCCGGCTGGGACAAGGTCATGGACACCAACGTCAAGGGCGTTTTCTTCCTGACGCAGAAGCTGCTGCCTCAGCTGCGGCGCGCGGCGGCCGGGCCCAGCCCGGCGCGCGTCATCAACATCGGCTCCATCGACGGCCTGAAGGCCGCCGCCTTCGACAGCTGGTCCTACGGCGCGTCCAAGGCCGCGGTGCACCACCTGACGCGCTTCCTCGCGGCGCGGCTGACACGCGAGCGCATCCTGTTCAACGCCATCGCCCCCGGACCCTACCCGACCTGGATGCTGTCCACCGGCGTCGGCCATGGTGGCAAGACCGACGGCGTGGATTGGTCTGCCGTGAGCCAGCGCAACCCCAGTGGCCGCGTCGGCACGCCGCAGGACATCGCCGGACTGGCCATCTTCCTGTGCTCGCGCGCCGGCGAATACGTCGTCGGCCAGACCATCGCCAGCGACGGCGGCGTCGTCGCGGCGGCCTGATCGAACCCTCCACCTCCAAGGACCTTCACATGAACGCACCTGGCGCACCGATCACCCAGTCGATGTTCTCGATGGACCCCTGCGACCCGCTGAACGACCTGCGCATGTCCGAAGGCGCGCGGCCGCTGTACGAACACGTCAAGCGCTTCATCAAGCTGACCGTCGACCCGATGGCCGAGAAGTACGACGCGCTGGGCGCCAACCGCACGGGCGAGGACCGCTGGACCTACGCGCCGGGGCAACTCGACCTGCTCGATGCCGCGAAGGCGCAGGCCAAGAAGGAGGGCCTGTGGAACTTCTTCCTGCCCCATGCGCAGACCGGCGAGGGCCTGAGCAACCTGGACTACGCCTACATCGCCGCCGAGCTGGGCAAGAGCCCGCTGGCCAGCGAGTGCATGAACTGCTCGGCCCCCGACACCGGCAACATGGAGGTGCTGGAACGCGTGGGCACGCCGGAGCAGAAGGCGAAGTGGCTGGAGCCGCTGCTGGCTGGCGAGATCCGCTCCGCCTATGCAATGACCGAGGTGCACCACGCCTCGTCCGACGCACGCAACATCGCCACCAGCGCGCGGCTGGAAGGCAACGAGTACGTCATCAACGGCGAGAAGCACTACATCTCGGGCGCGGGCAGCCCGCGCTGCAAGATCCTGATCACGATGGTGCGCACCAACCCCGACGCGCCGTCGCACCAGCAGCAGTCGATGATCCTGGTGCCCAAGGACACGCCGGGCGTCAAGATCATCGGTGCGATGCATGTCTTCGGCGAGGACCATGCGCCGCACGGCCACATGCACATCGTCTTCGACAACGTGCGCGTGCCCAAGGACAACATCCTGCTCGGCGAAGGCCGCGGCTTCGAGATCAGCCAGGTGCGGCTGGGCCCGGGGCGCATCCACCACTGCATGCGCAGCATTGGCCAGGCCGAGAAGGCGCTGGACCTGATGGTGCAGCGCGGCGTGTCGCGCGAGGCCTTCGGCCGCAAGTTGGCCTGGCTGGGCGGCAACGTCGAGCACATCTCGCGCGCGCGCATCGACATCGAGGCCATGCGCCTGATGGTGCTGAAGGCCGCCAAGGCGATGGACGTGTTGGGCAACCGCGAGGCGCGCATCTGGGTGCACATGGTCAAGGCCCTGGTGCCCGAGCGCGTGTGCCAGATCATCGACCAGGCCATCCAGATGCATGGCGCCTTGGGCGTGTCGCAACACACCCCACTGGCGCGCATGTATGCGATGCAGCGCACGCTGCGCCTGGCCGACGGGCCCGACGAGGTGCACCACCTGGTGGTGGGCCGGCAGGAGATTGGTCACCACCAGAGCCTGGGCGAGGAGATCAACTCCGCGATGGTCTGGAGGAATTGAGGTTGCACGCATGACCCGGGACGAGGCCATCGCCGCCACCACCGGCCCTGGCGGGCCCTATGAGTTGATGGACGCAGTGATCGCTGGCCGCGCGCTGCGGGTCTTCAAGCACGCGCCTGCGTCGATGCGCGCGCTGTACGAGCAGACGGCCACCGACCAGCCCTTCCTGTCCTACGGCGACGAGCGCTGGACCTTCGCCCAGGCCTGGCAGGCCGCTGCGCGCATCGGCCATGTGCTGGTGCACGATTGCGGTGTGCGCCACGGCGAGCGCGTGGCCATCGCCATGCGCAACTACCCGGAATGGGTGCTGGCCTTCACCGCCATCACCGCCATTGGCGCGGTGGCCGTGGGCCTGAACGCGCACTGGCAGGCCGACGAGCTGGCCTATGCACTGGCCGACTGTGACGCGCGCGTCGTGTTCGCCGATAGCGAACGCCTGCAGCGCTTGGCGGAATGCGCAGCCGAGCCAGGTCTCGCGGGCCTGCAGGTGCTGTCGGTGCGCACCGACAGCCCGATGGCCGGCGCCCGGCCGATGGCCGCGCTGACCGACGCCGTGGGCGACGTGCCCATGCCGCCGGTCGACATCGCCGCCGACGACCTGGCGATCATGATGTACACCTCCGGCTCCACCGGCCACCCGAAGGGCGTGCCCTCCACGCACCGCAACGTGCTCTCGGCACTGCTGTCGTGGGAGGCTGACCGGCGCGTCGGCGAGCTGGTCGCCGGCATCGAGCCGCTGCCACCCGCGGTGCAGCCGGGAACGCTGCTGGCCGTGCCGCTGTTCCACGTCACCGCGCTGCATGCCTCGTACATGGCCAGCTACCGGCTGCAGCGGCGCGTGGTGTGCATGTACCGCTGGGACGCGGAGGCCGCCGCCGCGCTGATCGAGCGCGAACAACTCAGCTCGGTGGTGGCGCCGGCCGCCGTCACCGGCGATCTGGTGCGCGTGGCGCAGCAGGGAAAACACGACCTGAGCTGCCTGCTGGCCGTGGGTGGCGGCGGCGCACCGCGCGCACCCGAGCAGGTGCGGCAGATCGCCACCAGCTTCGGCAACGCGCTGCCCAACATCGGCTGGGGCATGACCGAGACCAACGCCATCGGCGCCGGCAACAGTGGCGAGGACTACCTGCGCAAGCCGGCCAGCTCGGGCCGTTGCTCGCTGGTGCTGCAGCTGAAAGTGGTGGACGAGGCCAGCACCGAGCTGCCGCCGGGCCAGCGCGGCGAGCTGCTGGTGCGCGGCACCTCGGTCTTCGGCGGCTACTGGAAACGGCCCGAGGCCAACGCGCAGGCCTTCACCGACGGCGACTGGTTCCGCACCGGCGACGTGGCCTGCATCGACGACGAGGGTTTCATTTTCATCGTCGACCGCCTCAAGGACCTGATCATCCGCGGTGGCGAGAACATAGGCTGCGGCCACGTGGAAGCCGCGCTGCTGCTGCACCCGTTGGTGCGGGAGGCCGCCGTCTATGCCGTGCCCGACGAACGTCTGGGCGAGGAGGTGGGTGCCACGATCTATGCCAGCGAGGCGCTGGACCTGGACGAGCTGCGCCGGTTCCTGGCCACGCACCTGGCGCGCTTCGAGCTGCCGCGCCACCTGCTGCGTGCCGATCAGCCGTTGCCGCGCACGCCCTCGGGCAAGATCTTCAAGCGGCAGATCCGCGAGACGGCGCTGGCCGAGATCGGGCGGGGCGCTGCCTGACCAGGGCAAGCGCCGCTCAACGCCGCAGCAGCAGCAGCGAGCCCGCGACGATCAGCGCCGCCGAGCCCAGGCTCCAGACGGTGGGCAGCTCGCCAAAGAGCAGCCAGCCCAGGCCCGCCGCCCACACCAATCCGGTGTACTCCAGCGGCGCGGCGCGGCTGGCCTCCACGTGGGTGAAGGCCCAGGTGATGCACACCAGCCCGCCAGTGGCCAGCAGGCCGATCAGCAGCATCGGCCCCAGGTCGGCCGCGCTCATCGCCTGCCAGCCCAGCGCCGCCGGCCCGCCCAGGAGCAGCACCGGCAGCAGGTTCTGCACCAGCAGGATGGTCCACAGCGCATCGCGCTGCGCCTGGTGCCGCGCCAGCACCACCACACCCGCGTAGCACACGGCCGACACCAGGGCGGCCAAGAGCCCTTCGATGCGCGCGGCGCTGCCGGCATCGGTCTGCGCACGCAGCTCGGGCCACAGCGACACCGCGCAGCCCAGCACGCCGAGCGCCAGCGCGGCCCAGATCCAGCGGCCCGGCCTTTCCTTCAGTACCAGCATGGCCAGCAGCGAGATGAAGATCGGCGCGGTGTAGCCCACCGCCACCGCCTGCACCAGTGGCAGCAGCTTCAGGCTGTGGAACCAGGCCACCAGCGCGGCCAGCAGCAGCACGCTGCGCAGCGCGTGCAGCGGCCAGTTCGCGCGCGGCGGCATCGGGGTGCGAAACCAGCCCCACAACGCCAGTGCGTAGAGGCTGCCGCTGGCAAAGCGCAGGAAGGTCAGCTGCACCGCGTCGAAGCGATCGCTCAACGTCTTTACGGTGGCATCCATGCCGATGAACAGCGCCGCGGCCAGCGCCGCAGCCGCCAGTGGGGCCGCCTTGGCCCAAGCGGACGGCCGCGCGGCGGCCAGCGTGACGTCAGCGCTCATCGGGCAGCGGCAGGCCCGGCGAGGCCATGCTTCGGGCGGGGCTAGCGTCGACGAGGGTCTCCTTCCATGGTGCCGGGTGCGCGGCCAGCGCGGGCCGGGCCGGGCACTATAGCCAGACCGAGCCCGCGCCGTAGACTCGCTGCGCAGTGGCGGCCCAAGGAGCAGGTGACATGACATTGGCAATGAGCTGGGATGAGTGGGCGACGCACGATGCCGTGGCGCTGGCCGAACGGGTGCGCCGTGGCGAGCTCACCGCGGCCGAGCTGGCGGCCCAGGCGGCGGCCGGCGTGGCCATGCTCAATCCGCAGTTGAGTGCCGTGGTCGAGGTTTTCGACGACGCGGTGGCCGACCCGTACCGCTGCGGTGCCCACGCCGACGGTTTCTTTGCCGGCGTACCCTTCCTGATGAAGGACCTGGGCCCGACGATGCGCGGGCGGCTGCAGGAAATGGGCTCGCTGTTCATGCGCGGCCACCGGCCGGGCGAGGACAGCTTCCTCACCGGCAAGATGCGCCAGGCCGGGCTCAACCTGATGGGCCGCACCACCACACCGGAATTCGGCCTGTGCTCGTCGGCCGAGAACCCCGCGGTCTACGTCACCCGCAACCCCTGGGACCGCGACTACACCACGCTGGGCTCGTCGGCCGGCTCGGCCGCCATGGTCGGCGCCGGCGTGCTGCCGCTGGCCCATGCCACCGATGGCGGCGGCTCGATCCGTATCCCGGCCGGGGCCAACGGCCTCATCGGCCTGAAGCCTTCGCGTGGCGTGTTCTCCATCGCGCCCAAGTTGTCCGACCTGTCCGGCCTGGTGTCCACGCAGGGCTGCGTCAGCCGCACGGTGCGCGACACCGCGGCCTTCCTCGACCAGTGCCGCGGCGGCGCGCCGGGCGAGTTCATGCCCTACTGGTTGCCGGCGGAGCCTTACCTGCAGCTGATCCAGCGCGACCCGGGCCGGCTGCGCATCGCGCTGTCGCACGAATGGGGCGACTACCGCTCCACAAAGCACTACGCGGCCGAACTGCAGCGCGTAGGCCGGCTGCTGGAGGGCCTGGGCCATCACGTCGAATGGGTGCTGCCGCCGGTGGACTACCGCATGGCCTTCGCCGCGCAGACCACCTGCTACATCAGCAACTTCGCGCAGACCATTGCCAACCTGCTGGCCGCCAAGGGCCTGAGCAGCCCGCCGGAAGGGCTGATCGAACCGATCTGCGTGCGCGTCTGGGAGGCCGGACTGCGCACCACCTACAGCGAGCGGGCGCAGATGCAGGCCGTGTTCAACACCACCTCGCGCGCCTTCGGTGAATTTTTCGAGTCGTGCGACATCATCCTGACGCCGATCACTGCGCTGCCCACGCCCCGGATCGGCACCACCGAATACCTGACCCTCAGCGACAACCCCTCGGTGCTGGACTGGTTCGAGAACCTGTGGCGCAACTTCGCCTACACGCCGCTGACCAACCTGTGCGGCATGCCCGGGATCTCACTGCCGCTGGGCACGCAGGAATCGGGGCTGCCGCTGGGCCTCCATGCCCAGGCGCGACAGGCCGACGACGGGCTGCTGCTGCAACTGGCCGCGCAGATCGAGCGCGCGCTGGGCGGGCGCTGGAACGACGGCCGCTTGCCTGCGCACCACGTGACGCGAGGCTGAAGGGCG
>Ga0316603_10002079_pt1 | contig 10914 bp, 9 predicted proteins | sample OWC_soil_day10_n_FD_207649 | JGI IMG/M metagenome (GOLD analysis project Ga0316603, IMG submission 207649) | Wetland soil microbial communities from Old Woman Creek delta, Ohio, United States - OWC_soil_day10_noCT | ecosystem: Environmental > Terrestrial > Soil > Wetlands | place: USA: Ohio...
ACGGCCTCGCGGACGAGCGCCTCCGGATCGTGCTTCAGTTCCGTCGCGAGCAGGGCTTCAACCGACGGGCGGACCCGGTTGACGATCGACCGGAGGTTGCGTGAGTTGGTGCCGCCTGGCTGGGTCAACACCTCCAGCGTGGCGGCAATCGCACCGCATTGGGAGTGGCCGAGCACGACCACCAGGCGGGTCTCGAACCGCGTGGCCGCGAATTCGACGCTCCCGACCTGGGACGGCGCCACGACGTTGCCGGCGACGCGGATGACGAAGAGGTCGCCAAGCCCCTGGTCGAACACGATTTCAGCCGGCACGCGGGAATCGGAACAGCCGAGCACGATGGCGAACGGCCGCTGGCCCGCCAGCAGGTCCGCCCGGCGTGTGTGCGTGGCCAGGACTTCCGTGCTGCGCAGGCCTGCCGCGAAACGGCGGTTGCCCTCGCGAAGCCGCTCGAGCGCATCGGCTGCTGACATTACGCCTGTCGGCATGAGGAGTCCCTCAGCGTCGTTCGGACTGGCGTTCGCGGATCTTCGCGCCGGCCCAGCACTCGGGGATTGCCAGCACGGCCAGCGATATGGGGTACCACCTCGGTCCGAGGCCGAGATTCCAGGTTGCCACGACGCCGGCCAGCCCCAGGACCGTACCGATGATGCCGAGCATCATGGCGTGCTTCATGGGCCGCGCCGGAGCGAGCCGGGCGGTGAGCCAGCCGGCCCCGATTGTAATGACGACACGGTACGCGCTCGCCAGCAGCGCGAGCGCGTCGCTGAGCGGTTCGTTCGCGGAAGGGAAGACGCCTGCTGCATGCAACACGATGTCGACGGCCGTTGTCACCCCGATCACGACCAGGAGGCCTGCAGCGACGGCCCAGGCGGACTTGCGGTTCATGGTGTGCTCCCACGCTCATCATACCCGTGCGCACGGGTCGGACGGCACCCGGTCTCATCGCTTCACCAGGACGGCGGCGGCGAACAGCACCTGCAGCACTGCGGCGACGGCGTTCGGAAGCCAGATGCCGCGGCGCCCGAACCTGACGCCATAGAGGAACCAGAACAGGTAGACCAGCAAGAAGCCCAGGACGAACCAGATCGAGACCGAGGAGGGCGCGGACGTCCGCCATTCGTGCAGCACCTGGTAGCCGATGGAGCCGCACGCCACGACCCCGACCAGCACACCGAGATTGTCCCAGGCGCGGTCCGACAGTTTCCGCAGGCCGTTCGCCATCGGGGTTCCTCCAACGGTCATCCGCGAATCGTCAGATTATATGCTCTGCCTGGTGCCGCCGCCGGTGCGCCCGTACAGCGCTGCGGGGCGCCAGGCTGTCGACCCGGCGCCCCGCAGCAGTGGCTGGCTCTTCTGGCTTCTGGCTTCTGGCTTCTGGCTTCTGGCTTCCTACTGGCTACTGACTACTGGCTACTTCCCTACCCCTTCTTCTTCTCGAACTCCTGCATGAACGACACGAGCGCGTCGATGCCGGCCTCCGGGAACGCGTTGTAGATGGACGCGCGCAGGCCGCCCACGGACCGGTGGCCCTTCAGGCCGTCGAGGCCGGCCGCCTTCGCCTCTTTGGCGAAGGCCGCTTCCAGTTCTTCGTTCGGCAGCCGGAACGTGACGTTCATCAGCGACCGGCATTCCTTCGCGGAGTGCCCCTTGTAGAAGCCGGTCCGATCGATCTCGGCGTACAGCTTCGCCGCCTTGCGCTCGTTGATCGCGTGGATCCCCTCCAGCCCGCCGACGCTGAGCAGCCACTTCATCACGAGGCCCATGATGTAGATGGCGAACACGGGCGGCGTGTTGTACATCGACGTGTTCTCTGCGTGGATCGCGTAGTTCAGCATCGTCGGCAGTTTCGGATCCTCGATACGCTTCTTCAGCCACTCGTCCCTGACGATGACGAGGGCGACGCCGGCCGGGCCGATGTTCTTCTGGGCACCGGCGTAGATGAGCGCGTGCTTCCTCACGTCGATCGGGCGGCTGAACATGTCGGACGAGGTGTCGCACACGAGCGGAACGTTGCCGGTCTCGGGCACGTACTTGAACTCGACGCCGTGAATGGTCTCGTTCGACGTGAACGACACGAACGCGGCATTCGGGTCGAGCCGCAGATCGCCCTGCGCCGGGATCGTCTTGAAGTTGTCGGCCTCGCCCGTCCAGGCGATCTTCACGCCGCCGACCTTCTTGGCTTCCTTGACGGCCTTCTGCGACCACGCGCCCGACACGATGTAGTCGGCCGACCCGTCGCGGGGCAGGAAGTTCAGCGGCACCATCGAGAACTGCAGGCTCGCGCCGCCGGGCAGGAAGAGCACCTTGTAGTCGTCGGGGACGCCGGCGAGCGTGCGGATGTCCTTCTCGGTCTGCTGGAGCACGCTCTCGAAGAACTTGCCGCGGTGGCTCATCTCGAGGATCGACATGCCGACGCCGGGCATGCTGACCAGGTCCCGCTGCGCCTCCTCGAGGACGGGCAGCGGGAGCACGGCCGGGCCGGCCGCGAAATTGAAAACGCGTGGTGTTGCCATGATGACTGCCTCCTCGGTCCGCGGCCAGGGCACCGCCCGCTAGGCCACGGCGACGACATGCACGTCCATGACGTGCGGGTTCCCCGTCCTGATTGCCGCCACGACGCCGGCCGGCGGCTCGCCAATGATCCCGATGCGCGCGACCGCCGCCTCGGCGTCCGCGAAGATGATGTTCTCCGTCTCTTCGACGTTGATGCCGGCCTCGCGCAGCCGCTCGAAGGCGTGCGCGAGGACGCCGGGGCGGTCCTGGTGCCGAACCACCAGGACGTGCGTGGCCGGCGTCTTCCGGCTCAGGTTCACGACGTTCGGGACGCGGCCGGTGCGCACGTAGGTCTGGATGATCCGCACGGTCTCGTCCGCGATCGCCTGCTGCGCCTGCTCGGTGGAGGCGCCGATGTGGTGTGTGCCGTAGACGCCCGGCAGTCCGACGAGCGCGTCCGCGAAGTCGCCCGACGGCATGGCCGGTTCCTTGCTGTAGACATCGACCGCCACGCGAAGGCCCTTTTCCCGCACCGCCGTCTCGAGAGCCTGGTAGTCCACGATCTCGGCGCGCGCGGTGTTCACGAAACACGCGCCGGGCTGCATCCGGTCGAAGACAGCCGAGCCGACGAGGCCCCGGGTCTTCTCGTTGAGTGCGAGGTGCACGCTCAGGATGTCGCAATTCGCCGCGACGGCCTTGGGCGACTCGTACACGGTCACCGTCGGCTCCTCCGCGTCAGCCGACGACGGGCGGACCCGCACCACCTGCGGCAGGTCGGCAGGCATCCCGTCGCGGCCGATCTGGACGCCGATTTCGCTCCAGATGGCCAGGTGCATCCCGAACGCCTGCGCGCGCCGCGCGACCTCCTGGCCGATGCTGCCGAAACCGAGAATGCCCAGGGTGCGCCCGTGAAGGCCCTGCGCTTTCGAGAATTCCTTCTTGTTCCACCTCCCTGCCCGCAGTTCGGCCACGTTGTCGGGAATGCGCCGGTCGAGGGAGAGGATGAGCCCGAGGGTGAGCTCCGCCACCGCCACGGCGTTCTTGCCGGGGCAGTTGGAGACGTAGATGCCGCGCCGCGAGGCGCCCTTGACGTCGATGGTGTCGTAGCCCGCCCCAGCGCGCACGACGAGGGACAACTGGCCGGCATCGAGGATCGCGTCGCTGACCTTGGTGGACCGGACCACGAGGATGTCGGCCTGCGTGGTCGACAGCGCGTCCGCCAGGGCGGCGTCCTTGAGTTCGGGCTGGTACATCACGCCCAGCCCCAGGGCCCTGAGCGCGTCCAGGCCCTCCTGCTCGAACTTGTCGGCAATCAGTACCTTCATCGCATTCCCGTTCAGCGTGGGGCCTGGGGGCTGGACCTCTAGATGGTGTGAATGAGCAGCGCGTCCCTGAGCTTCGGCTCGAACCAGGTCGACTTCGGCGGCATGATTTCACCCGCGTCTGCGATGCCCATGAGATCGGCGACGCTGACCGGGTACATCGAGAAGGCCACCGCGGCCTTCCCGCCCGTGACGAGCCTCTCGAGTTCGGCCGTCCCGCGGATCCCCCCCACGAAGTCGATCCGCTTGTCCGTCCGGACGTCGGCGACCTTCAGGACCGGGTCGAGCAGGCGGTCCTGCAGGATGCTCACGTCGAGGCGGCCGATGACGTCGTGGCCGGCTTTCGCGCCGATGTCGAGCGTGTACCAGTTCCCGCCGAGAAACATCGCGCAGTCGCCCTTCTTCGCCGGCGCCGCCGGCCCGCCCTCGCGGACGGTGAACACCTGTTTCACCGCGTCCATGAAGGCCTCGGGCGTCAGGCCCGCCAGGTCCTTCACGGTCCGGTTGTACGGCAGCACCTGTGTCTGGTTGTCGGGGAACGCCACCGCCAGGAACCAGTCGGCCTCCACCGCGCCGTCCCTGCCCACCTCGCGCGCCAGGCTCCTGCGCACTCTCGCCGCGCTCGCCGCGCGATGGTGGCCGTCCGCGATGTAGAGGGCCGGCAGCGCGCCGAAGGCATCAACGATGGCCTTCAGGTCGTCGCCCGTCACCTTCCAGATGGTGTGCGCGACGCCGTCCGGCGCGACATAGTCGTAGAGGGGCGGCGTCTTCGCGACCTTCGCCGCGACGGCGTCAACCGCCGGCGACGCGTGGTAGGTGAGGAAGACCGGGCCGGTCTGGGCCCGAAGCTCGGTGATGTGGCGCGTCCGGTCGTCTTCCTTGTCGCGCCGCGTCTTCTCGTGCTTCTTCACGAGGCCCGAGTCGTATTCGTCCACCGAGTAGCACGCCGCAAGCCCGGTCTGCTCGTGCGTGCCCATCCGCAGCTTGTAGAAGTACAGCGCAGGCTCCGTCTCCTCGACCATGTTCGCGCGGATGCGGGAGAATCGTTCGGCCGCCGTGCGGTAGACCACGTCCGCGTACGGGCTGGTGTCCGCCGGCAGGTCGATCTCCGATCGGGACACGTGCAGGAAGCTCAGCGGGTTGTCGGCGGCAAGCGCCCTGGCTTCCTCGGTGTTGACGACGTCGTAGGGCACGGCCGCGATCGCCGAGGCGAGGGACGGCTCGGGCCTCAACGCGCGGAAGGGTCGGATCTTCGCCATGTTGTGCTCGCGTTCTGCAACGCCGCGTCCCCAATCTGGTCGCAACGCCGCGCGGAATGAATCATACGCATCCCGGCCGGTGGTGAGCGGTCCGCAACCGTCCGCTCGCCGAGCCGGAACATCACGAGGAGGCCGGCAGGCCCGATGACGGACTGCCGACAGGGGGTACTTCAGCAAGAAGGAAGGACGTTGTCAAGCGCCCCAGTAATCAGCAGTCGGTAGAGACGTAGGAAGGCCCCTGAGCTGAATAGCGTTTCGCCGTACTGGCTACTGGCTACGACGACGGCGCGCATCCTCGGCAGCTATCTGACTGCGGCGGCGCGCAGTCTTCCCCACTCCACCGGCAGCGTGAGCGTCGACCCGTGGTACACCCGCTGCGTCGCCTTCCTGAAATCCGCGGCTTTCGCCTTCGGGATCTCCATGAACTGCTGGGGATTGCGGTCGACCAGGGGGAACCATGAACTCTGCACGTGCACGATCAGCCGGTGGCCCGGCCGGAACACGTGGTACACGTCCGGCAGGTCGAACGTGATCTCGGTGGGTTCGCCAGGCGAGAGCGGCACCGGCGTCTCGAAACCCCGACGGAACTTGGCCCGGAACGGCTCTCCGCGGACGAGCTGCTGGTAGCCGCCCATCCGCACGTAGTTGGACGGCGGCCGGGCGGCCGGCTGCCCAGGCGCTGCGGCGGGCGGCTCGGGCTGCGGGTAGTTCCCGGGATATCCGTCGATGAGTTTCACCACGAAGTCGCTGTCCGTGCCGCTGGACGACACCGTGAGGGAGATGGATATCGGCCCGGCGACCGCCAGGTCTTCCTCGAGCGGACCTGTGGCGTACACCAGCACGTCCGGACGCGTGCCCGCAAACCGCTGGTCCTCGGTCATGTAGTCCGACGTCATGCCGGACGCCACGTAACCCACGTACGGCACGGGCCTGTTCGGATCGCTGACGTACTCGTCGAACGTCCGGGCGCCCGCCGATGACGCGGCGCCCGCGGCAATCTGCCCGCCGGCTTGCAGCGAGAGCGTCAGCGGTCGGACCGACGCCGGGGGCCAGGCCTCGTGCCTGCGGAACTCGTTGATGCCGGTGGCGAACATCGTAGCCTTGGGGAACGCGGCCGGCAGCGGCGCGTCCTTCAGATGGTGCATGAAGAACGCGAACTGGATCTCGTTGCGGAACACCTCGCCGGTCTTGACGGCGAACGTGGCGTTGCCGAGGCGGTCCCCGGGGCCGCGCCCCCAGCCCCCGTGCGACCACGGTCCCATGACCAGCCGGTTGTCGGTTGCCGGGCTCAGGCGTTCAATCGACCGGAACATGTGCAGCGGGCCCATGGGGTCTTCGGCGTCGAACCAGCCGCCCACGTTCAGGATCGCCGGCGTGATGTTCTTCGCGTGCTTCCAGACGGACCGGACCTGCCAGAACTCGTCGTAGTTGGGATGGTCGACGATCTCCTGCCAGTAGCCCGCGCGCCCGCCGAACAGCTTCTCGTTGACCTCGGCGAGCGGCGGCAGCGACAGGAAGAACTCGTAGGCGTCCGGCGTGCCGGGGTCGAACCGCGGCTCCTGCGCCGGCAGTTGCGGCCCGCCGGCGCGCGGCCGGAAGCTCGAGTAGAAGCCGAAGTTGGCCCCGAGCATGAACGCCCCGTTGTGGTACACGTCGTCGCCCAGGTAGTAGTCGGCGGTGGGCGCCTGCGGCGACGCGGCCCGGAGCGCCGGGTGCGCGTCCATGATGCTGGCCGCCACGTGGAAGCCCGGCTGCGACACCCCGACGAGGCCCGCCCGGCCGTTGTGGTTCGGCACATTGTCGAGCAGCCACGCGATCGTGTCGTACATGTCGCTGCTCTCGTCCACGTCCTGCGGCCCGCGCTTGACGGGCACGTGGGGCCGGACCTGCTTGAACTCGCCCTCCGACATGTAGCGGCCGCGCGCGTCCTGGTAAACGAAGATGAAGCCGGCCTCCTGAAACTGCTCCGACGGCCCGAGCGACGCACGATAGGCGTCGATGCCGTACGGGCCCACGCTGTACGGCGTGCGCGTGATGAGGAACGGATAGCGCGTCGAGCCGTCCTTGGGCACGTACACCGACGTGAACAGCCTGGCGCCGTCGCGCATCGGGATGCGGAACTCGTACTTCGTATAGCGTTCGCGGACGCGATCGCCTCCTGTCGGCGCCTGCTGGGCGCCGATGGGCAGGACCGAGAGCACGACGGCGAACGCGAGGGAGACGCGGAGGAACCGTGCCATGGGAATGCCTCTAACGGCCCGCGGGGGCCATCAGGAGCGTGGCCGCCTCGTCGCGCCCGGCCGTGAAGGCCGCCATCAGCGAGGCCGGGATGGGATCACCCGGCGGCATCCGCCGGTGCTCGGTGATCGGGTTGACGAAGGTACCGTTCTTCCTGAGGCGATAGTCGAGGTGCGGCCCGGTCGAGAGCCCCGACGAACCCACGCGGCCGACGAGCTCGCCCTGGCTCACCCGCTGGCCGACCCGGACCGCCACCGAAGAGAGATGGAGGTACATGCTCTCGTAGCCGCTCGAATGCCGGATGCCGACCAGGCGGCCCGCATCGCCGGACCACCCGGCGCGCGTCACGACGCCGTTCGACACCGCCACCACCAGCGCGCCGACCGGCGCCGCATAGTCGACGCCCAGGTGCGCGCGGCGGACGTTGAGCACCGGGTGCCGGCGGCTGTAGGAGAAGCGCGAGGTGATGCGCGGCTCGAACTTCAGCGGCGATTTCAGAAAGAAACGCTTCAGCGAACGGCCGTTCGCGTCGTAGTAGCCGGCCTTGCCGTCCGGCAGCACGAAGCGGTACGCCTCGAGGCGACGGCCGTCGTTCTTGAACTCCGCCGCCAGGATGTTGCCGTAGGCCACGGTGCCGTTTTCGCGGGTGATCTTCCGGAACGCGACCCGGAACGCGTCGCCGGGCTGGAGTTCGCTGTTGAAGTCGATCTCGCCTGAGAAGATCGCGGCGAGTTCGATCGACAGGTCGGACGCCTCTCCGGCCGCTTCCATGGCCTCGAACAGCGACGGCGATTCGCTGTCGATGTGGCCCGTCGCGACGGCGTCGGCCTCCTCGCGCCTGTAGGCCACGATACTGGCCGCAAGCGCATGGGGCGTCTCGGGGGATGCCGGTTCCACGCGAAGGTAATGGTCCGGATCGACCTCGTAGTCGAATGCCCGGAGAAACCCGTCCAGCGAACGCGTGAGCGTGAACGGCTGCTCCGCCCGGAGCTTTCGCGGGTCCATGCTCCTGGCGATGACGTCGACGGCGTGCGCGGCGCGGTCTTCCGGCAGGTAGGCGCGGAAGAGTTCGGCGAGGGTGCTGTTCCTGGGAACCGTGCCCTTGATGGTCTCGGTGTCCGGCGTGAGGAGGCGGTCGGACTGGATCGCGTTGCCCGCCGGGGGCGGTTCCTCGCGCGCGCACGATACCGCGATCAGGCCCGCGAGCATCGCGACGCACAGACCGACACCCCACAGCATGGGCGTCGTGCGGAGCCGGGGAGCCATCATCGTGCTCGTCTGTCCCTGCCTCTGCTGACTACTGGCTGCTGGCTGCTTACTTCTTCATCTGCTGCGCCCGCTCGGTCGAGGGCGGGACGAGTCCCTTGATGCGCATGTAGGTGACGAGGTTGCCGTAGTGTTCGTTGTCGTGCGAGATGTTGGTGATGAGGTAGCGCGCTTTCGGCACCAGGTTCTGGCCGGCTTTGACCAGCTCCATGGCCGCCGCGTCGGTCATCCCGCCGTAGACGGCGTCGCAATACGCCACCGCGTCATTCAGCGCCTTGACGATGTCGGCCTTCGTCGTGCGGGTCTTCTGGAAGTCTTCCTTGTTGGGATTGTCCTCGCCTTTGCCGCGGGCGCAGTACGAGTACGAACTATTGGCGACATGCGCCAGCAGCTGCCCGAACGTCATGACCTCTTTCGTCGGCTGGAATCCGTAGTCGGCCTCGGGCATCTTCTCGGCGGATTGGACGAGGTTCAGCTTGAGGCCGTCCCACATGCTCTTGAGCGTGCCGCTGAGCGGCTGTGCGGGCGGTGTGGCCGGTGCGGCCTGGGCGGCCGGCGCTTGCGCGGAGGCGGCAGCCGGGGTTTGGGCAACGACGGGCAGGGCCGTCAGGCACGCAAACGCAGCTACAAGGACGATTCGCTTCATGGACATGCTCCTTGGAGGTCCGGCAAGACCCGATCCTAGCACGCCCCGGCGCGGTCTAGATGCGGGCGTGCCGCTCGGACCAGCAGCGAAGGGCCTGCTGCCGCTCGGCGGCCTCGGGCTGTGCATCAAGCCGGTCGACCGGCCACGGCAGGCGCCACGTCCAGTTCGCGTTGTCGATGAGCCCGGGGACGTTGACGCGGTCCGGCCAGCCGAACACGTCCTGGATCGGGAGCGTGAGCAGGTCCGATCCGGAGGCGAACAGGGCCTCGACGAGCGCGTCACGCACAGCCGGCGGCAGCGCATCACCGGCGACCGACGGCGGCTGCTGATCCCGCCACGCCGTGGCGGCCACCGTCAGCGCCGCCTGCCGCTCGGATTCGTCGGCGTCCCGCCACCAGATCGCGAGGGTTTCGGTGTCGTGTGTGCCCGTTGTCGCCACCGAGCGCCGCGGGTACTCGGCGGGGTTGATGAGCGGCTGGCCGGGCTCATGCCAGAAGCGCTCCCAGCGCAGCACCCTGTAGCCGGGCAGGTCCAGGGCGGCGAGCGTGTGCCTCACGAAGTCCGGGATGGTGCCGAGATCCTCGGCGATGACGCCGGCGCCGGTACCCATCAGGACCTTCAGCACCGCCTCGCCCTGGGCGACCTGCGCCGGTTCGCCTGGGGGATCGAAGTGCGGCGCGCGGCCGTCGCGCGGGAAGATCCACGTTCTGAAGAGGCCCACGACGTGATCGACGCGGAACAGATCGAACAGGTCCGACGCGCGTCGTGCGCGGGTTCCGAACCACGCGTATGCCTCGTCGCGCATCACGTTCCAGCGGTAGACAGGCAGTTGCCAGTTCTGGCCGTCCTCGCTGAACGCGTCTGGAGGCGCGCCGACGGCTCCGTCGAACGAGAAGAGGCGCTGGTTCGCCCAGACGTCGGCGCTGTCGGCGGCCACGCCGAACGGGAAATCGCCCGAGACGCGCAGGCCGGGCGACTGCTGCCGCGCCTGCCGCCATTGTTCGTGGGCCACCCACTGGAGGTACTGCCGGAACAGGATCTCCTGCGACGACTCGCGCCGGAACGCGGCAAGCGCCGCCGGCTCGCGGTCCCGGAGCGCCGCCGGCCATTCGGTCCACGGCCGCCCGCCGCTGACGTGATGCGCCGCCCGGAAGAGCGCATAGTCGTCGAGCCACCAGGACTGCCCGCCGATGAACGCGCGCAGCTGCCGTGCGCGCTCGGTGCCGGGCACCCACTCGCGCCGGACGAAGCGCCGGAACGCGGATCGCAGCGCCCGGTCCTTCAGCGTCCTGACGCTCCAGTAGTCCACAGCCCGGCCCGCCCGCGCGTGGTCGAGCAGGCCGCGCGCGGCGGTGTCGAGCGCGTCCTCGCCTCCGAGTTCGTGGAAGTCCGGGACATCTGCAACCGAGATGAAGATCGGATCGAGGGCCATTGCGCTGACGGCCGAGTACGGGGACGCCTGTCCCGGCGCCATCTCGTTCAGCGGCAGCACCTGCAGGACGCGCAGGCCCGCGCCGCGCATCCAGTTCGCGAGGACGGGCAGGTCGGCGAACTCGCCGATGCCCCAGCTCCGCGTCGACGGCAGCGAGAAGAGCGGCAGCAGCAGCCCGGCCGCGCGCCCGCCCTCCGGCCGTGCCCCGACGTTCACGCGGCGGCCTCGACGCGGTCGAGGACGCGCGACACGGCGCGG
>Ga0316603_10002084_pt1 | contig 10899 bp, 11 predicted proteins | sample OWC_soil_day10_n_FD_207649 | JGI IMG/M metagenome (GOLD analysis project Ga0316603, IMG submission 207649) | Wetland soil microbial communities from Old Woman Creek delta, Ohio, United States - OWC_soil_day10_noCT | ecosystem: Environmental > Terrestrial > Soil > Wetlands | place: USA: Ohio...
TTTCAGGTTGTCCAGGACGTGTTCCAGATTGTCCCGGTGGCACATCAGGGATTCGATGGGAAAAGACGTCATTCCGATTCACCACGCTTGTTCCGGCAGGGCGTAGCGCGCCCCATCGGGCGCTTCATTCCGGCGCAGGATTGCTGGAATCAGCTCTATTAAAATTGGCTAACAAAGTCAAACTGGCCGACTACCGGTTCGGTGCGCTGTCTTGCATGGGCTTCAGTTCCGCCGGCACAGGAATTTCTGTTCGATGAAGGCGGCGATCGGCACGGGATCATCCAGGCGGAAGACCGGCACGTGAAGCGTGATGTGCGCATCGGTGGCCACTGCGACCAAACCCGGATCGTCGCGGCACAACAGCTGCGTGGCCACCTCAGCCCGCAGCACCTCGATCTTGGACGTATTTTCGTGCTTGTAGCCTTCGGTGATGAGCAGATCGACATCGTCGAAATACCGGATCAGGCCGGCCAAGGATTCCGACGGAGTGGACTTGATCATAGCGATCTGGCCGGACGCCGCCAGGATCACGGTCTGCGCGCCGGCCGTTCGGTGGCGCGAGCTGTCCTTGCCGGCCCTGTCGATTTCGAAGGCATGGTGGGTGTGCTTGATCGTACCAATGCGGTAGCCTCGCTGCCGCAGTTCAGGTATCAGTTTTTCGATCAGCGTGGTCTTCCCGGATTCGGAACGACCCACGATGGATACGATGGGGAGCATAGCCGATTGCATTTCGTCTGTTTTGGGCATCATACCGCTGCGAACGAAGCGGCAACCTAACCCCCGCGGCCAGCAATGTCAAGCAGATCAGACGATGCCGAGAATGATCCCGGAATCGTTCGGGGTCTGCAGCGGGATGCGGCGGATATTCCGGATTCCGGCCGTTGCCAGCATGCCCGAAAGCTCCGATCCGGAGTAGGCGCGGCCGGCTTCGGTTCCCAGAAGCATGTTGAGCGAAAACAACGCCGGGAAAAGTGGGCCGTCCAGGGTGTCGTTCAGGATGAACTCGTGGATGATGATCGTCCCGCCCGGTTCCAGGGCGGATACCGCTTTTCGAATGATGTTCTGGCAGGCCTCGGGACCTTCGGCATGCAGAATGTGGGAAAGCCACGCTACGTCATACCGGCCGGTGATGTGGTCCGAGTGGTAGTCTCCGGGTGTGAAGGCGATGCGGCTGCTCAGATTGAAGCGCGCAATCGTTTTCTCGGCAAACGGCCGGGTGGTGGGCAGGTCGAACACGGAGGCTTCAAGCCCGGGGTTCTTGAGGCAGAAATGGATGGCATACGTGCCCGGGCCGCCACCCAGATCCAGCAACCGACGCCGGGATGACAGGTCAATGGCGTCCGCTATGCGCGGGGCCAGAGCCATGGCCATGTTGAACATCCCCATGAGGAAGCTTTCGCGCCATTCCTCCCGGCCGACGGCGGAACGCTCGCGTATCGGGCGCCCGGTAGAAACCGACTGGTCCAGCCGCGCCCAAGACTCCATCAGGTGATGGTGGTGTAGGATGATATGACCGATGTAGGCCGCAGAGTCTTTCGCCAGCAGCGCTCTGACCGAGGGGCTGCAGGAAAAGCAGCCCTTGCTTTTCTCCAGAAGCCCCATGGCCGTCAGCGCGTTCAGCAGGCGCTCGACACCGTCGACCGATCCGTTCACCCGGCGCGCCAATTCTTCCGCGGAAAGCCTTTCGGAGCCGATCTTCGAGAACACATCGGTTTTGACTCCGGCATGCAGGGTGCAGGTCTGCCAGAAATAGGCGGACATTTCCAGGAGCGCTCCGGGATTCCACTCTCTCATACCCATTCCACGTTCCTCCGGTACGTCGATCGGATCAAGCCGTTTTCTTCGCCGGCCGACCCGCCACTCAATCGTCGTTGCTCGCTCGCTCCTTGGCGAGTTGCTCCGGAGTCATCGTCCAGAAGGGGGTGCCGTCCTTGGTCAGGCGGACTTTGAACTCCGGGGAGTCCCCCTTTCTCACCTTTGAGGCCAGGAAGACGTCCTTGCCGTTGATTTCGGCCCAGCAGCCTTTTAGGACGACCTGGTCTCCGGGTTTCACTCCAATCTCATTTGGCTTGGCGAACCAAGTGGGGCAAAGATGCACCAGAATGGTGTTGCTGCCCTCGCGCACTTCCAGGGCGGTCGCCGGCGACATGCCGGGCATAGGCACCACCTCCGTCACTTTCACCACCGTGGCTTTGAACTTTTCAAACTCCTTGGGATTGTAAAATTTGTTGTAAGGATCGTCGATCCCCCAGCCCTTCTTTTCAGCCGGATCTGCCGCGAAGGCCATGCTGAAAGAAAACAGCAGAACCAACAGGATCATCGGCCGAGCAATGATTCTCGATAATGATTGCATCGTTTTTTTCCTCCTTTTGCAGACCTTGACGAGGATGTTTTCACCGTACACTTCCCCGGCGACCTTGCTTTCAACATAATTCAGCTGATGCGCCTGTTCAACTATGAGTGGAACGATTTAGCCCGCAGCCTAAAACCGCATGTGCCGTTTTTCGACGATGACGATAGGCTCGTAGCCGAAAAGGGCGTTCAGGTGGTGCAGGAAGGCGTGCCGTCCTTCATTTTGCCAGAGGGTGGTGATGGCGGCGTTGATGCCGGCATATTGATGGTCGAGATCACCGAAAGTTGCCGGGGTTTCCGACTCCTGCTCGCCATCGGCCATTCCGGAAATCAGATCCAGCCACATCTGGCTGGCGCCCATCAAGTAGGAGGGCCACGCCTTCCGAAGAGGAGCGGACCAGTTGGGGTCACTGGTATCGCTGATGGCCGGCCGGGACACCGTCGTCGGGTCGTCGTAGACGACCTCAAGGATACAGCCGGATGATCGGGCGAGTTTCAGCGAACCGTCCTGGGATATCTCGCTGTATATCTTTCGGGCCGTCTCAGCCGAGGCGAAAAAGATGAAGCTGAACTGGTGCCCAGCTGCATCCCTGGCCGCACGGCGGTGGAAACGCCAGAGATGGATGTCCTGCGAATGGCTCTCAAGCACGGGCTTGATGACCCGGTGGGCGGTCAACAGGTCAAGGTGCCAGGCGGGGTCTGCGTCCTCTGGCCAGTGCATGCGGAAGCGGGCATACCACCAGCCGCTGTCCGCCGCCGGCGGCGCGGCTGGATGCGGGAAGACCGCAGGGGGCTGCCTCGGGACGGTTGTACAGGCGGTGATGAAAACGGCCGCTGCCAAGCTGAGGGCGAATCGGCTAAAGCGTTTCGTTTTATGGTTTTCAGGTCGTCTTTGAGGCTGCATGGACAATAGTTCCCGTAGTCGTTTCAGCCCGATTCAGTTTATTCGCGAATGATCAGCCAGATCCCCGCCAGCACCACCGCCATCCCGGATAGACGTGAGGCGGTCATAGGGCGCACGGCGGAGCCCATCCATCCAAAATGATCGACCAGAGCGCCCATCGTAAACTGGGCGGAGACGAAAATCGTAAACGCGGCAACCAGCCCTAATCGAGGGGCGCTGTAGGACAAAGTTCCGACGATGATAAGCCCCAGGGCGCCGGAGGAATAAGCATACCACGGCGTCGCAGCGCCCGCGGATAGATTTCCGCCGCGCTGGATCAGCATGATCAGTCCGATTAAGACTCCTCCGCTGAAATAGGTGATGAAGACGCTTTCCAGCGTGCCCAAGCGCTTGTCCATGAGACCCATGAAATGGGCTTGGAGAGCGGTTGCCACACCGCCGAGAGCGGTGACAGCGGCCAGGAGATGCAGGTTCATGATTCGGCGTTCCTTAATGTAGAATAAAATTCACACCTTTAGGATGTTTTTTCCATCTGGATATAGGTCCAGTTTGGTCGATAGGGTTTTAACTTTTAGTAATCACACATAAAATAAACTGGGCATGTTTTATGCTTTGGCGGGGAAATAGGTCTAAGTCGAAGAATAAAAGGATCCTGGACTCATGGAACCGCAACGCATGGTTTCGAAGAGCGAACAACGCGAAAGCCAGCGCTTTCCTTTGACCTGCCCCGTCATGTTCGAGAATTACCTGACGGGCAATTATCATGACGGCCGCATGCTCAACTACAGTCGGGGCGGCATGTGTTTTGAGGCGGACGTGGCCCCCGACGTCGGTGCGGAACTTTTCATCGGAATTGAAAGCTCGCCCTATTCCTCGCAGCACGATGTTTTTCGGGCCAAGGTGATCTGGATCCGAGAACTGCCTCTGAAGGACTCCTACTACGCTTACGGAATCGGGGTGAAATACTTTTGACGGCGTGTTCCGGTCGATACGCCGCCTTCCCAGTCCACTCAGCACGTTGCGAAGCCCTCCTGCTAACATCCGCCGAGATGGTGCGGCCAGTTAAAGCTCCCCGCCGTGAGCGGTTAACGGCGGATTGACTGAGCCACATCGTTCAGTCTTTCACGGATGGAAATGACGTAGCTCGCCATCTTGCCGCGGTGGTCGGCCATGATGGAATCGTGGCGGCCGCGCAGCACCACCAGGGGGTCGAACGTACAGACGCGCTCCATCTCCTTGAAGGCGATCTGGATGTTCTCATCGCCACCTTTTTCCCGGATCACGGGATACAGCCGGACCATGGTCCCCAAGAAGTCGCGCAGCACCAGAATCACTCCTTGGGTGTAATAAATTCGGTTATCGAGCTCGGAGTAGGGAACGTCCTCGGTGGCCTGGACCAGCAGGCCCAGCGGTTGATCGAGGACCTGATTGCTCAAGATGAACATGAACAGGTTGTAAATGTCGTCTGAGCGCATGTTGAAGACGGCCTTGCCTTCCTTGACCGCGGCCTCGTATTTGCGCTGCAGCTCGACACCCTTGCGGTATTCGCTTTCGCTGGAGGGCAGCCACCAGCTGTCTTCCGTAAAGGCGAAGCGCTTCTCGCGGGCTTCCTTCAATAACTCGTTTTCAGCATCGACCGTGCCGTACTTGGCCAGGTTGGTGGCGTAGAAAACCGCCAGCATCCGCGTCGCGAAAATCACCCCGTGCTGACGGCTGGCGCGGTTGTCGAGCCAGCGCGTCGGGGAGATCCACAGGTCGTTGACGGACCAGCCAAAAGTCGAATCCAGCTCCTCCTCCAGACGGTTGGTCAGGGCGCGGCTCAGCGCGGCGCCTTTTTGCGGCTCGGGAGCTTCCGGCGCAACGCTTTGCAGGATCGCGTGGATTCTGGACTCGGAAAAGGGGAAACGGGTGGGATCGAGCCACGTGTAACCCCTGTTGAGCAGCCACACCAAGCCAAAGGTCAGCGGCCAGAGCAGCAGCAAGGCCAGCAGAACGACGGCAAACCACTTCAACGCCTTGTGGGAGTTTGTTACGGCGGCGGGGGATTCCATGGCTTCGTCCTCGGAAAATGGCGTTCAGAAGCGCTTGGGTGCGCAGGAGCGTCGCAAGCTTACGCACAGCCGTTGCGAATGTCAACCCGGATCATTTTTGCCCAGGAACGGGGCGATCGCAGCTGAGTGAAAGCAGGTGCCTCTTCTTGACATGTCGCTGCGGCATGGTAGTTTGAAACAAGTAAATCCTTCGAATCGAACGGGAGAAAGACGCAGCATGGCGAGCAAGTTGTCTGTATGGATCGTGGCGGTCTGCTGGGGGATGGTTTCCGGGTGCGCCGCGGTGGTGGTCGCTACGGGAGCGGGTGCGGGGGCCTACACTTACGTCAACGGAGAGCTGGCGCGCGCCTATCCGGCCGCCTATATCCGGACCATGGAGGCATGCACCCAGATTTTAAATGACCTGAAAATGCCCATCAAGGAACAAACCTCGGACGGCGTTCAGACGACCATTGCCACCGAGCGCCAAGACGGGACGCCCATGACGCTCAAGATCAAAATCATCGGTTTGGATGTGACGGAAGTGTCGGTGCGGACCGGCGTGGTCGGATACTGGAACAGAGATCTCTCGCAGCAATTCCAGGAGTTCATTTCTCAGCGGCTGAACTCGTGAGATTCCGTAGCGGAAGGTGCCGATTCAGCGCCGCGATTTCCTCGTGCTCGAGGCGGTTGATGGTGGCGATGTGCCGTTCCATCACCTGACGCAGCGCGGGGTCCATGAACCGGTGCAAGCTGTGATTGACCACGGCTTTGAAGCCGCGGCGCAGCTTGTGGGCACCGCCCATACCGGGGTCGAACCGCCGGATGCCGCTGGCGATGGCCCATTCGAGGGGCCGGTAATAACACGTTTCGAAATGCAGGAATTCGATCTCCCGCGCACATCCCCAGTAACGGCCATAGAGATGGCCCCCCTTGGTCACCAGCAACGACATGCCGAGGGGCGGGTCGTGGTGGCGGCCGCCGTCAGAGGCCACTGCGAACATCAGCCGTTTGCGGAAGCGTCCGGGAAGAGCGGCAAAAAAGCCCGGCGTCAGATACTTGCATCCCCATGGCCCAAACTGGTCGTTGGTTTGGGCGTAGAACGCGTACATGCGCTCGTAGAGCTCTTGCGGCAGCGCATCGCCCGGGATCATGTCGACGCGGATGCCTCCGCGGGCCAGCCGCCGGCGTTCGCGGCGGATGTTGCGGCGCTGGTTCGCGTTAAAGCGCGACAGATAATCTTCAAAGGTGCGGAAGCCCTCGTTCTCCCAGAGAAAGCTCTGGTGAGCCCATGGGCAGAAGCCGCGGCCGGCCATGGTTTCGACCCACGTTGGATCGACGAAATGATAGCTGCATCCGGCCAAACCGTTTTGGCGGCAAAAGCGCTCGATCTCCGCTAGCATGCGTGAGGTCAGTTCGCACTCGTCCACGCCGGAGGCCATCAGGAAGCGGTAGCCGATCATCGGCGTGAAAGGGCTCATGCCGACCAGTTTGGGGTAATAGGGTCTGCCCAGCCGACCGGCGACTTCCGCCCACGCATGATCGAACACGAACTCGCCCGCGCTATGGATTTTGATGTAGAGCGGCGCGGCGGCCACCAGTTCGCGGCCGGACCAGACGGTCAGATGGCGCGGGATCCAGCCGGTCTCGGCGGTGATGCTTCCGGAGATCTCCATCAACTGCAGCCAGTCCCACTCCAGGAAGGGCGTTTCCAGCGGACGGGCAAGGCTGTCCCAGCCTTCGCGTTCGACGTCAGAAAGGCTTTGCAGCCATTTGAATTTTACATCCGGGCGCTGCATATCTGGGTCACTCATGGAACCTTTGATCTGATACCCAATAATAGGCACGGCGGCGCTTCTGTCATCTTCCCCTGCGCACGACAGTGGCCCCAGATCCGACATGACCGCGAATTCTTAGGGCCGGGCCTTGGTTTGACTAGCCGCCAGGTCCGTGGTAGATTTTATAAGACATTCGATCTGAATTTCTTACCTTCCTTGTTTCTGCAGCAGCGTCATTTCAACCAGAAGCGGATAATGTGCCGCCTCAGCTCAGCAGGGAGATCTCCATGAAAAAAAGCAAACTCTTCCAACAATGGGGGACCTTCCGCAAAGGCTTGGACGCCCTCAGCATCCAGCTTTCCTTCGCCAGCCATTTGGAATATTCGCTTTGCAAGGACCAGTACACGGCCACCAACCGCGACCTCTACCTCTCGCTGGCCTTGGCCGCCCGGGACCGGCTGATTGAACGCTGGGTCAAAACCCAGCAGAAATATTATACCGACGATGTCAAACGGGTTTATTATCTGTCGGCCGAGTACCTGATGGGGCGGGTTTTGGTCAATAACCTGATCAACCTGGGCATCTATGGTGAAAGCCAAAAGGCTATGGAAGAGCTTAACATTGAGCTTAAGGAGCTGATTGCCGAGGAGCCTGACATGGGACTGGGGAACGGCGGCCTGGGACGGCTGGCGGCCTGCTTCCTGGACTCTCTGGCGACCTTGGAGATCCCGGCGGTGGGCTATGGTATCCGCTATGAGTTCGGGATTTTCGATCAGGAAATCCGCAACCTGGCCCAGGTCGAATGCCCAGAGAACTGGCTGCGGTACGGGAACCCCTGGGAAATCTCGCACCCCGAGGTCATTTTCACCGTCCATTTCTACGGCCGTGTCAAGCAGACCACCCTGCCCGACGGCACCCTCAAAAGCGAATGGGTCGAGACCAGCGACGTCGTCGGCATTCCTTACGACATCCCCATCGCTGGCTATGACAACAACACCGTCAACACCCTGAGGCTTTGGTCGGCCAGGGCCTCCAAGGAGTTCGATCTCAACTACTTCCAGCACGGCGACTACCTCAAGGCGGTGGAAGAGAAAAACGTCTCCGAGAACATCTCCAAGGTACTCTACCCCAGTGATGAGTTCTACGAAGGTCGCGAGCTGCGATTGAAACAGCAGTACTTTTTCGTTTCCTGCTCGATCAAAGACATCATCCGGCGCTACCTGGTCAATCACCAAACCTTCGATGCGTTTCCCGACAAGGTCGCTGTTCAGCTGAACGACACCCACCCGTCACTGGCGGTGACCGAGCTTATGCGCCTGTTTTTGGACAACTACGGTATGAACTGGGAAAAGGCCTGGGACCTGACCACCCGGACCTGCGCTTACACAAACCACACGCTGCTCGCCGAAGCCATGGAAAAATGGCCGGCGCCGATGCTCGGCCGCCTGCTGCCCCGCCATCTGGAGATCATCTACGAAATCAATCGGCGTTTTCTGCGGGATGTGTCGATCCGCTTCATGCGCGACGGCGAGAAACAGCGAGCCATGTCCCTGATCGAGGAGGGGCCGGAAAAGCGGGTGCGCATGGCCCACTTGGCCATCGTTGGCTCGCATTCGGTCAACGGCGTCGCTGAACTCCACAGCCGCTTGCTGCGGGAACGGGAGCTTAAAGATTTCGCCGAGATGTACCCGGGGCGCTTCACCAACAAGACCAACGGCGTGACCCCCCGACGCTGGTTGCTCGCCTCCAACCCCGGTCTGGCCGATTTGATCTCTACCTATATCGGCAACACTTGGGTGAAAGACCTCAACGAACTGCGGAAAATCGAGGCGTTCACCGAAGATGCCGATTGCCGCCGGGAGTGGCGGGAGATCAAGCGCCGCAACAAACAACGCTTGGCGGACCAGGTCTACGCATTGGCCGGAGAGCGATTGGACGCGGACGCCATTTTCGACATCCAGGTCAAGCGCATCCACGAATACAAGCGCCAGCTGCTAAATATCCTGCACGCGGTCTACCTCTGGCTGAAACTCAAGGAGGAGACGGAGTTTCGCATGCACCCGCGCGTGTTCTTCTTCGGCGGGAAAGCGGCTCCCGCCTACCACACCGCTAAAATGATCATTCGGCTGATCTGCCATGTGGCCGACATGATCAACCGGGACACGGCCACCCACCAGACCCTGAAGGTCATTTTTCTTCCGAACTACCGAGTTTCTCTGGCCGAAATGATATATCCCGGCGCCGACGTCTCCGAGCAGATTTCCACCGCCGGCTACGAGGCTTCCGGCACCAGCAACATGAAGTTTGCCCTTAACGGAGCGCTCACCATCGGCACGCTGGACGGTGCCAACATCGAGATCATGGATGAGGTCGGTCGCGAAAACATTTTCATTTTCGGTCTCACCGCCGAAGAGGTGGCCTCTCTGCGATCCGGATACCGGCCCCTGGACTACTACCACGGCAATTCCGGCCTAAAGCAGGTCATCGATCTCATCCACGACGGGTTTTTCAGCCCGGACGACCGCGGGCTGTTCCGGCCCCTGATCGATTTGCTGCTGCATGAAGACCGGTACAAGGTTCTGGCCGACTTCGACGCCTACCACCGCGCCCAGATGGACATCGACGCCCTTTATTGCGACACGGAGGAATGGACGAAAAAATCGATCTTGAATGTGGCCCGGATCGGAAAATTCTCATCGGACCGCACCATTCTCGAATACAACCGCGACATCTGGCACGCGGAGCCCGTGCCCATCGAGCGCAACCAGATCGAGCAGCAACAAACGGGAACCGGGGCCGCCAAATCCGTAGCCGCCTCGCCGCGCCAGACCCGCCAATAGCAGATGACGACGCCTTCGCTGCTCATCGTACATCAGGGGGCGCTGGGAGACCTCGTCTGTATCTTCCCGGTCATCCGTGCGCTGCGTCGCCGATTTCATCCGGTCTCGATCCTCTGCCAGGGCCATCTGGGAAAACTGGCGGCGGCTGAAAACCTGGCGGACGCATGGTTTCCGATTGAAGCCGCTTGGACGGCCTCCCTCTTCAGCGGTGAAGCCAACCGTCAGGCGGCGCGCCTCCTCGCTCCTTACTCGCACAGCCTGGTCTTTTCCAGGTCCGAGGCCCTGGCCGCATCCTTGAAGCACATCGCCGGTGCGCGCGTCTGCAGCGTTCCGCCACGACCGCCGGCTGGCCGGCGTGTGCATATCGCCGAGCACACCCTCCACTGCATCCAAGAATGTGGCTGGCTTCCGGAATTCAAGGACGCGATTCTGAAAGCCACTCCGTCACACGACTCTGCGGCTGCACCCGGGGAAGGGGAAGCCTCGAAGACCGTCCTGATCCACCCCGGCGCCGGCAGCCCCCGCAAACGCTGGCCGCTTCCAGGCTTTCTCGAACTGACGGCGCAAATCAACGCCCGCCAACTGAAACCGGCGTTTGTGATCGGTCCAGTTGAACAGGACCTCCTGCCGGAGCTTGAGCGCCACGGCGCCACCCTTCATCTGACGGGAGACAGCCTCAAACTGCTGGCGCTGCTTCGATCCGCCGCCGCCTACATCGGCAACGATTCCGGGGTCAGCCACCTGGCAGCCTGGGTGGGTTTGCCGTGCGTCGTGATTTTCGGGCCCAGCGACCCGGTGCGCTGGCGGCCTTGGGGCGGCCGAGTCGAGATCGTACAGCCAACGCTGGAGTGCACGCCCTGCTTCGAAATCGCAGCCGCAAACTGTGCCGCCGCCGATTGTCTTGCGGCGATCCATCCCGGCGATGTCATGCAGGCTTTCCAGCGGGTTGCCCACTTAGCTGAATGCCCTATATGAGGATTGACAAGACCGCACGC
>Ga0316603_10002086_pt1 | contig 10892 bp, 9 predicted proteins | sample OWC_soil_day10_n_FD_207649 | JGI IMG/M metagenome (GOLD analysis project Ga0316603, IMG submission 207649) | Wetland soil microbial communities from Old Woman Creek delta, Ohio, United States - OWC_soil_day10_noCT | ecosystem: Environmental > Terrestrial > Soil > Wetlands | place: USA: Ohio...
AGATGGCGTGAATGCTGGCGACGAGCGGGACTTTCACCAGCAGGCGCAGCAACAAGCGCCGGCGGCTGGTAGAATTCTCCTCGCGACTCGCCAACCGCACCATGCGGAAGTAGGTGGCGAAATCGAAGTACATCAACACGCGCCGGCACCTCCCGCCGGTCGTGTCCCCCTATGCGCCCGCGGTTGGTCGTGTCGCGCCCCAGTCACCGCCGCCGACTGACTCATGGCCCCCGCATTAACGCCAGAAGGCCTCCCCTGTCAACTTGTATTGCTATGGGTTTTTTTATACAGGCCTACTAATCTGCCGTACCGAGTCGGAGGATCGCGTGAAACTCGCATACAGCCCAGAGCATGACGCGCTGCGCCAGGAACTACGGGAGTACTACAAGCACCTGATCACGCCCGAGGTCCGCGAGGAGGCGCGGCGCCGAGAGGCGGGCGGCCCCATCCTGCGCCGGGTGGTTCGGCAAATGGGGGCGGACGGCTGGCTCGGGATCGGCTGGCCCAAGGAGTACGGCGGCCGGGGCATGACGCCGATCGAGCAATTCATCTTCTTCGACGAGTCGATGCGGGCCGGGGCGCCGATACCGATGCTGGCCGTCAACTCCATCGCGCCGACGATCATGCAGTTTGGCACCGACGAACAGAAGGCGTTCTACCTGCCGAAGATTCTGCGCGGCGAAATCGATTTTGCCATCGGCTACACCGAACCGGAGGCGGGCACTGACCTGGCGGCATTGAAGACGCGGGCGGTACGCGACGGCGACGACTTCGTCATCAACGGCCAGAAGGTATTCACCAGCCGGGCCGGGGACTGCGAGTACGTGTGGCTGGCCGTGCGTACCGATCCGGAGGCCCCGCGCCACCAAGGCATCTCCATTCTCATCGTCCCTACCGACGCGCCCGGCTTTCGCTGCGTGCCGATGAAGAACATGGGCGAGAACAATACGACCCAGACCTACTATGACGATGTCCGCGTCCCGGCGGGCAGCCTCGTGGGGAAGCTCAACCAAGGTTGGAAACTGATTACCAGCCAACTCAATCACGAGCGTGTGACGGTATGCAGCTCGGGGATGATCGAGGGGATCTTTGACGACGTGGTCCGCTGGGCCAAGGACACTGCCCTGGCCGACGGGCGGCGCGTCATGGATCAGCCCTGGGTGCAGCAGAGCATCGCGCGCATCCACGCGCGGCTGGAGTTCGTCCGTTTGATGAACTTCAAGTTGGCTTGGGGTGCCGAACAGGGCCTGCCGCTCGACCCCGCAGACGCTTCGGCTCTCAAGGTGTTCGGAACGGAATTCTACATGGAGGCATTGGGGTTGATGTTGGAAATCCTCGGACCGGCTGGAACCTTCCGTCGCGGATCGGCCGACGCTGCTCTCCTCGGGCACGTCGCCTTCGTGCAGCGGGGGCTCCACGTCATGACGTTCGGTGGCGGCGCCAACGAGATGCAACGCGATCTGATCGCCCGCTTCGGCCTGGGCTTGCCGGTGGCCAGATAGGGCTTGGGGCATGAGGGCGTGGGGGCTTGAAATCTTCTCCCCTCAGGCCCCCACGCCCTCATGCCCTCATACCCCCCCCAAGACACAGGAGACGATATGGATTTCTCATTTACCGACGAACAGCATGCGATTGCGGGTCTGGCGAAACAGATCTTTACCGACCAGTGCACGCTCGAGCGTTTGAAGACGATTGAAACCAGCAGCGAACGTTACGACACGGCGCTGTGGGCGGCGTGCGCCAAGGCCGGTCTGCTCGGCGCCTCGCTGCCCGAGTCGGCTGGCGGCACCGGCGGCGGCCTCCTCGAGATCTGCTTGATCCTGGAGCAGCAAGGGCGAAGAGTGGCTCCGCTCCCACTGGTGGCATCGGTCGTCTCAGCCGCCATGCCACTCGCCCGTTTTGGCTCCGCGGCGCAGCAAGAGCGCTTCCTGCCAGGCTTCCTCGACGGCACCGAACTGCTCAGCGCGGCCCTGACGGAATTAGGGGCGGACAGCCGAAAGCCGTCTGCTATCGCCAAAGCGGACGGGCATGGTTGGCGGCTGACCGGCGTGAAGGTCGGTGTCCCCGTCGCAACCCGGGCCGCAGTCGTGCTGGTCCCGGCGCGGACGTCCGACGGCCAGCTCGGGGTGTTCCTCGTCGACCCTTCCGCTCCGGGCATTCAACTGGCCGAACAAGCGCCGACCAACTGGGAACCGCAGGCGCGTTTCGAGCTGCGCCAGGTTGCGGTCGGACCGGAGGCGCTGTTGGGGTCATTGCCGCAGGGCGAGGCCATTCTGAACTGGATCATCGACCGCACGACCGTCGCACTATGCGCCATCGCCTCCGGCGCCTGCCAGGAAGCCCTTCGCATCACGGCGGAATATGCGTCCAATCGCAAACAGTTCGGCAAACCCATCGGCTCGTTTCAAGCCGTGGGCCAGCGCCTGGCCGACGCCTACATCGACAGTGAAGCCGTGCGCTTGACGATGTGGCAGGCGGCGAGCCGCCTGGCCGACGGCATCCCCTCACTTAAAGAAGTGGCCGTCGCCAAGTTTTGGGCCGCCGAAGGCGGCAGCCGCGTCGGCCACGCCGCACTCCATGTCCATGGCGGCATTGGTATAGACATCGATTATCCGATCCACCGCTACTTTCTGTGGATCAAACAGATCGAGAACACGCTCGGCGCCGCTACGCCGCAGTTGGTTCGGCTGGGTGCGCTACTCGCGGCTTAACACGGGTCGCCGACAGTCGCCCGGTGTCTCGCAAGTCACATGCCACCGGGACCATCATCGCGCCCTCACGGCAAGCGTTCTCAGATCCCTGACCCCGCTCGTCGAGGTCGCGACAGTGCCTTCCGAGCCAGCCGCGGCCTAGCGACGCGTCGCCTGGACCGCCGTCGGGCCGCGACGCCCGCCAGGAGCGTGCGGACCGCCTCATCGAACGTTTCCTCGGGTCCCGGCCACACGAGAGACAACCGGTGCATGATCGGCACCTCGTCGGGGCGCCGCGCAGCCAGTTCCTCGTAAAACCGGCGATACGGGTTGCCAACACGTGCCGCGGCCTCGTACTCCAGTTCCCCGGTGACCAAACCGAAGATCATGCGGGCCAGGAGATGGAATACTTCCACTGCCTCCATGTCGGAGAAACCGGCAGCGACGAGAACCTCGAAGGCGCGCTCGGCGTTGTCGAGCGACGTCGGCGAACCCGGCCCGCCGATATCGACGTGAGAGATGTTGCCGGGGCACCGTAGCAGCACGGCACGCCAGGCGCGGGCATAGTCCAGCAACCATTCGCTCCAGTGCCGCCGGTCCAGCGGTGGCACCTCCATCGTGGACAAGGCCTGCCGGTTCAGCAGCTTCAGCACCTCGTCCCGCCCGCTGACGTGCCGGTAGAGCGCCTGGACGCTGACCTTCATCCTGTCCGCCAACGCCGGCATCGAGAGTTCAGCTGGGTCCATCTGCGCAGCAGCCGCCAGAATCTTGTCGTGATCGATACTCCGCGGCCGCCCCGGTGGGCGCCGCACAACGGGGGCGCGTCGTTTCGCTGCTGCTCGGCTCATGACCTCTTCAGGTAGCAACACCGGCCTCACGTTGTCAAATGTCTATACGTTTTTTGATATCTCTCTTGAGCAACCAGGCCACCACGTCCACGATGTGTCCCTGCGCTCATGCGTGCTTTGTCTCAGCCAACACGACGTCGCTCACCATCCAACCGCTCACGCTGAGCAGGCACCATCGGTTCCGGCGCAGTCTCGAGGCGTGCGGTCGTGGCAGCCCGCCGCTTCGTTGGTCCCTAGTGGGACGTCTTCGCTTCTCCTGGGCCGCACCGCGCGAACGCTGCGGTTTTCTCGTGGGATTGGTTGACCGGCTCGTGCCGCCCGACCACGTGCGCAAACTCTGACGCCAGTCCCGCACGACCGAGGTTGCAAATCTCGCGGGGTCGGGTGTACCGTTCGTCGGCTTCGTCGGGCACGCAAAGCCCGGCGGCTGCAAGCACCCTGCATTCGTAGGCACCGGAGGAGGGCAGCAGATGGCGGGAAGGCTCCAAGACAAGGTTGCGGTGATCACCGGCGGCGCGAACGGCATCGGGCGCGCCACCGCGTTGCGATTCCTCGACGAGGGTGCAGCCGTGATCATCGCCGATTACAACGAGACGACCGCGCACGAGACGCTCGACCTCGCTGCGGCGGCCGGGCACGCGGCGCGCATCCGGTTCATTCGCACCGATGTGACCCAGGAAGATCAGGTCGCAGCGGCGATTGCATTGGGCGTCTCGACATTCGGCAGGCTCGATTGCGTATTCAACAACGCCGGCATCGGGGGCGCCTTCGGTCCGCTGACGCACATCACGGCCGAAGACTGGGACCATACCTTCGCCGTGTTGACGCGCGGCGTGTTCTTCGGACTCAAACACGGCGCCCGGACGCTGAAAGCGCAAGGGCAAGGTGGGTCGATGATCAACACCGCGTCGATAGCGGCCTTCGGCGGTGCCAACGGCCCGCAGGCGTACTCCGCCGCGAAGGCCGGAGTCATCAGCCTGACGCAGGCGGCGGCCGTCGAACTCGGCCCGGCGCGGATCCGGGTGAACGCGATCTGTCCCGGCCTCATTCTCACACCGATACAAGGGGACGATCTGGCTGCGCTCGCGCCGATTTTCGAGAGGGCGCAGCCCTTGCCCGAAATCGGCTGCGCCGAGCACGTCGCCGCCGTGGCGCTTTTCCTGGCCAGCGAGGACGCGCATTTCGTGACCGGAACCGCCGTGGTCGTCGACGGCGGGTTGACCGCGGCCGGGCCCAGGACCGTTCAAGTGGTGAGTGGCGATGCGCTCACGCAAGCATACGGCCTGTTGAGCGGGTCGACCGGACAGCCATCCAAGTACACCATACTGTAGCGCGCCACGGCGCGAGGCCGGCAGCAAGCGCAGCGGCGCCACTGGAAACACTGCGCTCAGGTTGTGAGGTATGCGGCGCCCTTGCCTGAAACAGCGTGACACCTGAACCATCGTGCCGCGTACTGCCGAACGAAGGGAGCGGACGGATGATACTCGACGAGTTCAGACTGGACGGAAAAGTGGCCATCGTCACCGGTGGTGGCCGGGGCATCGGTGCCACGATTGCCGAGGCATTTGCTGAGGTCGGAGCATCTGTGGTGTGTGCGGCGCGGACCCGCAGCCAAGTGGAGGATGTGGCGGACCGCATTCGCGCACAGGGGCATGACGCTTTTGCCGTCGACTGCGATATCACCACGAGCGAGGGAGTCGCACGCCTCATCAGTGAGACCATTGCGCGCTACGGGAAGATCGATGCGCTGGTCAATAACGCCGGAGCAGGCGGACTGGCGGGGGGTCATGGGCCAACGGCGGCGATTACCGATGAACAGATGATCAGTGCATTCCGGCTGAATTTCCTGGCGGCAGTGAATGTGAGTCGGGTGGCGATTCCCCACATGAAAGACCTGCCTGGCACGATCGTCAACATTTCTTCGGGATATGCCCGCGTGGCCAATATCGGGTCGCTGCTCTATGGCTGTGCCAAGGCGGCCCTGGAGCAGGCGACGCGGATGATGGCAATGGAGTTCGCTCCCGGCGTGCGCATCAACGCAATTCGCGTCGGCGCCGTGCAGTCGGAAAACATGAAGGCGAACCTGCTGGCGGTCTACCCGGGGATCGGGGAGAAGTTAGCGGCGTGGACGCCGGTCGGACGCCTGGGCGTCACACGGGATATCGCCTTGGCCGCAATCTACCTCGCCTCCCCCGCTTCCGCCTACGTGACCGGCAAGATCCTGGACGTCGAAGGGGGCATGGTCGTCGAGCGGTCGGTGATGGAAATCATCCAACGGTCCGAGCGATTACAGCATGGATCACAGACCGCCGCTTGAAATGAAGGCAAGACATTGGTGACATCCCATGGCGAGCGAGCACGCACACGGCACGGAGTTTCGCGACAAATATGGCCCTTGGGCGCTGGTCACCGGCGCGGCCCAGGGAATCGGCAGCGCTTACGCCGAGGCGCTAGCCCAACGCGGGCTGAAGCTGATCTTGGTGGACAAGCAAGACGAGCTGCTCCGCCAGGTCGCGGAAGAGCTGCGACAGCGTTACGGCGTCGACACGCGCGCGGTCACCGTCGACCTCGCTGCGCCGAACTTCATCGCGACCGTGTGCCAGCACACCGAGGATGTTGCCGTCGGCCTGTTGATCTGTAACGCCGCCCTCGGAACGGTTGGTCCGTTCCTCGATGAGCCCCTGGAGGATCTGCAGTTGGCCATCGCCATCAACTGCACCGCACCCGCACTGCTGGCGCGCGTATTTGGGAAGCACATGGCGGATCGAGGCAGAGGTGGAATCATCTTCATGGCTTCGGGCACCGCCTACTACGGGAATCCGTTTGTCGCCAGTTACGCGGCGACCAAGGCCTACAATCTCATTCTGGGCGAGAGTCTCTGGTACGAGTTGCGCGATTGTGGCGTCGACGTGCTGGCGTTCATTCCCGGCCCCACCAACACACCGGGGCTGCGCAAGGGCCGACCGGGACTGAAGGAGGGCGTGGAGGTCGGCATGATCAAGCTGCCATCGCGAGCTGCGGAAGCCGCATTGCAGGCGTTGGGCCATGCACCGACTGCCGCACGGGACCTGCGAATGACGCTGCAAATCGCGCTCACGACACGGATCCTTCCACGGAGGAAGGTGATAGCGCGTTTCGGGAGCCGGTTGGCAATGCTGCGAAGAACACCTCGGCCCAAATAGGCACTGGGTTCCCGACCATCGGTACCGCCGGCCGCCAACCAGTCCGCGCGTTGGCTTACGGTTCGGCAACAAATCGTCGGCCCGCGCTCCAGGGTGACGCGTCTGACGCAGGACAGCAACCACGCTGCAGCGCGATCAGAGGCGCGGCTCGCCACGCGCGACGACAACGGCGGCGGCAAGGTCGCCGGTGACATTGACGGTGGTCCGGCACATGTCGAGCACGCGGTCGACGCCGAGGATGATGCCGATCCCGTCAGGCGGGACGCCGACCAGACCGAGGATCATCGCCACGACGGGGATAGACCCGGCCGGCACGCCGGCCGTGCCGATGCCGCCGAGGATGCAGATGCACACGACCAGCACCTGCTGCCCGAGCGCCAACTCCACCCCGTAGAACTGCGCCAGAAACAACACCGTGACGCCCTCGAACAGCGCCGTGCCGTTCTGGTTCGCGGTCGAGCCGATGCTGAGCACGAAACGGCTCACCTGCGACGGCAGATGCAGCCCCTCCTCGGCGACCTGCAACGCGGTGGGCAAGGTGGCGTTGCTCGACGCGGTGGAAAAGGCCGTCAGCACCGCCGGATGCACCGCGCGGAAGAAGTGCACCGGGCTCATCCCGCCGAGCCAGCGGACGGAGATCGAGTAGACCACGAACTGCTGCAGGGCGAGCGCGACGAGCACCACCGCCACGTACCACCCGAGTTGACGCAGCACGTCGTAGCCGAGCCGCGCCGTCAGGGAAAAGAGCAAACAGGCGACCCCAACCGGGGCGATGCGGATGACCAACCCGAGCAGGTGCATGACGACGTCGTACAATCCCTGCAACGCGGTCTCGAAGGCGCGCGCCGCGGGGCTCCGGGTAAGCGCCAGGCCGATGCCGAGGAAGAGCGCGAACACCATCACCGCCAGCATGTCGCCGTCGGCCATCGCCTTGACGACGTTGCTCGGCACGAGCCGCACCAGGAAGTCGACGCCGGTGGCGCCCTCCATCACCGCAACCGGCGCCGCCGGCAGCGCGCGCGCCGAAAGCTGCGCCCGCAGCTCGGCGGAGAGCCCTTCGCCGGGGCGCACCGCGTTGACCAGCCCGACGCCGATGAAGACCGCGACGCTGGAGACCACTACGGTGTAGGCAAGCGTCTTCAGGCCGATGCGGCCGAGCTGCCGCAGGTCGCGCAACTCGGCGACGGCCAACGCCAACGCCGCGACGATCAGCGGGATGACGAGCATGAACAGCAACCGTAGGAAGATCTTGCCGACCGGCTCGGTCAGGTTTGCAACCACCCCGTCGAGCACCACCGATTCGCCCACCAGCATGTGGGCAGCCACGCCGAGCGCGGCGCCGGCCACCAGCCCGCTCAACATGTGCGTCGAAAGCCCCGGCCGCATGGCGGCGCAGTATGGCAGGGGCCGGACGGAACGCAACCCTCTCCTGACTCGGCACTCACCTGAACCGGCCGCAACTCAGACGATCGGATCGCCGAGACGCGCGTACACGTCGGCGATCGCGCCGCCGAAGAAGCGGTCCAGCCGCGCCGGTGACACGTCCTTCAACGCGCCGGCGTAGTAGCCCAGGGGATCCGTGTAGCCTTCGAAATGGGGGAAATCCGAGGAGAAGACGATCATGTCCTCCGGCAGATCCTCCATGATCCGGGGAAGCGGTTGGTCGTTTCCCCCACTGAGCGGCGTCCCGCGCACGTTGCGAGCCAGATACTCGCTCGGTTTCAGCGGATACTTCCACGGCCCGACAAAGAGCTGCGCCGTGGGGGAAATGCGGTCGTCGATCTCACGGTAGAGGAAGGGCAGCCAGCCAACACCGACCTCAGCCAGCAACAGCGTCAGCTGGGGATGCCGCTCGAAGACCCCGCTGTAGATGAGGGAATAGAGCAGTGTCATCGGTGCCACGTGACGATGGCTTCCACCGATCTGGCGGAGCAGGGTGATATCGCCGCCGGTATTCGCCCAGCCCGGGTCGAAACGCATGTGTTCGAAGCCGGTGTGAAGCATCGGCGCCATGCCGAGGTCCGTCGCCGCGGACCACACGCGATCCCAGGTCGGATGACTCGGCGGAATGCCGTTCACGGGGTACGCGGGAATCAGAAAGACCCGGCTTCCGCGTTCGCGCATGCGCGTGAGTTCGTCGATCACCCACTCGAGATCCTCGTAGTCCAAGGCGGTCACCGGCAGCAGACGGCCGGCCGATCGCGCGCAGGTGTCCGCCAACCAGCTATTGCAGGCCCGCAACGTCTCCTGCCGCAGCGCAAGATCCTTTACGAAGAGGACGTACGCGAAACCGGAAAGGCAGATGACATTCTGAATCCGAATCCCCTGCCCGTCGATCCACTTGAGGCGCGCCTTGACGTTCGCCACCTGGAACTGGCTCTTCCCCTCGAATTCGGCACGGCGTTCGGCCTCGGCGGCCTTCTCCCTTCCAAAGAGCGTCAGCAAGCCGGGAGGCATCAGTGCCGCGATCGGCGGCCGCTGCGCGTCCGGCACATCACGCAACAGATCCCCGACGATCGTATTGACGGCCAACAGGCCGGGATCGAGTTTCGGGAGCTTCGCGGCAAGTTCAGGATGGGGATCAAGCCAGTCCGCCCCAGGCTCGAAATGCGCATCGATATCGATAATGGTTCGCATCCGTGCTCTCCCGTTCCTCCTGGGCGTGTCGATGTTCTCCGGAATCGTGCGTCGGCAAGCTCAGCAGCGCGGTTTGTTTATCAATTTCAAACGCAAATTCCGCTCACCCTGAGCTCGTCGAAGGGTGTTTTTCTCGTTCATCGACAGTCCCCCTTCGAAACAAGTCAGACCGCCAGCAGTCCCGACGCCCGGTGTGGAGGATCTCCGCAAGGATACCGCCGTGCCACTCGTATGGGTAGACACCTCTGCACGCACCGGAGCACCGCGCCCACCGCCGCCAGGCGGACCAACCGGGTGGTCGCTGGGCGCGGCGTGTTCTCGATCTATGTGGGCCAACGCAACTGATCGCGTGTCGGCCAAACCCGCTTGCCGCGGAGATGCGGGTCGGCGGTCACCCGTTGCGGACTTACCGCGCAGGCGGCCAGCCGGGAACCAGTGGTCGCTCCCGACAGAAGGACTGCGCATCAATGGTCTGGCCGCACATGGCTGCGGCCTCCGGCTGGGTTGCCAACCACGCAATGACGGCAGCGGGCACCGCCGGCGGGGCACCAATCGTCTGGGCCATCGCTTCGGTCTGGTCACCAAACAGCTGCCGGGCGAAGAGGATCTTTTGCGCCTCGGTCCACACCAGCCCGGGATCGACATTGTACGCCCGGATGCCGCGCGCCCCCAGTTCCACATGCAGGATGCCGGCGAGCCGGTGGAAAGCGCCCTTGGAGGCCCCGTACGCAAAGCCCCAGCCGCCCGCGCCCACGGGATTGGGGGGATCGGTGGTGCCCGCTCCCGACGTCATGTTGATGATGGTGCCGCCGCCACGACTGAGCATCGCGGGCAGCACTGTCTGCGTGATGTGAATGGGGGCGAAGACATTGCCCGCGAAGATCTTGGCCAACATCGCGTCGGTCAGATTGAGAAACGGTTCCATGACCCCCGGACCTTCATAGATCCCGTTGTTCAGCAAGAGGTCGATGTGGCCCCACTCGCGAACGGTCTGGGCGAGCGCCGCGTCGATGGTGCCGCGATCGAGCAGATCCAATCGGATGGGCAGCGCCTGGCGACCGCGCTGTCGCACCTCGGCGGCCGTGATCTGAATGCTCCCCGGCATCGCCTGCTCGCGCGACTGCGCCACGGTGGGGCTGTAGTCGTACTTCTCACCTTCCTCCACCGTGCGCGCGGTAACCACGACATCATACCCCGCCTCGGCCAGCGCGATTGCCGCGGCCTTGCCGATACCGCGGCTCGCCCCTGTCACAAACGCAACCCGACGTTCCATACAACCTCCTTCTCTCGATTCTCGCCCAGCCCTAACCCTCTCCCGGAGGGAAAGGGAAACCTTCTTGCCCCCGCTCCTCCCAAGGGAACTGCCCCATTCAACTTTCGCGACGGGGCCGGGTCCCTCCCTGAGAAAAAGGGAAGTCAGGAGGGATTTGCGGATGCATCGCGCGAAGTGCCAACGGTGTGCTACCGCGGTTCGGCCGCTTACCCTCGCCGTGGCCCAACGCAGCGGTCCATCAACTCGTCACCGTACATGCGGC
>Ga0316603_10002087_pt1 | contig 10891 bp, 5 predicted proteins | sample OWC_soil_day10_n_FD_207649 | JGI IMG/M metagenome (GOLD analysis project Ga0316603, IMG submission 207649) | Wetland soil microbial communities from Old Woman Creek delta, Ohio, United States - OWC_soil_day10_noCT | ecosystem: Environmental > Terrestrial > Soil > Wetlands | place: USA: Ohio...
GCCGGCTGTCCTGGCGGCGGCGCGGCAGCGGAGGACGGCTGCTGACCCGGCGCCTGGCCGCCGTAGGCCGGCTGCTGCGCCGCGTAGTACTGCGGCTCGGGTTGCGGCCTGCACCCCGCGAGCGCGACCACCACGATCCACCTCTTCATCCTCTTCATCACAGCACGCGCGCGGCGGCGCCACCAGTCGATCTGCGACACCGCGCGCAGGCGATCCTTGGCTCGCATCAACCCGTGGATTGTCCTCGCGGTGGCAGCGCGCGCTGCATCTCGTTGAAACCTGGGCGCGGCGGCGGTGTCCCGCTGCTACCATGACGGGCATGGCGGAGAGCAGTCCGCTCGCGCACAGTCCGACCCTGGTCTCCACGCCGGGGGCGGGTGGCGAGCGGCTCGAGCACGGCGCGGCGGTCGGGGAGTACCTGGTCGAGGGGTTCCTCGGCGCGGGCGCGATGGGCGAGGTCTACGCCGGCATCCACCCGGTGATCGGCAAGAAGGTCGCGATCAAGGTCTTGAAGCGCGAGGTCGGCTCCTCGGCCGACGGCGCGGAGCGATTCAAGCGCGAGGCGCGCGCGGTCAACCAGATCGATCATCCGAACGTCATCGACATCTTCTCGTTCGGCCGCCTCGACGACGGCCGCCTGTATCTCGTGATGGATCTCGTCGAGGGACGCTCGCTGCGCAAGGCGCTCGCGGACGGGCCGCTCGAGGTCGAGACGGCGCTCGACGTGCTCGCGGCGATCGCGGATGCGCTCGACGCGGCGCACGCGCGCGGCGTCGTGCACCGCGATCTCAAGCCCGACAACGTGATGCTCGGCAGCGGCACGCCGCCGAAGGTGTTCGTGCTCGATTTCGGTCTCGCGAAGCTGCTGACGCCGGCCGACGCCGGTGCGCCGGCGACGATGTTGACGGGGCAGGGCACGTGGCTCGGCACGCCGGGGTACATGGCGCCGGAGCAGTGGAGCGCGGACGGGGCAGGGCCCGCCTCGGATCGGTACTCGCTCGGCGTGATGGCGTTCGAGCTGCTCAGCGGCAGCCTGCCGTTCGAGGCGGCGAGCTTGCCGCAGATGATGGAGCAACACTTCCGCGCCAAGGTGCCGGCGCTGTCGGCGCGCGGCGCGATCCAGGCGCGGTCGACCTTCGATCCCGTCGTCTCGCGCGCGATGGCGAAGGATCCCGCTGCGCGGTTTCCGACGGCGCGCGAGATGGTCGAGGCGCTGCGCGCCGCCGCCGGCACATCGGACCGCCGCCGCACACCACGCGCGGCGGGTGGATCGCGCGCGTGGCTTCCCGTCGCCGCGGGCGCGACCGTGCTCGGGCTGTCGATCGCCGGCGTCCTGCTCGTGCGCGGCAACCACCGCGACGCGGGCGACGACCCGGAGCGCCGGGCGTCGGCGGCGCCTGCCGCGGGCAAGGTCCGCATCGAGATCTACTCGCTCCCGCAACAGGCCGAGGCGCGCCTCGACGACGATTCGCTGATCGGCCTGACGCCGACGCACCGGGACCTCGAGCCCGGCGCGACCTTCTCGTTCAAGGTCCGCAAGCCGGGCTACGCGACCGTCCGCCACACGATGCTCGTGCCCGACCAGGACGAGCTGCTCCCCGCGTTCGAGCTCGTGCCGGTCAACGGCTTCGAGGGGGTGTGGGCGCTGCCGAACGGCGAGCTGCGCGCGTTCAACCGCACCGACGACGATCGGGTGGTCGTGTCGAAGCTGCGGACCGTCACCGGGGAGCGCGAGTTCTACCGGCACTACACGTTCGACGCCGCCGACAGCGGGGCCGTGTTCAGGACCACGGAGGTCATGATCGACAAGGACGCCCCGAACGAGCCGACCTGCCACATCCCGCAGGACCTCGTCTACACGTTCGATCCGGCCGCGCACACGCTCGTGCTGCGTCGCCAGCAGGTCGTCCACGATCTGATCGGCGGGAAGTGCGTGAAGAAGTCGGCGTCGTTCGCGCCACCCGAGCCGCTGACGCGCGTCGACGTGCAGTCCGCGACGGACCGCGTGACCTTGCCGCCGGCGGTCCGCCCACCGGAGATGCCGAGCAAGCCGTCGAACGTCGACGAGCGCAACGCGAAGCAGCGGCCCCCCGCGAAGAAGCCGACGTCGGTGGGCAAGCCGAGTCCGAAGAAGGTGCAAGGGCTCGAGCCGGCCCCGGCCAAGAACGCCGTGAGCAACGAGCCGGGCGATCTCCAGCAGCAGGCCGATGCGCCGCGGCAGGAGCAGAACGCCGCGCAACAGAACGCTGCGCCGCCGCAGCAGAAGACCTCGGCGCCGCCGCAGAACGCCGCGCCGCCGCAGCAGAACATCACGCCGCAACAGGCAATCCCGCCAGGGCAGAATTTATCGGGTGGCAGGGGGAACGATTCGCAAGTCGCGCCGGTCGTCCCGCCGCAGTTCCAGGGCAAACAGCGGAAGAAGTAGCGTCTCCCCGCCGATCGGAGGATGGCGCCGGTGGGCGGAAGCCGATACGATCGATTCCAAGTGGCAGCGGACGAGCTCCAGGCACGACAGCTCCTCCTCGCGATGCAGGAGCGGCTCAGTCGCGATCCGTTCGAGGCGCTCGGGTTGACCAACAGCGAGCGAGCGGACGTTCGCACCGCGTTCCTCGCGCTGACGAAGATCTATCACCCGGCGCGGTTCGCCCGGATGGCGCCGGACATCCAGCGGCTGTCGAACGAGGTCTTCCTCGGGCTACGCGCCGCGCACGACACGCTGACGCGGGCGCAGGTCAAGCCGCCCGCGGCGCGGTCGACCGGCACCGGCACCATCCCGACGTTCCGCCCACCGGGCCCGACGGGGCGCCCCCCGACGGGAGCGATCCCGATCGTGCGCCCGAGCCCGACGGCAGCGCCGCGCAGTGGCGCGGTTGCCGCGCCGACCTCGGGCCAGGGCTCGGGGCCGGTCGCGCGCCCTCCCGTGTCGCCCGCGCGCGGCGTCACGCCGACGACCGGCGTCCCGACGACCGGCCGTCCAGCCAGCTCGCAGTCGCAGACCACCCAGTCGATGCGGCCGCTCGGCGCCTCGGCACCGAACGATCCGTCGCGCCCCACCCGGATGCCGTCGTCGTCCCCGCCACCGTCGACGATCGCGAGCTCCGCGGCGGGTGCGCGACCGGCCGGAGCCCCTGGCGGCGGCGACCCCGAGCTCGCGGGCATCCACGAGCTGCTCGCGCAGGACCGACTGACCGACGCGCGGATGAAGCTCGAGACCCTCGTGGCGCGCCAGCCGAACGTCCCGCGCTACCAGGCCCTGATCCACTACGCGAAGGGCCGGGAGGCGCAGCTCGCTCGGAGAATCGACGAGGCCCGGGTCGAGCTGATGGACGCCCTCCAGCTCGATCCGGATCTCCAGATCGCCAAGACCGCGCAAGCCGAGCTGTTCACCCGGCGGAAGTAGGTATACTGGCCGCGAGCGATGGGTCGCGTCATCGGGATCGATCTAGGGACCACCAATTCGTGCGTGGCGGTCCTCGAAGGTGGCGAGGCCACCGTTATCCACAATCAAGAGGGCGGGAGAACCACGCCGTCGATGGTGTCGTGGAATGCCGACGGGGACGTCGTCGTCGGAGCCGCGAGCAAGCGGCAGATGGTCACGAACCCGCAGCGGACCGTGTTCGGCGTCAAGCGCCTGATCGGCCGCAAGGCCCAGGAGCGCGACATCCTCGATATCGCGCAGCGGCTGCCCTACAAGTTGCTCGCCGCGAAGAACGGCGATGCGTGGGTCGACATCGCCGGCACCCCGCGGTCTCCGCAGGAGATCTCGGCGCACGTGCTCGCGAAGATGAAGCGGGTCGCGGAGGACTACCTCGGCGAGACCGTGACCGAGGCGGTCGTCACCGTCCCCGCGTACTTCGATGACGTCCAGCGCCAGGCGACGAAGGACGCCGGCGCGATCGCGGGCCTGACGATCCGCGCCATCCTCAACGAGCCGACGGCAGCGGCCCTCGCGTACGGCGCGCAGCACCAGCACAACCAGCGGCTCGCGGTGTTCGACCTCGGTGGCGGCACGTTCGACATCTCGATCCTCGCGATCGAGAACGGCGTGTTCGAGGTGCTCGCCACGCACGGCGACACGACGCTGGGCGGCGACGACTTCGATCGCGTGATCATCGATCTGCTCGCCGACGATTTTCAGGCGGAGCACGGGATGAACCTGCGCACCGACTCGGTCGCGCTGCAGCGCCTCAAGGAAGCAGGGGAGCGCGCGAAGATCGAGCTGTCGAGCGCGATGACCACCGACGTCAACCTCCCGTTCATCGCGGCCGGCCCGACAGGCCCGATCCACCTGATGCGCGAGATCGAGCGCGGTCAGCTCGAGCGCGCGTGCAAGAAGCTCCTCGATCGCCTCGATGCGCCGTGCCAGAAGGCGCTCGCGGATGCGCACTGCACGCCGGCCGACATCGATCAGGTACTGCTGGTCGGCGGCATGACGCGGATGCCGGCGGTGCAGGAGCGCGCGGTCGGGATCTTCGGCAAGCAGCCGAGCAAGGGCGTCAACCCCGACGAGATCGTCGCGATGGGGGCCGCGGTCCACTCGGGGATCATGGGTGGCGAGCTGCAAGAGGTCGTGCTGCTCGACGTCACGCCGCACAACATGGGCGTCAAGGTCGCCGGCGACAAGATGTCCGTCGTGATCTCGGAGAACACGAGCATCCCGACGCGCGCGAAGAAGGTGTTCGCGACGACCGAGGACAACCAGACGTTCGTCGCGATCGAGATCTATCAGGGCGCGAACGAGCTCGCGTCGCGCAATCGCCGGCTCGGGCGGTTCGTGCTCGGTGATCTCAAGGCGGGACCGCGCGGCTCGACCAAGGTCGAGGTCAGCTTCACGATGGACGCCGACGGGATCCTCGAGATCACGGCGGCGGAGATCGGGACCGGGCGGGCGGCGAGCGTGACGATCGAAGCGTCGAGCGGGCTCACGGCCGAGGAGATCTCCCGCCTCGGGAATCGCCTCGGGGCCCAGGGCTAGACGCCGGCCGCCGTCGCGGCGAGCTCGGCGACGACCGGCGCGTGATCGGACGCGCGGCGAACGCCGGGGCCGCGCCATCGCCCGGAGCGCACGACCCGCAGCCGGCCCCGAACCAGGATGTGGTCGATCGGGACCACCGGGAGCTGCGCCGGCCAGCTGCGCGGGGACGCGACCGACCTCAGGTCGCCGCACAGCGCGCGGAACGGGCGCGACCACGGCGTGCAGTTGAAGTCACCGGCGAGGATCGTCTCGGGCGCGTGGTCGGCGCCGAGCGCGGCGAGCAGGGCCGCGAGCTGCTCGCCGCGCTCACTCATCTGGGTCGATAAGTGCGTATTGATCATGTCGAGCTCGGTGCCGCGCCAGTCCAGGCGGGTGACGAGGGCACAGCGCGGTTCGCGGAGCTCGCGGCGCGGTAGCCGGAGCTGGCGCGAGGCGAGGATCGGCAGCCGGGTCAGGGTCGCGATTCCGTAGCGCTCGGTGCCGGACTCGACCGTCGGTCCGAACTGTACGGTCATCCCCAGCCGCTGACCGAGCTGGTGCGCCTGATCGATCCCGCCGCTGCGCGTGCGGTTCACGTCGACCTCCTGCAGCGCCACGATGTCGGCACCGAACGGCGCGATCACACCGGCGATCCGATCGAGGTCGATCCGGTTATCGCTGCCGCGGGCGCCGCGGATGTTGTAGGTCATGACCCGGAGGCCGCTCATGCGGGGATTTCCCAAGCGGAGCACATCCCAGCCGGGCAGCCCCCCTTGCCACCGTAGTCGCGTCGCAGAATCGGTGTTATGTCAACTTCGACCGGTCCAAGTCCTGGAATCCAGGGGCTCTGGCCGAACCGCCGCTGCGGCCACCAGATCGCCGGGCTCCCCGGGACCGTGGGCGCAGCTCACTGCGAACGTCGTGAGCCGGCTCGCCACGCGTGACCTTTCGACCGCCACGCGTGACCTTCGACGCGGCGGATTCGCGCCGCGATCCACCGCTAGATCACTTGAGCAGGAAGCTCTCGACGAACGCCGCCGAGTCCGGCTGCTGGGCGTGACCCTGCCCGAGCGACATCACCTGGAACAGCGTGTGGTTCTTGATCGCGACGCGACCGCGCACGTAGAACTTGCCGAGCTGGGCGTGCTGGCCGTGGGCGGCGAAATCGAGCGCCGGCGTGTCGCCGATCTTGATCTCCTCGTCCTTGTCGACGGTGGCGCCGTACTTGTTGATCATGCCGTCGCGGGCGTCGCGCAGCATCTTGGCCTTGTCCGCGCCCTTCACGCTGTCCGGCAGCTTCGTGGTCATCACCGCGTGGGCCTTGGCCTCGTCGCCTTCCTGGAACGTGTACGCGGTCATCGCCATCGGTCCGAGGTCGGTCGGCACGTCGGTCGTGTTCTCCGACGGCTTGACCGCGGCCTTGACGGTGAAGGTCGGGCCGTCGAAGACCTTCCAGTCGGCGTCGATCGCCTTGTCGGCGGGCTTCTCGGCGGGCTTGGCGGCGGGCTTTTCGGCTGCCAGGTCCGCGGGCTTGGCCGCGGCCGAGCCGGTGGTCGGGGCCGCGGAGCCGGTGCTCGGCGTGGCGGCCTTGTCCTTCGCCTTGTCACAGGCGGCAAGCGGGGCAACGATCAAGAACAGAGCAACAGCGAGCGACTTGGCCACGGGAACCTCCAGCCTGGACACTACCGCACCTGGGGTGGGCCCGGCGGCCACGCCAGACGCTATACAGGGTCGGTGACCGACGGCCCGCTCGACCGGTTCGGCGCCGCGACCCGGACGTGGTTTGCCGACAGCTTTCCAGCCGCGACGCCGGTCCAGGCGCGCGGCTGGGCGCAGATCGCGGGTGGTCATCACACCCTGATGCTCGCGCCGACCGGCAGCGGCAAGACGCTCGCGGCGTTCCTGTGGTGCCTCGATCGCCTCGCGCGCGAGCCCGACATCGCCGGCACCCGGGTTGTCTATGTGTCGCCGATCAAGGCGCTCGCGTATGACGTCGAGCGCAACCTGCGCGCGCCGCTCGCAGGCCTCCAGCGGCTCGGCGTCGGCGCCCAGATCAAGGTCGACGTCCGCACCGGCGACACGCCGCCCAAGGAGCGCGAGCGCCAGCGCAAGGATCCAGGGCAGATCCTGATCACGACGCCCGAGTCGCTGTACCTCGTGCTTGCCGGGCGCCAGCGCGAGCGGCTCACGGCGGTCGACACGATCATCATCGACGAGATCCACGCCCTCGCCCCGACCAAGCGCGGGATCCACCTCGCGCTCACGCTCGAGCGGCTGAGCCACCTGGTGACCAGCGCCGGCCACCCCGATCCCCAGCGGATCGGCCTGTCGGCGACCCAGCGTCCACTTACGGAAGTCGCTCGATATCTGGGCGGGGACCGCCCGGTCGAGATCGTCGACGCCAGCGCGCGCCCGTCGATCGACCTCCAGATCATCGTCCCGGCCGCCGAGATGGATCACCCGGGCACCCCGGGCCGCGACGGCGGCGGCATGTGGCCGCTGATCCACGCGCGCGTGCTCGAGATGATCCTCGCGCACCGCACGACGATCGTGTTCGTCAACTCGCGGCGGCTCGCGGAGCGGCTCAGCCAGCAGATCACCGAGCTCGCGGTGACCACCGGCCAGGCGCCCCAGGGCGTCGAGCTGGTCCGCGCACACCACGGCTCGGTCGCGCGCCACCAGCGCCAGGAGATCGAGGAGGCGCTCAAGGCGGGCCGGCTGCGCGCGATCACGGCGACGTCGTCGCTCGAGCTCGGCATCGACATGGGCACCGTGGATCTCGTGATCCAGGTCGAGTCGCCCGGCTCGGTGTCGCGCGGGCTCCAGCGGATCGGCCGCGCCGGCCACCACGTCGGCGGCACGAGCATCGGCCGGATCCTGCCGAAGTTTCGCGGCGACCTGCTCGAGGCGACCGTCGTCGCGGACAAGATGCTCGAGGGCGAGGTCGAGGCGATCCGCGTCCCCGACAGCGCCCTCGACGTGCTCGCGCAGCAGATCGTCGCGATGGTCGCCGCCGATCCGTGGCCGGTCGCGGAGCTCGAGCGCGTGATCCGGCGCGCCGCGAGCTACCGCGAGCTCTCGCGGACCGCGCTGATCGGCGTGCTCGACATGCTCGCCGGGCGCTATCCGTCCGACGAGTTCGCCGAGCTGCGCCCTCGCCTGACCTGGGATCGCCAGGCCGACGTGCTCGTCGGTCGCAAGGGGGCGCGGCTGCTCAGCGTCGTCTCGGGCGGCACGATTCCGGATCGCGGGACGTACGCCGTGCACGCGGGCATCGGGGGGCCGCGTGTCGGCGAGCTCGACGAGGAGATGGTCGCCGAGAGCCGCCGCGGCGAGACATTCATCCTCGGCGCCACGACCTGGCGGATCGAGGACATCACGCGGGATCGCGTGATCGTCACGCCCGCCCCCGGCGAGCCCGGCAAGATGCCGTTCTGGCGCGGTGATGGTCCTGGCCGCCCGATCGAGCTCGGCCGAGCGCTCGGCGCGTTCTGCCGGGACCTCGATGGTCGGCTCGCGAGCGATGCCGGAGCCGCGCGGACGTGGCTGATGAGCGACTACCACCTCGACGAGCTCGCGGCCGACAACCTGATCGGCTACCTCGGGGATCAGCGCGCGCAGACCGGCGCGATGCCGACCGATCGCGCGATCACCGTGGAGCGGTTCCGCGACGAGCTCGGCGACGTCCGGGTCTGCATCCTGTCGCCGTTCGGCAGCCGGATCCACGCCCCGTGGGCGCTCGTGCTCGCCAGGCACCTCGAGTCCGAGCTCGGCTACCCGATCCATCCGCTGTGGACCGACGACGGCATCGCGCTGCGGTTCGCCGACGGTGATCTGCTGCCGACCGATGACCAGCTGATCCCCGACCCCGACGATGTCGAGCGCGCGCTGGTCGACGAGCTCGCGCGCTCGAGCGTGTTCGCGAGCCACTTCCGCGAGAACGCCGCGCGCGCCCTGCTGCTCCCGCGCCGCCGCCCGGGCCAGCGCACGCCGCTGTGGGCGCAACGGCTGCGCGCGCAGCAGCTGATGGGCGTGGCGCTGCGGTTCCCCGCGTTCCCGATCACGCTCGAGACCTACCGCGAGGTCCTGCGCGACGTGTTCGATCTGCCCGCGCTGGTCGATGTCCTCCGCCAGATCCGCTCGCGCGCGATCCGGATCGAACCCGCGACCACCGACGCCGCGTCGCCGTTCGCGCGCTCGCTGGTGTTCGACTACGTCGCCGCGTTCCTCTACGAGGGCGATGCGCCGCTCGCCGAGCGCAAGGCGCAGGCGCTGACGCTCGACCGCGGCCTGCTGCGCGAGCTGATCGGCGGCGGTGAGCTCCGCGACCTGCTCGATCTCGAGGTGCTCGCCGAGGTCGAGGCCGAGCTCCAGCAGCTCGCCCCGGGCCGCAAGGCGCGCAACCCCGACGAGCTCCACGACCTGCTCCGCCGGCTCGGTGATCTGGCGCGCGACGAGCTCGAGGCTCGCACGCTGCTCGTCGGTTCCGAGGTCGACGACGCGCTGCGCGCGCTCGTGGCGAGCCTCCGGATCGCAGAGGTCCGGATCGGTGGCTCCGCGCGCTACATCGCCGCCGAGGACGCCGCGCGCTATCGCGACGGGCTCGGTGTGGAGCTGCCGCCCGGCCTGCCCGCGGCCCTGCTCGAGCCGGTCGCGCAGCCCCTCGAGACGCTGGTCGGCCGCTACGCGCGCACGCACAGCCCGTTCACTGCGACGGGTCCCGCGGCGCGCTGGGGCCTGCCACCGGCGCAGGTCGAGCCGATCCTCGTGCTGCTCGAGGCGCGGACCCAGCTCGTGCGCGGCGAGCTGCGCCCGGGCGGCACGCACAAGGACTCGTGCGATCCGGAGGTCCTGCGTCAGCTGCGGCGCCGGACGCTCGCGAAGCTCCGCGCGCAGGTCGCGCCCGTCGACGCGAGGACGTTCGCCGCGTTCGTTCCGCGCTGGCACGGGCTCGAGCAACCGCGGCGCGGCATCGGCGCGCTGCGCGACGCGATCGGGCGGCTCGAGGGCGTCGCCCTGCCGTTCTCCGAGCTCGAGAAGCGGATCCTGCCGGCGCGGATCCTCGACTACCACCCGCGCATGCTCGACGAGCTCGGCGCCGCCGGCGAGATCGTCTGGGTCGGCGCCGGCGCCCTCGGGGCCAAGGACGGCCGCGTGGTCCTGCTGCGCCGCGATCGCGCGCTCGCCCTCGCACCGCCGGCCCAGGAGGTCGCGCATCCTTCGGCGGTCCACGCCGCGATCCGCGATCACCTGCGGACGAGCGGAGCGTCGTTCCTCGTCGCGATCGAGGGCGCCGCGAAGGCTCCTCGCGCGACCGTGACCGCGGCGCTGTGGGATCTCGTGTGGGCCGGGGTGATCACGAACGATACGTTCTCGCCACTGCGGTCGCTCGCGTCACCGGCGGCGCGGCGGTCGTCCGCGCATGCGGTGTTCGGCGGCCGGTGGTCGCTGGTCGAATCGCTCGGCCCATCGCCGACCGCGACGCAGCGCGCGCACGCGATCGCGACCGCGCTGCTCGAGCGCTGGGGGTTCGCGGGCCGCGCGACGGCGAGCGCCGACGATCTGCCCGGTGGGTTCACCGCGGTCGGCGACGTGCTGCGCGCGATGGAGGATGCCGGCACCGTCCGCCGCGGCTACTTCGTCGAGAGCCTGCAGGGCAGCCAGTTCGCATGGCCGGGGGCGATCGATCGACTGCGCGAGGCGTCGCGCAGCCAGGCGCCGCGCGTCGACGTGCTCGCGGCGGTCGATCCCGCGAATGCGTGGGGCAGCGCCCTGCCCTGGCCGCCGCTCCGCGATGGAGCCGCGCGTCCAGCGCGCCGGGTCGGGGCGACCGCGATCCTCGTCGACGGCGAGCTCGCCGTGTGGCTCGAGCCCAGGGCCCGGCGGATCGCGACCGCGCCGCTCCCCGACGAGACGATCGAGCTCGCGTTCGCGGTC
>Ga0316603_10002089_pt1 | contig 10889 bp, 10 predicted proteins | sample OWC_soil_day10_n_FD_207649 | JGI IMG/M metagenome (GOLD analysis project Ga0316603, IMG submission 207649) | Wetland soil microbial communities from Old Woman Creek delta, Ohio, United States - OWC_soil_day10_noCT | ecosystem: Environmental > Terrestrial > Soil > Wetlands | place: USA: Ohio...
CTGGCGCTCGGCAAGGCAGCGATCGTCGCGCTCGCGCTCGCGGCGATCGCGTCGTTCTCTCTCGGCCTCGAGGCGCAGCGCCGCGATGGCGGCCTATCTGCGCCGGTGGTCGCCACCGCCGCGGCGATCGGAGAGCTACTCGTGCTGCTGATCGCGACGATCGGTCACTGAACGCCGGGCGTGGGTCTCGCGGAGTCGCGAGACGCGGCCTCGATGAGGCGGCCCTCGAGACGGCGCCGCCGCGCCAGCGATCCCGGTGCCACCGCCCCGGTGATGTTCACGAGGCTCTCCAGCGAGGTCAGCCGGTAGTTCCGGGGATCGGGATCCGATTCATCCCAGACGGTGAAGGCGCGCAAGTACGGTCCGCCGAGCTCGACGAGCCAGTGCGGGTCGTAGTCCGGCGGGATCGAGTCAAAGGACAGGTGCTGGGTCCCGTTCGCGGCGATCCATCGCTGCGAGGCCCAGATGGCCTGGGTCGTCCGGCCGTAGATCTCGAGCGAGACCGACGTCGACAGCGGTAGCGTCACCCAGTTGGCCGAGATCCTCCGGGAACCGTACGAGTAGGCGACCTGATCGAGGATCGGCAGGAACGAGAACGAGCTCTGGGTTCCGGTGAACGCGGAGGAGGTCGCGCGGTAGCTCGAGTCGGCCGCCGCGTCGACCCACGCCCTCATCGAGTCCTCGGGGCGAACCAGGGAGCTCGGAGGGACGATCAGGCTCGCACCCGTACCTGCGATGATCGCGTGCTCGTTCGCGGTCGAGAGATCGAGCTGGCTGTCGATGATCTCGTCGGCCCGCGAGTTGACGCTGAATCGCCGGATCGACACCGGCGTTCCTTCTTGCGCGAGGTCGATCGCCGGCAAGGCCGCGGCGTCGCTGACGACCTGGTCGCGGCGGATGACCATGTTCGTGGTCCCGATCGCGATCAGATCATGGGCGCCCGGTTCGACCTGGAGGTTGAAGCTCCACGGGCCCGTCGCCGAGCTCGCCTGTCCGTCGAAGAAGATCGATCCCGGCTGTTCCATGTGACCGCGCATCGTGACCGCGGTCGGGCTCGACGGGCCGAGGCCGGACCCGTAGCACAGGATGAACGCGGTCGCTCCGTCGGCATACGTTCGGCGGATCTGCTGGGAATCGACGAGCGCCGCCGGATCTCCACAGACCGCGATCGCCTCGTAGGTGTCGGTGATGTGCAGCGCGTACTGGCCGCGAGAGGGCTGCTCGGGGATCGTCCACGGCCCGTTCCGGTCGCGGTACCGGACGTAGAACGGCATGTTGAACCCGACCCGGAGGGTCACGAGGTTGGGCCCGGGGACGAAGGGCGCGGCATCGGGGGTCTCCGAGGCGTCGGGCAGGACGACGTACGCGTCACCGCAGGCCGCGATCAGACCCAGCAGTATGCCTCGCCTGCACACCCTTCCGATTGTAGACAACCGCGACCGCGTTCAGGAAGAATTCGACCCGCCTCCCGGACCGTGGAGCACGGCGATCGTGGCGCCCCAGCCGCCGCTCGAGCCCTCGGCGAGCCGGAACCCCCGGACGGCGGCGTGGCGCTCGAGCACACCGTGAACGATACGGCGCAACGTTCCCGTGCCCTTGCCGTGGATGATCCGGACCGTCGTGAGCCCGGCCTCGTGTGCGGCGCGCACGTACTCTTCGACGACGTCGGCACAGTCTCGCGGCAGGAACGTGTGCAGATCGAGCTCGTCTCCGATCGGCGCGACGCAGACCTCGTCGGCTGCCAGGTCGTCACCTGCGTCGTCGCCGCTCTCGTCGTCGCCCACTCGTCGCCGTCCGATCATCCGGGCCAGTGCGCCCCGGAGGGGACGAACGGGATGATCCTGCTCCGGAGCCGCGGAGGGACTCGCCGGTCGAGGATCTCGGCGACCTCGTTGGGTCGATAGAGCTGGGAGATGTGCATGAGCACGATGTGCTCGTTGTCGAACCGATCGGCGCGCTCGAGCAGCTCGTCGAGGTGGATGTGGCAGCCGGCGCGCGCGCCCTCGAGCGTCTTGCGATCATCGAGAAACGTGCACTCGAGGATCAGGACCCGCGTCTTCAGGAGCTCGGGCGAGTGGTCGAGCACGGACACGAGCGTATCGGTGACGTAGGCAAGCTCGAGGCGGTCCTCGTACTCGCTGACCTCCTCGCCGGCGCGTCGGCGCGTCGCGATGTCCTTGCCCGGCAGACCGACGAGGTCCGCGCGCAGCTTCGCGACCCGCTTCACCAGGATGTAGCCGAGCGACGGCACCGGGTGAAACGTGCGGATCGCGCGGACGTGAAGGTCGCCGCGCAGCGCCAGCACCTCCCCGGGCACCATGCCGATCGCGTCGATGTCGAGCGGGAACCGCTGCAGCTTGGTCAGGGCGGCGAGTGCGGTGGTGAGATCCTCGACGATCTCCATCGGCATCACCACGCGAGGCGGCCGGGTCTTGCCGAACAGCCCTCGAATGCCAAGCATCGCCGGCAGGGCCCCGATGTGATCGGCGTGGCCATGCGACAGCAGGATCGTGTCGAGCGCCCCCGTGGACCTGGGTGATGCGCCCGCATCGAACACGATCCCGAGCTCGGGCACGGCGAGCGAGGTGTAGACACCGCCGACGGAGATGCCGCGGACCGTGTACGGCCCCGCGGTGATGGTCGTCAGCATCGCGTCAGTATAGGGCCGGCCTCGTGGCGGCAGCTATTCGGGGGCGAGTGATCGAACGCCCCTGGACCACCGACGAGGACTGGCGCCGGGTCGCGGCCAATCGCGGCGGAGCCGATCGTACTGATCAGCGCGACAGCGTGCGACAAGGCGTGGTCGTGGTGTCACCCTCGCGGATCGCGAGGATCTGGGCGCTCGTTGCCGACGCGGCGGTGAGGTAGTAGGTCGCCTGGGCGGCGCCGGTGCTGAAGCCGACCTGGCCGCTCAGCGGCCCACCGGCGTCCCAGGTGATGATGCTGGCCGCGACCGAGGCGTCGGCGGCCAGGCCGTGCGAGCTGGTGAAGTCGCAGATCGCGAGCGCCGCCAGCTCGGGCAGGCCGGCCGGGTTGGCACAGCTCGCGCTCGCCGTCGTCTGCTGCTTGATGTCGGCGGCCCGGTGAGGCATGGCCACGATCATGTCGTCGAGGCAGCTGGGCTCATCCACCGCGGCCTGGCCGGCGCCGCAGAACCATCTCACGTCGGGGCTCTGGTTGTGCTGGTACAGCCCGATCAGCTGGTCCGCGCCGTCGTAGAAGAACGTGATCGCGTCCTCGTCGAAGATGTCCGTGTCCACCAGGCTGGTGCGACCTGACGCGCGAAGGTCGTTGTCGACGGTGAACGCGACCTCCTCGCCACCCGTGAAGTCGTCCCAGCCCTGGACGTCATCCCAGTAAGCCCGGAAGCGATCGACCTCGGCCTTGAGCGGTCCGAGATCACAGATCTTTGCTTGATCGGCATCGGCCTGGTTGTGGCTGACGATGGGCGCGGCCAGGGTGGCGACGAGATCGCGGGCGCAGGCCGCGGAGAAGTTGCTGGGCGCCGGCTGGGGCGCGAAGTCGTCCGCCACGCAGGTGCTGGGCGAGGGACAGCCCGCGCCGTCGCAGCTACCGATGACCGCGAACGGGCCGCGCACCGAGGTCTTGAAGCCCTTGACCACGATCCGGTACTCGCCGGCGTCAGCCGCAAGGTCGATCTGCGAGAAGATCTCGTCGCCGTGGTCGTCGTTCTTCAGCAGGAAGTGGCCCCAGCTGGTCGAGCCGACCTCGCGGCGATACAGGTACATGACGGTGTCGAGGGACGTGACCTCGGTCCTGAGCGAGACGGCGGCGGCGCCGGTCAGGGTGAAGTTCCACGCATGAAACCGCTCGCCGCTGGTGACCGAGGCCTGGTTCGGCGCACCGAAGACCAGCGCGCCGTGCTCGGTCGGCGAGAAGAAGCTGTCGAGCTTGCCATCGAGCAGAGGATCGTCCTCCGCGCCCTTGCCGCCATCGTCGCAGGCAGCGAGCAGATTGATCGAGAGGAGCGCGCAGGTCAGAAGGCGTGCGGACATGGGGCCCGCTACTTGCAATGGTCGTTCCTCCGGAAGCCCCTGCATTTCAGGCCGGTTGGACGTCGTCTGACCGGAAGGTCAACTGGCCATGAGCAGCTGGTAGTGGCCATGCCACTTGCCTCTCCCTGGTGCTTGGGAATCTGATCAGGCTCGACCGGATCCCGAAGTCACCGGCTACGCGCGCCTCGGGTCACCTCGGCAGCGCGGCCAGGGGCTTCGAGCTAGCAGCTCGCGTCGCGCAGCTCGGACAGAACCCAATGTGGCGTTGGCGGGAGCATCGCCGTCGATGTAGGATTGCGCCCGAGCATGTTCTGGTACTCGCTGCTGGCCGTCATCGCGGTCCTGTTCCTGCTGTCGGTGTCGCTGCCGGTACCGCGCCGGGTCTGGGCGTTGATCATCTACACGTCCAAGTTCTTCTGGTTGTGGGTCGCGGATGCGCTCCGGCTGCGCAAGCTCGGGATGATGGTCACGGGGAGGGGCGCCCATTACCAGCGCCTGACCCGGCCGATGCTGATCCGGATGTGGTGTGAGGACATGGGTCCGACCTTCATCAAGTTCGGTCAGATCATTGCGTCCTCGGCGGGGATGTTCCCCGACCGGTACGTCAAGGAGTTCCAGAAGGTCCTCGACCGCGTCAAGCCGTTCCCGTTCGCCGACGTCAAGCGCACGCTCGACCAGGAGCTCGGCGCCGAGAAGGCGGCTCACCTGATCGACGTGGAGCCCAAGCAGCTCGCGTCGGCGTCGATCGCGCAGGTCCACACCGCCAAGCTGCGCGACGGGACCCTCGTGGTCATCAAGGTCCAGCGCCCGGGCATCATCCCGCGCTGCATGGCAGACATGAAGCTGATGCGGATGCTCGCGCGCATCGTCCAGCGCTTCAAGAAGAACGCTGACCTCGCCAACCCCGTCGGCATCATCGACGACTTCACGCAGACGCTCAGCGAGGAGCTCGACTTCCGCATGGAGGCCGCGAACCTCGATCGGTTCAACGAGATCATGCGCGAGCTCGGACACAAGCACATCCGCGCGCCAGTCCCGCACCACGAGTACACCACCCGCAAGGTCCTCGTGATGGAGCGCTTCAACGGCCTGCGGGTCGATCGGTTCGACGAGATCAAGGCCCGCGGCATCGACGGCGAGACCAAGCTCGTCGAGGGGCTGCGCGGGTGGTTCCAGTGCGTCGTGTTCTACGGGTTCTTCCACGGCGACGTCCACGCCGGCAACCTCATGCTGCTCGACGACGGCGACCTCGGCTTCCTCGACTTCGGCATCGTCGGCCGGTTCGATGAGAAGGCGCGCTACCTGGTCACCGATTACATGATCGCGTTCGCGTCGGGTAACTACAAACGGCTGGCCGAGATCATCTGCGAGATGGGCGGCAGGCCCAAGAACCTGGATATGGACGCGTTCGTCCAGGATCTCGGTGAGACCTACCGGCCGTTGCTGACCCTGTCGTTCGGCGAGGTCAATTACGCCGAGTTCTTACCTGGCATCCAGCGCGTGGCGACCCGCCACCAGATGAGGATGCCGAACGAGTTCATCCTGATCACGAAGCAGCTCCTGTACTTCGATCGGTACGCGAAGTCGCTCGCTCCCAATCTCAACGTCTTCACGGACCCGCGCCTGGTGCTCGGCATGATGTCCGATATCCAGAAGGCACGAGCCCAGGCCGACGCCAAGCTGCAGCAGCAGCCGGCCTGACGATCATCCCGCCCGCGGCTGGGCCGGAGACCTCGGCTCAGCTCGCCAGCCCCGCGGCCGAGCGCGCTCAGTCGAAGCGCTTGTCGAGATTTGATTCGCGCTTGGACCGCGTCGGCTTCTGCCCGTCTTGGAGGAAGCGCAAGAACATCGTCAGGTATCCGGCGATCTCCGCCGAGAGCGGCCGGAACATCAGGCCGACCTGAAACGCATCATCGACGGTCGTGCACCAGGCGACCCGCGCAGGCAGCCGCAACGGCTCGGACTGGGTCTCGTCGTCGAACACCAGCTGGATGTCGATCTCGAGGTCGGCGCCGTGCGCGAGCGGATCTACCAGATCCACGCACAGGCCCCCGCGCGACACATTCGTGGTGCGACCCGCGTGCGTGTGCCCGGCGACGTGAAGCGTCACGGACGCCTCGTGGGCAAAGCGGGGATGTTCACGCTGGGGCTCACTCACAACTCAAAAGTTTGCGGGGTCGATGCCCTTCCTGGCAAGTTTTCCCGGAATAGCGGGCGGTGTCCGAGGTTCGGACGCAGTGTGTGGTGGCGCTGCCAGCTCCTCGGTGAACCAGCCATCGGTGAGCGCGTCGAGCTCCGCCGCGGCCTCCTCGACCCGGTCAATCCACCCGGGTCGGCTCGCCGCCTGTCCGACCGCGCGGCGCCACCCGAAGTACGCACGGATCACCTGGTTCGCGAGCCTCCGTCGTTCGCGCCGCCTCGCCGCCTCGATCGACGCCACCTGGAGCTCGCGTCCATCGAACACGAGCCGGTCGAGACGCCACGTCGCGCGCACCTCGATCGCGGTGCCGTGGCCGATCACCGGATCGTTGTCGTGCCAGGTCGTGTCGCGACCGGTCCTCACGGTGACCCATGGCACCAGCCCTGCGACCCGGGCGCGCCGGATCCAGCCACGCGCCGGATCGTGATCGAGTCCAGCCGCGGAATACGCCGCCGAGAGCACGCTGGCGATCGACGGCGCGGCGGTCTCGCGGACAAGGACAGGCGGTCCGCTGGCATCGACCTCGTTCCCCACCTCGATGGGGTCGCGATCGTCATCATCCGCTGCGCCCACGTGGACGCCGGCCGCGAGGACCATGCTGGATGCGAGCAGGAGCACGCCCGCGCGCATCACCGCCTCCACGTGGCGAGCAGCAGCAGCTCGTCATCACGTCGGCGGGACATCGTGCGGAGGGCTTGCGATCGATGCCACGCCAGCGAGACATCGACACGTCCCCACCGCGACGGCCGCCGGTGATGGGCTTCGGGGTCGTACAGCTCGGTCTCGAGGAACGCCCGGCTGGTGGATTCGATCTCGATCGGCTCGCGCGAGCCCACGAGCTCGCTCGAGCCGTCGGAGAGGTAGCCGTCTCCCGGTGGGTCCGCGGCGTCGCCTGGCTCCGCCGACCCATCCAGCTCGTTCGGCCACTCGTTCGGCCACTCGTTCGAATAGGGCGCATCCGCCTCGTCGGACGGATCTCGGCTGGGCGGTTCCGGATCGATCAGGCGCGGCCCCGGACGGACCGCCGTTGCCTCGCAGCTCGGGTCGTCCCCGTCATCCAGCTCCGCAGCTTCCGCATCTTCGTGGTCGTCGCCCGCATCGGGATCTGCGGCCTCGTCGGGGGCGCGGTCGTACGAGGCGTCGCGCTCACACCGCGGCTCGCCGGTCAGGGCATCGGCAAACGCGACCGCCATCGCGGCCTCTCGTCGGGTATCGACGGTAGGGGTGGCGGCGGCACGCGTCGCGAGCGCGACCAGCACGCCGAGCGCGAGCAGGAGGATCCAGGCGAGCCCGCTTCGTGGTCGGTTGCGCGACCAGGCTGCCAAGCGTACGGTCCGAACGTGACGGCGACGCTCACCGAGAACGCGCTCGCGGTTCTTCGCGCCCGTTACCTGGCGCGCGAGGGCGGCATCGTCGTGGAGACTCCGGAGCAGCTGTTCCTCCGGGTCGCTCGCCATGTCTCGAACGTTGAGGGGCGTTACGGCTACACCGCGGATGAGGTCGCTGCCGCAAGCCGGCGCTTCGAGCGGATGATGTCCGCGCTCGAGTTCCTGCCGAACTCGCCGACCCTCATGAATGCCGGCCGCCCACTCGGTCAGCTGGCGGCGTGCTTCGTCGTCCCCGTCGAGGACTCCACCACCGGCGTGTTCGAGGCCGTGCGCTGGGCGGCCGAGATCCAGAAGACCGGCGGCGGCACGGGCTTCTCGTTCTCCCGGCTGCGCCCGGCCGGTGATCTCGTGGCCTCGACGGGTGGGACTGCGTCGGGCCCCGTGTCGCTGATGCAGGTGTTCGACGTGGCGACCGAGGCAATCAAGCAGGGCGGGACGCGCCGCGGTGCCAACATGGGCATGCTCCGCGTCGACCACCCGGACATCCTCGAGTTCATCGCGATCAAGCTCGATCCCCTGCGGATGCGCAACTTCAACCTGTCGGTCGCCGTGACCAACACGTTCATGACCGCGGTCCACACCGGCTCGACCTACGACCTCGTCAACCCGCGCTCCGGGGCCGTGGTCGGTCAGCTCGATGCCCGCCGCGTCCTCGACGCGATCGCGAACGCGGCGTGGGCGGTCGGCGATCCCGGCATGGTGTTCATCGACCGGGTCAACGAGCTCCAGCCAACGCCGGGTCTCGGCCCGATCGAGGCGACCAACCCTTGCGGCGAGCAGCCGCTCCTGCCGTTCGAGTCGTGCACGCTGGGCAGCATCGACGTCGGCAAGTTCGTCGTCCGCGGCGAGCTGCAGTGGGATCGGCTGCGCCTCACGATCATCGACGCGGTGCGTTTTCTCGACGACGTCATCGATGCGAACCGGTACCCGCTCCCGGAGATCGAGCGTGCCACCAAGGCCACCCGGAAGATCGGCCTGGGCATCATGGGCTGGGCCGACGCGCTCGCCGAGCTGGGGATCGCCTACGACTCCGAGGAGGCGCTCGCGCTCGGGGATCGCATGGCTTCGTTCCTCGAAGACGAGTCGCTGGCAGCCTCGCGGGAGCTCGCCGAGAAGCGCGGCGCGTTCCCGAGCTGGTCCGGATCGCGGTGGGAGAATGCCGGGGAGCGTCCCCTCCGCAATGCGACGACCACCACGATCGCCCCGACCGGCACGATCAGCATCATCGCCGGGAGCTCGAGCGGGATCGAGCCGCTCTACGCGCTCGCCTATCGACGGAATGTCCTCGACGGCGCGGAGCTCACCGAGGTGAACCCTGCGTTCCAGCGGATCGCCGCCGAGCGCGGGTTCGCCTCGCCGGCGCTGTTCGAGGGGATCGCCGAGCACGGTAACGTGCGTGGTCGCAGCGACGTCCCCGCCGAGGTCCAGCGCTGGTTCCCGACCGCGCACGAGATCAGCGTCGCCATGCACGTCCGGATGCAGGCGGTGTTTCAGCGTCGGGTCCACGCCGCGGTGAGCAAGACCATCAACCTCGCGAAGGACGCCACCCCGGCGGATGTCAAAACTGCGTACCAGCTCGCGTACGAGCTTGGTTGCAAGGGAATCACGGTCTACCGGGACACAAGCCGCGAGGGCCAGGTCCTCGTGCGCGGCGCGCACAGCGCGATCGTTGCTGGTTCGGCGAACTGTCCCGAGTGCGGCTCTTTGCTCGTCGTGCAGAGTGCCTGCAAGCTGTGCCGGCACTGCGGCTGGTCGGTCTGCGGATGACCCGAGCGTCCCGAGGCCGCCTGGCCGAGGGACCGAGACTCCGGAGCTGGATGTGAGCGAAGTGAACGGAGGAGGTTTGGGCGACATCGTGCCCGGGCCTCGAGCAAGCTCGAAGCCCGGCTCGCGAACGTCACATCTCGCATGGTTGGATCACGCGGCGTCCGCCGGTCGGACCGCGTGTCCGGTGAGCGGTCGGACACCGGACGCAAAAAAGCTCGGCGTCGTCCTTCGAGAGACGAGCCGAGCTTCTTCGAAATGTGGCGTTGGTGATGAAGGTTAGATGCGACTAGCGGCGGCGGCGACGACGGGCCGGACGCGGTGCAACCGCAGCGGCCTCGAGCTCTTCGAGGTGCTCGAGCATGCTGATCATCGTGTTGCGGGTCGCTGCATGCGGCTCGTTGGTGATGGCGCGGCCGAGGCCGATGCGCAGCTCCGCGCGCAGCTCCGATTCGATCAACCGATACGTTCGGAGGGCTTCCTCCGGGTCGTAATGATTCAGATCTGCTTCGCAACCAGTGGCGGCAATCCAGACGGCGGCGAGGGCGGCGGCACGACGACCGGGTTGCGAGACTGCGAAATCCTTGACGGAAGACCGGAGGCGCTGGCGGACCAGCGGAATCGGCGGCAGGGCGACCAAACCATCGTTGTCGTCATCGGGCCGACGGAGGACAGGGCGTGTCATTGACTTGTCGGTTTCCATGGCTTTTTTGTCCTGGTTCGCAGCAAGAACCGTGTTTTTCCCCCACAAGGCCGAGCTGCGATGGACGGCGACCTTGCCTGATCAAGTTTTGAAAAGCGAAGGATTTCTTCGTGAAACCTGACGAATTTCATGGGGTAACCCACCGCTACCCCGAATCTCACTCAGATTAAATCCGAGTTGGGTTCAACAGGCCCCACCCAGAGATGCACGAGCGTATCACTCAATCAGGGGAAGCACAGTTTTTGTGTCGACGCCGCCGCTGTCAATCACCCCATCGATCCGCCGATGGAGGAAGTCGCGGATCGTCCAGTCGACCAGGTGGGGGCGCTCGATCGGAGCGGTGTGGGATGCATTCGGAATCTCGAGCAGCTCCGATCCCGGGATCTGCTCTGCCATCGCACGGCTTCGCTCGGGAGGTGTGAAGCCATCTCTCCCACCTGCAACCACGAGTACCGGAACCTGGATGGTCGCGAGCAGCTCGTCGGCGGTGTGCTGACCTGCCGCGGACAGCATCGCCACGAACAGCCGGGCGTCGATCCGGGCCATCCCCTCGAGGTAGGGCATGAAGTCTGCCGGCTCCACGAGCTCCCGCCGGATCTCGAGCCGACTTGCCACCTCATACGCCAGCCGGGTCGGCAGCGCCCAGCGGGTCACCCGGTTGATGACGTTGGGAACCCGATGGATCCATTTCTGGAGGGTCGGTAGCAGGTCCTCGAGAGCCGCCGAGCCGCGAAACGTTCTCAGCGGATGCGATGGGGCACCGCAGACGAGCACGAGCCCGGCAACCCGATCGGCGTGCCTGCGATAGGTCTCGAGTG